>MDSY01017891.1_pt1 | contig 178113 bp, 160 predicted proteins | sample 811131 | NCBI WGS metagenome assembly MDSY01 (sample SAMN05326643, study PRJNA326480) | marine metagenome | isolation source: seawater | place: Atlantic Ocean: South West | collected 2010 | reverse complement strand
TACCGTGTCAAATTTATCCTCCATGTCGTGGTCTTGAATAAAATCTATGACTAGGTTCCTTGCACACACCGATATCGCGGATGGCATGGCCATTACGAAAGCGTCTGGTCCAACTTGAATCAGCGGGAACCGTTCCAATGAGTTATTTCCAGGGAATTGCCGCGCGATTCCGACATGGTCTTTCGGATAAGACAAAAACAAAACGATGTCCGATGGTGATACGCCGATTTCCTCGAACTCAGACGAGGTAAACGTCACCCTGTTCACCAAGCTGTTTTTGTTTGGCAAGCGTTTGGACTCAAGCCGTTGGTGGGGGACGTCGTCGCCCTGCGAATAGCGTTCCAGTCCGGCTCTCCGGCAGATTTCTTCTGAGATCTTTAGCAATGCTCGGAAGGATCGGATCAGGGGTTGAAATGGTTCCTGATCGGGCAACGTTGCTACGAGATCAGAAATGCATTGGGTGTAGAATCCGGCGTTCTCCCACACACCTTCAAGCAAACGATAGTTTCCCGAGCGATCATGAACCAAAGTTACAAAAACGTCCTCGGCGGGGTCCTCACCGGATACACATCTTGAATCGTTAATTTGGTTGAACCAACGTACGGCAGTGCCTTTGCTTGCCTTCTTCTTTCCTGTGCAATGGATCAGGGCAAGGCAAACCAACATCTCCAACCTGATACAGTTGGATTGGTATTCGGGGACAGTTAATAGGCCCGCCAATATGGGGAGTGCGCTGTCTAAGCTAGCCGTACTCGTCAGCCGCAGCCCAAAGGTCGCGGAGCTCGCCATCGTTCAAGGCGCGCGATTTCTTTTCCGGTGCTTGCCGATTCTTTAAGCCCAGTGTCGGAGGTGCGCCGTGAAAAATGCCTCGGCCTGCGGCGAACCGGTAAACGAGACGGATGTCCTGGAGGCAGCGGTCAACCGGTCCGTTGTCTGATTCGATGTGGGAGAGAAGTTCCGAGATTTCCGTTGCGGTCAACTCGTTCAATGGGCGGTTCTTCAGTGCCGGTAAAATTAGGCGTTGAATGCGCGACTCTCGACCCTTTGCGGTTTCCTCGGTGACTGGTCTTTTGCGAGCGCCAAGAAGCTTTCCCTCTTTTGCCGCCTCGATATATTGCTCGGCGACGACGCCGAAAAACTCGCCGGAGTTCCGTCTCTGATCGGCAACTTCGATCTCTTTCGCGATGCGTGGATGGACTCCCGATTTAGCTTGTTCTCTCGCCCAGCGTGCCTGCTCACGAGCCTCGTCAATTTTCATGGCCGGCCAAGTGCCGAGAGCAAACTTGCCTTGTTTGCCGTTGACGCGGAAATGCACCATCCAGGATTTTCGCCCTTTGTCGTTGACGCGCAAAAATAGCCCTGGCGCCAATCGGTCGGGGCGGTCAACGCGCTGACCCTTCGGGGCGGCAGGGAACCGTTTCACGGCGGCTTCGGTTAATCGACTAGCTTTTGCCATTTGCGACCTCTGTCCGATTATACCGTCAGGGGAACGCTGGGGGAACGGATTGTTCGATATTGCATAATTCCCCTCAGGTTTTCTTAGGTTCCCTAAGTCTCCCTCGTAATGGAATTAAAACAAACAATTATAATGGGTTAATTTGGTAAGATGGTGCCTTCTGGTTTGATTCGAGGCGCTCCGGTTCCTCTGAAAGCTAGGCCTCCGAAGGCAGAGGTCACACGTTCGAATCGTGTCGGGTGCGCCATTTCTTTTCGTTCGAAATTCAATTCGATACCAGGCTCGACGGGCAGCTTGTGGGCTATTCCTGAATCAACAGGGTGCCCGGCCAGATGCCGGTGCGGACCATTTCGACGGTTTGCGCTTTCAGGCTTTCGGCGAATAGGCCGACGGCTTTAGACCCGGGTTTGACCATCGAGCGCACAAGCACCAGTTTACGGCTCAGTTCCGGGTCGATGATCGGGGCCGCGCACATTGTTCCGGTCTTCATTTCGTCATTCACGGCGGCAAGCGGCAGGATCGTATGGCCCAGGCCGCGCAGCACCAGATCCTTCAGGGTTTGCAGGGATTCGGCTTCGACCGGGACGTCGAGGCGGATTTCCGCATTCCGGGCCTCGCCCTCCAACAGGGCGCGCAGGCCGTGGCGGGGGCCGGGCAGAATCATCGGAATGTCCGCCAGTTGCTCGTAGCGGACGGGCGTCTTCATCGTCAGCTTGCTGGCCTTCGGCCCGATCAAATAAAGGGATTCGACCACCATCGGTTCGGGGCGCAATCGCCGCACGCCGGGCGTTTCATACATCACGGCAAGGTCGACCTCGCCTCGCTGCAACATATCGTGAAGATAGCCGCTGAACGCGGGCACGATGCGGATGGCGACGCCGGGGTATTGCTTGACGAAGCCTTCGATCAACGGCCCGGCGATCACCTCGCCCGCCGTCGGCGGCACGCCCAGGCTGACCGCGCCCTTGACCGTGTTGGGTTCGGCAGAAACCTCGGCCCGGGTATCTTCGACCAGGCGCAGGATCGCCGAGGCCCGCTCCAGTAACAAATGCCCCGCCGGGGTCAGCACCATGCCCCGGCCATGGCGGGTGAACAGGGCGACGGATAATTCGTCTTCGAGCATCTTGATCTGACGCCCAAGGGCCGGTTGGGCGATGTGCAGCACCTCGGCGGCCTTGCTGAGGCTGCCCAGGTCCGCGACCCGAAGGAAGGTTCTTAGCTGCTTCAAATCCATTTCGATACAATAGCAGCATATCTGATTAAGAAATATGCTATTTGTGTAGAGAGCGACGGGCCGCTACGACATTTCCCCACGCAACTTGTTGCGGCGAGCCTGTTGAACGGCAGAGACGTCGATCAATCAACCGGGAACACCCGATCAATCCGGAGAATGTTCCCCCCTTCGCCCCGCATGGCAGATGCCGCATTCGCCGTCGGCGAGGGGCCGAATGTTTGACCGGAGGAACATGACATGCAGACAAGCATTGGCGCGGGTTATGACGACATCCGCGACGCCGTGCGCGCGCTTTGCGCCGAATTCCCGTCGGAATACCACCGCAAGATCGATGAGGAGCGCGGCTACCCCGAGGAATTCGTCGATGCCCTGACCAAGGCCGGCTGGATGGCCGCCCTGATCCCCGAGGAATACGGCGGGTCGGGCCTAGGTCTCACCGAGGCTTCGGTGATCATGGAAGAGATCAACCGAGCCGGCGGCAACTCAGGCGCCTGCCATGGCCAGATGTACAACATGAACACCTTGGTCCGGCACGGCTCCGAGGAACAGCGCCAGCGCTATCTGCCGCGCATCGCCGCCGGCGAATTGCGGTTGCAGTCGATGGGCGTGACCGAGCCGACGACCGGCACCGACACCACTAAGATCAAGACCACGGCCGTCAAGAAAGGTGACAAATATGTCATCAACGGCCAGAAGGTCTGGATCTCGCGGGTTCAGCATTCCGACCTGATGATCCTGTTGGCGCGGACCACCCCGCTGGACGAGGTGAAGAAGAAGTCCGAGGGTTTGTCGATCTTCATCGTCGACCTGAAGGAAGCGGTCGGCAACGGCATGACCGTTCGCCCGATCCCCAACATGGTCAATCACGAAACCAACGAATTGTTCTTCGACAATCTGGAAATTCCGGAAGAAAACCTGATCGGTGAAGAAGGCCAGGGCTTCAAATACATCCTGACCGGCCTGAACGCCGAGCGCACCCTGATCGCCGCCGAATGTATCGGCGACGGCTATTGGTTCGTCGACAAGGTCACCAACTACGCCAACGAACGCGTGGTCTTCGGCAAGCCGATCGGCCAGAACCAGGGCGTGCAGTTTCCCATCGCCGAATGCTTCATCGAGGTCGAAGCCGCGAACCTGATGCGCTACGAAGCATGCCGTTTGTACGACGCCAAGGAACCTTGCGGCGCGCAAGCCAACATGGCGAAGTACCTGGCGGCCAAGGCGTCGTGGGAAGCGGCCAACGCTTGCCTGCAGTATCACGGCGGCTTCGGTTTCGCCTGCGAATACGATGTCGAGCGCAAGTTCCGCGAAACGCGGCTTTACCAAGTTGCGCCGATTTCGACCAACCTGATCCTCAGCTACGTCGCTGAGCACATTCTGGGAATGCCCCGCTCTTTCTAACCAGAGGTCTTTTTAAAAAATGACATCCAAGAACAATCAGCCCCTTAAGGGGCTTACCGTCGTCGCCCTGGAACAAGCCGTCGCCGCTCCGTTCTGTTCGGCGCGCCTGGCCGATGCCGGGGCCCGCGTGATCAAGATCGAACGGGCCGAGGGCGATTTCGCCCGGGGTTATGACGACGTCGCCTCTGGGCAGAGCAGCTATTTCGTATGGTTGAACCGCGGCAAGGAATCGATCGTTCTCGACTTGACCAAGCCCGAGGGCAAGGAAGCCCTGCAAGCCCTGCTGGATCAGGCCGACGTGTTCATCCAGAATCTCAAGCCGGGTGCGGTCGAGCGTTTGGGATTCGGTCGCGAAACCCTGCGCAAGACCCATCCCCGTCTGGTCATCTGCTCAATCAGCGGCTACGGCGACACCGGACCCTATGCCGAGCGCAAGGCGTATGACCTTTTGATTCAGGCGGAATCGGGCCTGTGTTCGATCACCGGCGGCCCGGCCGAACCGGCACGGGTCGGTATGTCGATCGTCGATGTAGCGACGGGCGCGACGGCCCATGCAGCGGTGTTGGAGGCCCTGTTGGCCCGTGGCATCACCGGCGAAGGAGCCGATATCCGTGTTTCCATGTTCGACGTCATGGCCGAATGGCTGACGGTCCCCCTGATGCATCAGGAAGGCGGCAAGCCGCCCAAGCGCATTGGTTTGGCCCACCCGTCGGTCGCCCCCTATGGCGTGTTCACGACCAAGGAAGGCACGCCGGTTTTGATCTCGATCCAGAGTGAGCGTGAATGGGCGAAATTCTGTCAGGAATTCCTGCGCCAGCCCGAAGCAATCACCGACCCCAGGTTCTGCACCAACGTCGCCCGCGTGGAAAATCGCGCCGAGACCGATGCCCTGGTCGGTGGAACCTTTGGCGAGTTGGACGTACCGCAGTCGGTCGAGCGATTGACGGCCGCCGACGTCGCCTTCGCCTTTGTCAACGACATGGGTGGTTTGGCGGCACATCCGCACTTGCGCCGTATCACGGTCGACACGCCCGAAGGACCCGTTTCGTATCCGGCGCCGCCGCCGATCTTCATGGACGAAGACGCGCGGACCTACGGCGCGGTGCCCAGCGTCGGCGATCACCAGCCGATCGACGGCATCAAGGAACAGGGCTGATCATGAGCGACGCGGGCGACACGCCGTTCGATCTGGATCATCTGCGAACCTGGATCGGACGCGAGACCACGGCGGACGACGTTTTGACCGCTGACCTTGTCCGTAAATATCGGGCGACGCTCGACCTTGCGGGCGACGATCCGCAAGCGGGCGATGCTGCCCCCGCGTTGATCCATTTCTGCCTGGCCCAACCTGCGGCGCCGACCGCGACCCTGGGCGAGGACGGCCATCCGGCGCGGGGCGGGTTCCTGCCGCCTGTGCCGTTGCCGCGCCGGATGTGGGCGGGCGGTGGCCTGGAATTTCATGGCCCGCTGCGTGTTGGCGATGTCGTGCGGCGCGCATCGAAAATTCTTGATGTCACCGCCAAGGAAGGGCGCAGCGGCCTGTTGTGCTTCGCGACGGTGGAACATGTGATCTCGGTCGAAGGCCAAGCGATGGTGACGGAACGGCAGGACATCGTCTATCGCGGGGCCGACACCGGCGGTGGCGCGGGAAAGGCGCCGCCCGCGGCCGAAGCCGGCGCCCATCAACGCATCATCGACCCCAGCGCGCCCCTGCTTTTCCGCTATTCGGCCCTGACATTCAACGGCCATCGAATTCACTACGATCGCCCCTATACGACGGGCATCGAGGGCTATCCGGGCTTGGTCGTACACGGCCCGTTGCAGGCAGCAATGCTGATCGCCTTCGCGACGGAGTTGCGGGGAAATACGCCGAAGCGGTTCGATTTCCGCTCTCAATCGCCACTGTACGATACCGCGCCGATGGTTCTGAACGCGTCGGAACAAGACGGCGGGCTGACCCTATGGACGGCGCGCCCGGACGGGCCGATTGCGATGAAAGCCGAAGCGACTTGGTAATCGCCGCTTGACAGTTTCGCGGTCCTCTCCATCATATTCATTAATCATAAAATAACGGAGAGGAGACATCCCATGACGCGTATTCTTATTGCCTTGCTCAGTCTGTTCGTTCTGGTCGGCGCGATGCCGGTTCAGGCGAACGATGACGCCAACATGGAAGTAAAGATCAACGCCCGCACCCCCAGCGTGATGGTGCCCACCGCTGACGGCCCGGTAAAGATCATGCGTAACCAGGATCTCGCCAATAAGATCCACGAGGATTACGCCAAAACGTCGCGCAAATGCCCGCCGTTCTGCATTCAGCCGATGCAGGTCGCGCCCGGCGTGACCACGGTCGGAGAGGTCGAGTTGCTGGACTTCGCCAAATCGGGCGGCAAGCTGATCGATGGGCGGACCGTAGAATGGCACGTCAAAGGCACCATCCCCGGTGCGATCAACATGCCTTATACGCAAATGGCCGAACGCCTGAATGAAGTCGGCTGCACCCGTGGGCCGGATAAAAAATGGGACTGCAAGAACGCGGAAAAGGTTCTGTTGTTCTGCAATGGACCTTGGTGCGGCCAATCGCCGATGGCGATCAAGGCCATGCTGCGCGAAGGCTATCCCGCGGACAAAATCATGTACTACCGGGGCGGGATGCAGGCTTGGCACAGCCTGGGCCTGACTGTGGTCGAAGGTAACTTCTGACCGTCTCAGGACTTTCGCAGCGTGAAGCGGATCGGCACTTTGACAAGGCCGAACACGGGCTGGCCATTTTTGGTCGCGGGCAAGAACCGCCACCGGCGGACGGCCCGTACCGCTTCACGGTCGAATGCGGAAATACCGGACGATTTCTGAATTGAGATATCGTCTGCCCGTCCGTTCGGCGTGACACGTACCAGCAGCACGACCAGGCCTTCGCGGCCGCGCCGCAACTCGCTCGCCGGATAGGCCGGGGCCGGGTTGGCCAGGTAGCCGGGGAACGTCGCCGGCTTTTCGACAACAGCCGTTTCAGTTCCATGGGCGCCGATGTTCTTGGCGGCAATCTGGGCAATGGGAACTTGCGCCCCCTTGGGTGGCGGCGCGCTTGCCTCCGCCGCTTTCGTGGCATGGTCGGTTTGCGGCGGCGCCGGGGGCGGCGCTTTCGCTTTTTGGGTCGGGGGCTGAGGGGCTGGGCGTTTCGGGCGGGCGGGCGGCTGGACTGCGGCCAGCTGCGCGACCGGTTCCGTTGCGACTTCCCTGGGGGCTTCGGTTTCCACCGGCACCGCCTCGGCGGTTTCCACCGGCTCCACCGGCTCAATAATATCCGGCTGCGGTTCGACAGCCACGACGTCTTCGATAGGTGTTTCGTAAATCACCGGTTCGGGCTGCGCCGGTTGCGCGGGTTGCGACGACGGCTCGGTCATCAACGTGACCTCGAACGCCGTCGCAATGCCGGCAGGTGGGGGTGCGCTGTCCGGGCTACCCCCGGACGCAAAGAACCAAGCCGCCAATCCGATATGGATCGCGACAGAGGTCAGCCCCGCCACCAGCGTGGCGGGACCTGGGCCGTCCAGCGGACGGCCCAGACCGATATGTGGGCTAGAAGGTTGCACTGGCCCGCAGGAAGAACGAACGGCCCGGTTCGTTGACCTGCACCACTTCCGGGTCGAACGAGCTTGACCGGCTCAAGTGGTTGGCATAGGTCTGATCGAACAGGTTCGTCACGCCGAACGAGATCGAAACCGGCTCCAACGCCATGACCTCGCTGTACAGGTCGAACACGGCGTAGCCGCCGGTCTTGCCGACATCCAGGCCGCTGTTGAAGTTGGTTTCCACATCGGCACGCGGCTGGCGGAAGGCCGCCCGCATGCGGACGCCGACCATCCAATCCTCGGTCCGATGCTCCAAGGTGCTGGTCAACTCCAGTGGCGGGATTTGCGCCAGGGCGCGGTTGTCTTCCTCGTTCTGGCCATAGGTGAAGGCTGCTTGCGCGCCGAACGACCAAGCGTCGAGGAACCGAACCTTACCCGAGACTTCGAACCCGGCCAGGGTGGCGTCGACGTTGCGATAAACGGTCGCGTTGTCGCTCAGCAGGATGCCGTCCTGACCACGCGCCAGATCACGCAGGATGAAATCCTTGACCCGGTCGTAGTAGACGGTGCCGCCGATGGTCCAATTGGAATAAGAGGCTTCGGCGCCGATATCGACCTGGTGGTGTTTTTCCGGGGCGATGTCCGGCCGCCCGACCCATCGGCTGGATGCGGTGGTGTTATTGGCCGCGATGCCGCGCTCCGTCGCGTCGGCGGTGCGGACGCTACGCGATAATCCCGCGAACAAGGTGACGTTCTTGTCCAGTGCCACTTCGTATCGCAGCAAGCCGCCGAAGTTGTTTTCGTCCCGGTCTTCCGCGGTCACGCCGTAATAGTTCTGATACAGCGTGTTGGCCGATTGGCCTGGCATGATGGCGACCCGGTCGGCCTTATCGGCGGAGAAATCGACGCGGTCGTAGCGTACGCCCCCGATCAGGGTGTGGCCCGGGGCGACGGGCCGCTCTGCCTCGGCATAGAACCCGACCACTGATAGGCTGATGCCGGGCCACGTGTAGGACTGAATGCGCGATTCATCGCCCGCGTTGACGTCCTCCCGCTGTCCCATGAAGCGGACGGCGTCGCGGTTGTTGACCTGCACATCCGTGCCGACCTTGAACGTAAAGCCGTGGGTTTCACCCTTAAAGCCCATGCGGCCGCCGAACGTATCGGACGAGGAATCGACCTTCATCACCATGCCGGTGCGGTCGCGCAGGGTGTAGTTGTCCATGATGTGGTCGACATTGCCGCCATAGGCGGACGCATCGAAGCGGGTCAAGAGACCGCCCGGTTCGAAGTCATGGCCGAAGCTGGTGCGCACGACCAAGGTTTCGGACAAGGGAGAATCCATGCCGGATCCGGCGAACAGGGCGTCTTCGATCCGCTCTGCCTGGACGCTGACGCGGATCAAGTCGTCGGTGGTGGGCGTCAGACCCATTTCAACGCGGCCGCCATGGCTTGAAAAACCGGTGCGTACACTTCGGTTGTCCCCGTCGCGGTAGTCCTGGGCGAATTCGTAATTTCCTTCACCCCGGATGTAGCCCCAGTCGGTGCCCGCCGAAATGTCGCCCCCGGCGCTGCGGGTCCAGGCGTTGGAATTCAATCCGCCGTAGACCGATCCCTGATAGGGTTTGTCGGCTTCGAAGATCGGGGCCTTGCGCTCGGCGCGGACGGTGCCGCCCGACCCGCCGGGTCCGTTGGCGACGGTTGCATAGCCCTTGTCGACGATCAGGCTGTCGATTGCCTCGGTGCTCATGTAGGCCGTCGGCGGGTCCATCCGGTTGGGGCAGCCGCCATGGATGAAGGCACCGTCGTCGATGATGTTGATCCGGGTTTGCGACTGCCCGCGAATGGCGGGATCGCCGCCGTGTCCGCCCATGCGGCTGACGCTGATTCCGGGGATGGACTGCAACACGTCGGAGGCATCGGATGCCGGAAACACGTAGTCGACCGACGGTTCGAGAACGACCTGATTGGGGTTGGTCGATTGGCCGTAGGATCGGACCTCGGGCAGAGTGACAGGGGTCGTTTCGGACGTGCTCTTGTCTTTTTTGATTTCAGTTTCGGGCGTCAGGGCCTGGCAGATTTCCGTGGTTTCCGCCGGATCTTGGGCATGGGCGCTGGTCTGCGCGAACGAGACGGATGTAAGGGCGGTCGCCGCCAACAGGCAGCCCCGCAGGGTCGGGATAAACATTCGATATTCTCCGCATGGGAACCGGTCGTTCGGTTCCGAAAAGCCTGGCCGTTCATCCACCGGTGCCGTTGCTTCGCGGACGAAGGGAGGGCAGCAGGCGGAAAACCGGCGTGGTCAGATTGTCAGGCGGAGAAAAGCGGCGGGCCGCGTGGCGGCTTGGTTCGCTGGGCGATTTGGTCGTGAACGGCCAGATCGCGGGGCGGGACTTGAGCTTCGACCCGAACCCAAGCGAGATCCTGCCACACGCGGGCCGCAAGGCCGTCCGGCGCAGGGGATGCCGGATGTTTGCACAGCACGCAATTGGCGCGTGCGCCATTGAATTTGCTGTCCTGGTCAGGGTCTTCGCTGGCCGGTTGGCGCTGCGAACAGATGCCGGCGCGAAGGTCGGCAAAAAGCTTGGCCTCTCGCGCGCTGGCCGGTGAGGGCATGGCCATGACGGCCAGCAGCGGCACCAAATAAGACAGCAGCAACAGGCCGCTGATCGCCACCCGCGCGATCGGCCGACGGCGGATCGCGGGACGCGAAGCGGATTTCCTGATCTGCAAGACCTTATACATTCGGGGACTGTACAACGCTGCCTTTCGCAGGCGCAATAGAATGGCCGGTATTTCGGGTCAGAAACTTGTATCTATCCATCGGCGGGCATGATGTCGAAGGCGATGGACAGGCGCTCCACCGTTGCGTGGAAGGGGATCGTCTCGTGATAGAGGTAGCTGGGGAACAGCAGCATCAGTCCCTCGCGCGGGCGGATCAGCCGCACCAAAGGTTCCGCGGTGCAGTGAAAGTCCTTGGGCGGCCGGCCGAATTCGATCCACCCCTGATGCGCCGGGTCGTCGTCACGAACCACGTCGGGAATTTCGGGGTAATACACGCCGGACAGCCAGGCCGCCGGATGGATATGCGCGATTTGCTGTCCCTGGTCCTCCATGACCACACCCCAGATCGACAGCCGCGTTCGCGCCGGGATGCGGGCCAGGAACGGATGGTCCGGGGGCAGGGCCCCCGCCACATCGGCGCGATAGGCTTCGGCTACGTCGCGAATGACTTGTTCCAACCCGGCAATGGGGCCTGTTTCGCCGATCAGCAGTTCGCCCGAATGGCGGCCCTTACGGGTGGCGTGGCTGGCCGGGGCATAGGCCAGGGACGGATGTTTGCGCAGATGGCGGGCCAGGGCGCGGTTGAAAGCGGCGACATCGGCATACCCCTCGGGTGCCGCGATCTCGGTCGGGCGCAGTAGCGTCTCGAAATCAAGCAGCCTTGCCGCCCCTTCCCGGTCGCCCGTCTCGGTCAGGGCAATCGCCTGGAACGCCAGGGCAGAGGTATTGCCCGGATGGTCGTCTAGAAAAGCGCTGATTTCAGCGACTGCCTCCGCCCCATGCCCCATGACCAACAACTGATCGGCCAGATTGACGCGGGCCTTGTCGTAATCAGGGGCGAGGCGCACGGTTTCGCGGGCGGCGTCTAGGGCCTCATCCATCCGCCCCAACTCCCGCAGGGCATAGGCGATATTGACCTGTGCTCCCGCATGGTCCGGGCGGGTGGCCATGACGGCTTGGTAATGGGGCAGGGCTTCCGCCGAATGCCCCGATTCCTGAAGCAGCGTTGCCAGATTGTAGCGGGCATCCGGATGATTCGGCTCCAGGCTCAGCGCTTGTTCATAGGCGGCGCGGGCTTCCAGTGGCTTGCCGGATTCCTGAAGCGCCGCCCCCCGGTTGGTCGCCGCGCCGACGTGTCCGGGCTCGTCCTTCAACACTTGGTCGTACTCGGCCACGGCTTCGCTCAGGCGGTTCAGGGCCTTCATGATATTGGCCAGGTGAAAGCGGGCTTCGGCCTCGCCCGGATCGTGCGCCAGGATTTGGCGGAAGTCGGCCTCGGCCTCGGCGAAGCGGCCCGAGACCTCGCGCAGGACCGCCCGGTTGAACCGGGCCCCGCTATTGCCGGGCAGGGCGGCGACGGCCTGGTTGTAGGCTTCTTCGGCGGCGTCCAATTGCCCCATGTCGGCCAGGACATTGCCCCGGTTCATCAAGGCCTCGCCATGGCCGGGGTGAAACGCCAGGGCGGTGTCGAACAGGGTTAGAGCCTCGGCCCGGTCGCCCAGGTGAAAGGCCGCGATCCCGGTGACGTTCAGGGCATCGGCATCGTCCGACGCCGCCATCAAGGCCAGCCGTCCCAGGTCGCGCGCACGGCGCCAATCGCCCCGGGTCAGGGCGGCGCGGGCCTGTTCGACCAAGGCAAAGGTGTCCGGGCCGGTGAAATGATCCAGCGGCGAAAGGCTTGGGGAATTCTGGGGATGCGCGCGGGGGGAGGGTGCCGCCGCAGGTGCGGGGCGTTTGGTCCGCTTTTTCGGGCGGGGCGGCCGGGCTTTGCCCTTTTGCTTCTTCATGGCCGGGGCTCCGGCGCGGGTGCCGGGGCGTCGGCGGCGGGGGTATCCATTCCCTGCTCGACGGACTTCATCAAGGATTGAAACTGGCGTTCGAACCGGGTGCGGCCGTCTTCGTCGGCGGTGATCCAGATGACCAGCCAAACCACGAGGGTCAGATAGAAGAAGACTTTCGCGACCTTGCCCCCCGTCGGTGCGACACGGATATCGAACCATCGGCGGATCGGCGTTTCGGGCCCGAGGAACCGATTGCGCAGCATCACGCCCAGGATCACGGCCAAGCTCAGGGCGATCAGAAGCAGCCAGCCGTTATCCATCCTCGTCGGTCCCCTCTATTCGCCCATCAGGTGCAGGGACACCTGGCGGCGGTGCGGCTGATGGCGGTGTTCGAACAGGTAGATTCCCTGCCAGGTGCCGAGCTGCGTGCGGCCCCCCGCGACCGGCACGGACAGCTGTACGTTGGTCAGGGCGCTGCGGATATGGGCGGGCATGTCGTCGGGCCCCTCCGCCGTGTGGCGGTAGAGCGAGGGGTCTTCGCGGACCAAGCGTTCGAAGAACGTCTGCAGGTCTCGGCGCACGTCCGGGTCGGCGTTTTCCTGCACGGTCAGGGATGCGCTGGTATGGCGGCAGAACAGGGTCAGCAGACCGTTGCCCATGCCCTGGTCACGGACCCAGGCCTCGACCTCGTCCGTGATCTCGTAAAGACCGGGGCCGCCGGTGGCCAAGGTCAATTCATGCTGCGCCTGTCGCATCCCGGATGCTTACCCCGGCGGCCCCGTTCCGGCAAGACTTGCCAGCGTCGGGTGGGGCGGGGATTCAAGAAGGCAGCATGGAACATATGATGAACAACGCCTTGCCGCTTGAAGCCGAATTGTGCGGTGACAGTCGCCCGCAACTGACGGAAGGCGTCACCCGGGGCGTCGTCCGCATGCTGTGGCGTATGGGGTTCAGTCCCTTGGCCGAATTCAAGTTGACCAGTCGGCGGCGGATAGATGTGGCCGGATTGGACGGGCAGGGGCGGTTCCTGTTCGTCGAGGTCAAATCCACGCCGGACGATTTTCGCGCCGACGGCAAATGGCACGAATACCCCGCGTTTTGTGATTGGTTCTATTTCGCCGTACCGCCGGGGTTTCCGCAGCATTTGTTGCCGGATGACGTGGGTCTGATCGTCGCCGATGCCCATGATGGAGTTGTCCTTCGGCCGGCGGCGGAAACGCCTCTGAACGGCAACCGGCGGCGCAAGCAGACGGTTAATTTCGCCCGCGCCGCCGCTGACCGGCTGGTGCGCGGCTAGGCGTCTTCTTCCTTCAATCCCCGCTCGCGGGCGAGCAGGGCGCGCTTGCGCGCGACGCCCCAGCGATATCCGGTCAACGCGCCATTGGCCCCGACCGCCCGGTGACAGGGAATGACCAGCGACACCGGGTTGGTGGCGCAGGCCCGGCCCACGGCGCGGGCGGCGCCACTGCGCCCCAGTTGCGCCGCCAGTTCGCCATAGGTCCGGGTTTCGCCGGGTGGGATAGCCGTCAGCGCGCGCCAGACCTGCCATTGAAAGGACGTGGCGCGAATATCGAGCGGCAATGTCGTGGCGGGGGCCCGGCCATCCAGATAGGCCAGCACGTCCTCCATCAACGGTTTCAGGCGGTCGTCGTCACGTTCGATCCGGGCTTCTGGAAAATCGCGGCGCAGTTCCGCCTCCAACAGATCGTCCTCGGCCGCCAGGGAGACCATGCACAATCCCTTGTCCGTCGCCGCCGCCAGGACACGGTCCATGGGGCTGTCGGCGATCGCGAAGCGGATCTCCGCACCGCGCCCGCCCGCGGCGTAACTGGCGGGGGTCATGCCCAACAAGGCCGCGGATTTCTCATAGACTCGCGACGGTGATCCATATCCTGCCCCGTACAAGGCCCCGGCCACGCCGTCCCCGGCTTTCAGGCCCCGGCGCAGGCGCTCGGCCTTGACCGCGTCGCCGTACTGTTTGGGGCTGACGCCGACCATGCCCTGAAACATACGTTGCAGGTGATGGGCGCTGTAGCCGGTGATCTCGGCCAGTTCATCCAAGGATGGCGGGGTTTCCGCCGCCTCGATCCGGCGACAGGCTTCGGCCACTGCGGCCAAGCGCGGATCGACCAGTCTGTCGTTGTCCGGGCGGCAGCGCTTGCAGGGGCGAAATCCGGCGCGTTCCGCCGCTGGGCCATCGTCGAAATAGCGAACGTTCTCGCGCTTCGGCAGGCGCGACGAACAACCGGGGCGGCAATAGACGCCCGTGCTGGTCACGGCATATAGAAAATCGCCGCCGGGTTCGCGGTCCGTGACCTGCCGCCAGCGGGTTTCGTCTTGTTCGGTCGATGTCGATGCTTTTGTCATGACGCCAGCCTAGGGCCGCCTGCGCCCCAGGACTATCCGGTTCTTGCCATTCAATCGCCGTCCGGTGACGGCCCGATCAGGTGCAGGCCAGCGCCTTCGTCGCGCAGCCATTGGCGGCAGTCGTCCATGTCGTCGATCAGGCTTTCGACCAAGGCCCAGAACCGCGGGCTGTGGTTGTGCTCACGCAGATGGGCGACTTCGTGGGCGACGACATAATCCAGCACCCGTTCCGGGGCCATCACCAGCCGCCACGAGAACGACAGGTTGCCGTTGGCGGCGCAGGAGCCCCAGCGGCTTTTGGTGTCGCGTACGGTGATCCGCCCGGCGCGCACGCCCAGCGTTTCGGCGGCGGCGGCGACGCGGGGCTGGATCTGCCGCCGGGCGTCGCGCTTCAGCCAATCGCCCAGGCGGCGGGGCAGATGTTCGGCCTGGCCGCTGACGTGAATTTCGGCGACCGCGCCGTCGGTTTCGGTCCATACGCCGCCGCGCCGATCGGGGCGATGGCGGATGATATGGGGCTGGCCCAGATAGGGAATTTCGCCGCCGTCGGCGAAAGGCACGACCGGCGGGGCCGATTGCAGGCGGCGGCGAATCCACGCCGCCTGCTTTTCGGCGAAGGCCCGGGCCTCGGCATCCGAGACCCAGGGCGGGCATGTTACGACCGCCGTTCCCGTCGCCGGATCGGCGCGCAGGATCAGGCGTTTGGCGCGGTTGTTGCGGCGAATGCGCAACGGCACCGCGCCGTCGCCGGGACGGTCGTGATCGAGGCCCAGGGTAGGAAGTGTCCGGCCGCGTTCGCCGCCGTTCACCGCGCCGCCCGCTTAGGCCGCTTTGGCCATGACCAGACCGGCGCCGTCGTATTCATGATACAGCTTCTGGGTCTGGGCGTCGTCCATGCGCATGATCGGCGGGCGCATGTTGAACCAAGCGTCGTCGTTGTAGTTGCGCGCGGTCATTGCCTTCAGCGACGGCACCAGCGGATAGCCGGAAATGATCTTGCGCACGCTGGACAGGGTCTGATGGCGGGCTTCGATGTCGCCGGAATCGCCATTGGCGCGATATTCGGAATAGACGCTCTGCGCCAGGTCCGGGGCGATGTTCGAACAGGCCGTGATGCAGCCCGCACCGCCGGACCGCAGCACCGGCAGCATCAGGTCGTCCGCGCCCGAGAACACGCAGAAGCCGGGGAATTCCTTGGTCGCCGTCAGCATGTTTTCCAACACGTTGGACGAATCCTTCATGCCGACGACCGTGTTCGGATACTCCTTACGCAGCATGCCGATCAGGTTCATGGAAATCGGCACGTTGGACATCTGCGGGAAGTGATACAGGCAGATTTTCAGCTTGTCGGAGCCGATCCGCTGGATCACTTCGGAATAGGCAGCGAACAGGCCTTCGTCCGACTGGTTCTTGTAATAGAACGGCGGCAGCATCAGGACCGAACCGGCGCCGATTTCCAGCGCCTTCTTGGTCAGCTCAACCGTATCGGGAATGGCGCAGCAGCCGGTGCCGGGCATCATGCCCTGGGTCGGGATGCCGTTTTCCGCCAGCTTGTCGAGAATTTCCAGGCGCTCGGCCAGGGTGAACGAATTGGCTTCACCGGTGGTGCCCAGGATGCCCAGGCCGTCACAGCCATTGGCCAGCAACCAGCGGCTATGGGCCGCCAGGCGGTCGTGATCGGGGCTGAGGTCCGCGTGCTGCGGGGTCAAGACGGCGGCATAGACGCCGGTAAGTTCCAGTTCGGTCGCACTCATGTTTCTCTCCTTCGTCGCCGGCCCTGGCCGGTTCGTCCCGGCACGGGTGGGTTATTTGGGCCAGCCCACTACGTGGTTTTCCAGATCGTCGGTATCGCGTTCCGAAACCACGCGGCCGCGCACCGAGATCCCGGCATAATGCACCGTTTCCGGATCGCCGGAAACTAGGGGATGCCACCAATAAAGGTCCTGACCTTCGGAAATCAAGCGGTATGCACAGGTCGAGGGCAGCCAGCCGAGCTTGCGCACCATGCGCGGCGTCAGAATCTGGCATTCGGGCACGAACCGCTTGCGGTCGGGATAGCTGGAGCACTTGCAGGTTTCCGTATCCAACAGGCGGCAGGCCACGTCGGTATACAGAATTTCGCCGGTCGCTTCGTTTTCCAGCTTATTCAGGCAGCAGCGCCCACAGCCGTCGCAGAGCGATTCCCATTCCTGCTTGGACATCTCGCCCAGGCCTTTGGTTTTCCAGAACGGCGGCGCGGCATCGCGCTTTCGTTTCTTATCGCTCTTTCCGAATAGTCCGAACATTGGGGGGCTCCGCCGATGGTTGCGGCGCGCAGCATACAGTCGTCAGGCCGCGCTGTCCTGCCGGTCGATCAAGTGGACAAATGATCCCATCACATTGTCCCGCCGCTGACCCATGGGAGGCAGGGACTGACCGCGTGCGTCGGTCGCCGTGAACAGCGCATCGCCGGGTCCTTCGCTTAAGATCGTCGCGTAATGGAATTCATGTCCGCCGAGGATCGTCCCCCGGGGCCCGAGCGGCCCGTCGGCCAGGGTGGCGGCCCGTCGGTATCCCAAATGCAGCCGCCGCTGCGCGAAAGACGTCTCGACCGGCAGCAATCCGGCCATGGCGTGGCATTGGCCTTCGGCATCGGTCAACGCCTGCCCCAGAACCATGTATCCCCCGCATTCCCCCAGGATCGGGTGCCCCGCCGCAGCCGCGCCGCGCAGGCCCGCGAGGAACCGGGCATTGGCGGCGATTTGCCCGGCATGCAGTTCGGGATAGCCGCCCGGCAGATAGACCGCATCGGCGTCCGCCGCCGGGGCTTCGTCGGCCAGGGGCGAGAAAAAGGAAATTTCGACCCCCGCCTTGCGCCAGCCGTCCAGCACATGCGGATAGATGAAGGAAAAGGCCCGGTCGCGGGCGACCGTGATGTGCTGGCCGAGCGGCGGCAGTGGCGGGATTGGGCCATCGGTGACCGCGCGGGTCGGTCGCGCCAACGCGCGCAGCGCCGTGGTGTCGACATGATCGGCGACGGCTTCCGCCGCAGCTGTCAGGAATGCTTCCAGATCGCCATGCTCCTGCGCTTGAACCAGGCCCAGGTGTCGTTCCGGTAGTTTCAGGCCCGACAGGCGCGGCAAACAACCCAGGACCGGGATGTCCGGGTGATCGGCGGCCATGGCGGCGCGCAGGATGTCGGCGTGGCGGTCGCTGCCGGTACGGTTGAAGATCACGCCCGCGACGGTCACGTCGGCGCGGTGGCGGGCGAACCCGCCGACCAGGGCGGCGGCGGAGGCCCCCTGCGACGCCGCATCAACGACCAGCACCACCGGCCAGCCGAACCGGCGGGCGGCATCGGCGGTCGAGCCGTCATCCAGGTTGGCCCCGTCGAACAGGCCCATGACCCCTTCGCAGACAATCAGGTCGGCGTCCTGCGCCGCGCGGGCCAAGGACGCGCCCAGGGTCGCGGACCGCATGGCCCAAAGGTCCACATTGGGGCAGGGACGGCCGCCTGCCGCGGCGTGAAAGGCGGGATCGATATAGTCGGGTCCGACCTTGGCCGAGGCGACGGCAAGGTCGGAATCGCGGAAATGCCGCAGCAAGCCCAGCGTCAGCAACGTCTTGCCGCTGCCCGACGACGGGGCGGCGATGACAACGCCGGGGGGTAAGTGCGCGGTCACAGCAGGGATTTCATCCTCTCGGCCATGGTGGCGCCATCGGTCTGATGGTTGAAATGGGCCAGGAACTTACCGTCCGGCCCCATCAAATAGATGACCGAGGAATGATCCATCAGATAGGCGTTCTTGTCGCCGCCTTCGTCGGGGACCTTGGCGAAATAAACGCGGTAGGCCTTGGCGACCTGTTTGACCTGCTCCGGCGTGCCGGTCAGGCCGACCACGCTGGGATGGAAATGGGACACGTAGTCCTTCATCACATCGACGGTGTCGCGTTCCGGATCGACGGTGACGAACACCGGCGTGACTTTATCGGCGAGCGGCCCCAATTGATCCATCGCCGTCGAGATTTCGGTCAGCGAGGTCGGGCAGACGTCGGGGCAGAAGGTGTACCCGAAGAAAATCAGCATTGCCTTGCCGCGGAAATCGGCTTCGGTCACTTGGCGGCCGTTCTGATCGGTCAGGGTGAAGGGGCCGCCGATCTTGACCTCGGGCGCGGTGACGGTGGCGCCTTGCGGGCCGGATTGGGATTCGGACAAGCGCCGTTCGGCGATCACACCGGCAACGACCACGGCCAGGACCAGCACCAGTCCGATGACGATGCGGCGCACCAGGCGCAGGCGGGCAATGGTCTTGGATTGGATGTCGGACATGATTGATCGCCGGTTGTTTCTGGATGGGGCTCGGGATGGAGGCAAGGTACGGACTTTGATCGCGGGATCAACCCCCTTGCTGAAGAGGCGACCTCAAGGCTCGGGATATGACCTCAGGAATGTGGCCGCAAATAGACAAGATAATAGGTCGCGGCCACGAACAGGCCCCCGCCGACCATGTTGCCCAGGGTGACCGGAACCAGATTGCCGATGAACCCGGCCAAGGTCAGCCCCGCCCCGGCGGGCAGCATCCCTGCCGCCGCCGCATAGGCCTCGTTCCCTGCCGCCAACATCCCGACCGGGATGAAATACATATTGGCGATGGAATGCTCGAACCCCAGCGCCACGAAGGCCGTGATCGGGAACAGAATGGCGAAAATCTTGCCGATCACGTTGTGGGACGCGAAGCACAGCCATACGGCCAGGCAGACCAGGGTATTGCACAATACGCCGCGCACAAAAGCAGTCGTGAAATCCAATTCCACCTTGGCCGTCGCGATCTTGATCGCCGTGCCGCCGACAGCGCCCGATCCCATGTCCATGAACCCGGACCAATAGGCAAGGAAGGCCATCGCCACCGCGCCGACGAAGTTCCCGACATAGGCAACCGCCCAATTTCGCAAGATAGCGCCGGTCCCGATCTTCCGGTCGGCCCAACCCATGACCAGCAGCAGATTGCCGGTGAACAGTTCCGCCCCGCCGACAACCACCAAAATCAGGCCCAGCGAAAAGGTAATCCCGCCCAGGATCCGCGCCGGGCCAAGGCCCATGCCGTGCTGGGTCATGGTCAAAGTGAACAGCATCGCCCCAAAGGCGATGAAGGCCCCGGCCAGAACCGCCAAGGTAAACAGCGGCAATAGGGGAAGGGCCGCCTTGGCCGCGCCGGCGGTTTCGACCCGTTTGGCCATTTGCGCCGGGGAATAGGCGTCGAATGAAGATGTTTGGTCGGTCATGACGGCGGTTCCTCCCTTTTTCGCGCGCATGCTGGGATACCGTTTTCTCTTGTGGGTCGATGATGGTCAATGCGGTATTTTGCGCACATGCCTGCTCGTAAACCCGACGGAAACTTGAAACGCGGTTGGACCACCGGCGCCTGCGCCACGGCGGCGACGGCGGCTGCCTACGAGGCATTGGTCACCGGACGGTTCCCCGAAGCGGTGACGATCACCCTGCCCCGGGGGGAGGAACCGTCGTTCGTCCTGTGCCGAACGGGCCTGGATGCGGGGGCAGCGACCGCCGCGGTGATCAAGGATGCGGGCGACGATCCGGACGTGACCCATGGCGCCGAAGTCTCCGCCACCCTGCGCCCCGGCGCGGACGGCAGCGGCGTGACCTTTCGCGCCGGGCCGGGTGTGGGGACGGTAACCAAGCCCGGCCTACCCCTGCCGCCGGGCGAACCGGCGATCAACCCGGGGCCGCGCGGCATGATGACCGCTGTGATCCATGATCTGTCGCGCCGTTTTCAGGGGCCGGAAGACGTGGAAGTCACGGTTTCCATCAAGGACGGCGAAACCCTGGCGGCGAAAACCATGAACGGCCGCCTGGGCATCCTTGGGGGCCTGTCGGTTCTGGGCACCACCGGGGTCGTTATCCCTTATTCCTGTTCGTCCTGGATTCACGCCATTCATCGCGGCATCGACGTGGCCCGGGCCAACGGCGTTACGCATATCGCCGCGGCCACGGGATCGACCTCGGAACAGGCGGTCAAAAAGATTTATGACCTGCCCGACATGGCCCTGATCGACATGGGTGATTTCGCGGGCGGGATGCTCAAATATCTGCGCCGACACCCCTTGCCGCGCCTGACCCTGGCGGGCGGGTTCGGCAAGCTGGCCAAGCTGGCGCAAGGCAATCTGGACCTGCATTCCGCGCGCTCGTCATTGGACCTGCCGCGCCTGGCAACGCTGGCGGCGGAGACCCCGGATGTTGCGCAGCAAATCGCCGCCGCCAACACCGGGATGGAGGCCCTGACCCTGGCGCAGGGTGCGGGGCTGCCGCTGGCCGACCGGGTCGCCGCCGGTGCGCGTGAGGTCGCCTTGGCGGCCCTGGCGGGGGACGTGGAGGTTGAGGTTCTGGTGTTCGACCGCAAAGGCCAATTGGTCGGCCGGGCCGGGGGCTGACGGATGATTAGGACGCTGTTGATCCTGGGCGGCACGGCCGAGGCCCGCGCCCTGGCCGCCGCCGCGACGGCACGGTTCCCGGACATACGGGTGATCTCGTCCTTGGCCGGGCGCACGATTGCCCCCCGGATGCCGGTGGGCGAAGTTTATTGCGGCGGGTTCGGTGGGGCGGGCGGCATGGCCCAATACATCCGTGCCGAAAACGTCGATGCGGTGATCGACGCGACCCATCCCTTTGCCGAGGAAATCTCTCGCAACGCCGCCCAGGCGACGGAACGGGCGGGTGTGCCGCGCATGGTGCTGATGCGCCGCCCATGGAATTTTGTGCAACCTGATAAGGTGCAGCATTTTCGCAGCATAAATGCCGTCGTAGCGGAGTTGCAGGGCCGGGGAGAACGCATCTTTCTGGCCATCGGGCGCCAGGAAGTAAATCAATTCAATGAACTAACGGATCGCTTCTTTCTGCTGCGCTTCATCGATGCGCCGCAAACGCCACCGCTGTTCGCCGATTGCCATGTCCTGACGGGCCGCCCCGGCGGTTATGACGACGAGCGCCGCATGCTGCAGCAATTCGCCATCGACACCCTGGTCGCTAAAAACGGCGGCAGCGATGCATCCCGTGCGAAAATCGATGCCGCCTTGGATTTGGGGATATCGGTCCTGCTGATCGACCCGCCGTCCCCACCGCCGCCGCCGCATGCCGATAGCATCGACGCGGCGCTGGATTGGCTGGAGACGGCCTAGCTGGCTCAGGCGGTCGTTTTCTTGGGCCGCAACACGTGGTGATGGGCGGCGGCGTAAAGGGCGGAATCATCGAAATTGGCATGGCCCAACACCCGGCCGACCAGGATCAAGGCAGTGCGGGTGAAGCCCGCTTCCTTCACCTTGGCGCGAATGTCGGCGAGCGTGCCGTGGACGAACTGCTGATCCGGCCAGGTGACCCGATAGGCGACGACGACCGGGCAGTCTTCGCCGTAATGGGGCGTCAATTCGCGCACCACCTTGGCCAGGTTGTTGACCGAAAGATGCACTGCGAGGGTCGCGCCGCTTTTGCCCAAGGTGTCCAGATCTTCGCCTTCGGGCATGTCCGAGGCGCGCACGGAAGTCCGGGTCAGGACGATGGTCTGGCTGACGTTGGGCAGGGTCAGTTCCTTGCCGAGGGCGGCGGCGGCGGCGGCGAAGGCGGGTACGCCCGGCGTAATGTCATAGGGAATGCCCAGGGCGTCCAGGCGGCGAATCTGTTCGGCGATCGCGCCATAGATCGACGGGTCGCCGGAATGCACGCGGGCCACGTCCTGTCCCGCCGCATGGGCGGTTTCGATCTCGGCGACGATTTCGTCCAGGTTCATGGGCGCGGTGTCGATCACCCGCGCGCCCTCGGGGGCTTCGGCCACGACCTCGGCCGGAACCAGCGACCCGGCGTAGAGCACCACCGGACAGGCGCGGATCAGGTTCAGGCCGCGCACGGTAATCAGGTCGGGCGCGCCGGGTCCGGCGCCGATGAAATGAACGGTCATGTCCCCGTCTCCTGTTGTTTGGCGGCCTTTCCGGCGTAACCGCGCGGGGTATAGACCCAGCGCCGCGCGCCGCGCGTGATGAGGCGGGGGTCGGACGATCCGATCATCACCAGGGTCAGCATGTCGACTGCGTCGGGGTGCAGGTCCTTCAGCGGGATCACCGAAATGGCCTCGCCCTCGCGGCCCAGCTTGCGGGCCAGGATGACCGGCGTCTCGGGCGGGCGGCGGGTCAGCATAATGTCGCGCGCCTTTTCCAACTGCCAACGCCGTCGTTTGGACACGGGATTGTACAGGGCCATGACGAAATCGCCTTCGGCGGCGGCGCGCAGGCGCTTTTCGATCACCTCCCAAGGGGTCAGCAGGTCCGACAGGGAGACCGCGCAGAAATCATGGCCCAGGGGTGCTCCCGCCCGGGCGGCGGCGGCCTGAAGCGCGCTGACGCCGGGCTCGATCACGACCTCGACCCGGTTCCAGGCAGGATCGTCGATCCGGTCGATCAACTCGACCACCAGGGTCGCCAGGGCGTAAACGCCCGGGTCGCCGGAGCAGACCAGGGCGACGTTGCGGCCCTCGGCGGCGAGTTCCAGCGCCTTGCGGGCGCGGGCTTCTTCTTCCGACAATTCCGAGGAATAGAGGGTCTTGCCCGCCGTCGCCGGGCCCAGCAAATCCAGATACAGGCCATAGCCGACCAAGTCCGTCGCCTCGGCCACCGCGCGGGACACGGCAGGCGTGCGCCACAGCGGCGTGCCCGGCCCGGTGCCGACCACGGTCAGACGGCCGCGCGCCCGGCCGACCGTGGCGGCATCGATGTTCCCGACAGCGCGGGCGACGGCGCAGGTCGCGCGCTTCGATTTGGTCTTGGCGACGATCAATTCCGCGTCCGATCCGGCGGCGGCCAGGGCTGCCCCTTCGGATACGCCGTGGCAGCCGACTTCCTGAAACACGATGTTCGACGGATTGGCGAGGAGCGGGGTCTCGGCCTCCAGCGTCGCCGCGTCGAAGAACCGCACGGGGGCACCCAGGGCGTCGCCCAGGACGTTGACGGCGGCCTCGTCCATTTTGACGTCGATCGAGGCGACGCAGGCAACGGCTCCGGTGGCCAGGCCGTTCTCAGCCAGGGTCCGTTCGACCAAATCACGCAATTCCGCTGGGTCGGCATCCCGTTCGCAGCCGACGCCGACGGCCAGAACCGGCGGATGTAGCACCAAGTCTTCGGTCTCGCCGACGGCGCGGTCGGTCACGACGATACCCGGCATCGCGGCAGGGTCCACGGGCAGGCCGGCCTCGGCCAGCCAGGAAGCATCCCCGGCCTGAACGTCCAGGCGCACCGGCTCCCCGGCCAGCAACGCGGCGGCGACCGACAGCGATTTCTTGCGGTTGGCGACGGTCCAGCCGGCGGGCGGATCGTCCACCCCGATGCCGTGGCGTAGATCGCCCGTGGTGGTCACGGCGGCGCTGACGCCCAACGCCTGCGCGATCTCGCGGGCCAGGCGATTGGCCCCGGAATGCCCGCCCAACAGGGGGACCACGGCGCTGCCGTCCTCGGCCACGGAAATCACCGGCGGTTCGGCCACCTTGTCGGCCAACAGCGGGGCCAGGGCGCGGATCAGGATGCCCGAGGCGAAGATGCCGATCACCGGATGTCCGGCGGCGAACAATTCGGCGACGTGGCCGGTGGTTTCGGGAAAGAAGTCATCGGCCTGGGCCACGCGGTCGACGCGGCCATGAACCAGCGCGCCTGGCACCACGGCCTGGAGGCGGCGGGCCAAGGCGGCGCCCGGTTCGGTCACGGCCAGGATCACGGGCGGTTGGGCGAAGTCGGTCATGGCAGGTTGTCTCCCGTCTTGTTCGACCGTTCGACGGATTCCGGCGAGCGCACCAGGATCATCGAAAAATAAGGGGCTTTGTCAGGGGCGTCGGCCAGGGGCATGACCTTTTGATCGGCCATGGTGGCGCGTTCCACATATTGGGCCCGGTCCAGGCGGCCCAGTCGGGACAGGACGTCCCGGACTTTTGCCATGTGGCGGCCGACTTTCATGATGGCGGCGGCTTCGGCGCCCGACAGGCGGGCTTCCAATTCGGCCTCGTCCAGGGGGCCGGGGATCACGGTCAGGACCTGATTGCGGGACACCAGGGGCGCGCCCGCCACGGCGGCGCAGGCGGCCAGCGACGAGACGCCGGGCACGACCTGGGTCGGGAAGTCTTCGGCCAGACGCAGGAACAGATACATGAACGAGCCGTAGAGGAAGGGATCGCCCTCGCACAAAATCGCGACGTCGCGCCCGGCGGACAGATGCCCGGATATATCCTTGGCATAGGCGTCATAGACGTCGTTGGCGGGGAAGTTCCCCGGCACCATCGGGGTCACGATGGCGATCTCGGTCTTGCCTTCGGGGATGTGTGGTGCTGCGATGGCGCGGGCTAGGCTATCGGCGTTTTCCGCCGCCGGATAGGCGATCACCGGAGCCTGGGCGATGACCTTCACCGCCTTCAGGGTCAGCAGGTCCGGGTCGCCAGGGCCGACGCCGACGCCATAGAGCATGCCGGTTTTTTGCGATTTTTCGGTCATGATTTCACCACGGCCCATTGCAACACGTCCATCAGCGGGCGCATCGCGGTCAGGCCGCCGACGGCGCTGTCGCGGGCCACGGAAATGCGCGCCAGTTCGCCGCCCCGCTGGCGGTGCTGCGCGATCAGGATCTCTTGCGCCTCCAGCGTTACCGCATTGGCGACCAACCGCCCACCGGGCTTCAACGCGGCCAGGGCCGCGTCGATCACGTCCGGCTGGGACAGGCCGCCGCCGACGAATACGGCATCGGGCGGGCCGTCCGCATCGCCCAAGCAGGCCGGGGCTTCGCCCTTCAACAATTTCAGATGCGGCACGCCCAGGTTGGCGGCATTGGCTTCGATATCGGGCCAGCGCGCCGGATCGCGTTCCATTGCAATGGCTTGTGAGCCTGCCGCCGCGCGCAACCATTCAATGGCGACCGCGCCGGACCCGGCCCCGATGTCCCACAGCATTTGCCCCGGCATGGGGGCCAGACGGGCGATGGTCGCGGCGCGAACCTCGCGCTTGGTGATCTTGCCGTCGTGTTGAAAGGCTTCTTCAGGCAGGCCCGGAACTTCGGGCCAGACGGCGACGCCGGGTTTCGCCCAAAGATGCAGGGCGATGACGTTCAGGTCCTTGACCCTGCGGCCTTCCCATTCCTCGGCCATGGTGTCGTAGCGGCCTTCGTCCGGCCCGCCCATGTGTTCGATCACGGTCATCGCGCTGTCGCCGAAGCCGCGCGCCTCCAACAGGGCCGCGATCTCGGCCGGTGTCTCGCCGTTGCGGGCCAGGATCAATAGCTTCATGCCGGGTAACAGGTGACGGTTCAGGACCGTGACCGGGAAGGCGTGGCAGCTGACGGTACGCACCATGCCGTCGTTCAGGGACCAGCCCATCCGCGCCGCCAACAGGGCGAAGGCGCCCGCGGTCGGGACGATGTTCATCGCGTCGATGCCGAACCGTTCGACCAGGCGCTTGCCGATGCCGAAATTCAACGGATCGCCCGTGGCCAGGACGCAGACCGCCTTGCCTTCATGTTCGGCAATGCGCTCGATCCCCGGGGTCAGGCCGTCGCCCCAGGTGATGCGCGGGCGGTCGTCGGACGGGGTCATGGCCAGATGACGTTCGCCGCCGACCAGGACCTCGGCCGCGTCGACCAGGGCGCGGGCATGGGTGCTCAGGCCGTTCAGGCCGTCTTCGCCGATACCGACGACAGTCAACCAACGCTCGGTCATGACGGTGCCTTTGCTTCCGGCGCGGGGCAAAGCGCGTTGATCGCGGCGGCGGCCAAGGCGCTGCCGCCCCGGCGGCCCGGTAGGGTGGCGAAGGGCACGTCGCCTGCGTGTTCGATCAACGCTTGTTTGGATTCCGCCGCCCCGATGAAGCCGACGGGAAAGCCCAGGATCACGGCCGGCTTGGGCGCGCCCTCTGCCAGCAGTTCCAGAAGCCGAAACAGGGCCGTCGGCGCATTGCCGATGGCGACGACAGCGCCCGCCAGGTCGGGAATCCATGAATCGACGGCGGCGGCGGACCGGGTGGTGCCCAAGCCCTGGGCATGCTCGCGCACGCCCTCGGCATTGAGGGTGCAGATTACCCGGTTTCCCGCGGGCAGACGGCTGGCGATGATGCCGCGTGCAACCATTTCCGCATCGACCAGGATCGGCGCGCCGTTCTGCAACGCCGCGGTGCCGACCCGTCCCGGTTCGTTCGATAAGACCAACTCGCCCCCGATATCGGCCATGCCGCAGGCATGGATCAGGCGCACGGCCAGTGTCCGTTCCGCCCCGACGAAGCGGCGCAGGTCCGCCTCGGCCTCGATGGTGGCGAAAGACCGGCGGTAGATTTCCGCCGGATCGCGGACGTAATCGAACATCTCCGGGGATCCCGCGCTTTAGCCTTCGGAACCCTGTTTGGGGGCGTCGTGACTATGGCCGTGATCATGGTTGTGATCATGGGAATGCCCGTGATCGTGGGAATGATCATGCCCATGAGAGTGATCATGCCCATGGGAATGGCCATGGTGATGATGGTGGCCATGGCTATGGCTATGGCTATGGCCGTGCTTGCCGTGGACCACGCCATGATCCTCGGCGCCGTGGCCGTCCGTGCCGATGCCGACGACGTGGTGGTGATGGCCGACCTGAGCCATGCCGTGGTCGTCTTCGTACCCGATGATCTGCTCGCGGTATTTGCACAGCAGGCAGTTCATCTTGTTGTCGCCATTCAGGGCTTCTTCGACGCGGTCGGCGAAACAGTCGATCAGGTCTTCGTGGTCGTTCAGGTACGGGGCCTTGACGACATCGACCTCGGGGTGGGCGGCGGCGCATTCGTCGGCCCAGCGATAGATGCGGTTGACCAGGATGCCGGTGAACAGGAAGTAGGGAAATACGATGATCCGTTTGTAGCCGAGCTTCACCGCCTTCTTCAGGCCCTCGTCGACCAGGGGATAGGCGACGCCGGAATAGCTGACCTCGGCCCAGCCGAAATCCATCCCTTCCCACAGCATGCGGGCGACCTTGTTGACGTTGGAATTGGCGTCCGGGTCGTTGGTGCCGCGCCCGACCACCATCAACAGGGTGTCTTCGCGGGCAATATGGCCGTTGGCGTTGGCTTCCGCTTCGGCCTGCTCGATGCGGACCTGGGCGGCGCGCAGCAGGCGCGAATCGATTGCCAGTTCACGCCCGAACCGCACATCCAGATCGGGATGGGCATGGGCGAAATTGTTGATCTCGGACGGCAGATCGTTTTTCACGTGGCCCGCCGCAAACAGCATGCCGGGCACGCAGATGATGCGGTTGACGCCCCGGTCGCGCAGCTTGTCCAGCCCGGTGCGAATCACCGGGGTCGCGAATTCCAGGAAGCCGCTTTCGACCTCGTACTGGGGAAAACGTTTGGCCAGATGGCCTGCCAGGGTGCCGAATTCCTCGACTGCGCCCTGGTCGCGGCTGCCATGGCCGCAAATCATGATTCCGGTTTTTTCCGTCATGTCGCTTGGTCCTTGCCTTCGAGCGGCCGCCGACGCCATTGCCGACGGCAGGGTATTGATCTTGGCCGTCTGGTCATTGCCTCCGGACGGCAAGAGAGTGGGCGACTATACAGATTTCCAGGGCAGGCGAAAGGCTGACGCCACGTCAATTTGCTGGGATGGGTCGGTCGTCCGGCTCATCCTCGCCGATGGGGCTTTCATCCGTGTCTTCGCCGGGTGCGAACTGATCCGAAATTTCCGTTTCCGGCTCCGGCGCGGGCGGAAGGCCGGCGCGGCGTTCCAGGTCCTGGGCGTCCTGTTCCCGGCCCAAGGCGCGCAGGGCGGCAGCCAGATTGACCTGGCTGAGGGCGAGGGACGGATCGCCCGGCATCAAATGCTTTTCCTTGATCGTCACGGCGCGGCGGAATAACGGCTCGGCCGCCTGGGTCTTGCCGCGGCGGCGGTAGAACAGGCCCAGGTTGTTCAATACGGCGGCGACGTTCAGGTGATCGTCGCCCCAGGCGGCTTCGTCGGCGGCCAGGGCGCGTTGGTAATATTGTTCCGCCGATCGCCCGTCACCGGACAGGTCGCAGGCCAGGCCCAGGTTGTTCAGCACCCCGCCCATGTCCGGGTGGCCATCGGCGCGGGCGGTTTCCAGAACCTCCAGGGCCTCGGCGAAATGTTTGCGGGCGGTGCGGTAATCTTCCCGCTCATGGGCCAGCGTGGCCAGACGGCCCAGGCATTCGACCCGCAATTCCAAATCGTCGTGGGGGGCCGCGTCGGCGGCAAGACGATAGAGGGTCGCTGCTTCCTCGGAATCGCCCCGGGCCGCGGTCAAATCGCCCGCGACCAGCCGGGTCAAGGCCGCCGCGCGGCCGTGAATGTCGGCGGTCCAGGAATGTTTGTGGCCCGTGGTGTCTTCTTCCTCGGCGGCGCGGATCAGCAGGTCCGTACCGTGTTGGATGTCACCCGAAGCAATGGCGCTGCGGGCATCGTGCAAAAGCTTGGCCGTTGCCGGTGACCCCGCGCTGACCGTGCCCAGGCGACCGCGCAGGTCATCCAGTTCGCCGGCGAAGGATCGCAGGCGACCGTCCCGCGCGTCGTCGTCCAATCCCCGCTCGGCCAGGATTTCAGCCAGGCCGTGAATTTCCGGCGTGTCCGGAAGGGGCTGTGGTTCCAGCGGCGTGGGGGCGTCCGGCGTCGGCGCCTCGATCGGGGCCTCGGCCGGGGGCAAGGTTGGGGATAGAGGGAACGGGTCGTCCGCTGCCGGTTGCGTGCGCAAGACGGGGTCGGGGCGATCCAGGCGCTCGCCGCCCTTGAGCCGCCGTCCACTGAAGATCAGAACGGCAATCAAAGCCAGGGCCCCGGCCGCCGCGGCGGCGATTGCCCAGGTCGGCATGGTCGAGACCGTTTCCGCCAGCGGGGCCCAATAGTCCGCCGCAGCGTTCAGCAGTCCGTCGCGTATCAGCGAAAGGTCCGACAGCAATTGTTCCATGACGGGAAAAGGTACCTGTCAGAATACGGTTTGGACAGGGGCAAAGACCGGGGCGAAGGATCGTGCGCGTTTAGCCTATGGGAAAGAACGCGGCGTAATCGAAAGGAACCGACCCGGCGCGAATCAGCAATTGGCGGCGTTCGCGTTCCGCCTCGTCATCGATATTGCGCTGGATATAGGACTCAACCGTGTCGCTTAGGGCATGCAGGTCGAGCAGTCGTTGGATCAGGTCCCGCTGCCTCAGCGCCGGATGGGGGCGGCCTTCGGCCTGAACCTCGCCCAATGGGACCGGGCGGCCATCGATGGCCAGCGCGCCGCGGGTGCCGATATAGGCCCCGGCGCGCGTCACGGGCGGGCCGAATTCGACATCCATCTGCAGATTGTCCAACTCGCCATAGACGTAATTTCCTTTGCCCGTTTCCGTGCTGTGCATCTGCGCCAATTGGTCCGGAGTCAGCCAATTGATGAACAGGGTCACCACTGTTCCGGGTACGGGATGCAGGGTCGCGGGGATCGAGCCATACCCCGCGAAATGGGCGGAATAGACAGTGTCGAAGTCTTTCAAGCGGATGCGGACCACGGGCACCGCGCCGTCTTCATGGCGGGCGAATTTCCAGGCCAGGGCCGACGGCGATTGGTTCGAGCCACAGGCGATGACCGGGACGCGCTCGGACAGGCCGCCGCCCGCCAGTTCATGCAGGTGATCGTCGCTTTCGATCGGCGTAACCTGGCCCGCATGGATCACATAGGACCGGTCGGGAACGTCGTAGGGATAGGCCAGGGCCCGGGCGACGGACCGGGGACGGCGGGGTCGGTCGCTCAGCGCAGGGGCTGGACCGGCGGCGGGGGCGGATGGCTCAGTCAAGGTATTGGGAAATATCCACGTCGTCGATTTGATAGGGTTCCAGGAACCGGTCGGCATATTCCCGGTAGACGCCCGATTTCAGGAACAGCTTGAACAACTCGCCGTCGATATGGGCGTCCTTTTTCATGAAGGACATGATCTTGATGCTGGCGCTCAGCTTCTTCGGGTCCTTGTACGGCCGGTCGGCGGCGGTCAGGGCCTCGAAGATATCGGCGATCGCCATGATCCGCGCCGGGATCGACATTTCCTCTTCGGTCAGTTTGCGCGGATAGCCGGTCCCGTCCATTTTTTCGTGGTGGCCACCGGCATATTCCGGCACCCGCTTCAGGTGCTTCGGGAACGGCAGCTGTTCCAGCATGATGATGGTTTGGACGATGTGGTCGTTGATCTTGAAACGTTCTTCCTCGGTCAGCGTGCCGCGCGCGATGCACAGGTTGTAGACCTCGCCGAAATTGTATTTGTGCTCGGGAATATTGAGCTTGAAGCCGAACGGGTTGTCCGGCTGGGCCGCCGGTTCCAGCGCATCGCGATAGACGATGTGGTCTTCGCGGTCTTCGAGCAGGTCTTCCTTGCACGGCAGCGGTTTGGGCGGGGTGCGGTCCTTGCGCTTGCGTTCGTCGAACGACAGGCCCAGGCGATCGTCCAAGGTGCGGGTCCACTGCATCTTGGCGATTTCGTGAATGCGTTCCTGGTCCTCGGGCGCCATGAATTCGTCGCCGACGTTGGCGCGGGCGACGAATTCATAGTCGTCGTCCAGCTTGGCGATCTGTTCGTCGAACTTGGCCTTGAGCGCCGCCGGGTCGCCGGTTCCTTCGGCAAGGGCCTTGTAATACTCGACCTCGGCCTCGCGCTTCATCAGCTCGAACCGCATGCGGACTTCGTGGATGCGGTTGTAGATGGTTTCCAACTTGACGGCTTTGTCGACCACGTATTCAGGCGTCGTGACCTTGCCGCAGTCGTGCAACCACGCCCCGATATGCAGTTCGTACCACTGCTCGTCGGTCAGGTCGAAATCCTTGAACGGGCCGGAATGCTCGTCGCAGGCGGCCTTGGCCAGCATCTTGGTCAATTCGGGGACGCGCTGACAGTGGCCGCCGGTATAGGGTGACTTGGCGTCGATGGCTGACGCGATCAGCTCGATGAAGCTTTCCAGAAGCTTTTTTTGGCCTTCGACCAGCTGCTGGTTGTCCAAGGCGACGGCAGCCTGGGAGGCCAAGGCCTCGACCAGGGGCTGAATCTGCGTGGAAAATTCGATGACGTCGCCATTTGCATCCGTTGCGTTCAGAAGCTGAATGACGCCGATGATTTCGTCCTGGCTGTTTTTCAGCGGCACGGTCAGGAACGAGGTCGAACGGTAACCGGTGCCTTCGTCGAATTTCTTGGTGCCGGAGAAATCGAAGTTTTCGGCTTCGTAGGCGTCACGGATGTTGATCGACTGACCGGTCAGCGCGCAGTAGCTGGCGATGTTCTTCTCGTTTCGCGCGCCTGTTTCCGGGTCGTACAGGCGGATCGGGGGAAAGGTGATTTCCTTGCCGGTGGTGCCGCCCAGCGCGATCTTGAGCGAATCCGTGCGCATGATCTCAAATTTCAGCGCGTCTTCTTCGGTCTTGATGTACAGCGTTCCGCCGTCGGCGTTGGTCAGATCCTTGGCTTCCAGCAGGATCTTTTCCATCAGCCGATTGATGTCGCGTTCCGCCGAAAGGGCGATCCCGATATCAATCAGGCGCTGAAAATTGTTCAGCGCCGCATCGCTCTGCGCGGTCGTTAGTTCACCGGACATGTCGCACCAATGGAGCCGTCTCTTCCCGCCGTGCCCTGAAATTCCCCGGCCCACGTGGCCGAAGTTACGTCGAATCCTACGCTGCCGATGTTTTATAGGGTGTTAATGTCATGAATCGGCAGGACAAAGGGTATCCGCCTTTGCTGCCCGTGACAACCGAAGGCGGACGCCAGATGCCCGATTAACAGGCGGGGCATTTTATCTTTTGCCTAAAGGAATCAGCGGCTAACGTCTGGCCGCACTGGCACGTCGGGCCGAATAACCGGGAATGCACTTATGGCTTATGCCTCTTTACGAGATTTCATCTTCAACCGTCTGGAGCCGGCGGGGCGGCTTGTCCGCGTCAAGGAGCCGGTTTCTCCCGTCCTGGAAATGACGGAAATCCAGACCCGGTTGATGGCCGAGGGCGGCCCGGCGGTATTGTTCGAAAACGTCGTCGGCGAAGACGGAAAGCCTTATGGCATGCCGGTGCTGGTCAATCTGTTCGGCACGGTCGAACGGGTCGCATGGGGGATGGAGCGCGAGCCGGAGCAATTGACCGAGGTCGGTGAAACCCTGGCTTTCCTGCGCCAGCCGGAGCCGCCGGGAGGCATCCGCGAGGCCATGGAAATGCTGCCGCTGCTCAAGACCATCGTCGCCATGAAGCCGAAAACGGTGAAGACGGCCCCCTGTCAGGAAGTGGTCCTGCAGGGCGATGATATCGATCTGTCGGCCCTACCGATCCAAACCTGCTGGCCGGGCGAGCCCGCGCCGCTGATCACCTGGCCCCTGGTGGTGACCCAGGGACCGGAAGCCGGGCAGAAAGGCGGTGACAAGCGCGATGCCTTCAACCTGGGCATCTATCGGATGCAGGTGACGGGCCGGAATTCGACCATCATGCGGTGGCTGAAACACCGCGGCGGGGCGCAGCACCACGCCCGGTGGAAGGAAACCCGCCCGGAGCCGCTGCCCGCCGCCGCCGTGATCGGCGCCGATCCGGGCACGATCCTGGCCGCGGTGACGCCGGTCCCCGACACCCTGTCGGAATACCAATTCGCCGGCATGTTGCGGGGCAAGCGCGTCGATTTGGTGGATTGCAAGACCGTTCCCCTGAAGGTTCCGGCCGAGGCCGAGATCGTGATCGAGGGCCACGTTTCGTTGGAGGATTATGCCGACGAAGGACCCTACGGCGATCACACCGGCTATTACAATTCGGTCGAAAAGTTTCCGGTCTTTACCGTTTCGGCAATCACCATGCGCCGCGATCCGATCTATCTGTCGACCTATACGGGTCGTCCGCCGGACGAGCCGTCGATCCTGGGCGAAGGCCTGAACGACGTGTTTGTGCCGTTGTTCCGCCAGCAGTTCCCGGAAGTGGTCGATTTTTGGCTGCCGCCCGAGGCTTGCTCGTACCGTGTCGCCGTGGTGTCGATGAAGAAGGCCTACGCCGGTCACGCCAAGCGGATCATGATGGGGGTGTGGTCCTACCTGCGGCAGTTCACCTACACCAAATTCGTGATCGTGGTGGACGCCGATATCAACGCCCGCGACTGGAACGACGTGATTTGGGCCATCTCGACCAATGTCGATCCGGCCCGCGACGTGACCATGATCGAGAATACGCCGATCGACTATTTGGACTTCGCCTCGCCGGAAACGGGACTGGGCAGCAAGATGGGGATCGATGCCACGACCAAGATGGGCGCGGAAACGCACCGCGAATGGGGCCGCAAGATCCGCATGGCGGACGACGTGATCGACGAGGTCACGCGGAAATGGGATTCCTACGGCCTGCCGGGCAGCGGCAAGCCGATTTGGAAGTAAGCGCAGCGGGTCAGATTAAGATTCGTCGGTGAAGTCGAAATACAGATCGCGGGCGGCCTGATAGATCGGCCCCTTGGGCATGGCCCGGTCGTCCAGGGCGATGCATGGGATGACCTTGGAATAGTTGCCGGTCGAGAACAGTTCGTCCGCGTTGGCCAGTTCCTCATAGGAAATCGCACGTTCCACAACCTCGACACCGGCATCGCGCAGCAATTGGATGACGCGCTGGCGGGGGATGCCGTTCAGGAAAGTGCCGTTGATTTCCGGCGTGTGAACGACGCCGTCTTTGACCATGAACAGGTTGGCCGAGGAAAATTCGGCGACGTTGCCGTCCGGATCCAACATCACGCCGGTATCGAAGCCGCGCTCGTTGGCGTCGGCGACGGCGCGGGAAACGTTCGGATACAGACAGGCGGCCTTGGCTTCGGTCGGCGCCATTTCAGGCGCAGGGCGGCGAAATGGCGACAGGCAGGCTTTGAATCCGGTCGGTTCCGGCAGGGGGGCTTCTTCAACGGTCAGCACGAAATGCGTCGAGTCCGGGTCCGGCACGACAAAGCCGCCCGACGGATAAAATAGGGGGCAGATGTACAACTGCGCGTCGTCGGGGAATTTTTGGATTCCCTCGTGGCACAGTTCGACCATTTCCTCGGTGGTGATATCGGGCGCCATGCCCATGATTTCACTGGATCGAATGGCGCGGGCGCAATGCGCCTCCAGGTCCGGCACCTTGCCGGCGATCGAGCGGGCACCGTCGAATACCGCAGAGCCGAGCCACATGGCGTGATCAGTTGCTTTCGCCACCGCCGGTTCTTCGTCGTGCCATTCGCCGTCGATCCAACTAATGGTGGTTCCGCCTCTGCTTTGTCCGTATTTCATCGCTCTCGCTCTCTATCTTTTTCCTTTAGCAAAGCCATCCCCTTCGCATTTGCAGCATAAAGGGCTGGGCCCGCTGGGCCAAGGGTGCGGCAGAAAAATCATATTTTTCAATGAATTAAGTGACGTTTTGGTGAAAAGGCCACACGCTGCCTGGGGATAACTTCCCGAATATGCGCCAGATTACTGACTGGCCCAGACGATCCGAGAAATCCAATCGACCTCCGACAGGTCGAAGGTTCGGTCCTCGTGCGCGGGGTTCAGGGACTTCAGGTCAATGTGACGTGCCGTGCGGCGGATCAGGGCCTTTGCCATCACTTCGCCCTCGGTCGTTTTGACGACGACGCGGTCGCCGCGCCGAACCGAAGCCTGCGGCGAGACGATCACGATGTCTCCGTCGCGAAATACGGGGTCCATGCTGTCGCCGTTGATTTCCAGGGCGAAGGCGCTGGTGTCGTTGACGCCGGGGAAGGGGATTTCGTCCCAGCCGCCGCCGACGGGATAACCGGCATCGTCGAAGAACCCGGAATTACCCGCTTGGGCCAGGCCGATCAGCGGCACGTTGCGATAAACGCCGCCGCCTTCGTTCTCGTCCACATAGGACACCCACTCCGACAGGCTGGCGCCCGTGGCCTGGAGAATCTTGGCGATGCTCTCGGTCGACGGCCAGCGCAGCTTGCCGTCCCGCGTCGTGCGTTTGCTTTTGTTGAAGGTCGTCGGGTCGAGCCCTGCCTTTCGGGCAAGGCCGGAGGTCGACAACCCGTGTTCCCGGGCCAACCGATCAACCGCATTCCAGACGCTCGAATGTCGTAACATGGGAACATTGTCTTACAGAACGGGCAAAAATTCTACTGCGAAATGTGCATGGGCCTATTCTCGAGCGAGGGACAGGGAAACGGCGGTTGCTGATGGGTAGGCGGTCTTGCCTATGATGAGTGGCCCAAAATAGGAAAAATTACCGCTTAAATTGTTGACATGGGAATTCTCAGGCTGTTACCTGGGGGTGTTCTTTTGATGGGGCCCAACAACTTTAAGACGCAAGGACAATCCCTCCCTTGAAACGCCAACGATATGTACGTCGCCCCTTGCCGGACGGCGCCGCCGAACTTTTCCAATCCGCCGAAGAAGCTTGGTTTTGGTTCATTCGAACGCAAAAGGCGCGCCGCGACGGGGCGCGTTTCGGAAATTCGGGCGCGATGGTCCGCCCTTGCGAAGCTGATGACATCTACCTTGCCGCGGTCTCGCTCATGCGGGCGGGGGTGTTGAAAGTTCTGCATCTGCGCACCTTGGTGGATTTCGGAAATCGCGAACGCGCACCGGATCCCAGGGTTCGTGAAGAAATGCACCCGGCGCGGCTATGGGACGAAGCCTTGGACCGGATGTCCACGATCCTGCGCCGCAAGGGGATTCTGGTATGACGCGCGATGGCGATATCACGGACGATGAACCGGCCGCACGGTCGACGGTCGTTCCGCCCGATTTGGCGATCGTCGCCTTCACGGGACAGGCGACCCTGGTCTGGCTACGCTTGCTGCGACCGGGGTTTCGCCACTGCTTTGTGTTGCTGCGGGCCCGTGGGCAATGGCTGTACTACGACCCCATGTCCCATTTCACCTTCGCTTCGGTCATCGGTCGCTACCCGTTGCCTGTGATGATGCGGGCGTTCCGCGCCGCGGGGTGCCGGTTGCGCCTGATCCGTCCGCGCACGCCGCCGCGCCGCGCCCAGGCGTGGCGGGCCTATACCTGTGTCGAGGCGGTGAAACGGGTGCTGGGCCTGCAGGAGCCCTGGGTGCTGACGCCGTGGCAGTTGTATCGCTGCCTGGGGCGGTATCGATGCGGCGACCGTGCGGGTGATCAGGCCAGAATGCGTCCGGCGACGATCGCGCCCAAGACGATCAGGCCGAAATCCCGGTTCGATTTGAACCGCGTCAGGCAGTTCTTGGCGTCGTCCAAGTCCATCGTCCGGACCTGCCAGATCAGATGAAGGCTGGCGGCGGCCAACCCCGCGTAAAACGCCCAGTGCAGACCTGCCAGATAGCCCGAACCCGCCATCAACAGGATGGTCCCGCCGTAGAACAGGGTCAGCCATCGCCCGGTCGTCGCCCCGAACTTCAATGCCGTCGATTTGATCCCGACCAGGACGTCGTCTTCCTTGTCCTGATGGGCGTAGATGGTGTCGTAGCCGAGGGTCCATAGGATGCCGGCGGCGTAAAGAACGACGGCGGGCAGGGCCAGCTCGCCGGTCACGGCGGTCCAGCCGACCAGCGCCCCCCAGTTGAACGTCAGGCCCAGAACGAATTGCGGCCAATAGGTCACGCGCTTTGCGAAGGGATAAAGGGCGACCAGGATCAGCGACGCCGCGGAAAGGGCAATGGTGTATGGGTTGAAATGCAGCAACACCGCCAAGCCGATGCCCAATTGCAGGGCCAGAAACAGGAACGCCTGCGGCACGCTGACCTGGCCCGAGGCGATGGGCCGTGTCGCCGTGCGGGCGACCTGGCGGTCGAATTCCCGGTCGGCCAGATCGTTGACCGTGCAGCCGGCGCCCCGCATGACCAGCGCGCCGATCGCGAACAGAACCATGAACCAGGGATCTGGCCAGGCTTCCGCCGCCAGGGCCGTCGCCCACCAACACGGCAGCAGCAGCAGCCAGGTGCCGATCGGCCGGTCCATCCGCGCCAATCGCAGATAGGGCCGCGCCCCGGCCAGGGGCACGCGGTCGACCCAGCTTTGCGCCGGTATGTCGGAAGCGGAAACCTGTTGTTGCTCGTTCATGGGTTTCAGTAATAGGGTCCGGACCCGAGAGAATCAAAAGGGAAAAGCGCCATGGCGGCAGGCATCCGCCTTTTCGTCGACGCGCCGTTGCAAAACGGCGTCGCGGTCGGCCTTTCGACCGATCAAGCCCATTACCTGGGCCGGGTCATGCGGATGGCCGTGGGCGATGGCGTGACCCTGTTCAACGGACAGGACGGTGAATGGCGGGCCGAGCTTGCCGAGTTGGATAAGCGCGCCGCCGTGGCGGTCCCGAAGGACCGGACCCGCACCCAGGATGCGGAAGCCCCCGGCCCCTGGCTGGCTTTCGCCCCGGTCAAGAAAACCGGCACCGATTTCATTATTCAGAAGGCGACCGAGCTGGGCGTGTCGCGCCTGATTCCCGTGCAGACGGCGAATACCCAGACCGGGCGGACCAATACGGACCGCCTGCGCGCCACCGCCGTCGAGGCGGCGGAACAATGCGAGCGCCTGTCCGTGCCGGTGGTCGACGATATGGTCGATCTGGCGGTTTTGACCGCCGATTGGCCCGCCGGGCGAACGCTGTTCGTGCTGGATGAAACCGGCGGCGGCAAGCCGCTGGCCCCTGCCGCCGCAGAGGCCGCGGGCGGCGCGGTCGGATTTTTGGTCGGACCGGAAGGCGGCTTTCAGGGGCGCGAACTTGACAGCCTTGGTAAGCTGGACTTCATCACGCCGGTGACCCTAGGCCGCCGGATCCTTCGCGCCGAAACGGCCTGCCTTGCCGCCCTAGCCGTATGGCAGGCGGTTGCGGGCGATTGGAAATAAGAGAATAGTGCCCGGCCCCGCGTGATGTGCACGCGCCCGGCGCCAACGACGAAAGACTCCGGCCATGGCCAATGAAAGCTCCGTGAAATCCCAGCCCATCACCGACAAGGCGACCCTGGTCGAATACCTGGCGGCGGGGTGCAAGCCTGAGCGGCAATGGCGCATCGGGACCGAGCACGAAAAATTCTCCTACGATCTGAAGACCCTGCGGCCGCTGACCTATGACGGCCAGCCCGGCGTGCGCCAGATGTTGGAAGCGCTGACCCGGTTTGGCTGGACCCCGGTGATGGAGGGCGAGAACGTGATCGCGCTGTCCAAGCCCGACCGCAGTTCGATCTCGCTGGAACCGGCGGGGCAGTTGGAGCTTTCGGGCGCTCCCCTGGAAAACATCCATCAAACCTGCGGCGAAGTGACCCAGCACCTGAAGCAGGTCAAGGAAGTGGCGGGCGAGCTGGGCATTGGTTTCCTCGGCCTGGGCTACAACCCGAAATGGCCGATCGAAGACATGCCCTGGATGCCCAAGGGCCGCTACAAGATCATGCGCGAATACATGCCGACCCGCGGCAGCCTGGGCCTGCATATGATGCAGTCGACCTGCACCGTGCAGGTGAACCTGGATTTCAACAGCGAAGCGACCATGGTCAAGATGTTCCGCATCTCCCTGGCGCTGCAGCCGATCGCCACGGCGCTTTGGGCCAATTCGCCGTTCCGCGAGGGCAAGCCCAACGGCTTCCTGTCCTACCGCTCGCACATCTGGACCGATGTCGATCCCGACCGTTGCGGCACCCTGCCGTTCGTGTTCGAGGACGGCTTCGGGTTCGAACGCTATGTCGACTACATGCTCGATGTGCCGATGTACTTCGTCTACCGCGACGGCAAATACATCAACGCCGCCGGTCAGTCGTTCCGCGATTTCATGGCGGGCAAGCTGCCGGCCCTGCCGGGTGAACTGCCGACCATGAAGGATTGGGAAGACCACATGACCACGGCCTTCCCCGAGGTCCGGTTGAAGACCTTCCTGGAAATGCGCGGCGCCGACGGCGGCCCCTGGGCGCGGCTGTGCGCCTTGTCCGCATTCTGGGTCGGGCTTTTGTACGATACCGAAGCCCGCGACGCGGCTTATGACCTGATCAAGGATTGGACCCAGGAAGAACATGACGCCCTGCGCCGCGACGTGCCGCGCACGGCCCTGAAAACGCCGTTCCGCGACCGCACGGTCAACGAGATCGCCTGCGAGGTTCTGTGCATCGCCCGCACCGGGCTGAAGAACCGGGCCCGGCTGGATGCGGTCGGTCTGGACGAAAGCCATTTCCTGCGTCCGATCCACCATATCTGCGATTCCGGCATGACCGCGGCCGAGGAGCTTTTGGTCGCCTACGAGCGGCGCTGGGGCGGCAATATCGATCCGGTATTCACCGAATACGCCTACTAGCGCTCTGTCGGCGGCTCCATCGGGTCTCTGTCAGGCGTCGGGCCTTGCCCTCGGGGCGTGCCGGGGGTAGGTTCCGGCCTCCATTTCATGCCTGAAGAGTGCGAGCCATGACCGATCTGCGCGAGATTGCCGAAAACGCCAATGCCTGGCCTTTTGCCGAGGCCCGAGAGCTGCTTAAACGGCTTGGCGGCAAAGCGCCGGAAAAGGGCTATGTTCTGTTCGAAACGGGCTATGGTCCGTCGGGCCTGCCGCATATCGGCACCTTCGGCGAAGTCGCGCGCACGACCATGGTGCGCCACGCGTTCCAGACGCTATGCGACATCCCGACCAAGCTGTTCGCCTTTTCCGACGACATGGACGGCCTGCGCAAGGTCCCGGACAATCTGCCGAACCAGGACATGCTGGCCGAAAACCTGGGCAAGCCGCTGACCTCGATCCCCGATCCGTTCGGCACCCACGAAAGTATGGGCCATCACAACAACGCCCGCCTGCGCGCTTTCCTCGATAGCTTCGGCTTCGACTACGAATTCAAAAGCTCGACCGAGTGCTACAAGGCCGGGATGTTCGACGCGACCCTGCTGACCTTGCTGGAACGCTACGACGCGGTGATGAAGGTCATCATCCCGACCCTGGGCGAGGAACGGCGCGTGACCTATAGCCCGTTCCTGCCGGTCTGCCCCAAGACGGGGCGGGTGCTGCTGGTGCCGGTGCTGGAAACCAACGTCGACGCGGGCACCATCGTTTATCAGAACGAAGACGGCGAAAAGGTCGAAACCCCCGTCACCGGCGGCCATTGTAAGCTGCAATGGAAGCCCGATTGGGCGATGCGCTGGACGGCGCTGGGTGTCGACTACGAAATGTCGGGCAAGGACCTGATCGAATCCGTCAAACAGTCGGGCGCGATCTGCCGCATCCTGGGCGGCAAGCCGCCGGTCGGCTTCACCTATGAGCTGTTCCTGGACGAAAACGGCGAAAAGATTTCCAAGTCGCGCGGCAACGGCCTGACCATGGAAGAATGGCTGGCCTACGCGCCGCCGGAAAGCCTGGCCCTGTTCATGTTCCAAAAGCCGAAAACGGCGAAGCGCCTGTACTTCGACGTGATCCCGAAAAACGTCGACGATTACCTGTCGCACCTCAACGCCTATCCGGGGCAGGACGACGCGCAGAAGCTGGCCAACCCCGTGTGGCACATTCATTCCGGCAATCCGCCGGAGCCGCAGGGTGCGCTCAGCTACAACATCCTGCTCAACCTGGCCGGTGTCTGCGGGACCGAGGACAAGGCCGTGCTGTGGCACTTCATTTCGCGCTACCGCCCGGACCTGACGCCGGAAAACGCGCCGTTCCTGGACGGCTTGGTCGCCACGGCGATCGGCTACTATCGGGACTTCATCAAGCCGGGCAAAACCTACCGCGCCCCGACCGAGGCCGAACAGGCCGCCCTGGGCGAACTGGCCGAGGCGCTGCGCGGCATGGATGCCGCCGCCTCCGCCGAGGATTTGCAGACGGAAGTCTACGAAGTCGGCAAACGCCACGGCTTCGAAAACCTGCGCGATTGGTTCAAGGCGCTTTATGAAATCCTGCTGGGCCAGTCCCAGGGCCCGCGCATGGGCTCGTTCATCGCCCTCTACGGCGTCGCCGAAACGGTCGCCCTGATCGAAAAGGCGCTGGCGGGCGAGGACCTGGCGGCCAGCGCTTAGTCACTCTTCAACCGGCGTCACGGTTTAGTCATCCGTACCGTTCTAGGGTGTAAATCCCGTTTTTGGCTCTTACTTTGCTGATCACAAAGTATGGCAACGCACCTTTGTTGGCGACGGAAGTGCTCGCCATGCCGGATGTGTTGCCGACTGAAAGGCCGATTGATGGGTCGGCTAGGCCGAAAATGCTGACCGGATCTGCGGATTTCGCGATGACGTGCGCATTCGCATGGCGTGCGCCTGAAACGAAGGCAGAGAACGAATTGACCCTGTAGATTTGTGTGATCACCACCCATTCGGGGTTCCAGGAAACTTTTCCGTCACGTTGTGCCGCAAGGATTTTCTCAAGAAGGGGATCGATAGCCACTCGTTCGATCAACCCGCCATGCGATTCAAAGGCGATGCTGTGCTTTTTCGAAAAGCCCAACGTTGCTGAAGCAGGTGTCCCGGCCGAGGTGTCAAACGCGACATTCACGGAACCGGACGACCGACAGGACTCAGACATAGGTAGGTCGTCTTTTTGGACATCCAGATCGATGCCATACGATGACAAATTACCTTGCCAATCAAATTCGACGCGGCGCCCACGATAAAAGCCGTAATCGCCAAGCTTTATCGGCTCGTTCGACGGCCAATTGAGAAAATAATTCTTGGTGTTTTTCACTTCCCGCGCGATGCGATGGTAATAGGTCATGGATCTTTCCCAGCTTCTCAAGATTAATATCAATTATTTCTTATTTAATGAGTCCTTGTCATACATTTGCAATATAATTTTTCGCCTAATAAGGGTGTGGCGCGTCGCCACGAGACGGGCGGCGGTATGACAGCCGATGACGCCGAGCCAAAAATTTTTCTTGAATTCTTACTCGCGGAAAAAACCGAGTTATGTACGTCCGCGATCTGTCAGCCAGGCCAGACTACGCCCCGGTCCCACCCACGGTGAGTTGATCGATCAGCAGCGTCGGCTGGCCGACGCCGACGGGGACGCCTTGGCCGTCCTTGCCGCAGGTGCCGATGCCGGGGTCGAGTTCCATGTCGTTGCCGACCATGGCGACGTGGTTGAGCACGTCCTTGCCGTCGCCGATCAGCGTGGCGCCCTTCAGCGGGCGACCGACCTTGCCGTTTTCGATCTCATAGGCCTCGGTGCAGGAAAATACGAACTTGCCGGAGGTGATATCGACCTGTCCGCCGCCGAACGACACGGCGTAGACGCCCTTCTTGACCGATTTGAGGATTTCCTCCGGCTCCTTGTCGCCGCCCAGCATGTAGGTATTGGTCATGCGCGGCAGGGGCTGATGGGCGAAGCTTTCGCGCCGTCCGTTGCCGGTCGGGGCCATGCCCATCAGGCGGGCGTTGGTGCGGTCCTGCATATAGCCTTTCAGGATGCCGTCCTCAATCAGCACGGTGTTCTCGGCGGGGGTGCCTTCGTCGTCGATGGTCAGGCTGCCGCGCCGGTCCTGAATGGTGCCGTCGTCGACCACGGTCACGCCGGGGGCGGCGACGCGCTGGCCCATCAGGCCGGAAAAGACCGAGGTCTTCTTGCGGTTGAAGTCGCCTTCCAGACCGTGGCCGATGGCTTCATGCAACAGGATGCCGGGCCAGCCGGGGCCGAGCACCACCGGCACTTCGCCCGCCGGGGCGGAAACAGACTGGAGATTGACCTCGGCTTGGCGGAAGGCCTCGTCGACCACGCCCTTCCAATTGGCCGGGTCCATGTAGCGCTCATAGGTCACGCGCCCGCCGGTGCCGAAGCTGCCGGTTTCCATGCGCCCGTCCTGTTCCAGCACGACCGAGACGTTCATCCGCACCAGGGGGCGGATATCGGCGACGCGGTGGCCGCCGACGCGGACGATCTGCACCGCCTGCCAATTGCCGGAGATCGAGGCCGAAACCTGACGCACGCGGTCGTCCTTGCCGCGGGCATAGGCGTCGATGGCGCGCAGCAGTTCGACCTTTTCCTGGAAATCGACCATGGCCAGGGGATTGTCGTCCATGTACAGGGCGCGGTTGGTGCCCTGCGGGGCGGCGGCCAGGGTGCCGGTATGGCCCCGGCGCACGGCCTTGACCGTTTCGGCGGCGCGGGCGATGGCCGCTTCGGACAGGTCCGAGGCATGGGAATAGCCGGTGCTTTCGCCCGCGATGGCGCGCAGGCCGAAGCCTTGCGCCGTGTCGAAGTTGGCGGTCTTGATCTGCCCGTCGTCCAGAACCAGCGTTTCCGACTGCCGGTATTCCAGGAACAATTCACCGTCGTCCATGCCGGTCAGGGCATCGTCCAAAAGGCCCTGCACCCGCGCGCGGTCCATGCCGGTGCGGTTGAAGAACAGATCGTCGGTGGCGGCTAGGTCGGTCATGGTGATCCCTAAGTCTTAAAAATAATTGGGGCCGCGAGGGGCCGCTTCCGGTTATATAAGAACCCGGTTTCGTTATTTCGAGTCAGTCATTTTCGCGTATACGGTCGCATATGTTCAAGGAACATCCCCTACGCCGCGTCCTGGCCGAAGAGATCCACGCCCGCCCCCCGGCGGAGGTGGCCGCCCCGGCGCAGGTTTCGCACATCGCCCTGATTTCAGGCGAGGACGGCATGGCCACCCATGTCGCCCACCTGGAAGCCCTGTGCAAACATTTCCGCGTCGCTCCGCCGCCGGCGGACGCGACCCATTTTTCGGCGGAATTGGGCGAGGTGCGCCTGAAGTGGGAGCGCCATACGGAATTTTCGACCTTCACCATCATTCGGCCCGGCGAATTCGCGACCCCGTTCAAGGGCACGGCGATCGATTCCCTGCCCAAGGATTGGCTGTCCAACCTGCCGGGCCAGGTCATTGCCGCCTGCCATGTGGCGGTGCAGGCCAGCGGCGGGGCGCAGCGCCCGGTCGCTGAGCTGACGGGCCTGTTCGACAACAACCCGGTCACGGGCTCCGTCGTGTCCGGCGGCAAGGTCCGGCTGTGGACCGACTATCAACTGCATGCCGACGGCTTCCATCGCTTCCTGTTGGACGCCCGCGACGATATCAGCCGCCCGACCCTGAGCCGCCTGGTCCAGCGGATTCTGGAAATCGAGACCTATCGGATGATGGCCATGCTGGCCTTTCCCCTGGCCAAGGAATCGCGCCCGCGTCTGGCCGCCATCGAAAAACAGCTGGGCGGGGCCATCGCCCGCTTGGGCACGCGCGAAGGCGTCGAAAACGAACGCCAGCTGCTGGATGAAATTTCGGCCCTGGCGGCGGAGATCGAGGCCGTCAACGTCGCCACCGCCTATCGCTTCGCCGCCGCGCGGGCCTATCACGAGCTGATCAAGCGGCGCATGGATTCGATGCGCGAAGAACGGATGGACGGGTTTCCCCCGTCGATGGATTTCCTCGACCGTCGGGTCGCCCCTGCCATGGAATCCTGCGAAAACCTGTCGGCGCGGCTGGAAAGCCTGTCGGGCCGGGTGGCGCGGGCGACCTCGCTGTTGCGCACGCGGGTCGACGTCGCGCTCGAAGCCCAGAACCGCGACCTGCTGGAATCCATGAACCGGCGGGCGCGCCTGCAATTGCGCTTGCAGGAAACGGTCGAAGGCCTGTCGGTCGTGGCCATCAGCTACTATCTGCTGTCGCTGGTGTCCTACCTGGCCAAGGGGGCGAAGACGGCGGGCCTGTCGCCGTTTGATCCCTATATCGTCGTTCTGGTGGCGTTCGTGCCGGTGGTCGGCGGCATTTGGTTCGGGGTGCGCCGGGTCCGCCATGTGATCGGCAAATCGGCGGGCGGCGGCAAGTAACGGGCCACCCAGTTCCAGCCGTCAGCGCTCCGCCGCGAAGGCCTCGATCAATTTCTGGAAATCCTCGACCGGGGGAAAGCCTGCATAGCTGTGCCGCGCCGGGGTCGTCGCCCAGGGCAGCTTTTCCGCCGTCATGGTTTCGATGAACGGTCGAAGCCATTCGACCACGTCGAACAGGCTGGGGCGCAGATTGACCAGATCGTCCATGCCGACGATCCGCGTGAACATCCAGGTTTTGCATTCCGGGCAGAAATAATGATCCAACTGCGGGCCCTGGGCCCCGCCCTTGACCGGCGTCCCCTTGGTCACGCGGAACGCCGCCGTCGGCACCATCGCCGACAGGGAAAACGCGCTGGCGCTCATCCGTTGGCAGCCCCGGCAATGACAGGCCGAGGTCATGACCGGCGGGGCCGAAACCTCGACCTGGGTCTGCCCGCAGCGGCAGGTTCCGGTATGAGGCGACGGGGACGTTGGGGGCATGGAATGGTCTCCTTCGGTGGTGGCGCAGATTACTCTCAGGCGGCGGCGAGGGCGACAGCCTTCGCCGTTGGCACTTGACGTTTTCCGGGCCGGGTGTATGGTCCGGCTTCGTGGTGATTTGTCCGACCAGCTTGCGGCCACGTTAAAAAAACAACGCTAAACGGTCTGTGGCTCTCTTGCCCTGACCCTGTTTCGTTCGGTGGTCGGGGTTTTTTTATGCCGGGCCCGTCCCGGAAATTTGGAGAGCGTAGAATGAGCGACGATAACAACCCTTCTTCGGCCTGGCGCCCCGCGACCAAAATGGTGCGCGGCGGGACCATGCGGTCCAATTTCGAGGAAACCTCGGAAGCCATCTTCACCACCTCGGGTTTCGTTTACGGCTCGGCGGAACAGGCGGAGCAGGCGTTCAAGGGCGAGGTCGATCGCTTTATCTATTCGCGCTACGCCAATCCGACGGTCGTGATGTTCGAAAAGCGTCTGGCGCTGATGGAAGGGGCTACTTACGGCATGGCCTTCGCCAGCGGTATGGCGGCAATGTTCGGCTCCCTGGGTAGCCTGGTGAAGGCCGGCGACCGGGTCGTCGCCTCGCGCGCGTTGTTCGGCTCGTGCCTGTATGTGATCCAGGACCTGTTGACCAAATACGGTGTCGAAACCGTGCTGGTCGACGGCACGGACCTTTCGCAATGGGAACAGGCGTTGTCCAAGCCGGTGACCGCGGTGTTCCTGGAAACGCCGTCGAACCCCTGCCTCGATATCATCGACGTACGCGCCGTCGCCGACCTGACGCATAAGGCGGGCGGGCGGCTGATCGTCGACAACGTGTTCGCGACCCCGGTCCTGCAAAAGCCGCTGCAACTGGGCGCCGATATCGTGATGTATTCGACGACCAAGCATATCGACGGCCAGGGCCGCTGCATGGGCGGCGCGCTGCTGACCAACGACGAAGAATATTACAACGACCATCTGGTGCCCTGGATGCGCCATACCGGCCCGGCGATCAGCCCGTTCAATGCCTGGTCGATGCTGAAGGGTCTGGAAACCTTGAACATCCGCGTTCATCAGCATTGCATCAACGCCCGCGCGCTGGCCGAATTTCTGGAAGGGCAGGCGGGAATCGTCAAGGTTCTTTACCCCGGCCTGGCATCCCATCCGCAGCACGACCTGGCGATGCAGCAGATGTCCGGCGGCTCGACCATGCTGGCGTTCGAGCTTGAGGGCGGCAAGGCGGCGGCGTTCCGTTTCCTCAACGCGTTGGACCTGATCGACATCTCCAACAACCTGGGCGACACCAAGAGCCTGACGACCCATCCGGCGACCACGACGCACCAGCGCCTGACGCCGGAAGAGCGCGAGGCGCTGGGCATCGGCGACGGCCTGATCCGCCTGTCGGTCGGCCTGGAAGACGCCGAGGACCTGAAGGAAGATTTGATGCGGGGGCTGGCCGCGGCCAAGGGCTGACGGCCACTGCGGCCTGCCCGGCAGGAACCGCCCCGGAGCGGGGCTACTTCTGAACCCAGGGCAGGCCCGCGACCTTCCAGCCGCCGACGGTGCCGCGATGCTGGGCGTCGTCCTTGTCGCCTTCGAACCCGGTCAGAATGTTGAACGATTTGGCGTAGCCCGCCTGGGTCGCGGCCTGGGCGGCGGCGATGGAGCGCACGCCGGATCGGCACAGGAACAGCACGGTCGCGTCCTGATCCGGGACCTGATCCTCCAGGTCATCGACGAATTCAGTATTGATGTCGCCCTTGGGGAACAGGACCCAGGAAATCATCTTCAGATCCTTGCCCAGGGAGGACACGTCGGGCAGTCCAACATAGGCCCATTCCGCATGGGTGCGCACGTCGACCAGCACCGCCTTGGGGTCTGTTTCCAGAACTTTCCAGGCGTCTTCGGGGCTGATGTCTCCGGCGTATCCGTCACTCATAGTTCGCTCGCGCGTCTGTTGGGGGGAAGGGCAGTGTATCGCGCAGGCCGCCCTAGCGGTCCAGCACTTTCAACATGTCGGGGACGGAAACGAACTTATCGCGGGGGCGGTCGCTGCCGCCGGCGCGGGCGATCTCGGCGGCTTCGATTTTCTTCCAATCGTCGAACGACACGGCGCGCACGCCGCGCTCTTTCAACAATGGTTCCAGCGCCGTGCGGCCCGGCTTGCCATGGGTGCCGGCGAGCGCCTTGAAGTCCTCGCAGATGTATTCGGCGACGGTCAGGCCGTCGGGCCGATTGGATGAAATCACCCCGCTCGGCCCGCGTTTGATCCAGCCCACGGCGTAGAGGCCGTCATCGACCCGGCCGTTGTCGTTGGGGATGATGCCGGCCTTGTCGTCGAACGGCGCACCTTCGATCGGGTCGGACCGATAGCCGATGGCGGCGATCACCAGACCACAGGGGATTTCGAAAATTTCGCCCGTGCCTTCGGCCCGGCCATCGACGACGCGGGTCCGCTCGAAGGCCACGGCCTCGACGTGATCGCCGCCCAGGATCGAGACCGGCTGGGCAAAGAACTCGATATGGATCCGCTTCGGTTTGGCCGCCGGGTCGTTTTTAGCGTACTCGCGCAACGACGCCAGATTGCGTTCGGCCAGGCGCTTGTCGCGGGGCGGCAGGTCGTCCGGCACGCTATCGGGCAATTGTTCGGACCGGGCCAGGGGCACGGCCTGTTCCAAGTCGCCCAGTTCGCGCAGCTCGACATTGGTGAACTTGGCGTCGATCGGTCCGCGCCGACCCGTCATGTAGACATCGGTCAGGGGGGCCGCTTCGATCATGTCCATGGCGTGCCCGGCGATATCGGCCTGGGCCATGCCATGGCGCGAACGCACCAGCACCCGCGCGCAGTCCAGCGCCACGTTGCCGTTGCCGATAACCACGGCGGCCTTGGTGTTGAGGTCCGGCTCCAGATCGCGGAAATCAGGATGGCCGTTGTACCAACCCACGAACGCGGCGGAGCCGTGCACGCCTTCCTTGTCGGCGCCGGGGATGGTCAGCTTGCGGTCGCTCGGCGCGCCGACGGCCAGAACCACGGCGTCATACATCTCGCGCAGTTCGGCCAGCGAGATGTCCTTGTTGACCTCGACATTGCCGAAATAGCGGACGGTGTCGAACAGCGCCGTACGTTCGTACTTATGGGCGACTTTCTTGGTCGTCTGATGATCCGGCGCCACGCCGCCGCGAATCAGGCCATAGGGCGTCGGAAGACGCTCGATGATATCGACCTGAATGTCGCAGGCGGCGTTGACGAGAGCATCCGCGGTATAGAACCCGGCGGGGCCGGAACCGATGATGGCGACGGTGATGGTCATATTCTGCCCTTCCCCGTGCGCCGGTCGGTCAGTCGACGGTCCAGGTCCGTCCGGCGCGCAGTAGATTGTTAAAGTCCGGCTTCTCCGGCGGGGTGTGCTCCCGCACCAGTTCGCGAACTTCGTCATCGTAGCTCTGCATCGGCGCGCAGTAAATCACGCCCAGCGCCACCGGCATGGTCGGCGGTTCCATATGGGCCAGCAGGGTCGCGATCATCTTGTTGGTCTCGTCATGGACCAGGATGTCGGCCTCGGTTACGCCGTTCTCGCCGATGGTCACCACTTCCAGGGTCAGGGACTGCGTATTCAGGCGCAAGCCCTTATCGCCGTCCTTGCCGAAGATCAGCGGCTTGCCGTGTTCGACATAAATCTGCCGGTCGGCTGCGACGTCGCGGGCGGTGAAGTTTTCGAACACGCCGTCGTTATAGACTTTGCAGTTCTGGAAGATTTCGACGAACGAGGTGCCGCGGTGCGCATGGGCGCGGGCCAGGACCGTCGGCAGGTGCTTCTGGTTGCTGTCCAGGCCGCGGGCGATGAACCGCGCGCCGGCGCCCAGGGCGAATTCCGCCGCCGATGCCGGGTTGTCCAACGAGCCCCAGGGCGTCGAGGGCGAATGCGTGCCCTGGCGCGAGGTCGGGGAATACTGCCCCTTAGTCAGGCCGTAGATTTCGTTGTTGAACAGCAGGAACTGCACGTCGACGTTCCGCCGCAGCAGGTGGAACAGGTGGTTGCCGCCGATCGACAGCGAATCGCCGTCGCCGGAAACGACCCAAACGTCCAGGTTCGGGTTGGCCAGCTTCAGCCCCGTGGCGAACGCCGGGGCGCGGCCATGGATGGTGTGGAACCCATAGGTCGAGATGTAATAGGGAAAGCGCGCGGCGCAGCCGATCCCGGAAATGAACACGGTGTTTTCACGGGTGGCGCCGATATCGGCCAGGGTTTTCTGAACCGCTTTCAGGATGGCGTAATCGCCGCAGCCGGGGCACCAGCGTACTTCCTGGTCCGAGGCGAAATCCTTGGGCGTGAGGGGTTCGGTAGGGGTAACGACGTTCATTGTTCGATTCTCCAGCCAGCTCAGTTTTCAAGCTTGGCGCGGATAGCGGTTTCGATTTCGGCGATCTTGAAGGGCTGGCCCGACACCTTGTTCAGGCCTTCGGCCGGGATCAGGTATTCGGCGCGTAGCACGTTGACCAGTTGTCCGTGGTTCATTTCAGGAACCAGGACCTGATCGAAGCCCTTCAGCAAGTCGCCCAGATTTTCCGGGAACGGCCAGATATGGCGCAGGTGGATGTGGCTGACATCCATGCCCTGGGCGCGCATGTTCGACACGGCGCGGCTGATCGGACCATAGGTCGATCCCCAGCCGACAACGGCCAGCTTGCCGCTCTCGTTGCCGTCCTCGACGGCTTGATGGGGGATGTCCTTGGCGATGCCAGCGATCTTGGCGAAACGCGCGTCGGTCATCTTCTGGTGGTTGGCCGGATCGTACGAGATGTTGCCCGAATTGTAATCGCGCTCGATCCCGCCGATGCGGTGTTCCAGACCCGGCGTGCCGGGCACGGCCCAGGGACGGGCCAGGGTTTCCGGATCGCGCAGGAACGGATGGAAGCCTTCCGGATCGGTGCGGAAGGTGACCGGAATCTTGTCGTAGTCGTTGATGTCCGGAATGTTCCACGGCTCCGCCGCGTTGCCGATATAGCCATCGGTCAGGACGAACACCGGGGTCATGTATTTGATCGCCAGGCGCACGGCCTCGATCGCGACGTCGAAGCAGTCGGCGGGCGAGCGCGCGGCCAGCACGCAAAGCGGGCTGTCGGCGTTGCGGCCCAAAACGGCCTGATACAGGTCCGACTGTTCGGTCTTGGTCGGCATGCCGGTCGACGGTCCAGCGCGCTGCGCATTGATGATGACCATCGGCAGTTCGGTCGCGATGGCCAGTCCGATGGCTTCGGTCTTCAGGGCGATGCCCGGGCCCGACGACGAGGTCACGCCCAGCGATCCGCCGAACGACGCGCCGATGGCGGCGCAGGCGGCGGCGATTTCGTCCTCGGCCTGGAAGGTCAGCACGTTGTAGTCGATCATCCGCGACAGCGAGTGCAGAACCTGCGACGCCGGGGTGATCGGATATGAGGCAAAGACCATCTGGATATCGGCCAGATGCGTGCCCGCGGCCAAGCCCCAGGCCAGGGCTTCGGCCCCGGTCACGGTGCGGTAGGTGCCGGGCGCGATTTCGGCGCTGTCGATGTGGAAGCCATGAACGCCGTCCGGCAGTTCCATGGTTTCGGCGACCGTATGACCCGCGTCCATAGCCGCGATGTTGGCGGCGGCGATGTCCGGGCGGGATTTGAACTTGGCGTTCAGCCAGTCGGCGGTCGGCTTGCGGTCGCGGCCGTACATCCAATAGACGAAGCCCAGCGTCCACATGTTCTTACAGCGCAGGGCCTCCAGCTTCGACAGGCCGCTGTCCTTCAACGCTTCCAAGGTCAGCTTGGAAATGTCGATCGAGACCAAGTGATACCCCTGCAGGCTGTCGTCCTCGAGCGGGTTGTTCTCGTACCCCGCCTTGCGCAGGTCGCGGTCGCCGAAGCTGCCCGCGTCGGCGATGATCACGCCGCCCTGTTTCAGGTTCGGCAATTCGACCTTCAGCGCCGCCGGGTTCATGGCGATCAGCATGTCGAATGCGTCGCCCGCGGTCTTGATGACGCGCGACCCGAAATTGATCTGGAACGACGACACGCCGAACAGCGTCCCGGCGGGGGCGCGGATCTCGGCGGGGAAGTCGGGGAAGGTGGCAAGCTCGTTCCCCGCGAAGGCCGTGGCCAGGGTGAACTGACCCCCGGTCAACTGCATGCCGTCGCCGGAGTCGCCGGCAAAGCGGACGACGGCGGACTCGACGGTTTCTCGGGCGGTGGAATCGATTTCTTCGGTAGCGAGTGCTGTGCTGTTCATAGGGCAGGTAATCCGTTGTCGATCATCCGGCGATGATGCCGCTGAAGAAGCGGCCCGAAAGACGACCGATCCGCCATAGCCGCCGGAGCCATGAAAGACCGCCCTGTGGCGTCGTTGCTTGGTGTTTGAAGTTATCTAGTCCATGCTTTGACGTAGAACAACCACAGTTTATGTAGTGTTTCCCGTCACTTTTCCGCTGGCCCCGCCGCCCCGGACGACCATATTTAGGACGGTAAACCGACGCATTGGAACAACCGGAACGGATGAAATGACCGACAACGGCAACTTAATCGACCGTCTTCAATCACTTATCGGAAAAGCCCAGACTTTGGGCGCCGACGCGGCCGACGCCGTAATGGTCAGTTCCGCGTCCTTGTCGCTGTCGCAACGCCTCGGTGCTCCCGAAGATTTGATGCGCTCTGAAGACAACGATCTGGGGCTGCGCGTGTTCGTGGGTAAGCGTCAGGCGGTGGTGTCGTCGTCCGACATGTCCGATTCCGCCCTGGACGAACTGGTCGAGCGCGCCGTCGCCATGGCCCGGCACGTGCCGGAAGATACCTATTGCGGTCTGGCTGACCCCGACGAACTGGCGACCGAGATCGTCGATATCGACGACTTCGACCCGAGCGAGCCGACGGCGGAACAATTGATCGAACTGGCCGCCGTGACCGAAGACGCCGCCCGCGCCGTGCCCGGCGTGACCAATTCCGAAGGGGCCAGCGCCAGTTGGAGTGCGACCGACATCGCCATCGTCACCTCGACCGGCTTCGCCCATACGCGCCGCGCTTCGCGCCACAGCTTCGGCGTGTCGGTCCTGGCTGGCGAAGGCACCGGGATGGAACGCGACTACGATTACGCCACCACGGTCTATGGCGCGGACCTGCCCGATGCGGCGGCGATCGGCCAGTCCGCCGGGGAAAAGGCGGTCAAGCGTCTGAACCCGCAAAAGGTCTCGACCGCGCAGCTGCCGGTGATTTTCGACCCCCGGGTTTCCAATTCAATCATCGGCCATCTGTCCGGGGCCATCAACGGCGCGTCCGTGGCGCGGGGCACGACCTTTCTGAAGGACGCCATGGATACGCAGATTCTGCCCGACGGCATGACCGTGGTCGATGATCCGCACCGCTGCCGGGGGCTGCGGTCCAAGCCGTTCGACGGCGAGGGCGTGGCGACCAAGCGCATGAACGTGGTCGAGGACGGTCGTCTGACGACTTGGTTCCTGGATTGCCGCTCGGCCCGGCAATTGGGCCTGCGGACCACGGGCCATGCCTCGCGCGGGACGTCGTCGCCGCCGTCGCCGGGGGCGACGAACCTGTATCTGGAACCGGGAACGATCTCGCCCCAGGACATGATCGGCGCGGTCGGCAAAGGCATTTATGTGACCGAGCTGATCGGCATGGGCGTGAACGGCGTGACAGGCGATTATTCGCGCGGCTGCTCCGGCTTCTGGATCGAGAACGGCGAACTGACCTTTCCGGTCAGCGAGCTGACCATCGCCGGAAACCTGAAGGACATCTTCAAGGCGCTGACCGCCGCGAACGACCTGGAATTCAAATACGGCACCAACGCGCCGACCCTGCGCATCGACGGCATGACCGTCGCCGGTAAATAAGCCGACCTGCCACACCCAGGTCCCACCATCACCAAGGCACACCAGACCATGACGACGACCACGCCCGAGACCAACCGCCAGATCATCTTCAAATCCCGGCCCGAGGGCTGGGTCACCCCCGACTGCTTCGAAATGCGCGAAGTCCCCATGCCCCAGGTCGGCGAGGGCGAGGTGCTGGTCCGCACCGTCTACATGTCCATGGACCCGTCGATGCGCGGGCGGATGGACGCGGCCAAATCCTATGCCCCCGGCTGGGTTCTGGGTGAGCCGTGCAAGACCCGCATCCTGGGCGAGGTCGCGGCCTCGCGCAGCGATGCCTTTGCCGAGGGCGATCTGGTGTTCGGCAAGGTTCTCGACTGGGCCGATTATTCCGTGGTCCCGGCCAAGGCCGTTCACAAGATCAATCCCGAGTCCGTGGGCCTGCCGCTCAGCTATCACTTGGGCGCGCTCGGCATGCCGGGCATGACCGCCTGGATCGGGTTGCAGATCGCCGAGCCGGTGGCGGGCGAAACCCTTTTTGTTTCCGCCGCCTCGGGCGCGGTCGGCCAGATCGTCGGCCAGATCGCCAAGCTCAAGGGCCTGCGCGTCGTCGGCAGCGCCGGCACGGATGAAAAGGTCGCCTACCTGCGCGAACTTGGCTTCGATGCCGCGTTCAACTACCGCGCCGCTGGGGACGATATTCTGGGTGCGTTGGAAAAAGCCGCGCCGGAAGGCTTGGACATCTATTTCGACAACGTTGGCGGGCGCGTGCTGGAAGCAGCTTTGGACCATGCCAAGGTTCGGGCCCGGGTCGTGATCTGCGGCATGATCTCGCAATACAATCTGAGCCGCGAAGACACTCCCGGTATCCGCAACCTGCCGCATATCAACCGCAAGCGTATCCGCATGGAGGGCTTCATCATGTCCGACCATGTCGACCGGAGGGCAGAGTTCGAGGCCGATATGATCGCTTGGCTGAAATCCGGCCAGATCAAATATCGGGTCGACGTTGCCGAGGGGCTGGAAAACGCCCCCGCCGCGATGATCGCGATGCTGAAGGGCGAAAACTTCGGCAAGCAGGTGGTCCGCGTCGGCGCCGAACCCTGATCCGCCGAGCGCCCACCCAATGACCGCGACCAACCGCCAAATCGTTCTGAAAAGCCGCCCCGACGGCTGGGTCACGCCCGATCATTTCGAAATGCGCGAAGTGTCCGTGCCGGACATCGGCGACGGCGACGTTCTGGTTCGCGCCCTTTACATGTCCCTGGATCCCTACATGCGCGGGCGCATCGGCACCGACCGCCCGCCCGCCGACCGCATGCCGCTGGGCGGGCCGATGGAGGCCCGCGTGGTCGGGCGGGTCGCGGCATCGCGCAATGCCGATTTCCGCGAGGGTGATCTGGTGTTCGGCTCGCTCGACTGGGCCGACTACAGCGTCGCCGCCGGTGGGGGCGGCCTGCGCCTGCTGCCTGATGCGCGGCAGGACGGAAAGCCGGTGCCCCTGGCTTGGCACCTGGGGGCCTTGGGCCTGCCGGGCATGACCGCCTGGATCGGGATGCAGATCGCCCAGCCGGTGGCGGGCGAAACGCTGTTCGTCTCCGCCGCTTCGGGCGCGGTCGGCCAGATCGTCGGCCAGATCGCCAAGATCAGGGGCATGCGCGCCGTCGGCAGCGCCGGGACGGACGCCAAGGTCGCGTTCCTGACCGATGACCTGGGCTTCGATGCCGCCTTTAACTACAAGACCGCGTCGCCGGATATTCTCTCGGCGCTGCAATCCTGCGCGCCCGGCGGGCTGGACGTTTATTTCGACAACGTCGGCGGCTTGTTGCTCGAAGCCGCGCTGGATGCCGCCAACCTGCGGGCCCGCATCATCGCCTGCGGCATGGTCTCGCAATACAATCTGCCGCGCGAACAGACGACGGGCGTGCGCAACCTGCCCCATATCAACCGCAAGCGCATCCGCATGCAGGGCATGGGCGTCGGCGACCACGGCCACCGACAGGCCGAATTCCTGGACGAAATGGCGGGATGGTTGGCGTCCGGTCAGATCAGATATCGGGTCGATATCGCCGACGGGCTGGAAAACGCGCCGACCGCCTTCGTCGCCATGCTGAAGGGCGAAAACTTCGGCAAGCAGGTCGTGCGGATCGCCGACGACAACTGATTCCGAACGTTAGGGAAGCCGCGTCAGGTCAGTCACGCCGACGTCGTATCCCATCTGCGTCAGGACGGTCGTCAACTGCCCCCGGTGGTGGGTCTGATGGTTGAACATATGGCTGACCATCAGCCAGCGCGGCTGCACCCGGGTGCGGTTGTCCATGTTGGAATGCCATTCCAGCACTTCGTCCAGCCAGGGTTGTTCCAGGGTCCGGGTCCAGGCGTCGATCTCGTCGTCCAGGGCGGCGCGGGCCTGCCGCATGTCATCGAAATCGTCGTAGAGATCCTGCCCCGGCGGAAGGATGGTGCGCTGCCCGCCGTCGAACCGGTTCATCCAGGCGTGATCGCCGAAGATCAGATGGTTCAGGGTGCCGTGCACGGATTTGAAGAACGCACCCCGGTCGGCCCGGCGCTCGGCGTCGGGAATGTCGGCGCAGATGGCGTAGACGGCCTGGTTCATGGCGCGATTGTATTGGGCGAAGGCCTGATAAAGGGCGGGCGTCGACATGCGGGGGCTCCTTTTCCTACCCGCACAGTCTAGGAAACAATCGGGGGCGGCGAAAAGTGGCCCGTCGGGAACAGGACCTAGGCCGGAACCAGCATGTCCAGCCGATCGGCGGCGACCCGGGCGTCGAGCGGCAGATGGGTGACGATATCGCCGTCGCCCTGTACCGGCTCCCCCGAGGCCCCTTCGACGATGATCGAGGTCGCGGGAACGACCTCGTAATCGGGCAGCTTGTCCAACCGGCCCAGCATCATCCAGGCGGCATAGCGCAGGGCGCTCAAGGCGCCGACCGATTTGAACAGGCAGACATGCAGGCGCGGATCGCCCAGCCGCGCGTCCTTGGCGCAGACGAACCGCCCGCCGTAATAGTGGCCATTGGCGAACACGGCGGAGCCGACGTCATAAGGCGTGCCGTCGACGATCACGCGGTAGGCGCGGAAGTTGAAGCGGAAGAACCCGCGCAGGGTTTCCCAGACATAAGCAAGCTTGCCGATCAGGCGCTTCATCCCGGTATCGACCGAGGCCACGACATGGGCGTCAAACCCGACCCCGGCCATCATCACGAAGCGGCGGCCATTGACCTCGCCCAGGTTTACCGGGCTGGTCCGGCCCAGGGCGATGGTCCGGGCCAGGCCGTCGATGTCCTGCGGCAGGTCCAGTTCGGCGGCCAGCACATTGGCCGTGCCCAGGGGAATGATGCCGAGCGGCATGTGCCGTCCGGCCAGGCCGTTGATGACTTCGTTGATGGTGCCGTCGCCGCCCGCCGCGACAATCACATCGAAACGGTCGTGGGGGGCTTCGCGGGCGGTGCGTTCGGCATCGCCGCGGGCCGTCGTTTCGTGCAGCGTGACCTCCGCGCCCAGGGCGCGCATTCCGGCCAGGACACGGTCCAATCGGGCACGACGACGCGCGCCCGCCGTCGGGTTAAAGATCACAAGGATCTTGCGGGGAGCGGTCAGCATGGTGTCCGGCTCCCCCGGCAGGGCGTTCGAATCTGGCATGTTTGTCTTTTGAACCCAGAAATATGGCACTTTTGTTTCGACTATAATTTCGTTTTTATTTCCCGTGTGTGAAGTTTTGGTGACGGGCGTTAAAAGTAATGGCGAAAATATGGCAGCTTTCATAAAAGTCCCCACTAAATATAGGTGACTCGACAACAGACACCGTGGACGCCATGAACGCCATGCAACCGACCCAGCCCAAGACGCCGATGAAATTCCGGTCCATCTGGATTTCCGACATCCACCTGGGAACCCGGGGGTGTCAGGCGGAAATGCTTCTGGATTTCCTCAAGCATACGGATTCGAAATACCTTTATCTGGTCGGCGACATCATCGACGGCTGGCGCATGCGCCGGGCCTGGTATTGGCGCCAAGCCCATAACGACGTGATCCAGAAAATCCTGCGCAAGGCGCGCAAGGGAACGCGGGTCGTCTACGTGCCCGGGAACCACGACGAAAACTTCCGTGATTTCGCCAATCACCGGTTCGGCCGCGTCGCGGTCTTGAACGAGGCCTATCACACCATGGCCGACGGGCGGCGCTTCCTGGTCATCCATGGCGATCAGTTCGACGGCGTCGTCAAATACGCCAAGTGGTTGGCCTTCCTCGGCGACAATGCCTACAACGCGGCGCTGATGCTGAACCTGTGGCTGAACATCGTCCGGCGCAAGCTGGGGTTCTCCTACTGGTCGCTGTCGGCCTACCTGAAGCACAAGGTCAAGAACGCGGTCGAATTCGTTTCCAGTTTCGAATCCGCCGTGGTCTCCGAAGCCCGAAAAATGGGCGTCCAGGGCGTGATCTGCGGCCATATCCACACGGCTGAGATGCGGGAAATGGACGGCATCCTCTACTGCAACGACGGCGACTGGGTCGAAAGCTGTACCGCCCTGGTCGAACACGAGGACGGCCGCCTGGAAATCCTTAAATGGGCGGAACTCCGTGGCCTGTCTTTCCTAAGGGACGAAGAAGAATGCGACTCCTCATCGTCACCGATGCCTGGTTTCCCCAAGTCAACGGCGTCGTCCGAACCCTCGATACCCTAAGGCAGGGGCTTGAAGGGCGCGGCCATACGGTCCGCCTGATCACGCCGGACCAGTTCCGCAGCGTGCCATGCCCGACCTATCCGGAAATCCGCCTGGCGCTGTTTCCGCGCCGCCGCGTCGCGCGCCTGATCGAAGATTTCAATCCCCAGGCGATCCATATCGCGACCGAAGGTCCGCTCGGCACCGCCGCCCGCGCCCATTGTCTGAAAAAGGGTTATCCCTTCACCACGGCCTATCACACCCGATTCCCCGAATACATTCACGCCCGCATCCCGCTGCCGCTGACCTGGCTTTACGCGGTGATGAAATGGTTCCACGGCCCGTCGTCGGCGATCATGGTCGCGACCCAGACGATCGAGGACGATCTGGTATCGCGCGGGTTCCGCCCGCCGGTTCGGCGCTGGTCGCGCGGCGTGCGTACGGACCTGTTCAAGCCCAGGGACAAATCGTTCCTGTCCGATCCCCGGCCGATCAGCCTGTTCACCGGGCGGGTCGCCGTGGAAAAGAACATCGAGGCATTTTTGAAGCTGACCCTGCCGGGCACCAAATACGTGGTCGGCGACGGCCCGCAATTGGACGACCTGCGGCGTAAGTATCCCGACGTTCGTTTCGCCGGGATGAAGGAAGGTGAGGAACTGGCGAAATATTTCGCCGCCGCCGACGTGTTCGTCTTTCCGTCGCGCACCGATACCTTCGGTCTGGTGTTGTTGGAGGCCATGGCCTCCGGCGTGCCGGTCGCGGCCTATCCGGTGCCGGGGCCGCTCGACGTGGTCAATCAGTCGGGCGCTGGGGTGCTCGACGAAGACCTGGCGGCGGCGGTCGAAAAGGCCCTGACCATCCCCGCCGAGGTCTGCCGCGCCCATGCGCTGAAGTTTTCCTGGGACGCCAGTTTCGACCAATTCGAATCCAATCTGGACGTGTTTCGATAAGGATTTGAACATCCTGTTATAACGCCCTGAAAAAGCGCGGGATTCTTGGCGTATCCATAGCCACGTGGTAAGAAGGTTCCACTTGTTCACAAGGAACCTCCGGAAGGACCAGAGGCCCGTGGCTTCCGCCCTCGACATCGATCAACCCGTCCACGCGTCGACGGCGCATCTGCTTGGCCGCCTGTTCCGCGAAAGTATGCGCGGCTATGGGGTCTGGTTCCTGGCGGCGATGGCCTGCATGGGCCTGATGGCCGGAGCGACGGCGCTCAGCGCCTGGTTGATGGAACCGGTGGTCAACGACATCTTCGTCAACCGCAACGAAGCCATGCTGATGCCGGTCGGCCTGGCGGTGTTTGGCGTGTTTATCGTCAAGGGTCTGGCCAACTACGGGCAGGCCACGCTGATGGCCTATATCGGGCTGCGGATCGTTACCGACAATCAGAACCGTCTGTTCGACAAGCTGTCGCGGATGGACGTCAAATTCTTTCAGGACGCCAACACCGGCGGGCTGATCTCGCGCTTTCTGGTCGACATCAACCAGATCCGGGGTGCGGTCTCCAACGCCTGGACCAGCCTGGGCAAAGATGCCATGACCCTGATCGGTCTGGTCGGCGTGACATTCTATCAGGATTGGCAGTTGGCGCTGATCTCGTTCTTCATCTTCCCCATCGCCTTGCTGCCGATCGTGCGGCTGGGCCGCCGGATGCGCAAGGTCACCGCCAACACGCAGCGGGAAATGGGCCTGTTCACGACCGTGTTGGAGCAGACCATCAAAGGCATCCGCGTGGTCAAGGCCTACTCGATGGAGGCCTATGAGCGGTCGCGCGTCGCCGGGATCGTTGAAGGCATCTTCCAATTGACGATGAAGGCCGAGCGCACCCGCGCCCTATCCAGTCCGATCATGGAAACCTTGGGCGGCGTCGCCGTCGGCATCGTCATCTTCTATGGCGGCTACCGGGGGATCCACGGCAATACGGACGCCGGGTCGTTCTTTTCCTTCATCACCGCGTTGCTGCTGGCCTATGAGCCGATGAAGCGCCTGGCCAACCTGAACGCCGCCATGCAACAGGGGCTGGCCGGGGCCGACCGCCTGTTCCAGATGCTCGATCTGGAGCCGGAGATTCAGGAAAAGCCCGACGCCAAGACCTTGCCCCAGCCGGTCAAGGGCGGGATCGAATTCGACGCCGTCCATTTTGCCTATACCGCCGACCGGCCGACCCTGGCCGATCTGAGCCTGAGCGTTCCGGCGGGCAAGACCGTGGCCCTGGTCGGGCCGTCGGGGGCCGGCAAGTCGACGGTGCTGAACCTGATCCCCCGGTTCTACGACGTGACCCAGGGCGCGGTGCGGGTCGACGGCATCGACGTGCGCGATCTGACCTTTGCCTCCTTGCGCGGGGCGATGGCCCTGGTCAGTCAGGAAGTGACCCTGTTCGACGATACGATCCGCGCCAATATCGCCTATGGCCGCGCCGGGGCGAGCGAGGACGACATCATCCAGGCGGCCAAGAACGCCGCCGCCCATGATTTCATCATGGACCTGCCGGGCGGCTACGACACCGTGGTCGGCGAACAGGGGGTCAAGCTGTCGGGCGGGCAACGCCAACGCCTGGCGATCGCCCGGGCGATGTTGAAGAACGCGCCGATCCTACTGTTGGACGAAGCGACCTCGGCCCTGGATACGGAATCGGAACGCCAGGTCCAATCGGCCCTGGACAATCTGATGTCCGACCGCACGACGCTGGTCATCGCCCACCGTCTGTCGACGGTGGTGCGGGCCGACATGATCTGCGTCGTCATGGACGGGCGGGTCGTCGAGCAGGGCACCCATGCCGAGCTGTTGGCCCGGGGCGGTCGCTACAAGCATCTGTATGAACTTCAGTTCGCCGCCGACGAGGCCGTTCCCGGCCCGACCGGTCCGGCGGGCGCCACGCCGGGCGGCACCCGTCAGGCGGCGGGCCGCTAAGTGCGCCCGATGCCGTGGGGGACGGACAGGTCGCGATGATGAAGCGCATCCTGAAAAGCGACGGTTTTCGGCGGCTGTTGTGCTGGTTGGGTGCGCAATACATCCGCTTTGCCCATGCCACGGGCCGCTGGCAAGTGATCGGCGGTGCCGCCGCCCAGGCCATGTGGCGTGACGGCAAGCCGTTCATTTTGTGTTTCTGGCACGGCCGGTTGTTGATGATGCCCTATTGCTGGCCGCGCGACCGGACCATCCACATGCTGATTTCGCAGCACCGCGACGGCCAGATCATTGCCCGCACCGTCGGTCATTTCGGCATTCGCACCGTGGCCGGATCCTCGTCCAAGGGCGGGGCCCAGGCGCTGCGCGCCATGGTCAAGGCGCTGAAGGCCGGCGAATGGGTCGGCATTACCCCCGACGGTCCGCGCGGTCCACGGATGCGGGCGTCCGACGGCGTCGTCAGCTTGGCCCGCTTGGCGGGGGTGCCGATCATTCCGGCGACTTTTGGGGCTGCGCGCGGACGGGTGCTCGGTAGTTGGGATCGCTTCCTGGTCGCTTGGCCGTTCGGGCGGGGCGTCATCGTCTGGGGCGATCCGATCGAGGTGCCGCGCGACGCCGACGCCACGGCGCTGGAGGCCGCGCGCCAATCGGTTGAAGACGCGCTGAACGACATCACCGCCGAAGCCGACCGCCTGACCGGTCGTGCCCCGGTCGAACCGGCGGAGGCCGCGTGATGATGTTGGGTCTTTACCGCGCCGTTACCACACTGGGCGGGCCGTTGATCCAGGCCTATCTGGGCAAGCGCCTGAAGGCCGGGAAGGAAGATGCCGGGCGATTCAACGAACGCTTGGGTATCTCCCGCGTGCCGCGCCCGGACGGGCCGTTGATCTGGCTGCACGGCGCCAGCGTCGGCGAGGCCATGTCCCTGTTGGTTCTGATCGATCGCCTGCACGCGGCGGTTCCGGCGGCGCATATCTTGGTCACGACCGGTACGGTGACGTCGGCCCGATTGCTGGCCGACCGTCTTCCTGCAGGGGTGGTGCATCAGTATGTCCCGGTCGACCGCATCGCCTACGTTCGCCGTTTTCTGGACCATTGGCGGCCCGATCTGACCCTTTGGGCGGAATCGGAATTCTGGCCGAACCTGATCTGTGAGACGGCGGCGCGGGGCAATCCGCTGATTTTGGTCAATGGCCGGATTTCCGCCAGCTCGCTCAAGGGTTGGTCGCGGGCACCTAAATTTATCGGCCGTATGCTGTCCGGTTTCGCGCTTTGCCTGGGCCAGACCGAGGGCGATGCCGACCGTCTGCGCCAGTTGGGGGCGGACGGGGCGCGGACCGTGGGCAATCTGAAATTCGCCGCCGAGCCCCTGCCGGTCGATCCGGCGGCTTTGGCCGAATTGAAATCGACCGTCGGTGCGCGTCCGGTCTGGCTTGCCGCCAGCACCTGGGCCGGGGAAGAGGACATCGCCTGGCAGGTCCACCAGCGGCTGGCAACGTCGCATCCCGACCTGTTGACGGTGATTGTGCCGCGCCATCCCCATCGGGGCGCGGAGATCGCCGCCGCCCTGGCCGCCGAGGGCGCGACCGTCGCTCGCCGGTCGGAAGGCACCGCCTTGACGGCGGATACGCAGGTCTATGTCGCCGACACCTTGGGCGAGTTGGGGCTGTTCTTCACCCTGGCCCCGGTTGTCTTCATGGGTAAATCCCTGTCATCGGAAGGCGGGCAGAACCTGTTGGAACCGGCGCGTTTGGGCTGCGCCGTCCTGCACGGCCCGCGCATGAGCAACTTCGCCGATATGAGTACGCGGATGGTGTCGACCGGCGCGTCCCTACCCGTGACCGGGTCGGACGATCTGGCGACCGCCGTGGGGGATTTGCTGGCCGACCCGGCGCGCGCCCAGGCTTTCGCTGACCGGGCCCGAACCTTCGCCCAGGCCGAGGCCGGGGTGATCGACCGTTTGATGGCCGAGCTTTCGCCCTTTCTGCAAACCCTGGCCGGGGACCGAGAATGAAAACCCCGGCGTTCTGGTATGACGGCGCTGGCGGCTTGCTGGCCGGGCTGCTGTCGCCGCTGGGCTGTGTTTACGGCATGGCGACGGCGCGGCGGTTGCGCCGGGGATCGCCGGTCGACATCGGCGTCCCGGTGATCTGCGTCGGCAATCTGACCGCCGGCGGCGCGGGCAAGACGCCGGTGGTGATCGACTTGGCGCGGCGGTTGGCCGCCGCCGGCCTGTCGCCTCATGTCGTCAGTCGGGGATACGGGGCCGCCACCGGGACCGAACCCCGCCGGGTCGTTCCCGCCACGGACGGGGCCGACCGGGTCGGGGACGAGCCGCTGATGATCGCGCGCTTGGTCCCCGTCTGGGTCGGTGGCGGGCGGGCCGAAGCAGCGCGGGCGGCAGTCGCCGCCGGGGCCGGGGCGGTGATTTTGGACGATGGGTTTCAAGACCCCTCGGTGACCAAGGACTTGCCCCTGGTCGTGACCGATGGGCGCTACGGCTTCGGCAATGGGCGGCTGATCCCGGCAGGACCGCTGCGCGAGCCCATTGCCGCCGGGCTGGACCGCGCCGGGGCGGTCGTCGTCCTGGGCGAGGATACTTGGGGCGTGGCCCGTGCAGCACATGATCAAGGGCCGCCCGGCTTGCCGGTTCTGTCCGCCCGGATCGTGCCCGGGCCGGAAATCGCCGAATTGGCCAAGTCGCGGTTGTTCGCCTTCGCCGGGATCGGCCATCCGGACAAGTTCTTCGCGACCTTGCGGGACGGCGGCTGCACCCTGGCCGGAACCCGGGCGTTCGCCGATCATCATCCCTTTACCCCAGCCGATCTGGACGCCTTGAAACAGGCCGCTGCAGCCCGTCAGGCCCGTCTGGTGACGACTGAAAAAGACTTGATGCGCCTGCCGCCGGATCGGCGCGCGGACATAGATGTCTTGACAATTACCCTGCAATGGGACGACGAAGCGGCCCTTGACCGATTGCTTCGACCCCTTAAACCCTGAGCAGGCTGCCGTTCCCATGGCTCATGTGCCGCCCCCGTTGAAGAAATATCTGCTGCACCCCGTCCAGGCGGTGGTGGCGGTCAGCGTCTATATGTTCTTTCGGGTGTTGCCGTTGGATTGGGCGTCTGGCGTCGGCGGCTTCCTGGCGCGGACCATCGGGCCGCGTTTGCGGATCAGCAACCGGGCGCGGCGCAACCTGCGCGCCGCCTACCCCGGGATCGCCGATGCCGAGGTCGAACGCATCGTCTACGGCATGTGGGACAACCTGGGCCGTCTGGCTGCCGAGTTTCCTCACCTTTATGAAATTCAGGTCTATGGCGACAATAGCCGGGTGATCGTGACGGGGGCCGAACACGTCGATACCCTGCGCGACGACGGCGAGCCGGGCATTTTCTATTCCGCCCATATGGGCAACTGGGAAGTCATGTCCCTGGGCGCGACGCAGCGGGGCCTGCCGGTCGACCGGGTCTACCGCGAAGCCAACAACCGCATGGTCGAATGGCTGTATCGCCATGGCCGTGCCGCCGTCGAAGGGGCGCAAATCCCCAAGGGGCCGCAGGGCGTGCGCCAGTTGCTGGAAGCCTTCCGCAAGGGCAGCCACCTGGGGATCATGATCGATCAGAAAATGAACGACGGTGTGGCGGTGCCGTTTTTCGGCCGTCCGGCAATGACCGCCCCGGCCCTGGCCGAACTGGCGATGCGCTATGACTGTCCGGTCGTCGGTGTTTGGGTGACGCGGCGCAAGGGCGCTTATTTCAATCTGCACATCCTGCCGCCGATCCGGTTCGAGAAAACCGGCGACCATAAGGCCGACGTCCAAGCCGCCTTGGAATTCGTCAATGCCGAGGTCGAACGCTGGATCCGCGACACGCCCGATCAATGGCTGTGGCTGCACAACCGCTGGCCCTCGGACCAGATTCAGAACGAGGAATAGAACGGGCCTGGAATAGAACGGGCCTACCTGCCTGGGCCTATTTCTTTTCGGGGGTGTTTTTCTTTTCCGGCTCCGGCGGGCCGACCAACAAGGCCGGATCCAACGGCGTCTTGAACCAGCTGACGCCCCAATGCAGGTGCGGTCCGGTCGACCGCCCGGTGGTGCCGATGGTGCCGATCTGCATCCCCTTGGTGACGAAGTCGCCTTCCTTCACGGTGCTGGAATTCATGTGGATGTAGACCGAGGTCAGACCCAATCCGTGGTCGATCATCACGGTCTTGCCGTTGAAGAACATATCCGGATGGCTGAGCGCCACCACCCCGTCGCCCATGGCGACGACCGGCGTGCCTTTTGGGGCTGCGACGTCGACGCCGTTGTGCGGGTTGCGCGGCTTGCCGTTGAGAATCCGCTGGCTGCCGAACACGCCGGAAATCCGCCCCTTGGCGGGCCAGATGAAGCCGGTATCGAAGAACGTTTTCGGGGTCGCACGTTTGCGCACCTCGGCGACCAGGGCATTTTCCTTTTTGATGCGGGCCAGGTCTTCGGCCTTCATCGGGGTGACCTTGCGCTCCGGCAGGCCGTCGATCCGCTGCACTTTGAAGCGCCGCTTTTCGATCTTCAGGTTGTGGATCATCTCCGGCCCGTCGGGCGGCAGGACCTTCAGCACCGCCGTCTCCTTGGCGTTCCGCCCGAAGCCGAGCAGGAAACTCCCGTCGGGGGCGACCGCGACCATATGGCCATCCAGGGTAAGTTTCGACCCGGGATCGGCCTTGCCGACCACCAGTCCGCCCTGCACGAAGCTGCCGGACAGGTCGAGCGCCCAGGCCGTTGCACTTTGGGCTGCCGCCGCGATCACGATGGCCGCGCCGATACTCAATCGAATAAGGAAATGTCTCACAAGAGCTGCCCCTGCCGGTCTTCGCCGGGCTTGCTTGGGTTTTGATCGGCCTGTTTGGCCTGTTTCTTCGGCGGGGTGCCGCCGGTCACGGCGACGGAACGTTCCCCGTCCCTTAGCCTGATATGCAGATGATCGCCGGTTTTCAACCCTTTGGCCGAAGTTACCGCCGTCCCGGCGGGATCGGTGACCAGGGCGAACCCCCGGTCGAGTACACGCTCGTACGAATAGCTTTCCAGCAGAGCCGATGCCCGCTCCAGGCGGTTTCCCGCCCGTTCCACGGCGGACTTGCCGGCGGCCTGCAGGGCGCGAATCTCGCCCGACAGGCGGCGCGCCTCGGCCTTGATGATCCGGTCCGGGCGGATCAGTCCCGCCGCCGCACCGGTGAGACGCGCCCGGCGGCGCTCCAGCCCCGTGCCCAAGGAATGCCCCAGGCGTTCGGTCCAATCGTCCAGGCGTTGGGCCTGTTCCTGCAGCATCCGCGCCGGGTTGGGCAGGGCGCGGGAAATGGCATCCAGATGCCGCCGATCGTCATTCAGCCGCCGGGCCACGGCGCTGGCCATGCGCTGGCCGTCGTCCATCACCTGGGCCAACAGGTCCAGGCGCACGGGCACGGCCATTTCGGCGGCTGCCGTGGGCGTCGGCGCGCGCCGGTCGGCGGCGAAATCGGCCAGGGTCGTATCGGTTTCGTGGCCGACGGCGGAAATTATCGGGATCGGGCAGTCGGCGATGGCGCGAACGACGATTTCCTCGTTGAACGACCACAGGTCTTCCAGGCTGCCGCCGCCGCGCGCGACGATCACCAGGTCCGGGCGCGGGATCGGTCCGTCGTCGGGCAGGGCGCCGAACCCGTTGACCGCGGCGGCGACCTGTTCGGCGGAGCCGTCGCCTTGGACCAGGACCGGCCATACCAGCACATGTACGGGGAAGCGGTCGGCCAGGCGATGCAGAATGTCGCGGATCACAGCCCCGGTGGGCGAGGTGACGACGCCGATGACTTGGGGCAGGAACGGCAGGTCGCGTTTGCGCTCTGGCGCGAACAGGCCTTCGGCCTCGAGCTTGCGGCGGCGGTCTTCCAACAGTTTCAGCAAGGCCCCTTCGCCCGCTAACTCCATATGGTCGACCACGACCTGATATTTCGACCGTCCGGGATAGGTCGTGATCCGCCCGGTGGCGACGACCTCCATCCCGTCTTCGGGGTTCATCGCCAGCTTGCCCGCCGTGCCGCGCCAGCACACGCCATCGATCACCGCGTCGGCGTCTTTCAGCGCGAAATACAGATGGCCCGAGGCGGCGCGCTTGAAGCCTGAGATTTCGCCCCGGATTCGCACCCATTGGAAGTTGTCTTCGACCGCCCGTTTAACGGCCAGGGAAATCTCGGAAACGCTGAAGACCGGCAGATTGTGGCTGCTCTCGGTCTCGCCGGGTTGACTCTGCGCGGTGCCGCTGGGATTGTCGCTCATGGCCGCAGTATGCAAGGACCCATGACTGGACACAATACGGGTGAAGTGCTGAATTCGCCCTTTCATAAGACCCACGACGACGGGGAGGATTTTGGACGCGATGAAGGTGCTAGTGGTCGGTTCCGGCGGACGGGAACATGCGTTGTGCTGGGCTATCGCCAAATCCCCCAAATGCGATGAATTGTATTGCGCGCCCGGCAACGCCGGGACGGCGTCGGTGGCCCGCAACGTGGACGTCGATTCGGAAGACCTGGACGGCATCATCGCCTTCGTGCAGGACAACGCCATCGATTTCGTGGTCGTCGGCCCCGAAGCGCCGCTGGTCGCCGGTCTGGTCGACCGTCTGGACGCGCTGGGCATCAAATCGTTCGGCCCCACGGCGGCGGGGGCGGAGCTGGAAGGCTCCAAAGCCTTCACCAAGGACCTGTGCGCCAAATACGACATCCCGACCGCCGATTACGACCGCTTCGACGAACCGGACGCGGCCAAGGAATACATCCGCACCCATGGCGCGCCGATCGTGGTCAAGGCCGACGGCCTGGCCGCCGGCAAGGGCGTGATCATCTGCCGCAACGTGAACGAGGCCTATGCCGCCGTCGATCAGATCATGATCGAAGAAGCCTTCGGCCATGCCGGGGCGGAAATCGTCGTCGAACAGTTCCTGGAAGGCGAGGAAGCCAGCTTCTTCGCCCTGGTTGATGGCGAAACGGCGCTGCCGATGATCGGCGCGCAGGATCACAAACGCGCCTATGACGGCGACGAGGGCCCCAATACCGGCGGCATGGGGGCCTATTCCCCCGCGCCGATCATCGACGCCGCGATGACCGAGCGGGTGATGACCGAAATCATCGAGCCGACCATCAAGGGCATGGCGGCGGAGGGACGCCCGTACAAGGGCGTGCTGTATGCCGGTCTGATGATCGACGAGGCCGGACCGAAGTTGATCGAATATAATGCCCGGTTCGGCGACCCGGAATGCCAGGTCATGATGATGCGCCTGAAATCCGACGTGCTGGAGGCCCTTCTGGCCTGCGCCGAGGGCCGCTTGGCCGAAACCAAGCTGGAATGGCGGGATGAAGCCGCGATGCTGGTCGTGATGGCCGCCAAGGGCTATCCCGGCAAGTATCAGAAGGGCACCGAGATCAAGGGCCTGGAGGCCGCCGACGCGGTCGAGGGTGCGGTCGTGTTCCATGCCGGAACGGCCGCCGAAGGCGACCGCGTGGTCGCCACGGGCGGGCGTGTCCTGGGCGTGACGGCGATGGGCAAGGACGTCAAGGAAGCGCAGACGCGGGCCTATCAGGCGGTCGACGCCCTCGACTGGCCCGAGGGGTTTTGCCGCCGCGATATCGGCTGGCGGGCGATCGACCGCTGACGCCGCCCTTTTGCAGCGCGCGCCCGATACCTATATTCAAGACCAATCAAGGATAGCCGCCGCAGGGCGCAGGACGGAGGAACGCAGCATATGGACGACAAGACCCGCACCGAAGTGGAAGCGGCGGCCTTTCGCGGGCTGATCAAGCACCTGCAGAAACGCACCGACGTGCAGAACATCGACCTGATGAACCTGGCCGGGTTCTGCCGCAACTGCTTGGCCAAATGGTATGCCGCCGAGGCCCAGGAACGGGGCGAGGACGTGGACTACGATGCCGCCCGCACGGTCGTCTACGGCATGACCTATGACGAGTGGAAAGATAAATTCCAGGCCAAGGCTTCCGACGAACAGATGAAGACGTTCGAGGAAACCAAGCCCCTGCACGCCGAAATCAGCGGCCATAACTGACCCGATCGCCGCATCGGATGTCGGACGCCGCGCCTGATTTCTGGCCCAATTCCGGCTACCACCTGCTGGAACGCGATGCCGACGGCCATATGGCCGTGACGGATGCCTTCCTGCGCGCCTATCTACAGCGCCCGGAAATCGCGCCGATCGAAGAATCCTGCGATGCCGAACGGGCCCTGCACGGCCGGCTGATGGCCAACCCGCGCGAAGCCGTCGGCGATGCCCGGATTGCGGCCATGGCCGATCCCGATGCCCGCGAGAACTATCAGGTCATGCTGGGCTTCCGGGACATGCTGGTCGCGGCGGGCACGGTCGAGGCCTGTTATCTGGAAATCTTCCGCGTGGGCGGGGTCTCCATCCCGCCGCTGTTCGTCGATCAGATGGCGCAGGTCGTGGCCCGCCGGGTGATCGACGGCACCGACGATCCGTTCCGCGCCCGTGCGGCGGAACTTCTGTTCCGCGAGCAGACGGTGACGCTCAAGGACGGGGCGATCCTGCTGGGCGATACGGAAACCATCGAAATGCTGGCCAGCACGGCGGGCATGGGATCGCTCGGCAAGCTGGTGGTCGACAGCGGGGCCCAGGCCCGGCAAATCGACATGGACGTGTTACAGGCGGAAACGGCGGATATCTATTGGGACCGCAACGAACGCTATGACACGGTCTTGGACATCTCCTTCACCCGTCCGGGCCTGGATGCGCTATGCCGGGTGCTCGAAGGCTGGATCCGCCATTTCCTCAAGGCCGAGGTTTCGATCCAGCCGGTCCAGGAAATCAACGACGACAAATGGGTCTGGCACTTGGGGCTCGATGCCGAGGCTTCGGCCCTGCTCGACGATCTATATCAGGGACAAGACGTGGATGACGCCCGCATGGCGCGGCTGCTCAGCCTGTTCCGCCTGGATTTCAAGGACCCCAACCAGATGGCTGCCGACGTGCGCGGACGGCCGGTCTATCTGGCCCTGGCGATGACGCCGGACCAGCGCGTGCGGCTGAAGCCGCAGAACCTGCTGGTCAATCTGCCGCTGGCCCCGGAATCCTGACTTCGGGTATTTCAGAGGGTATTTCAGGCGCTTAGCGCCGCTCTTTGAAAAAATCCCTCAACAAAGCCGCCGCCTCGGTCTCGTTCAGGCCGCCGACGACTTCGGGCGCGTGGTGGCAGGTCGGTTGCGAAAAGAACCGGGGGCCGTGCTCGACCCCGCCGCCTTTCGGGTCGTACGCCCCGAAATAAAGCCGCCGGATGCGGGCATGGCTGATCGCCGCCGCGCACATCGCGCAGGGCTCTAGCGTCACGTAAAGATCGCAATCGCTTAGGCGCGGCCCGCCCATGGCCTGGGCCGCGCGGCGCAGGGCCAGGACCTCCGCATGGGCGGTGGGGTCGTGGGTGGCCTCGGTCTCATTCCCGGCGCGGGCCAGGACGGCCCCGGTGCGGGAATCGACCACGACAGCACCCACGGGCACCTCGCCCCGCCCGGCGGCGGCGCGGGCCTCGTCCATGGCTTGGTCCATGAAGGACTGGGATCCGGCGGGCGTTTCGTTCATCGCGCAAACATACCCTGGCTCAAGACTCCGTCAATGCTTGCCGCCGGGTCAAATGGCTCCTAATGTCCGGCCATGTCTGATGAAACCCCCGAACGTATCGCCAAGGTCATGGCCCGCGCCGGTCTGTGTTCGCGCCGCGAGGCCGAACGCTGGATCGAAGCCGGACGCGTCCAGGTCGATGGTGTGAAGCTGACCAGCGCCGCCCATACGGTGACCGCGTCCAGCCTGATCCTGGTCGACGGCAAGCCCCTGCCGGGGAAAGAGCAGTCGCGCGTATGGCGCTATCATAAACCGGTCGGTCTGGTGACCACCCATAAGGACCCGGAAGGCCGCCCGACCGTGTTCGACCGTCTGCCCAAGGACCTGCCGCGGGTGATTTCGGTCGGACGTTTGGATTTGAATTCCGAGGGCCTGCTGCTGTTGACCAACGACGGCACCTTGGCCCGGCGCATGGAACTGCCCAGCAACGGCTGGAACCGCCGCTATCGCGTGCGCGTGCATGGTGCCGTCGATCCGGCGGCCCTGGCCAAGCTGGCCAAGGGGGTGACCGTTTCCGGCGTGCGCTATGCGGGCATCAAGGCGCAGATCGATGAGACCGCCTCGGACGGTACGGCACGCAAGGGTGGGGCCAATGTCTGGCTGACCGTGAGCCTGACCGAAGGCAAGAACCGCGAAATCCGCAAGGTCATGGAACACCTGGGCCTGTCGGTGAACCGCCTGATCCGTACTGCCTACGGCCCGTTCCAATTGGGCAACCTGGGCCGGGGCGAAGTGTCCGAGATCAAGGGCAAGGTCCTGAAGGAACAGCTGGGCAAGGTGCTGTGATGCGGCCTGCTCAGTCGAGAAACGATCCATGAGAATCGTTGGCGGAAAATTCCGGGGCAAGATTTTGAAGGCCCCGGAAGGCACGGACCTGCGCCCGACGTCGGACCGGGCGCGGGAATCGATCTTCAACATCCTGGCCCATGGCAAGGCCGCCGTCGACTTGGACGGCATCACCGTTGCCGATTTCTATTGCGGCACAGGGGCCTTGGGGTTGGAGGCGATGTCGCGGGGGGCCGCCTTCGGCGTGTTCGCCGACCGCAACCCGGCCCATCTGAAAATCGCCCGCGACAACGCGGCGGCCATGGGGCTGTGGCGCGAATGCCTGATGCTGGGGCTGGATTGTTCGAACCTGGCGGTGCCGCCGCGCGCGGTCAAACAACCGGCGAACCTGGTGTTCATGGACCCGCCCTATGGTCACGGCCTGGCGGATCCGACCCTGCGCGGCCTCTTGAACAAGAACTGGCTGGCCCCGGGGGCGATCGTGGTCGTCGAAATCAGCGCCGAGGAAAACTTGCGCGGCACGCGCGGGTTCACCCTGTTGGACGAGCGCAGCTACGGCGCCGCCAAGGTCTATTTCCTGAAGAAATCCGAATAGGCGGCGATCCGCAGACGCAGGTCGCGGTCGCGTTCCAGCTCCGGTGCGGGGGCCAGATTCCACAACCAGCTTTCATCCGGCTCGGGCAGCTTGATATCGCCCAGGGCGGGTTCGCTGGCGTCTACTTCGCCGTCTTCGACCCATTCGCGGCGCACCTCGGTAATCAGGCAGACCCGGCCCGGCAAGGCCTGCAAGGCGCGCAGATGGCGGCGCTGGATTTCCGCGCCGTAGGCCGCGGCCTTTTTTTCCGGCAGATGGCGCATGGGGATCAACGGCAACTGCCCCAACAGGTTCAGGGACACCACCAGATCGGCGTCGCCGTCGGGGATGGTCGGCTGCGGCGGCTCGGCGGGCAATTCGCCCTGGGCCATGTCTTCGGCCAGTTCGGTCAAATCGGCCTCGACCAGCCGCAGGTTGGGGTATTGCGCGGCCCAGGTCCGGACCGCCGGGGGGTGGAAGATATCGATCAGGACGACCTCGGCGAAGTCGTCGGCCAGATCGCCCAGGGGCACATCCAGCAACCCACCCGAACCCAGGATCGTGACCTTGTCGAAACCGGATGCATTCGCCGCTGACCACAAGACGAAGCGCTTGGTCCGGTCCAGGTGTTCTTTCCAGGCATGGCGCAGGCGATCATGGCGGGCGGCGATGGCGATCTGTTCGCGCAGATACCCCAGCCGCTTGACCGTTTCCGGCGCGGGGGTCGTCAGATGCCTCACCCATTCACGGAGCATTGAGCCGCCCGTTGTTTGATTTTGGATGGTGGTAGTTTAGCGCCTGCCGAACAGCTTTTCGATATCGGCCAGTTTCAATTCCACATAGGTCGGTCGCCCGTGGCTGCATTGGCCGGAATGGGGCGTTGCCTCCATCTCGCGCAGCAGGCGGTTCATCTCGTCGGCGTTCAGCCGCCGTCCGGCGCGGATCGACCCGTGACAAGCCATGGTCGCGCAAACGTCGCCGATCCGCTCCGACAGGGCGATGGTCTCGCCGTATTCGGCCAGGTCGTCGGCCAGGTCGCGGACCAGCCCCTGCACGTCGGTTTCGCCCAATAGGGCCGGGGTTTCGCGCACGACGACCGCGCCGGGGCCGAAGCCTTCGATCACCAGTCCCATGTCGGCCAGCTCGTCGGCGCGGGTCAGCAGGCGTTCGACCTCGGGTTCGTCCAGTTCCACGACCTCGGGGATCAGCAAAATCTGTCCCTTCACCCCGCCTTCGGCCAGGGCCGATTTGATCTTTTCCTGGGTCAGGCGCTCGTGCGCGGCGTGCTGGTCGACGATCACCAGGCCGTCGCCCGTTTGCGCGATCACATAGGTGCCATGGACCTGCGCCCGGGCAACACCCAGGGGGTAGTCGTCCACCGTCGGCTGGCCCTGCGCCGCCCCGGCAGGAACGATGCCGTCCATGGGGTCGGCGGCCATCGGGGCCTGGGGCGCGCGATCCAGATCGGGCAGGGGGGCGTAAAGGTCCGACAGGCCCGCGGGCGATACATGGCCCGGTCCCTGTTGCGGGGCATAGCCATAGCCGCCCCCGCCGCCCCGCCCGAACGGCAGGGCGCCGCCCGGTGCCGATGCGGGCCGGAACGCGCCCAGGGCCGCCCCGGCCACGGTGGTCGAGGCGCGATGCCCGGCCTCGGCCAGGGCGTGTTTCAGGGCGCTGACGATCAGCCCCCGGACCACGCCTGCATCGCGGAATCGGACCTCGGTCTTGGCGGGATGGACGTTGACGTCCACGGAATCGGTCGGAACGTCCAGGAACAGGGCCAGTAACGGGTGCCGGTCCGAGGCCAGGAATTCGCGGTAGGCCCCGCGCACCGCCCCAAGCAGCAAGCGGTCGCGGACCGGCCTGCCGTTGACGAACAGGAATTGCAGCGCCGCGTTGCCTCGGTTCAGGGTCGGGACCCCGGCATGACCAGTCAGGCGGATTCCCTCACGCTCGGCATTGATGGTCATGGCATTGTCGGCGAACTGGCGGCCCATGATTCCGGACAGGCGTTCCAGCCGCGCCGCCGACCAATCTTCGCCCAGGCGCGGCGACACCGCGTTCAGGCGGATCAGGTCACGCGCCCCGTCGGACAGGGTGAAGCCGATTTCCGGATGGGCCATGGCCAGCCGGTTGAGGGTTTCGACCACGTGGTTCTGTTCCGTGCGGGCGGCCTTCATGAATTTGAGCCGCGCCGGGGTGGCGTAGAACAAGTCCCGAACCTCGACCCGCGTGCCGGGCGGGTGGGCGGCCGGCTGGCTGCTGACGCGGCGTCCACCCTCGACCGCCACGGCCCAGGCCTGATCGGCCCCCGCCGGGCGCGAGGTGATGGTCAGGCGCGCCACGGCGGCCATCGAGGGCAAGGCCTCGCCCCTGAAACCCAGGGTCGAGATCGCCATCAGATCGTCGTCCGGCAGTTTCGACGTCGCGTGGCGTTCCAGGGCCAGGTCGATTTCTTCGGGTGTCATGCCGCGCCCGTCGTCGGTCACGGTGATCGCCGTCTGCCCGCCGTCGCGGATCACCACGTCGATACGTTTGGCCCCGGCGTCGATGGCATTTTCGACCAATTCCTTCACGGCGGACGCGGGCCGCTCCACCACTTCGCCGGCGGCGATGCGGTTGACCAGGGTTTCCGGCAGGCGGCGAATGACCGGCATGGCGTTCATGCCTCGCCTCCGCCATCCCGAACGTCCCGAATGCGGTTGATCAGAGCGCGGGTCGATGCATCCAGGTTTGCGGGCTCGGTGCCGCCCGATAGGGCTTCGGCCAAGGGGGCCGCCAGTTCCTTGCCCAACTCGACCCCGAATTGGTCAAAGGAATTGACGTTCCAGATCACGCCTTGAACGAAGGTCTTGTGCTCGTATAACGCCAGTAGCATCCCCAATCCGCGCGGGTCCAATTGGTCGAGCAGGATCGTCGTGGTTGGTCGGTTGCCGGGAAAAACCTTATGGGGCGGCAGGCCCGGCGCTGTGGCGCGGCCCAGGGCCAGGGCGGCGGGCTGGGCCAGGAAGTTGGCCAGCAGCTTGTCGCGATGGCCGCCTTCGGCATCGTTACCTTTGACGGCGGCAATGAAATCGCCGCTGACCAAATCCGTGCCCTGATGCAGCAATTGATAGAAGGCATGCTGCCCGTTTGTTCCTGCCTGTCCCATGATGACGGGGGCGGTGGCGCAGTCGACGAGTGAGCCGTCACGCGTCACGGACTTGCCGTTGCTTTCCATTTCCAACTGCTGAAGAAAGATCGGCAGGTCTTCCAGCAATTGATCGTAGGGCAACACCGCATGGGCGGCGGCCCCTTCGAAATTGCGGTTCCAGATGCCGATCAGGGCCAGCAGGATCGGCAGGTTGCGCTCCGGCGGGGTTTCCAGGAAATGGCGGTCGACTTCCCGCGCCCCGCCGAGAAAGGCGCGGAAGGCATCCATGCCCAGGCTCAGGACGACCGGCAGGCCGATCGCCGACCACACGGAAAAGCGCCCGCCGACCCAGTCCCAGAAACCGAACAGGGCGTCTTCCCGAATGCCGAATTCGACCGCGCTCGGAACGTTCGTGGTCACGGCGCAGAAATGATCGGCCACCGCGTCCGGGCCCAGGGCCAGGGACAGCCAACGTTTGGCCGATGCCGCGTTGGTCATGGTTTCCTGGGTGGTGAAGGTCTTGGACGAGATGACGAACAGCGTTGCTGCGGGATCGCAGGTCGCCAGGGTTTCCGTCAGGTCGGTGACGTCGACGTTCGAAACGAAATGAGCTTTCAATCCGCCGGGCCGGGCGTAACCCGCCAGGGCGCGGCAGGCCAGACGCGGCCCCTGGTCGGAGCCGCCGATGCCGATGTTGACCACGTCGGTGAAGACTTTCCCGGTCGCGCCCGTGCGGCGGCCAGACGCGATTTCGGCGGCGAAGGCATCCATGCGGTCGAGTACGGCTTGAACGTCGCCGTGGACGGCCTTGCCGCCCGTGGCGAAGCCGTCTTCGGCGCGTGCGCGTAGCGCCATATGCAGGGCGGCGCGGCCTTCGGTCTTGTTGACGATCTCGCCCGCGGCCATCGCCGCGCGCTGACCCGCGACGTCGCGCTCTTGGGCCAAGTCGAGCAGCAGCCCGAGTGTTTCCGGCGTGATCCGGTTTTTGGACAGGTCCAGGACCAGTCCGTTCAAGGTAAATGTCAGGAATGCGGTGCGGTCGCCATCGCCCAGAAGGTCACGCAAATGAACCGGCCCTGCCGCCCGGTGGTGGTCGGCAAGCGCCTGCCAGGCCGGTGAGCGGGTGGAGGACGGCATGAAGCTCTCGATGTCTCCGAAGGGCGATGACGCGGATGGACGGGAAAAGACTAGCATCCCCGGTCCGCCGCCGCCAACGGCGGGCTTGGCCGGGCCCTATTGGGTCGGCGTCACGTCCTTGGGCTGGCCGACGACGACGATGGTCAGACGCTTCGGATGCAAGAGTTTCCGGGCCACGCGGCGGATATCGTCGGCGCTGACGGCCTCGATATAGCTATTGCGCTTATCCAGATAATCCATGCCCAGGTCTTCCAACTGCATGCCGACCAGCATGCTGGCGATTCGTTCCGTCGCGGTGAAACGCAGGGGGAACGAGCCGGTCAGGTATTGTTTGGCGGCTTCCAATTCGTCGTCGGTTACGCCGTCCTTGGCCATCTTGGCCCATTCGTCGCGGACCACGGCCAGGGTTTCGGCGACCCGGGCATTGGCCGTGCCGGCCCCACCCAGATAGATCGCCGATCGGTCCAGGGGATGCAGGTAGCTATAGACGGAATAGGCCAGCCCGCGCTTTTCGCGGACCTCGGTGTACAGGTGCGAGGTGAACCCCCCGCCGCCCAGGATATGGTTCATCACATAGGCGGCATAGAAATCCGGGTCATGGCGCATGATGCCGGTATCGGCGAACAGGATGCTGCTCTGCTTGACCGGCTTGTCGATCACGATGGTGCGGCCGTCGGCCTTCGGCGTGGCCTCGGGGATCTGCCAGGGCGAGGCCTTGGCCGGTAGCGTGCCGAAGGTCTTGTCCAGCAGGGGCGCGAGCTGTTCCGGCGTGATGTCGCCGACGATTCCGATCACCAGATTGTCGCGGGCAAGCCGCTGGTCAGCGAACTGTTTGAGGTCTTCCGCCGAAATCTTGGCGACGGTTTCCAGCGTGCCGTCCGTCGGCCGTCCGTAGGGATGATCGGGGTAGAGCGTCGCCATCAGGGTCTTGCCGGCGATGGCGTCGGCCTGTTCCTGATCACGGCGCAGGCCGGCCAAAAGCTGCGAGCGCAGGCGTTCGACCGGCTCGGCATCGAAGCGCGGCTTGGTCATGGCCTTGCGCAACAGGTCGAAGGCGAGGTCCCGGTATTCGGTCAGGACCTGAAGCCGCGCGCCGAAGCTGTCACGCGCGGAATCGAACCGCAGGGTGATCGAATTGTCTTCCAGGGTTTGCTGAAAGGTCTTGCTGTCCAGGTCGTCGGCGCCTTCGTCGAGCAGGGTCGAGGCCATATTAGCCAGCCCTTCCTTGCCCTTGGGGTCGAGGGCGCTGCCGCCGCGCCAAGCGATGCGCATGGAAATGATCGGGTTCAGGTGATCCTGAACCAGCCAGGCCTCGATCCCGCCGGGGCTGACCACGCGTTCGATCTCGGTCGCCTGGACCGGGCGGACCGTAAGAACCAGGATGAAGGCAAAGGCGACGGTCGTGGCGGCGGAAACCGCGGCGGCGCGCAGGCGATGCGGCAGACGATGCGGCAAACGGCGGATCATTCCCGGTTCTCCTTGTCTTCAAGCAGGAAAGCCGTGACCGAGCGCTTCTTGTGGAACACGAATTTGGCGGCGGCCTGAATCTGTTCGCGGGTTACCTGGGCGATGCGCTCGGGCCAGGCTTCGACGTCTTCGACCTTTTGTCCGACGGCCAGTGCGGCCCCCAGCGCGCGGGCCCCGGCAGTGAACGAATCACGGGCGAACACGGCGCTGGCGGTCAGGCGCTTCTTGGCGCGGGCCAACTCGTCCTCGGTCACGCCTTCGGCGATCACGCGATTGATTTCGGCGTCCACGGCGGCTTCGACCGTGGGCAGGCTGACGCCCGGCCGGGGGCTTGCGTAGAACAGAAAGGCGCTGGGCCCCAGCGCATCGGAGTCGTAATGGCTGCCTGCGCTGACGGCCAGACGGTCGTCGATCACCAGCTTGCGATACAGGCGCGACGTCCCGCCGCCGCCCAGGATTTCGGTCAGCAGTTGCAGGGCATAGGCGTGCTCTGTCTCGCCATACAGATAGCTGGGGGCAAGGTACGAGCGCTGCCACGACGGCTGGCGCACCTGCGGGTGCTTCATGGTGACGATGCGGGCCGCTTCCTGCGGCGGCTCGTCCGGGCGGGCGCGTTTGATCTGCGCCGCCGCCGGGATCACGCCGTAATATTTTTCCGCCAGCGGCTTCAGTTCCTGGGCGGTGATGTCCCCGGCGACGACCAGAATGGCGTTGTTGGGGGCGTACCAGCGCTTATAGAAATCGATGATGTTCTTGCGCGACATGGCGACGATCTCGTTGTCGTAGCCGATGATCGGGCGGCGGTAGGGATAGTTGCGGTAGAGCGCTTCCGACACATGCTCGCCCAGGATCGCCGCCGGATTGTTGTCGGTGCGCATGCGCCGCTCCTCGCGCACCACCTGGCGTTCCGGCTCGATGATTTTATCGGTCAGGGTCAGGTGGGTCATGCGGTCGGCTTCCATTTCCATGACCGCTTCCAGATGCTTGCGGGCGATGGTCTGGTGGTATGCCGTGTAATCGTAGGAGGTGAAGGCGTTCTCCTGACCGCCGTAGCGTGACACCAGCTTGGAAAATTCACCCGGCTTGCGTTTCTTCGTCCCCTTGAACATCAGGTGTTCCAGGAAATGCGCGATCCCGGAATAGCCCGATTGTTCATCGGCCGAGCCGACCTTGTACCAAACCATATGGGTCACGACCGGAGCCCGATGGTTTGAGATCACCACCACCTGCATGCCGTTCTTCAGGGGGAAGGTCTCGGGACTGAACACCTTGGCCCGTGCCGTCGGCGCGGCCAACAACACGATGAATGCCGCGACGGCGGCAATGGCGGACAGATTGCGGAGAGAGCGGGCGGCGAAAAGCATGCGCATGTCGACTATCGAGCCTATGGCGGGTTTAAGGGCGGTCGGCGGGCGAAATCATGTCCCGGACAGATAGGGTGCCGGGGGTATTGCGACAATGCATTGTGGGGGAAAACACGGCCATTTCAAGGCAGGCCGTTCGCCGCAGGGAAAGAGAACCAGGGCTAGAAGCCGAGGATACCCTTCTTGCGGGTCTCGCGCTTGATCTCGGGCGTCTTGCCTTCGTTGATCGGCTTGCCCAGGGCCTGCGTTTCCAGCAGGCGGCGCTGCTCGGCTGCCGGGTCGACGACCGTGCCCGGATAGGCCGCATCGTCCACCCAGAAGATCAGCTTGTCGATCAGGCGGCGGTCCTCTTCGGACAGGGCCAGGGTTTCCTCGTCGACGATCTTGCGGATGGCGGGGTCGGCATCGGTGGCGCCGGTCTTGTCCATCAAGGCGCTCAGGCCCGGGGTTGCGGCGACCAAGGTCTGCTGTTCGACCGGGCGGCGCAGGATCGCGGCGCGGGCCTGGTCGCGGGGGCTGTAGCTTTCCAGCTGGTCGCGGCCCGGCTCGGGCGGGCGCAGGGCGTAATCGGGCGGCAGGCTCAACGGCGGGCGTTTGTAGACGGCGAATTCGTCGGGCGCTTTCTTGCCGCCAGAGATGGCGCGCGATACGGAATCGCAGCCGCTCAGGCCGATGGCGGCCATGAGAACCAAAAGAATACCCGTCGCTTTTACAGTCTGCCGTTTCATGTCCAACGCTTCATGACGCGGTTACGGTGCGGTGCGCGTGGGGTACGTGCGAGCAGGGCTGCGTCCGGCCCCCACCGACGGCCGACAATCTACGATGATTTATCCTGGTGAAACAAGGAATCAAGGATCAAAAGCCCGGCCCCGACACAGATTGCGCTGTCAGCGACGTTAAACGCGGGCCAATGGGCCGTGCCGACATACAAATCGATGAAATCGACGACCGCGCCATGAATCAGGCGGTCGATCACGTTGCCCAACGCGCCACCCAAAATCAGCCCGATTCCCCAGCTGACGATGCGATTCGCGCCGCGAAACAACCATGCGGCCAGGATGGCGGCGACCCCGATGGCGACGGCGGACAAGATCCACGGCCCCATGTCCGATCCCGTATTGAACAGGCCGAAGCTGACGCCCCGGTTCCAGACCAAGACGATATTGGCGAAGGGTAGGGCCTCGATCACCCGGGGCGGGTTCATGACATCCGTTAGAATCCACCACTTGGTGGCCTGATCCAAGGCGATCACGATCAACGTCAGGGCCAGGCCCTGAATACGCAGCGATGTCCGGGGCTCGGCCAAGAACGATCCGCCCGTTATTCGGCGGCCAGGGGCGAATGCCGCACGGCGTCGGCGCAGCGCGCGCAGACGGTCGGATGGTCGCTATCGGCGCCGACGTCCTCCAACACCTTCCAGCAGCGTTCGCACTTGGCACCCGTGGCCAGAACCGGGACCACGGCCACGCCCGGCGCGTCCGGCGTGGTATAGGCGCCGTCCGGGGCCGGGGCGGTGGTGATTTCGCCCGACGAGGTGATGAAGATCTGCGGCAGGTCCAGGTCCTTGAGGGCCGCAGCCTGTTCGGCGGTGACATGCACGGTCACATGGGCCTGCAACGACGAACCGACGCGTTTTTCGGCGCGTTCCAGTTCCAACGCGCCGGTCACGGCGCGGCGGACCTGACGGACCGTGCGCCATTTGGCTTCCAGCGCTTCGTCATGCCAGGCGTCGGGGATGTCCGGGAACTGACGGCGATGCACGCTGTTGGCGGCGTCGGGGGCGTCCAGGCGGGCCTGCCAGGCTTCCTCGGCGGTGAAGCACAGGAACGGGGCCAGCCAGGCCGTCAGGCAGTTGAACAGTTCGTCCAGCACCGTGCGGGCGGCGCGGCGCTCGATGGAATCGGCGCGGTCGCAATACAGGGTGTCTTTACGGATGTCGAAATAGAACGCCGACAAATCGACCGCGCAGAAATTGTGCAGCTCGGTGAACACGCCGGTGAATTCATAGCTGTCGCAGGCCTTGCGCAGCATCTTGTCCAACCGCCACAGGCGGGTCAGCACCCAGCGTTCCAGTTCGGGCATTTCCGACATCTCCAGGCGTTCGCCCGGATGGAAGCCGTCCAGATTGCCCAGCAGATAGCGCAGGGTGTTGCGCAGACGGCGATAGATATCAGCGTGGAACTTGATGATCTCCGGGCCGATGCGCAGGTCTTCGGAATAGTTCGAGCCAACCACCCAAAGGCGCAGGATATCCGCGCCGTGCTGGTTGCAGACGTCCTGCGGGGCGACGATGTTGCCCAGCGACTTGGACATTTTCTGTCCGTCCTCGGCCATCACGAAGCCATGGGTCAGAACCGCGTCATAGGGTGCCCGGCCCCGCGTGCCGCAGGATTCCAGCAGCGATGAATGGAACCAACCGCGATGCTGGTCGGTGCCTTCCAGGTACAGGGCGGCGGGCCAGGTCAGGTCGTCGCGCTGTTCCAGCACGAACGAATGGGTCGATCCGGAATCGAACCACACGTCCAGAATGTCCAAAACCTGTTCGTAGTCGTCGGCCTTGTAGTCGTTGCCCAGGAAGCGTGATGCGTCGGAGGCGAACCAGGCGTCCGCGCCCTCGGCCTCGACCGCGTCGACGATCCGTGCGTTGACCGCGGGATCGCGCAGCAGCTCACCCGTTTCCTTATGCACGAACACGGCGATGGGAACACCCCAGGCGCGTTGGCGCGAGATCACCCAATCGGGCCGGTTCTGGATCATGGCATGAAGGCGCGCCTGCCCCGCATCGGGGACAAAGCGGGTCTGCCCGATCGCGCCCAACGCCACGTCGCGCAGGGTCGAACGGCTGCCCGTCGGCGCGTCGAAATCGCGGTCCATGGCGATGAACCATTGCGGCGTGTTGCGGAAAATGACCGGCTTCTTCGACCGCCAGGAATGGGGGTACTGGTGCTTCAACCGACCGCGCGCGATCAGCTTGCCGCCCTCGACCAGGGCCTTGATGACGCGGTCGTTGGCGTCGCCCTTCTTGCCGTGTTCGGTGATGACCTGCGCGCCGTCGAAGCCCGGGGCCTCGGCGGTGTAGCGGCCGTCGGCATCGACGGTATAGGGAATGTGGCTGTCGATGCCGCGCGCGGCCAGCAGCTTGCCGGCGGACATCCAGGCCTCGAAATCCTCGCGCCCGTGGCCCGGGGCGGTATGGACGAAACCGGTGCCGGTTTCTTCCGTCACGTGATCGCCGTCCAGCAACGGCACGTCGAATTCATATCCCCCGTGATCCCCATGGCCCCGGAACGGATGGGCGCAGGTCAGCCCGGCCAGGGCATCGGCGGCGACGTCGCCGCGCCGTTCGAACGCTTCGACCCGCGCCGACTTCATCACGTCGGCGGCCAGGGCGTCGGCCAGGATCAGCTTGTCGCCCGGCTTGGCCCAGTTGTCTTCGGCCGCGCCGGTTACTTCGTACAGCCCGTAGTTGATCCGCTTGGAAAAGCAGATCGCCCGGTTGCCCGGGATGGTCCAAGGGGTGGTGGTCCAGATCACGACCGATGCGTCGGCGGTCGCGGCATCGCCACCGTCGACGATCGGGAACTTGACCCAGATCGTATCAGATTCATGGTCGTGGTATTCGACCTCGGCCTCGGCCAGGGCGGTCTTTTCGACCACAGACCACATCACCGGCTTGGAGCCGCGATACAGCAGGCCGTTGTCGAGGAACTTCATCAGTTCGCGGACGATCTGCGCCTCGGCCGGGAAGCTCATGGTGGTATAGGGATCGTCCCAGTTGCCGACCACGCCCAGGCGTTTGAACTCGCCGCGCTGCACGTCGATCCAATGTTCGGCGAAATCGCGGCATTCCTGGCGGAATTCGACGATCGGCACCTCGTCCTTGTCCTGACCCTTGGCGCGGTACTGTTCTTCGATCTTCCATTCGATCGGCAGGCCGTGACAGTCCCAGCCGGGAACGTAATTGGCGTCCTTGCCCATCATCTGCTGGCCGCGCACGATCACGTCCTTGAGGATCTTGTTCAGCGCATGGCCGATGTGCAGGTGTCCGTTGGCATAGGGCGGGCCGTCGTGCAGCACGAAGGGCGGGCGGCCCTTGGCGTCCTCGCGCAACAGGTTATAGAGGCCGGCCTCTTCCCAGCGCTTGATGATCTCCGGTTCCTTGGCGGCGAGGCCCGCTTTCATGGGGAAATCGGTCCGGGGCAGGAACACCGTGGCTTTGTAATCGACGGTCATGACTCTTGTTTCGCTAAAATGTCGCGCGCTTGGGCGCTGTCCGCGGCGATTTGTGCCTTTAATTGGTCGATGCCGTCAAACTTCTTTTCCGGCCGCAGGAAGTCGACCAACTGCACGGCCAGCCGCCGTCCGTACAGATCGCCCGAAAAATCGAACAGGCAAACCTCCAGCAAATCGGCCTCTCCGGCAAAGGTCGGGCGCTTGCCCAGGTTGGCGACGCCGTCAAAGGAACGGCCGTCGTCCAGGCGGATGCGCACGGCGTATACACCCCGTGCGGGCCGCAAATAGGTGCCCAGGGCCAGATTGGCCGTGGGGAAGCCGATGGTCCGTCCGCGCTGGTCGCCGGGGATGACCCGGCCCTCGATCTCGAACGGACGGCCCAGGATCGCGGCGGCGGCACGCGGGTTTCCGGCGCGTAGCGCCTCGCGCACCCCGGTCGAGGAATAGGCCGCGTCGCCATTGTCGGCGGCGAAGGTCTGCGCCCGCACGGCGGTGAAGTCGAAGCCCAGCTTCTGGCCGTAGGAAAGCAGCATTTCGCAATTGCCGCCCCGCCCCTTGCCGAACACGAAATCGTAGCCGCAGACGACGTGCCGCGCGCCGATGCCGCCGACCAGGACCTTTTCGATGAAGTCCTCGGCGGTCAGGGACGAAAACGCCTTGTTGAACTGCTGCACGAAAATGCTGTCGACGCCCATGCCGAAAATCTGCCGGGCCTTGGCGTGGAAAGGGGTCAGGCGAAACGGCGGCGTGTCGGGCGCGAAAAAGGCGCGCGGATGCGGCTCGAACGTCAGAACGCCCCATGGGCGCTGCGTCGCATGGGCGATCGCCCCGGCCTCGCCGATCACGGCGCGGTGGCCCTGGTGCACGCCGTCGAAGTTACCGATGGCGACGACCGCGCCCCGGGCATCCGCCGGGATGGCTTGATAATGTCTAAAAACCCGCATGACGGCGGTGAAGGTGCCCCCGGGCGCGCGTCCGGTCAACCCCGGCTTGCGCGGAATTTTGGGCCGGGGGCCTTCGGCCTTACTTGTTGCGCGCCGGAACCATGATGGTGGCTTCGCCGTCCAGCACGACCTTGTCCCGCACGAGGCACTGGGTCTGAATGCGGACGAACTTCTTTTCCTCGATCTTTTCGATGATCGTGGCCCGCGCCGTGACCGTGTCGCCGGCCCGTACCGGGGCTTTGAACTTCAGGTTCTGGCCGACGTAGATGCAGCCCGGCCCAGGCATCTTGGTGCCGATCACGGTCGAGATGTAGCTTGCGGTCAGCAAGCCGTGGGCGATGCAGTCTTCGAAAACTGTTTCCGATGCAAATTCGTGGTTCAGGTGCACCGGGTTGGTGTCGCCGGACACGCCCGCAAAAATCAGAATGTCGGATTCGGTGATGGTGCGGGTGAATTCGTCGCTTTGTCCGACTTCCAGGTCTTCGAAGTAAAAACCGTGAAGTCTGTCGAGGGCACTGACGGCCTGGGTGTCCATGGGTTACGCGCTCCAATTCAACTTCGGATTGGCAAAATTTCTCGCTAGGCCACGGATTCTGCGCCGCAGCGCGAGGTATATTGCAATGCAATATATGTGCCCGCAAGTGAATGTTTCGCGGGCGCGCCTTGCGCGTGTAGCATGGGCCGAGGAACGGAGGAGCCGGTGCGGCGCGCTAAGTTATTCATGTTTTTCAATATGCTGATGCCCCTGATCGCGGCCTGGGCGATAGTTTGGTCGGGACCGGTCGCGGCCGCGGAAGGGCAGCCGTCCCTGGGCCTGCCGTTGATCTGCGACCCCGGGCGGACCTGTTGGCTTGTCAATTTGGTGGATCATGACCCCGGCCCGGGGATGCGCGATTACGCCTGTGGTGAACACGGCTACAACGGTCATACCGGCTCGGACTTCGCGATCCGCGACTATTCCAAGATGGACGACGGCGTGCCCGTGGTCGCGGCGGCGGCGGGAAAGGTCCTGCGCCTGCGCGACGGCATGCTGGACGGCGACGTGTCGAAGGTCGGCAAGGATGCGGTCGCCGGCAGAGGCTGCGGCAATTCGGTGGTGATCGGCCATGGCGACGGCTGGGAGACCTTTTATTGCCACCTGCGGCGCGGTTCGCTGACGGTCCGTCCGGGCCAACGGGTGGAAAAGGGCGACAAGTTGGGCTTCGTCGGCTCGTCGGGGTTGGCCGAGTTTCCGCATGTGCATCTGGGGGTGCGAAAGGACCGTAAGATCATCGATCCGTTCGTCGGCCTGAACCGCACGGCCCACTGCGGGCCCGGGGCGTCGCCCTTGTGGGACAGCCGCACCCTGTCGGCCCTGAAGGAACCGCTGACCGCACTGTACGATGCGGGTTTCGCGCCGGTCGAAATCGATGCCGATGCGTTGCGTCGGGGGTTCTACCGCGACACCAAATTGTCGCCGAAGGCGCCGATCTTGGCGTTTTGGATCGATGCCTATTGGGTGGAAAAAGGCGACGTGCTGACCCTGACCTTCACCGGTCCCGGCGATCGGCAGATCAGCCATAAGTCCTTTACGCTGGATAAGGGGCAGGCCCGGTACATGCGCTATGTCGGCAAGCGCAAGACCGTCGATTGGCACGCGGGCGCCTACAAAGGTGTCGCAGTGTTGGAGCGAAAGTCGAAGGGGGGCGCGACGCAGACCTTCCGCATCGAACGCAGCATGGAAATCGAATAAGGGCTGTTGCCGCCGTCAGGTCAGGGACGGGCGGCGCGAGACCAGCTTGGGCGTGGCGCGCAGGGCGCGGCGGATGCCTTGGGCGGCTTCCTCGGTCCGGGTCTGAACTTCGCGCTGGACCCGACGGGCGGCGGTTTCCGACGCCTCTGGCTGGGCCTGTGCCGGGGCCTGGGTCGCGAAGTCTTCTTCGCGGAACAGGGCCGCCGCGCGGGTTTTGTCTTCTTCCCGCTCTTCCTGGCGCTTGGCGATCAGGTTCAGGGTCCGCGTTACCAGGGGGTGGCGGTCGGGCCGCTTGCGCGACTTGAGCATGTGCTCCTTGGCGATCGCCTTCACCATGTTGACGATGGTCTGATAGCGGTGATTGGTCTCGCACCAACGGGCATAGGCCGCCACCGTCCAGGGGTTGGCGGGCAGGGGTTTGAGACCTCGCTTCTGGCACCAGTCCACGAAAAAGGACCATGCGGTGGTGTGGTTCAATCTTGCCATGGGTACTGACCGGCCGTTGTCGTTTTCACTGTCTTACGTCGCGGCGAAAACGCCGCAAATGTCCAGGCGCGGCTTGACCCGCGCCGAAATTCCACTATTCAAACCCCTAGGGAGTCAATGTCCACGTGAATTATGGAGAAAATTAGACCATGGGTGAATACCGAATTGCTGCCATTGGTGGCGATGGAATCGGGCCTGAAGTCGTCGAGGCCGGCGTCGAGGTGCTGAAAGCAGTCGCGGAACGCGACGGAGGCTTCACCCTGAATGTCGAAACCTTCCCTTGGGGCGGCGACTATTACCGCAAACATGGCGTGATGATGCCGGAAGACGGCGTCGAAACGCTGAAGCCGTTCGACGCGATTTATTTCGGCTCCGCCGGCGATGCCAATATCCCCGATCACATCACCCTGTGGGGTCTGCGCCTGAAAATCTGCCAGACCCTGGATCAATACGCCAACGTCCGCCCATCGCGCCTGCTGCCGGGGATTGAGGGCCCGCTGAAGAATGTCGGCCCCGACGACCTGGACTGGGTCATCGTGCGTGAGAATTCCGAAGGCGAATACGCCGGTGTCGGCGGCCGTGTCCATACGGGTCTGAACGAAGAAGTCGGTATGGACGTCGCCGTGTTCACCCGCGCCGGGGTCGAGCGTATTCAGCGCTTCGCCCTGGAACTGGCCCGGTCCCGCCCGCGCAAGAAGCTGACCCTGGTCACCAAGTCGAACGCCCAGCGCCACGGCATGGTTTTCTGGGACGACGTGTTCGAGGTCGTGCGCAAGGATTACCCCGACGTCGAAACCGACAAGATGCTGGTCGACGCCATGACCACGCGCATGGTGTTGAAGCCGCAGTCGCTGGACACCATCGTCGCGACCAACCTGCATGCCGACGTGCTGTCGGACCTTGCGGCGTCGTTGACCGGCTCCCTCGGCATCGCGCCGACCGCCAACCTGCGGCCAGAGCGCGATTTCCCGTCGATGTTCGAGCCGATCCACGGCTCGGCCTTCGACATCGTGGGCAAGGGCGTCGCCAACCCGATCGGCTGTTTCTGGTCGGGCGTGATGCTGCTGGAACATCTGGGCGAAGCCACGGCGGCGAAAAGCCTGATGGCGGCGATCGAACGTGTCACCGGGGCGGGCGACGTGATGTCGCCGGACCTGGGCGGCAGCGCCACCACCCGTCAGGTGACCGATGCGGTTCTGGCCGCGGTGCGGGGCGCCAATGACTGAGTTCACGGTTGAGTTCCGCCGTTCGGGCGCCACGGGCACCTGGACCGGCGAACACGAAACGATCCTCGATCTGGCGGAAAGCATGGACTTGGTCATGTGTTTCAGCTGCCGGTCCGGCATCTGCACGACCTGTCAGTGCCGTATGATCGAGGGCGAAATCGAATACACCAGCGACGGCGTTTACGAGCCGGAGGGCGAAGGAGAAATCCTGATCTGCTGTTCCGTGCCCAAGGCCAACCTGGTGCTGGATATCTGAGAATAAGGAGACGGGAAACCATGCAGCTTTCTGAAATCGCCCGCGTGCAGCAGTACCTGCGCAGCACTTTCGACAACAACCGCTTCGTCGTGAAGCCGCCCAAGAAAGAAGGCCACCCGGTCGAAGTCTATCTGGGTGAAAACTTCGTCGGCGTGATGCACCGCGACGAAGACGAAGGCGAAGTGTCCTATTCCCTGCAGATCGCGATCCTCGAAGAGGATCTGCCGCAGGACTAAGCGGCGACGTATCCCGGCCGCGTCCGATTTGATTTCGGGCGTTGGCCTGGGGCGCGGTTCGGCGTAACGTTTGGGAAACGGACCACAGCAATCGGGAGGCCTTCAGGCAATGGCGAGTGACGAACGGGATATCGGCCGCGCGCGGATGGAAATGCACGGCCTGTTGCGCGACATCAACCGCACAACGATCCATGAGCTGGTGCCCAACGTGTCGGTCAAGGAGCTGACGCCCTATTTCCAGTTGGTGGCCAAGGCGCGGGGCATGTACATCAAGCGCCTGATCGATCTGGCGCATGGCACGGAAAACCTGCCGTCCGACGAACAGGTCCGCGAATTGAACCTGCTGCGTCGCTCCTATGACGAGCTGATCCACGGCGCGCAGATGATCGAAACCGCGATCGAACGCGGCTACATCGACGTCGATAAATAATCGCTCTTAACCGCTTTGGCGGCCGGTCGGGGGGTTATCCCGCAACCGGCAGGGCCGTGCGGTACACGACCTGTTTCAGGGAAAAGCTGGATTTGATGGCGGCCACGCCCTTCATCCGCGTCAGCTTGTCCATCAGGAAACGCTCGTAGGCCGATAGGTCCGAGGTGACCACCCGCAACAGATAATCGGCGTCGCCGGTCATCAGATAGCATTCCATGACCTCGGGCCAGGATCGGATCTTAGCCTCGAATTCCTCGAGCGCCTTTTCCACCTGACGTTCCAGCGTGACGTTGATGAAGATCGACACCGGCAGGCCCACGGCCTGTTGATCGACCAGGGTGACGTAGTCGCGGATCACGCCCGCGTCCTCCAGCCGCTTGACCCGCCGCAGGCAGGGCGATGCCGACAGGCCGACTTCGTCGGCCAGGTCGACGTTGCGCATGCGGGCGTTGGTCTGAATGGCCGTCAGGATGCGGCGGTCGATGGCGTCCAGCTCGATTTCAGGCATTTTTCACCAATTCCAGTGCGAAAACGTGATCAGAATTGCGTCATTATTAATTCTGACGCCTCAGATCGCAAGTACATGCCAGTGAAATCGGTCTAGGATTGCGCCAAATAGCGCCTCGACGCGCCTTTCCGCCTTTTTCGGAGATACCAATGTCGCCCCTGGATACGCCCAACCACCTGATGATCGAGCCCAATCCCCGTTTCGCGCCCGACCGCGCCACCTTGGAAAACCTGTCGGATTTGCAGAAACGTATTCTGTGGCTGTCGACCTGGACCATCCATCACGCCAACCACATCCGCGCCAAGGGCGAGGTCAAGGTCGGCGGGCACCAGGCGTCCTGCGCGTCCTCGGCGGCGTTGATGACGGCGTTGTATTTCCATGCCCTGCGCCCGCAGGATCGGGTCGCGGTCAAGCCGCACGCCAGCCCGGTGTTCCATGCCATCCAATACCTGATGGGCAATCAGACGCGCGACAACCTGGAAAACTTCCGCGGTCTGGGCGGGGCGCAGAGCTATCCGTCGCGGACCAAGGACGCCGACGACGTCGATTTCTCGACCGGCTCGGTCGGCCTGGGCCCGGCCATGACGATGTTCGCCTCGCTGACGCAGGATTACACCCGCCGCCATTTCGACCCGATCCAGACCAAGGAGCCGGGCCGCATGATCGCCCTGGTCGGTGATGCGGAAATGGACGAAGGCAACATGTACGAAGCCATCCTGGAAGGATGGAAGCACAACCTGCGCAATTGCTGGTGGATCATCGACTACAACCGGCAAAGCCTGGACGGCGTGGTCAACGACAAGCTGTTCCGCCTGATCGACCGCCTGTTCCGCGCCGCCGGTTGGCGCGTGGTCATCATGAAGTACGGCAAGCTGATGCGCGACGCCTTCAAAAAGCCGGGCGGCAAGACGCTGAAGCGCTGGATCAACGATTGCCCGAACGACATGTACGCGGCCCTGACGTTCCAGGGCGGGGCGGCCTGGCGCGATCACCTGACCGCCGACATCGGCAACGAGCCGGGTGTGCCGGAACTGCTGGCGACCTATACCGATGACGAGCTGCAGGATCTGATGTCCAACCTGGGCGGCCACTGCCTGCAGACCATCTGCGAGGCCTTCGCCTCGGCCGATGACGACGTGCCGACCTGCTTCCTGGCCTATACCATCAAGGGCTGGGGCCTGCCGCTGGCCGGGCACAAGGACAACCACGCGGGCATCTTGACCCCCGATCAATTGAAGGGCTTCCGCCGCGATCAGGGCATTCCCGAAGGCAGCGAATGGGACCTGTTCGCGGGCATGGAAGATCGCGCCGACGCGCTGCGCGACTTCATCGCCAGGACCCCGTTCATGGCCGACGGCGGCAAACCCCGCCGCCATGCCGCCCCGACCGTGCCGGTGCCGGAAGCCCTGGCCACGGTGCCGACGGGCAAGGGCTCGACCCAGGAAGCCTTCGGCAAGATCCTGTTCGAACTGGCGGCGTCCGACCACAAGCTGGCCGACCGTATCGTCACGACCTCGCCGGACGTGACCGTGTCGACCAACCTGGGCCCCTGGGTCAACCGCCGGGGCATCTTCGCCGTCGACGAAAAAGAAGACACCTTCCGCAAGGTCAATGTGCCCTCGGTCCAGAAATGGGGCGCCAACGACGAAGGCCAGCACCTGGAACTGGGCATTGCTGAGAACAACCTGTTCCTGGCGCTGTCGGCCCTGGGCCTGAGCCACGATCTGTTCGGCGAACGCCTGTTGCCGATCGGCACGCTCTACGATCCGTTCATTCAGCGCGGCCTGGATGCGCTGAACTACGCCTGTTATCAGGACGCCCGCTTCATGGTCGTGGCCACGCCGTCGGGCGTGACCCTGGCCCCCGAAGGCGGCGCGCATCAGTCCATCGCCACGCCGATGATCGGCATGGGCCAGCCGGGCTTGGCTTATTTCGAGCCGACCTACGCGGACGAACTGCACGCCATCATGCGTTGGGGGTTCGAGCACATGCAGGCCAAGGACGGCGGCTCGCTCTACCTGCGCCTGTCGACCCGCCCGATGGAGCAGATCGAGCGCAAGATGGACGCCAAGCTGACCGAGGCGGTGATCGCCGGGGGCTATTGGCTGAAAAAGCCGGACAGCCCCGATGCGGGCGCCATCGTTTATACCGGCGTGCTGGCTCCCGAAGCCATGGCCGCCGCCGAGGCCCTGTCGAAAAAGACCCGGGGCAAGGCCGGCGGGCCGGGCGTGCTGGCCGTGACCTCACCGGATCGGCTGTATTCCGATTGGCGCAAGAACGGTGCGAAAAGCCATGCCGCCAAGCTGTTGGCCGCGATTAACCCGGGGACCAAGCTGGTCACCGCGCTGGACGGCCATCCGGCCACTCTGTCCTGGCTGGGCGGGGTCAAGGGCAACCTGGTGCAGGCCCTGGGCGTGGAAAAATTCGGCCAATGCGGCACCGTCGCCGACGTCTACCGCGAATACGGTTTGGACATCGACGCGATGATTGCCGCTTATCGCGCATAATCGGTTGTCCGATCGCGCCGGACAGTGATATGAAAGCGCCCCTGCCGGTTGCTCGTCCGAGCGACCGGCAGGTCTTTGATGATGTGCGGGCGTGGCGGAACTGGTAGACGCGCTGGATTCAAAATCCAGTTCTGGTGACAGAGTGGGAGTTCGATTCTCCCCGCCCGCACCATCCCTTCCTAAAAATCAGGCGGTTGCCCGAGCTTCCTCGACCAGGGTCAGGCGCCACATTTCGCGTTCGTACTTGGCGTAGTCGAAGCCGGTGCCCGAATGGATCGTGCAGCGGTTGTCCCAGACCACGATGTCGCCCGCCCGCCATTGCCATTTCACGGTGAATTCCGGGCCGGTCACGGTCGGCAGCATGTCGCGCCAGATCATCACGCTGTCGTCCTCGACCCCTTCCAGGTCCCACAGGTCCAAGTCATCGGGGGCGATGTCCTGGCCGATCGGCACGATGGCGCAGGTCGAGCTGTTGAGGCCGTACAGCGCCGGTCTACCTGTGACCGGGTGGTTGAGCACCAGGGGCACGCGGCGGGGCGGGTTCTCCGCGCGTTGCTCGGGCGTCAGCACCGGGTATTCGGGGGAATAGCTGTTGATCTTCTTGTCATGGTGGGCGAGCGAGCAGACCGCTTCCAGGCCGTCCAGCTTGCGCCGTTCGGCCTCGGGCAGGGCGGCATAGGCCCCCTGCATGTCGGCGAACAGCGTTTCCGAGCCTTCGGGCGGGGCCTTGCGGCAGTGAAAGACCGAGCCCACGGGCGGGCGTTCGCGGAAGGTCGAATCCGTATGCCAGACGGGACGCCGGGTTTCCGGGTTGTAGCGGATGTCGGCGTCGCTGGTCAGCTGCGGCACCTGAAGCAATTGCGCCGCCGCCTTGCCGTCCTTGTGGCGGATGTTGCCGATGCGCAGGATCGGATAGCCGGGGACGGTCTTGTCTTCGCGCGCGGCCTGGGCCTTTTGTTCGACCACGCCGAACACTTCGGACCAACGAACCAGGGCGTCCGGCGAAAGGTCGGCTAGGCGCTCGCCGCGTACGGCCAGCAGGCCGCCATGGTCCAGCCACAGGCCGCGGGCCCAGGCCTGAAAGTCCCGATCAGCCAAGTCTTCCGGCGTGACGTTCTCGATGGCGATCCCGAAATCGCCGTTCAGCGGCGCGGTGGTATGTTTCATTGGTGTTCTGCTTTCCATTAGATGTTCCCGATTAAAGGATACGTCAGCCTCGGCCAAACTCAAGACCGGAACATTGCCGTGGCGGCGCTATCGCGTTGTCAGAACGCGGGGGGGCTGATAGAAGCGGCCCACCCATTCAATGACGGAACCGGCCCGACGCCCATGCTTCGCCGCCTTTACGACCGGACCATGGCCCTTGCCGGCCATCGCCACGCCAGCCGCTGGCTGGCCCTGGTCAGTTTCATCGAAAGCTCGGTCTTTCCCATTCCGCCCGACGTGATGCTGGTGCCGATGGTTCTGGCCGACCGGACGCGGGCCTGGCGCATCGCCCTGATCTGCACCATCGCCTCGGTCCTGGGCGGCATGCTCGGCTATGCCATCGGCCTGTTCCTGTTCGACCAGATCGGTCGCCCGATGCTGGAATTCTACGGCTACGCCGCCAAGTTCGATCAGTTCCGCGAAACCTATGCGGATTGGGGCGCTTGGGCGGTGTTCATCGCCGGGGTCACGCCGTTCCCGTACAAGGTCATCACCATTCTGTCCGGCGTGGCCTCGCTGGATATCTGGGTGTTCTGCGTCGCTTCGGTGCTGGCGCGGGGGCTGCGATTTTATCTGGTGGCGGGGTTGCTGTGGTATTTCGGCGAACCGATCCGCGCCTTTATCGAACGCTACCTGGGCCTTCTGTTCACGCTGTTCTGCGTGCTGCTGATCGGCGGGTTCGTCGTTCTCAAGTTCGTGCTATAGAAGGGCCATGTTGGCCTATTTGGACGATCCCAAACTGCAAAGCTGGTATCCGGCATTTCTGGTCGCTGTCGCGGTCGGGGCCTTGGGCTTCGCCTACCATGCGCAAATCGTGCTGGGGCTGGAGCCCTGCAACCTGTGCCTCTATCAGCGGGTGCCCTATGCGGTGATCGGCTTGGCCGGGGCGGCGGCGCTGGTCCGACCAAAGGCGGGCTTGCGCCGCGCGGTGGTCTGGCTGGCGGGAGCGGCGTTCACGGTCGGGTCGGCGATCGCGGTCTACCATGTCGGTGTCGAACAGCATTGGTGGGCGTCCGCGGTTTGCGGCGGCTCGGTCGCGGCGGTCGGATCGACCACGGATCTGCTTGCGGGCCTGTCGGCGCCGCCGGAAAAATCATGCGATTCCGTGGACTGGGTCTTCCTTGGATTGTCCATGGCGACTTATAATGCGGCGTTTTCCGCCGTGATGGCGGTGCTTTGCTTGGTTGCCGCCCGGCGCATGCGGGGCGCGGCCCGAAGCGACCACGGATCGACGACCAACTGACAAGAACGGTACAGGACGCCATGGCGACCGACCCGAAGAAAACCGCCCATAAGCCCCGGCGCATGCCGGGCGACCCGTCCAAGGAAGAAATGATCGAGCGTATGTTGCGCGTCGACCACGCCGGGGAATACGGCGCGGTGCGCATCTATGCGGGCCAGATGGCCGTGCTGGGCGAACAGGCCAGCGGCGGGGCGATCAAGCACATGGCCGAACAGGAAGAGGTCCACCTCGCGACTTTTAACGAGCTGGTCGCCGACCGTCAGGTCCGCCCGACGGCGTTGTTGCCGCTGTGGCATCTGGCCGGGTTCGCCCTGGGCGCCGGGACGGCCCTGTTGGGCGAGAAAGCGGCCCATGCCTGCACCGTCGCGGTCGAAGAAGCGATCGATGAACATTACGCCGCGCAGATCCGCCGCCTCGAAGGCGAGGGCGAAGACGGCCTGCGCGATACCTTCGAGAAATTCCGCCAGGAAGAGGTTGAGCACCATGACAAGGCGTTGGAGATGGGGGCCGAGGACGCGCCCGGCTTCGATGCCTTGAAAGGGGTGATCAAGACCGGTTCGCGCCTGGCGATCTGGCTGTCGGAGCGTATCTGATCATTCTCAATGCTCGGGGCCCATCGCCCATGACCGGCGTGGGCCAGGGCCAATCAATCCCATCTCTCCCAAAAAAACAAAAGGACAGACAAGATGAAGGCAGTGGTGTTTGCGGGCGACCGCAAGATCGAAATCATGGATTTCCCCGATCCCCATCCGGGCCCGGGCGAAGTGGTGCTTCAGATGAAGGCGTCCGGCATGTGCGGCAGCGATCTGAAGTACTACCGCAATCCGGCGGGAACGCCGACGCTGGGCCTGGGCGAGCGCAAGGGCCCGATCATCGCCGGGCACGAACCCTGCGGCGTGGTCGTCGAAGTGGGTGCGGGCGTGACCGAGGCCCAGGCCAAGGTCGGCGATCGCATGATGGATCACCATTATTCGGGTTGCGGCGTGTGCGGCCATTGCCGGACCGGCTGGTCGCAGATGTGCGTCGACGGAACCATCGTCTACGGCACCACCGGCCACGGCGGGCATGCCGAATACATGAAAGTTCCGGCCCATACGCTGGTCAAGTTGCCTGACGAATTGAGCTTCAAGACCGGTGCCGCCATTTCCTGCGGTACGGGCACGGCTTACGGCGCATTGAAGCGCATGGACCTAGCCGGCGACGAGACGGTCGTGATCTTCGGCCAGGGGCCGGTCGGCCTGAGCGCCACCCAGTTGGCGAAAGCCATGGGGGCGCGGGTCATCGCGTTGGACGTGGTGCCCGAGCGGCGCAAACTGGCCGAGGATTTCGGCGCGGACTACGTCATCGATCCGATGAACAACGACGTCGTTTCGGCGATCCGCGATCTGACCGGCGGGTTCGGCGCGCATAAGTCGCTGGACTGTTCGTCCAATGCCCAGGCGCGGGCCGACGCGGTGCGTTGCCTGCGCGGTTGGGGCACGGCCTGTTTCGTCGGCGAAGGCGGCCAGGTCACCCTGGACGTGTCGCAGGACATTCTGCGCCGTCAAATCAACATCGTCGGCTCGTGGACGTTCTCCAAGAACGGCCAGGCCGATTGCGCGGCGTTCGTCGCCGAGCGGAAGATCGACGTCGATGCTCTGTTCACCGACGAATACAGCTTGGACGAAGCGTCCGAGGCGTATCAGAAGTTCGAGACCCAAACGACGGGTAAGGGTGTATTCTTGATGGATTAATCCGTCACCCCGCCCGGCCCTGGGGCCGGGCGGGGGCCGTCATGGCCACGCCGTGCATGGGGGAAGCGGTGCAACGCGTGGAGGCGTCCGATGCAGGCGCGAGAAGTTGTCAAAGACGCCGACCCCCGGGTCGGGGAGCTTCTGGAATTCTGGTACGCGGCGCGCGGGGATAACCGTTTTCCGGCGCAGAAGGACCTCGACCTGTCCTCCATTCCGCGGCTTCTTCCCAATCTTTATATTCTCGATGCCCTGCCGGGGCCGGATTTCGGTTACCGCTTCATCGGCACCAAGATCGACGAACACATGGGCGTGTCGCTGACCGGCAAGCGGTTCTCGCAAGCCCGTTCCGGCCGGATTCTGCACGAAATCACCAACTTCTTTTCGCGGATCGTGGATCGGGGTTTGTTGGGGTTGTTGGCGACCCGCCTGCCGTCCGAAAAATTCGAATGGGTGCGCTATACCCGGTTCGGCCTGCCGCTCGCCGACGACCATGAAACGGTGAACAAGATACTCGGCCTGTATCTGTTCGACCCAGTCCGCGAGGAGTTGGATCAGACACCCAACGTCGACGAAATGGACCAATCGGAATTGGGCGAAGTGGTCTATCAGTTCGGTGACCTGGACTAGGGCGGATTAGGCCTCGTCGTCACTGTCGCCGGCTTCGACCGGCCCCCGCCGCAGGGATTTGATGACGCCGTGCAGCGACCGTACCTCCTGTTCCGTCAGGCGGGCGCGCCCGAACAGATTGCGCAGATTGCGGACCATCACCGGGGCCCGCTCCGGCGGGTGCAGGAAGCCGCAGGCCTCCAATTCACGTTCCAGATGTTCGAAGAAGTAGACCAGTTCCTTGTGCTCCGCCGGGCGCGTGGTCTTGGGCATGGTCATCTCTTCGTCCGCCACGTCCAGCCCGGCCATGCGCCATTCATATCCGGCCAGGAACACCGCCTGCGCCAGATTGAGCGACGAAAACCCGGGGTTCAGCGGCGCGTTGAGAATGGCGTCGGCCAGGACCACGTCTTCGTTGCTTAGGCCCTTGGCTTCTTTGCCGAACAGAATGCCGGTGCGGGTGCCGGACTGGGTATAGGCCTCGCGAATTTCCTGGGCCGCGCGGCGCGGCGTCAGAACCCGTTTGGTCATGTCGCGCGACCGGGCCGTGGTCGCAATCACCAGGTTCAGGTCGGCGACGGCCTCGGCGGTGGTCTCATAAACGCGGGCGCCGTCGATCACCAGGTCGGCGCCCGAAGCCGCCGCCCGGGCCGGCTCGCTCGGCCAGCCGTCGCGCGGGCTGACCAGGCGCAGGTCACGCAAGCCGCAGTTGAGCATCGCACGCGCCGCCATGCCGATGTTTTGGCCCAATTGCGGTTCGACCAGAATGATGACGGGGGCGCCGGAAGCGTCGATGACATCGTCCGCGCCGCGGGTGGAATCCGTGCCTGCCATGGGCTCAGGCGGCCTTTATGCCGACGGGGGCGGTCCGGGGGTGTTTGTCCGTCATGTGGAGAACCTGTCTATCTGTCGTGCCGATAACCGGGGGCGCTCGGCAAGGGTCGGGAGAATGCCGAATACGGCGGTGATTCTCAAGGATTCCGGTCGTCGTTTAAGGGGCTCGATTGTCATCTTTTTGTAATGGTCGATTGGAAAAGCCCACAAGGGCGATTATTCTTACGAAGTACGCTAATATGCACAAAAGCGCGGTGACGCGATGCGTGCGCCGAGCGACGAAAACAACCGCCTGCTTGGGGGAGGCGGTCGGAAAGGAAACAGCGTGGTTTCGATATCCGCGAAGGCTGCGAGCGAACGTATGGCCCCCGAATTTTCGCCCGAATATGAGGACATGAAAGTCCGCGCCGCGGCGTCCAATCTCGATCCCGAGACCCTTCTGGCGACGGACTATCTGAACCATTTCAATGAAATCGTGATGCTGTTGGAAATGGTGCCCGACATGCCCGAAATCATGGAAGAGGTGAAGGCGTGGCAGCCCAAGGGCTATGTCGACCATTTCAGGGATTCCACCATCGCCGACCGTGAACTGGCGATGGAAGCCTATGACCACGTCTTGCCGATTTATCGCGAGCCGTTCGAACAAACGGTCGAGCAGTTGAACAACCTGATCGCGACCTCGGTCGGAAAGTTGGACCAATACATCGCCGCCGGCGACATGGGGATGCTGCGGGAACAGGCAACGACGATGTCCCGTATGTTGCAGCGTTTGCTGGATACGGCATCAGGGATCATCCACGGTGCGACCAACACCATGGATCAGAACGAAATCGACGCGATTATCGCCAACTAGGCTCACCGCCTAGGCGACGCAACGCATCTAACTTTCAGTGAAAATCAGGCTCCGGTCGCGGGCGGCGCTTTGGCAAAGGCGCTGGATCCGGCGCGGACCAGGTCGACGAATTTTCCGTTGCTGACCGGCGGGCTGAACAAATACCCCTGGCCGATCTGACAGCCCAAGGCATGCAGGAAGCCGACCTGGCTTTCCGTTTCGACCCCTTCGGCGATGATCCGCAGGTGCAGGTTCTGGGCCATCGAGATAATCGCCCGGGCTACGGCCGAGGCATCGCGATCATCCGGCAGGCCGGTCACGAACGAGCGGTCGACCTTCAGGTTATCCAGCGGGAAGCGGGTCAGATAACTGAGCGACGAATAGCCGGTTCCGAAATCATCCATCGAGACGTTGACGCCCATATCCTTGATGACCTTGAGAATACGGATCGTCTCTTCGGCGTTGCTGACCAGCATGCTTTCCGTCAATTCAACGTCCAGCAGATGCGGGTCCAATCCGCTTTCGTCCAGAACGTCGCGAATTTCCTGCGCCAGGTCGCCGTGAAGGAACTGCATCGCCGACAGGTTGACCGCCACATGGCAGCCCATCAGGCCATCACGTTGCCATTCGGCGGCGGTCTTGCAGGCCTCTTGCAGCACCCAACTGCCGATCGATACGATCAGACCCGTGTCTTCGGCGACGGGAATGAATTCGACCGGCGAAACCTTGCCCAAGGTCGCGTTTTCCCAGCGCAACAGGGCTTCGGCCCCGACGATGCGGCGGGTTTCCAATTCGACCTTCGGCTGATAGAGCAGCTCGAACTCGTTGTTTTCCAATGCACGGCGTAGGCCGCTTTCGATTTCGATGCGGCGGCGGGCGTCTTCCGACAGCTGTTCGGTGTAGAACTGGAAGTTGGCCCGGCCTTGCTTCTTGGCGAAGTGCGCGGCGGTATCCACATTGCGCATCAGTTCGACCAAGGACCCCGCGTTCTTCGGGTACATGACGACGCCGATGCTGCACGAAGTGAAGACTTCGCGGCCATCGACCTTGAACGGCTGCGATACGCTTTTGAGAATTTCTTCGGCGATCTTGGCAGCACGGGCTTCGTCGCTCATGCCTTCCAGGATCACTATGAATTCGTCGCCGGACAGATGCGCGACCGTGTCCTGGCCGCGGACGCAGCCGCAAACCCGCTGACCCGCCAACTGAATGATCCGGTCCCCGATCAAATGGCCAAGGGCGTCGTTGATGTTCTTGAAGTTGTCGAGGTCCAGGAACAGCACGCCGAAACCGGCGCCGGTGGTGTCGGCGCGCTCGATCGCATCTTCCAGGCGCTCGGTAAACAGGTTGCGGTTGGGCAGCCGGGTCAGCGGATCGCGGGTCGCCAGATCGCGCAGGCGCTCTTCGTTTTCCTTGCGGTCGGTGATGTCGCGCATCGCACCGATGTACAGCCGCCGCCCGGAAAAGCGCATTTCGCTGACCGCCAATTCCAGCGGAAAGACCGATCCGTTCTTGCGCCGCCCAAAAACTTCGCGCGTCACGCCGATGATACTGCGCAGCCCGGTATTGTTGTAACGGGCCAGGTAATGGTCGTGGTTTTCGGCATCTTCCTCGGCCATCAGGACCTTGATGTTCGAGCCGACAAGCTCGCCCGGCTTGTAGCCGAAAATTTCCTCGGCGGTCGGGTTCAAGGTTTCGATGATGCCGCTTTCGTCGATGGTGATGATCCCGTCGGCGACCGTATCCATGATCTTGCGCAGGTGTTCTTCACGCGTCGCCTGGGCCTTCAGGGCGCGGTTGCGTTCGGTCACGTCGCGGGCCATCAGGATGAAGGAATGTCCCGCCGCATCGTTGTCGGGCTCGTCTTCCTGCTCGTCATAGGGCAGGGCGGCAAGCTCCACATCCAGGGTCGTGCCGTCGGCCCGCAGCAGCACCATCGGCGTGCGCAGCCGTTCCTTGGTCAGGTTTTCGATCCCGCCCTTGAAGTGTTCCAGGCTGTCCTTGTGGACAAACTCGGTGAATGCCCGTCCCTTCAACTCCGCCGCCGGCCAAACCCCAAGCATGTCCGCACCCGCCGGATTGATCAGGTCGATAAGCCCGCCCCGGCAGATGGCGATCAGGTCCGGCGCCAGTTCGATCACATGGCGGAACCCTTGCTCGGTCCGTTTCATGTTTTCGAAGCGCTTGCGGTTCAACAGGTCGTTGATGAAGTCCAGCATGCGCCGGCCTTCGGTCGAGATCACTTCGACGTATTCACGGTAATGGGGGTTGCTGAGTGGGCCCAGGATTTCCTGCCCCATCATATCGGCGAAGCCGATGATGGTGTTCAGGGGCGTGCGGAGGTCGTGGCTCAGGGTTTCCAGAAGGGCTTCGTTGGCCTCTTCCGTGGCGTCGGCGGCATTATTCAGCTGCTGCCCTACTCGCCGCGTACCCGGCTTGATCTCGTAAATGTCCGCCATTGAACCAGCTTGCGTCCACCCATTGGCCAATTTTCCGCATATTTTCAGCGGGTTCTGAGCCGACTCTCCACCATGAACACCATTATAGGACCTTAAAAATGATATTCGTCAAGGTAGCCAAAAGGTAACGGTGGAATTGCTGGGGCATGAATGCAGATGCAAATGCCTTTGATCGTCTGTTCCATTGTCCGGGGGCGTGTTAGCTTCCGTCCATGCCCAGCGAAATCGTTCTGCTGACCGGAGACGTTGAAGGGCCGCATTTGGCGGCGGCGCTTTGCGTGCATAACCCGGCTCTCAGGGTCAATCATGTCACCGACGCGCAGGAATTGCGTGATGCCATCGACGTCGCGGGCGGCCCTGCCGCCAACGCGGGGCGTCGCTTGGTCGCATTCTGCACCGGGGCTGTCGTTCCCGCCGATGTTCTGGGCGCCCTGCCAGGTCCTGCCTATAACTTTCATCCCGGCGCCCCGACATTCCCCGGAAGTTGGGCCGCCGGGTTCGCGCTGTACGACGGGGCAAGCCGGTTCGGCGCCACGCTGCATGTGATGGAAGACCGGGTCGATGAAGGGGCGATCATCGACGTCGCCTGGTTCGACCTGCCGCCCGGAAACAAGATGCGATACGACGAGCTGGAGGTTTTGGCCTATCAGCGCGCGGTCGAACTGTTCCACAAATACGCCCCGCATTTGGCCGCCGATGACAGCCCCCTGCCGGTATCCGGCGAACGGTGGTCCGGGGTCAAGCGGACCAAGGCCCAGGTCGCGGCCATGCGAGAGCCGCCGCGTGACGCCTCCGAAGACGAAATCCGCCGCCGTTTTCGAGCATTCGGGATTTAGAAATCCAGGATCAGCCGCGCCGCCAAGTGGTCCCGCCGGCGCCGTCTTCCAGCACGATCCCCGCCGCTGTCAGTTCATCCCGGATCGCATCGGCGCGGGCGAAGTCCTTGTTCTTGCGGGCATCCTGCCGCTCGACGATCAAGGCGTCGATATCGCCGTCGCTTAACCCGCCATCACCCTGCGCCTGGGCCGGGGGCTGCCATTTGAACCAGGTTTCGGGGTCCTGCTGCAAAAGGCCCAGCGCGGCCCCGGCTGATTTCAACGCCGTCGCTGCCTGTACCTTGGCATCGCCTTCGGCCTTGTTGGCCGCGGCGGCGAGGCCGTGAAGCTGGCTGATCGCCAAGGGCGTGTTCAGGTCGTCGCTCAGCGCGTCGATGACGCTGTCCGGGGCGCCGTCGGTCGCCTTGGCGGTGGTGCCGCGCAGGGCAGCATAGAATCCGTCCAGTTCCGATTTCGCTTCGCGGATGCCGTCCTTGGTGAAATCCAACGGCTGGCGGTAATGGGTCTTGAGCAGCGTCAGGCGGATCGCCTCGCCGGGGAATTCCTGTAGCAGATCGTGCACGGTGTAGAAGTTGCCCAAGGATTTGGACATCTTCTCGCCCTCGGCCATGAGGTAGCCGTTATGCATCCACACGCTGGCCATGATCGGCGTGCCGTGGGCGCAGCGGCTTTGCGCGATTTCGTTTTCATGGTGGGGGAAGATCAGGTCCTGCCCGCCGCCGTGAATGTCGAAGGTCGGCCCCAGGATCTTGGCCGACATGGCCGAGCATTCGATGTGCCAGCCGGGCCGTCCACGGCCCCAGGGGCTGTCCCAGCCGGGCAGTCCGTCTTCGATCGGCGAGGGCTTCCACAGCACGAAATCGGCGGGGTCTTTCTTGTAGGGCGCGACCTCGACCCGTGCGCCCGCGATCTGCTCATCCCGGTCGCGGCGCGACAGGCGACCGTAGTCGGCCATCGCGGGCACGCTGAACAGGACATGGCCTTCGGCCTCGTAGGCATAACCCTTGTCGATCAGCGAGCCGATCATCGTCACCATCTCGGCGATGTGCTGGGTCGCGCGCGGCTCATGATCGGGCGGCAGGGTGTTCAACGCCGCCATGTCGGCGTGGAACTGCGCCGCCGTCTCGCGGGTGATGTCGTCGATGGCACGGCCCGATTCCTGGGCGCGGGCGTTGATCTTGTCGTCCACGTCGGTGATGTTGCGGACGTAAGTGACCTTTGGATAGAGCCGCCGCAACAGGCGCGACAGCACGTCGAATACGACCACGGGCCGGGCGTTGCCGATATGGGCGAAGTCGTAGACCGTGGGCCCGCAGACGTACATCCGCACGTTGGCCGGGTCCAGCGGGGCAAAGGGTTCCTTCGCCCGGGTCAGGGTGTTGTGCAGTTTCAGGTCGGTCATTGGAACTGCTTCGTAAATCCGTTGGTGATGGGATAGCGGCGGTCGCGGCCAAAGGCGCGGCCCGTGATCTTGACCCCCGGCGGGGCTTGGCGGCGTTTGTATTCGGCCCGGTCCAGAAGCACCCAGATGCGGCGCACGACTTCGGCGTCGAAGCCTTCCTTGACCGTGGCGTCGAAGCCCATTTCCTTTTCGACCAGACACATCAGGATCGCGTCCAGGTCTTCATAAGGCGGCAGGGAATCCTGGTCCTTCTGGTCGGGGCGCAACTCGGCCGAGGGCGGTTTGGTGATGATCCGCTCCGGCACGACCCGGCCCTTGGGGCCCATGAAGTCGTCGGGGCAATGCTGGTTGCGCCAATGGCACAGCTTGAACACGGTCGTCTTGTAGACGTCCTTCAGCACCGAATAGCCGCCGTTCATGTCGCCGTAGATGGTGGCGTAGCCGACGGACATTTCCGATTTGTTGCCGGTGGTCAGCAGCATATGGCCGAACTTGTTGGACACGGCCATCAGCAGCAGGCCGCGCGTGCGGGCCTGAATGTTTTCTTCGGTGATGTCGCGGTCGCGCCCGGCGAACAGCGGGGCCAGCATCTCGTCGAACGCGGTCATCGCCGGTTCGATCGGCACGCTTTCCAGCCGCGTGCCCAGCAATTCCGCCGCCTCGGTCGCGTCTTCCAGGCTGTCGGCCGAGGTATAGGGCGAGGGCATCATCACGTTCAGCACCCGGTCCGCGCCCAGGGCATCCACGGCGACGGCGGCGCTCAGCGCCGAATCAACCCCGCCGGACAGGCCCAGGACGACGCCCGGAAAGCCGTTCTTGTTCACATAGTCGCGCAGGCCCAGGACCATGGCGCGATAGATCGATTCCATGTCATCCGGTTCGGCCACGATCTCGGCCTTTTCCGGGACAAAGCCGTCGCCGCTGCGGGTCCAGCGGGTCAGGGTCACGGCTTCCTGCCAGGCAGGCAGCTTGGCGGTCAGGTTGCAGTCCCGGTCGAGCACGAACGACGCCCCGTCGAACACCAATTCGTCCTGCCCGCCGATCAGGTTGGTATAGATCAGCGGCAGGCCCGATTCCTTGACCCGCGCCACGGCGTGGAACAGGCGGTCGTTGCCTTTTGATACGTCATAGGGCGAGCCGTTGAGGACGATCAGCAACTCGGCCCCGGATTCGTCCAGGCATTCGGTCACGTCCTCGAACCACATGTCTTCGCAGACCATCACCCCCAGCTTGGCGCCCTTGAAGGCGATGGGGCCGGGCAGGGGACCCTGCGTGAACAGGCGCTTTTCATCGAACACGCCGTAGTTCGGCAATTCGTGCTTCAGGCGTACGGTCGCGACCGCGCCGCCGTCCAGCAGCAGCGCCGCGTTGTACAGCTTGCCCTTTTCCCGCCAGGGCGCCCCCAACAGCAGCGCCGGGCCGCCGTCGTCGGTCTCCCCGGCCAGAACCTCGATGGCATCCTGCAGGCGGTCCTGAAAGGTCTGCTTCAGGACCAGGTCTTCCGTCGGATAGCCGGACAGCGCCAGTTCCCCGGTCACGACGATATCCGCGCCCAGGCCCGCGGCCTCGGCACGGGCCTTGCGGATCAGGTCCATGTTGCCGGCGATGTCGCCGACGGTGGGGTTGATCTGGGCGATGGCGATGGCCAGGGAATCTGTCATGGGTGCGGTTTTCAGATGGGGTGACGAAGCGGCGCAGGGTAGGGACGGCGGCGGAGCCTGTCAACGACACCGGCGCGGCGCATCATACGCGGTCAATCGCTTTGTTCCGGGCGTTGCAACAGGAACTCGCGGCCCAGCTTGACCCTAGGTTCGCCGTCGTAGGCGATGATGTCGGCGGTGGCGTAGGTTTCGTTCCAATTGCTGGGCAGGTAGGACCCGGTGCCGACCACGTCGATGGGGGCCTCGACATCGGCCATGACCTTGCATTTCTCGACGTCGAAGCCGGATGAACAGACGATCTTGGCCTTGTCGTATCCGGCGGCGTTGAGGCGTTCGCGGAACAGGAAGATCGCCGCCGCCGAGACGCCGGTGCCGGTCAGATAGCGCAGTTCCTTTTCGTTGCGATAACGGCGCACGGCCAGCGGCACGTGGCGTTCCAGCACGGCATAGCTTTCCTGCGGGTCCAGGCCTTCCATATACCGGCCGCCATGGGTGTCCAGGCGGAACGCCAGCTTGCCTTCCGCCGCCATGTCGGGGAAGCGGTCGCAGACCAACAGAGCGTCCGTGATCTCGGCCCCGAAATAATCGGCCAGCACCGTCATCGGCTCGCCCGGAAAGGTCTCGGCATACATTTCGGCGGCGCGCAGGGTCGATCCGGCATAGCCGATCATGGCGTGGGGCATGGTGCCCATGCCGTCTTCGTTGCCGAAGTAATGGGCGGTGGCGCGGGTGGCGTTGCCGATGAAGCCGACGGCCCCGGCCTGTTCGCGGGCGGCGCGCGAGCCGACGGCGCAGGCATAGGCCATTTGGTCCGCCATTTCCGTGCCCGCGCAATGGCGCGCATCCATGGCCAGGAAGGCGACCTTGGGCAGGGTCGCGCACATCACATAGGCGTTGTTGGCGGCGACGCAGCAGGCCCCCAGCTTTTGCAGCAACAGGGTTTCCAGATCGACCAGATGGACCAGGGAGCCGGTGACGTACATCAGCGGCTCGCCCGCGCCGACCCATTGACCCTCGGCGAAATTCGGCTCGATCCGGAATTCGGTCTTTCGCGCCTGGGCGGCCTGGGTCAGCCAGTCAATCGCCAGCTTGGGCGCGAACACCACGGGGCGGCGCATGAACAGGGCATAGGTAACTTGCGTGTCGCCGAACCGGCGCACGGCTTGTTTGGTGCGAAGGAAGTAATGGTCGGCCCAATGGGCGATCTCGGTTTCGAACCGGGCGGCGGCGTCATCGCCACCGCCCGTCGAAAAGGTATCGCCGCTATTGGCGTCGTTTGTCGGATCGTCCAGATCGTCGGGTGGGCTCGCCATGGATCACTCCCCAGCTTTCCCGTCCGGTGGGCGATTACGACGTCAGCGCCGCGTGCTGCTTCAGCTTCGGCGTGCGGGCGTCTTTCAGCATTTCCGCCATCAGGAAGGCCAACTCAAGGGCCTGGCGGGCGTTCAGCCGCGGATCGCAATGGGTGTGATAGCGGCTGGCCAGATCGGAATCGCTGATCGCCTGCGCCCCACCGGTGCACTCGGTCACGTCCTGCCCGGTCATTTCCAGGTGAACGCCGCCGGCATGGGTGCCTTCGGCCTGATGGACGGCGAAGAAGTCGCGCACTTCCGACAGGATGCGGTCGAACGGGCGCGTCTTGAAGCCGTTGGAGGCCTTGACGACGTTGCCGTGCATCGGATCGGAAATCCACGCCACCTTGCGGCCTTCGGATTTGATCTTGCGGACCAGCGGCGGCAGGCCCTGGGCGATCTTGTCCGAACCCATGCGGGCGATGATCGTGATCCGGCCCGCGTCGTTGTTCGGGTTCAGGATGTCGATCAGGCGGATCATTTCGTCCGGGTCCAGGGACGGACCGGCCTTGAACGCGATCGGGTTGTTGATGCCGCGCATGAATTCGACATGGGCGCCGTCGGGCTGACGGGTGCGGTCGCCGATCCACAGCATATGGGCCGAGGTGTCGTACCAGTCGCCGGTTGTGGAATCGATCCGGGTCATGGCCTGCTCGTACCACAGCAACAGCGCTTCGTGAGACGTGTAGAAATCCGTTTCGCGAATTTGCGGCGTGGTTTCCGACGTCAAGCCGCAGGCGGCCATGAACGCCAGGGTTTCGTCCAGGCGGTTGGCCATGTCGGCGTATTTCTCGCCTTCGGCAGAGTCCGCGACGAAGCCCAACGTCCACTGATGAACCTTGTGCAGGTCGGCGTAACCGCCCTGGGCGAAGGCGCGCAGCAGGTTCAGGGTCGACGCCGACTGGTTGTAGACGCGCATCAGGCGTTCCGGATCGGGGATGCGGGCATCCTCGGTGAACTCCATGCCGTTGACCATGTCTCCCCGGTAGGACGGCAGTTCGACGCCGTCGATGGTTTCCGTCGGGGCCGAACGCGGCTTGGCGAACTGACCGGCCATGCGGCCGACCTTGATCACCGGCAGGGCCGCGCCAAAGGTCAGGACGACAGCCATCTGCAACAGCACACGGAAGGTGTCGCGGATGTTGTCCGGGTGGAATTCGGCAAAGCTTTCGGCGCAATCGCCGCCTTGCAGCAGGAAGGCTTCGCCTTCGGCAACCTGGGCCAGCGACTTCTTCAGCGAGCGCGCTTCGCCGGCGAAAACCAACGGCGGGCTGCGGCGCAGCTGCGTTTCAACGGATTCCAGGACCTTCTGATCCGGGTAGTCCGGAACTTGAAGAATCGGCTTGCCGCGCCAGGAATCGGGCGTCCATTTGATCGCCATGTGGCACCTCATCAAAGGCTTAAAATGTTAATTTCCCAGGGTCTGTAACGACCCGATATAAGGGGCATCGTCGCGGATTTCCAGTTAAACCGGCGTTAAAACGGCGTTTTCAGCGAATTCATCGTGTCAGGTGCTTGCGGCGGTGACGGTCTTGTGAACGTTCGTGTCCCGCGATCGGGTCGCGAATGGCGTAAATACAGGGCGGCGGTATCCGCCGATGTCACCAAAAACGCGCGAGCCGACCATGATCCGTATTTCGCTGTTTGTATTGTTTATTCTGGCCGCGCCTGCTTACGCTGGCGGCCCCAAGGCGGACTTGTGGGCGCGCTGGCAGGCCCATGATTCCGCGTCTGTCATACGGGTCGACCACGCACCCTGGGCACGGTTCTTGAGCCGTTATCTGACCGTTGCCCCGCAGCAGGCCAATCGCGTCGATTATGCCGCTGTCCGTTCGGCGGATCGCGCGAACCTTCAAAAATACCTTGCAGCACTCCAGGGGGTTGAGGTCTCGACCCTCAATCGGGCCGAGCAACTGGCTTATTGGATCAATTTGTATAACGCGCTGACGGTCAAGCTGGTCCTGGACCATTGGCCGGTCTCGTCAATTCGGGATATCGATATTTCACCGGGTTTGTTCTCTGACGGTCCTTGGGGGAAGAAGCTTCTGGCCATCGAGGGCGAAGCCGTCTCGCTGGACGATATCGAACACAGAATCCTCCGCCCGATATGGAAAGACCCGCGCCTGCATTATGCGGTCAACTGCGCCTCGATCGGTTGCCCCGATTTGGCGCCCGCGCCCTATGCCGCGGCCAGGATCGATGCGATGCTCAACACGGCGGCGGAAGCCTATGTAAACAGCCCGCGCGGGGCGCGTTTCGATCCGGATGGACGGTTGGTCGTCTCCAAGATCTACGACTGGTTTATCGATGATTTCGGCGGGGACGCGGCCGGTGTTCTGGATCATCTGCGCCGCTATGCGGGCCCGGCGCTGAAAAAGGGCCTTGCCGGGCGGGCCGCGATCGACGGCTACAGCTATGACTGGCGGATCAACGTTGCGCACTAGGCCATGGCGGGGCCGTGCCTGCCAAAAAAAATCGTGGATTTGCTCCAGATCAATTCGCGGTCGTCGGTTTGCGGCTCAAATGTCGAACCCGGTGCGATGAAAGATGCGTGCCGCGGAGGTTTTCCAATAGGCGCAATTCTTGGCGGAGCAGGCGGATGGATCGGAGTTTGCTTGAAAAATACGGGGGCCCGACGCCCCGGTACACCAGCTATCCGACCGCGCCGCATTTTCACGACGGCATCGGCGCGGACGCCTATGGCGATTGGCTTTCGGCCCTGGGTCCGGAAGACGGGCCGGTCTCGCTTTATCTGCATATCCCTTATTGCCGCGAGCTTTGTACCTATTGCGGTTGCAACACCAAAATCACCCGGCGCTATGCGCCGGTGGCCGAATACGTGGCCGACCTTCAGGCGGAAATCGATCTGGTCGGCGGGCATCTCTCCCAGCCGCTGGCGGTTTCGCACGTTCATTTCGGTGGCGGCACGCCCAATATCTTGGCGTCGCAGGATTTTCTGGCGTTGATGGGAAGCTTGTGGCGGAACTTCAAGTTCGGCCCGGAAACCGAAACAGCGGTCGAGATCGACCCACGCCTGTTGACCCGCGATATGGCCGAGGCCATGGCGGCGGGCGGCGTCAACCGCGTCAGCATCGGGGTGCAGGACCTCAACGAGCAGGTTCAGGAGGCGATCAACCGCGTGCAGCCGCTGGAAGTTGTAAAGATGGCGGTCGAGCACCTGCGCCGCGCCGGAATTCACAACATCAACCTGGACCTGATGTACGGCCTGCCGCTGCAGACCACGGACCATGTCCTGAGCACGGTCGATCAATGCGTCGGGCTGGGTGCGCAGCGGATTGCTCTGTTCGGATACGCCCATGTGCCTTGGATGAAACGCCATCAGCGCTTGGTCGACGATCTGCCGCGCGCCGATGCGGACGAACGCTTCGAACAGGCCGAGGCCGCCGCCCGGCGGCTGGCCGACAAGGGGTATCGGCGGGTCGGCCTGGACCATTTCGCCATGCCCGGCGATTCCCTATGCCGGGCCCAGGAACGCGGCCGTTTGCACCGTAATTTCCAGGGCTACACCACAGACACGGCCCAGGTCCTGTTGGGCTTCGGCGTATCGGCCATCGGCGAATTGGCGGGCGGTTATGTGCAGAATGCGACCGATGCCGGAAGCTATAGCCGCAGCATTCAGGCCGGGCAATTCGCCACGGTCAAGGGCATCGCGATCAGTGAAGAAGACCGTCGCCGCCGCGGCTTGATCGAAAAGCTGATGTGCGACATGGCGGTCGATCTGGATCAATTCGGCGGCGCGCGGCTTTATGCCGGAGAACTGGTCCGTCTGCATGAAATGGCCGGTGACGGTTTGGTCCGGGTCGATGGCAGTCGCATCACCGTTCCCGAGGGCGCGCGGCCGCTGATCCGCGCCGTCGCCGCCGTGTTCGATACCTACCTGCGGCCAGCCCAGGGGCGGCATTCGATGGCCGTCTAAACCCGCTTATTCCAGGAAAAGCGCATTTTCTCGACCGAGGGGGTTGCAAATCTCCGCGCGATCGTCCTATCTCCCCTGCCGATCACGGTTGGCCAACAACCGGAAAAACAGGGAGAGGAAAGCCGTGAAACGGGATTGCCGTATTCCGGACACAATCAAATCTATCATTGCGCGGGACCCCCGTTCGATGGGTCACTCAGGCCGTTAGGGGAAACACGGCGCAATGTCCGATATGATCGTTCTTGAAAATCTGACCAAGCGGTTCGGAGACCTGACCGCCGTTGACGCCGTCTCGATGTCGGTGAAGCGCGGCGAGGTCCTGGGCTTTCTGGGCCCCAACGGGGCCGGTAAATCGACCACCATGAAGATGGTCTGCGGCTATCTGACGCCGACCAGCGGCACGGCCCGCGTGCAGGGCCATGACGTGGTGGCCGAACCGATGGCCGTGAAGGCGGCGATCGGCTACCTGCCCGAAGGTGCGCCGACCTACGGCGACATGCGGGTCCGATCGTTCCTGAAATTCATCGCCCAGGTGCGGGGCTTCCACGGGGCCGAGATCGACCGCCGCGTCGATCGGGTTCGCGAACTGGCCGCTTTGGAAGAAGTCATCGACCGTCCGGTCGAAACCCTGTCCAAGGGCTACAAACGCCGGGTCGGTCTGGCCCAGGCAATCCTGCACGATCCCGAAGTGCTGATCATGGACGAGCCGACCGACGGCTTGGACCCGAATCAGAAGCACCAGGTCCGGACGCTGATCCAGAACATGGCCGCCAACAAGGCGATCGTCATTTCGACCCATATCCTGGAAGAAGTCGAAGCGATCTGCTCGCGCGCGGTGGTCATTGCCCATGGCCGCTTGCTGGCCGACGGCACGCCGGAAGATCTGTTGCGCCGCGATGCGCGGCATAACGCAGTGGTGGTCAAGGTTGCCGCCGCACAGGCATCGGACGTCTCCGCCGGGTTGGCGGGGCTGTCCGGGATCGCCGGGGTCGATGCCATGGGCGAGCCGGCGGACGGCACTGCTTCGTTGCGCGTCCGGCCCAAGGACGGCAGTTCCATCGTGCTGCCGGTGGGCGATTTCCTGCGGTCGAAGAACGTGACGCCCGAAGAAATCTACGTCGAACGCGGCCATATGGACGAAGTCTTCCGCGCCATTACCCAAAGCACGCCGAGCGAACGGACGGGGGCCTCCGATGCGTAACGTCTGGATCATCGCCAAGCGCGAACTGGCGGGTTATTTCGCGACGCCGCTGGCGCTCGTCTTCATCGTTATCTTCCTGGCCCTGACCGGGGCCTTCACCTTTTACCTGGGGCGCTTTTTCGAGGGCGGACAGGCCGACCTGGAGGCGTTCTTCCGCTTCCATCCCTGGCTTTATCTGATCCTGATCCCCGCCGTCGCCATGCGGCTTTGGGCGGAAGAACGCAAAACCGGCACCATTGAACTGTTGATGACCTTGCCGGTCACGACGACGCAGGCGGTGGTCGGCAAGTTCCTGGCCGCCTGGGTGTTCTGCGGCATCGCCCTGGCACTGACCTTTCCGATCTGGATCACGGTCAACGTGCTGGGCGATCCGGACAACGGCGTGATCGTCGCGGGCTATGTTGGCAGCTTCCTGATGGCCGGCGCCTTCATGTCGATCGGCGCCTGCATGTCGGCCATGACCAAGAACCAAGTGATCGCCTTTATCATCTCGGCCACGGTCTGTTTCCTGTTCACCATGAGCGGGCTGCAGATGGTCCTGAACTTCTTCCAAGCCTGGGCCCCGGCGCTGATCGTCGATAGCGTCGCCAACCTGAGCTTCCTGATCCGGTTCAATGCGGTGATGCAGGGCGTGATCGACCTGCGTGACGTGTTCTTCTTCGTCTCACTGATCGCGTTCTTCCTGTTCACGAACGTGATCGTCGTCGAACTGAAGAAATCGGCATAAGGCGGAGGGGAAGAACATGGAAGCGCTCAAGAAAATCGACCGCAGCCGCCTCGCCGTTGTCGGCGTCGTCCTGGCCGCGATTTTGTTCCTGTCGTCGAATTTGGCGGTCAACCTGGGCCTGCGCTCGGCGCAGGTCGACCTGACCGAACGTCAGCTCTACACCCTGTCCGAGGGCACGCGAAAAGTTCTGACCAGCCTGAAGGAGCCGATCACGCTGCGGTTCTACTTCACCCGTGCGCTGGGCGAGAACTATCCGGGGCATCAGACCTACGCCAACCGGGTGCGTGAACTGCTGGAACGCTACGTCGATATCTCCGGCGGCAAGATCCGCCTGGAAATCAAAAATCCCGAGGCCTTTTCCGAGGTCGAGGACGAGGCCGTGACCTTCGGCCTGCAGGGGATTCCCTATGACCAGTCGGGCGACCGCGGCTATTTCGGCATTGCGGGCACCAACTCGGTCGATGGCAAGGCCGTCATTCCCTACTTCACCACCGAACGTGAACCGTTCCTGGAATACGATCTGACCAAGCTGGTCTATACCCTGGCGACTTTGGACCGGCCGATCATCGGCGTGGTTGCGCGTCTGCCGGTCGAGGGCGGCTTCATGATGGGCCAGCGCCCGGTGCCGCCCTGGGCCGTGATCAACCAGATCCGCGAATTGTTCGACGTCCGCTCGATGCCCGCCGAATTCAACAGCGTGCCGCCCGAAGTCGGCGAACTGCTGCTGGTGCATCCCAAGAATTTGAGCGAGGAGACCCTCTACGCCATCGACCAGTTCGTGATGCGTGGCGGTCGTATCCTGGCGTTCATCGATCCCAATGCCGAAACCGAAATGCCGACCCCCGGCACCCGGCCCGGCCCGTCGGATATCGACCGCCTGCTGAAATCCTGGGGCGTGACCTTCATCAAAGACAAGGTCGCGGGCGATCTGGAAACGGCGCGGCGCGTCAACGTCCGCTATCAGGGCCAGATGACCCAGGTCGATTACGTCGCCTGGAACGCCATGGATCGCAAGAACCTGAATACGGACGACGCCGTCGTCGCGGATATCCGCGGCATCAACGTCGGTTCGGCCGGGATCATCGAACCGGCCAAGGACGCGACCACGACTTTCCGTCCGTTGATCACGACCTCGGAAAAATCGCAGGCCATCGACGTCGCCAAGTTCCAGGGCAAGATCGACGTGGTCGGCCTGTTCCGTGACTTCAAACCGTCGGGCAAGAAGCTGACCATCGCGGCCCGGGTGACCGGCCCGGTCAAATCGGCGTTCCCCGACGGACCGCCCCTGATCGGTGAAGGCCCCGAGGCGGAAAAGGCGCGCGCCGAGAGAGCCAAGACGCATCTGGCGCAGTCGGAAAAACCGTTGAACGCGGTGATCGTCGCCGATACCGACGTCCTGCACGAAGGCCTTTGGGCCGAGGTGCGCGAGGTCAATGGCGAACAGCTCCTGGTGCCTTATGCCGGGAACAGCGATTTCGTCGTCAATGCGGTTGAAAACCTGGCCGGTGGCGATGCCCTGCTGAGCCTGCGGTCGCGTGGCGACTCCCGCCGTCCGTTCCGCATGGTCGAGGAAATCCGCTTGGATGCCGAACGCAAGTTCCGCTCCGAACAGGAAAAGCTGGTCAAGGAACTGCAGGAAACCCAGGAACGGGTCGAAGGCCTGACCAATCGTGAAAGCGGCAGCGGCGAGGCCATCCTGTCGCCCGAGGAAAAGCAGGCGATTGCCGAGTTCCGCCGCAAGATGATCGAAATCCGCCGCGACCTGCGCAATGTGCAGCATGCCCTGCGCAAGGATATCGACGACCTTGATGCCTGGTTGAAGTTCCTCAACATCGCGGCAATCCCGCTGTTGCTGGGGATCGTCGCCTTGGTCATCGCCGTGGTCCGGCGCATGCGCCGCGTCCGCGCGCGGCCCGTGAGCGAATAGGAGAGACGCCGTCATGAGCGCCAGGAATTTCCTGATCCTTCTGATCTTCACGGTGGTCGGCGTGGCCGCCGCGGCCTTGGCCGTGGTGACGCGCCCGGGCGATGACGCCTACGCCAACCAGGGCGAGCCGGTGTTCCCGGGCCTGATCGACGCGATCAACGATATCGAAACGATCCGCCTGGAAAGCAACGAAGGCGGCGTGCTGACCTTCAAGCGCCACGGCAAGGGTGCCAACGGCAAGGAAGCCGCCGGTTGGGGCGTGGTCGAACGCGACATGTATCCGGCCAAGGCCAGCATGCTGAACGGGCTGGCAGTGCGGGTCTCGCAACTGACCTATCTTGCGCCGAAAACGGCTGATCCCAAGCTGTTCCCGCGCCTCGATCTGGGCGACCCGATGGTCGTCGGCTCCAAGGCGGTCGGTGTGACGATGACCGCCAAGGGCGGCCGCCCGGTGGTCGACATCGTCGTCGGCAAGGCGCGCAGTTCGCTCGAAGGATCGGCCGAAGGGGGCACCTACCTTCGCCTTGAAGGCAAGGATCAGGCTTGGCTCGCCAAAGGTTCGGTCGACCTGGGCAAGCTGTTCTCTGAATGGATCGACGCTGAAATCTTCGACATCAAGACCTCGCGGTTCCGTCATGTCGAGATTGACTACGCGGACGGCGAGAAGGTGGTCATCTTCAAGGACAAGGAAGAAGACCTGGACTTCATCCTGGAAGACATTCCCGACGGGATGAAGGTCAAGAGCCGCTTCAGCGTCAACGCCATCGCGTCGTCGATCGGCGAGTACCGGATTTTCGACGTCGCGCATCGCGACAAACATCCGATCGACCCGGCCAAGTCTACGCGGGTTGTCTATGAAACCTTCGACGGGCTGAAGATCACGGCCTTGATCCAGCTGCCCGAAGGGGACGGCAAGGGGCCGGATGCCGAATATTGGGTGTCGTTGAAGGTCGAAGGCGGCGAGGGCACGGCCGAGGCCGATGGCCTGCGGGCCCGTGTCGAGCCCTGGGTCTTCCGGATCACCGATTACCGCTACAACTCGATCGCCAAGCGCATGAAAGACCTGATCGAGCCGAACGCCGGGTCCTAAACGCCAGAATCGGCCAATTTCGAAATAATTGCCAATGTGTTGCCCGTCACAGATGGCGGGCCCGGCATTCCCTAGGCTTCCCTTCGTCGGGGTGGCCAGGGGGGCCGCCCGTGGACCCCGTCCGCGGGGTAAGGTAGGCTGGCATGAACGAATTGGCGTTCAAGGGCTCGGGCAAGGGCTCGGGCAAGGCAACGGGGGGCGTTATGGCCGGCGGGAAATCGACCGCGAAAGCAGGAAAGACGCCGTCGCCGGGTGCGACCGCGCCGCGCGGCAAGACCGACCGCGAACGGTTCGTCGCCTTGGCGTTCTGCCGGGCTGATCTACTGCTGGAACTGGACGGCGACTATAATATCGCCTTCGCCGCCGGGGTGACCCCGATGTTGGGCGCCACACCGGAAACCCTGCAAGGTTCATCGTTTCTGGATTTCGTCGGCGACGAACACAAGGCTTATGCCCGCGACCTGTTGTCGGGCGGCGGTCGTAACGGTCGTATCGAAGACGTGGTGATGGACCTGCAGAGCGCCGGGGGCAAGCGCATCCCGGTGGTGTTCTCCGGTTATCGTATGCCCGATTTCGACAATCACTATTTCCTGGCGGTCAAGGTCGAGCCGGTGCGCAAGACGCACGTTCGCGCCGAGGACCTGATCCAAGACGAATGGTCCGGTTTGCTGGAGCAAGAATCCTTCACCCGGGCCGCCGTCGAACGTATCCAGGATTACGACCGCACGGGGGCCAAGGGGCAATTGACCTTTGTCCGTCTGGAGGCGGTCAAATCCTTGGCCGACAGCCTGGGCGCCAGCGAGAAACGCAGCCTGATGACGGCGGTCGGAAATATCCTGAAATCTCATTCCCTGGGCGGCGGCACGGCAGGCCAGCTGGATGACGAGAATTTCGCCTATGTCCATGGCGCTGACGTCAACCCGGAAGACGTCAACCTGAAGGTCGAGGAAGTCGCCCAGCAACTTTTGGGCGACAAGGCGGGGCCGGTGGCCGCCCGTTCGTCGACCTTGGAAGCGGACGGCGCGGGCCTAAGCGAAGATCAGGTCGCGCGCGCCCTGGTCCATACCATGCAGCAATTCTGTTCCGGCAAGGTCAATGTACCGGTGGAAAAGCTGTCCGATGCGCTGGACGACATGATGCAGGACACGGTCGAGACCGTGAAGTTCATCAAGGACACGACCGAGCGCTGCGATTTCGATCTGGTGTTCATGCCGATCTGCGATCTGCGCCTGGGCCGGGTTCATCATTTCGAGGCCTTGTCCCGCTTCCGCGATCAGGCGCGGGCCAAATCGACGTTCCAGATCATCACCCTGGCCGAACAATTGGGCCTGATCGTCGATTTCGATTTCGCCGTGGTCCGTCAGGTGATGGATATCCTCAGCCATTTGTCGCGGCGCGGTCCGTTGCCGGCGGTGGCGGTCAATCTGTCGTCCCTGTCCCTGGGCAACCCGCAATTCGTCGAGCGGCTGGTCAGCGTGCTGGAAGGGCGTCCGGACATGAACCGCCGGGTGATGTTCGAGCTGACGGAATCGGCCGAGGCCGAAGATCTGGAATCCCTCAACAAGGTGATCCAGGAAATCCGCAAGCGTGGGTTCCAATTCTGCCTGGACGATTTCGGCGCGGGGGCCGCCAGCTTCGACTATCTGAACGCCCTGGATGTCGATGTGGTCAAGTTCGACGGTCCGGTCGTGCGCCGGGCCTGCGCCTCGGACAAGGGACGCGACATGCTGTCGTCCATGGCCAAGATGTGTTCCAGCAGCGGCGTGCACACGGTGGCCGAAATGGTCGAGGATCAGGAATCGGCCAACAAGCTGTTCTATTGCGGGATCGACTATGGCCAGGGCTGGCATTTCGGCAAGCCGAACCCGGATCCCTTCGCCTTCGCCGACCGTTTCATCGGCGCGGAATAGATTTTCGAAAAACCCGTATCGGCGGATTTAGGACGCGCGGCCCTTGTAGGGGTTTTCAATCGCGTCGACGACCGATTGCAGAACTTCGCGAACCTGGGATTCGTCGCAGCCCATCAGGATCGCATCCTCGAACGCGTCCTGGCAGTACTGGCGGATTTCTTCGAGGTTTTCGTTCAGGACCTTCAGCTTTTCCTCGCACGACACGGGCGCGCCGTCCGGCTGCCGCCAGGTGATGCCTGATACTTGGAAAGTGCGAATGGTCGTCATGGGTCCGTCTTCGGTCCGGTTACGGCCTTAAATGTAATACCTTCCGGTCCCGGTGCAAGGGTTCTTGGCGGGGCGGCGGGTAACGGCAACGGAATCATCCGTCCTTCGCCGGGGTGCTTTCAGTCGCGGTTTGCCCGGCTTGTTCGCGCCGTTCTTCGCGCGGGGCGTTGTCGTCGTCATCGTCGTCGGTATCGTCCGACGCCAGATGCGGCGCGTAGTCGCGAGGCTCCCACGGTAGCGGCGGCGGCGCTTTCGACTTGGATTTCGGTCCGGCGATCTGCAGCAGGCGCTCGACCCGGGACAAGTTCTTTTCAGTGATCAATGTCAGCCGGTGCGCGCCGCGTGATTCGTACACGCTTTTGGCCAGCGAGAACGCCTCGCGGGCGGCTTCCAACTGAGCCGGATCGTGGGTCAGTTTGGCCAGCATGAACAAGCCCGATCCCAAGTTGTTCTGGGTTGCGGCCCAAAGCAGGGGGTGGGTCAGCTTCTGGCGAACTTCCAGGGCGCTGGAACAGGCCTCGATCGCTTTTTCGAACAACTCGACGGACTTCAACTGTTCGCCCAGGATCGCCGCCGCCTGTCCGATGTTGTTCATGACCTCGGCCCAGCGCATGGGATGGTCGACGCGGTTGAAGACCTGAAGCGCCGCCTGATAGTGGTTCAGCGACTTCTTCAACAGGTCCTGGTCGCCTTCCTGGGCGTCGATCCGGTAGCAGACATGGCCCAATCGGCTTTGCAGGGCTGCCCATTCCTTGGGATGGGTTTCGCGGGTGAAGTATTCGGCGGCGGCGTCCAACAGTTCGACGGCCTGAGCCAGGGGCCCCGCCGCCTTCTGGTCGTCGTCGACCGGCATTTCCAGGGTTTCCCATTCGGGCGCCAAAACCGGCAGGATCGCACCCAGGGAACGTTGGGCGACCGCGCGGTCCAGGGCATCGGCATCGCTTTGCAGGTCATTGATGGCCTTGCTGTAGATGTCCGCCGCCGTGCGGAAGTTCTCCAACTGGCCCGACGGGGCGGAGCCCAAGGTCAGCAAGTTCGCATAGAACAGCCGGGCGGAAATCTTGTCGCGGTCGCTCATGCCGTTGACCTGGTCCAGGGCCGTCACGGCCTCGGCCGCGCGTTCCATGGCCTGCGGCAATACATGCGCCAGGCGATTTTTCTTCACATCGGTCAGCGGCACGGTCGCGGCCAATGCCGCGGCGGCGGCCAGGGCGGCAAGCGGGGCATCCGGCGCTTCGGGAAGAGCCAGGGTCTGGGCCGGATGAAACAGGCCGGGCGCATCCTCGTTCTGAATGCCCAGGGGCAGGAAGCGCAGGATCAGGCGTTTGCCGTCGGGCGCGGTTTCATATCCGACCAGCAAATCCGCCTCGGCCTGGGCCAAGGCCTGCCGAGCGGCCCAATGCAGCCGGTTGAAGGCTCCTTCGTCTTCCGTGTCGTCGGGCAGGGCCACGGGTTTCTTCAATGCCCGGGCGCGGACACCTTCCAACCCTTCGAAAGCCTCGATGATCAAATCCTCGGGCAACGCCGCGCCGTCCGCGGCAATGGGCGTCTCCGCCTCGGCATCGGCGTTGTCCCGTTTTAGCGCGGTCACTCGAATTTCAACGCGGGTCGGGTCGGCGGGTTGGCTGGCTTCCTTGATGCGCCGGAACCATCCGAACAGGGAAAAGCGGCGTTGCGCCCCCCCGGCGACCGCACCTTGGGTCAGCGGCATCAACAGCCGCCCCAACAGTCCGCCGCTTCCTTTTGCGGGTGCTTTGACCAGGGCCAGGGCTTGTTGGTCCAAGGGGCGCAGGGTGACCGTTCCGGCGGCGATCGCCGTGGCCTGATGGCGGCCTCGCTTCACATCGGCTTCGCCAAGGGTTTTGCCGGGTCCCAACAGGCCCATGTGCTTCTCCTTGCCGTCGCTTTCGGTCACCAATTCGACCCGGCCGGAAATGATGGTGAAGGCGCGCGTCGCCGGATCCCCCTCGCGGAAGATGATGTCTTTGTCCCGGAATTGCAGTTTCTTCGTGCTCAATGCCTGGGCCCGGTTTGCGTCGGACGGTCGACTGCGCAAATTGCCGTCACGGCGGCGATGTCCAGACGCTGGACGTTCGTCGCCGCGTTGATTAAACAGAAAGAAGGTTTACCCTTGTTTAAGGCGGATTTGCTTCGATCAAGGGCAAGCGGCTGCCCGAGGGGGGGCAACCTGGGGACCTGTTAGGGGCCGATGCGCCGAAAAGGGCGCGCGTCGGGGTAAGACGAGGGCAACATTGAAGACCAAATTGAAAATGGCCTGCGGAGCCTTTGCGCTTTGCGCCGTGACGGCGTCGGCGGTGCAAGCCGATAGTCTGTCGACCGGTTATGACATTCGCCTTCTGATGGGCAAGATGCACCCCTTTGCGGCGCGTCAGCCCGCCAGCCGCTGGGATCAGCCGGCCTATGTTGCGCCGGCAGTGCGTCCGGCGCCGGCCCCCGCCTATGTCGCCGCACCCGCACCCCGCGCGCCGATCGCACGCCCGATCGCGCAGCCCGTTGCAGCTCCGGTCGCGGTGCAACAGGCCGCCCCCGCGCCGGTATCCGCGCCGCGCGCCAAAACCGGCCCGCTTTGGCCGGGTGGGACCGAGCAGGGGGCTCGGGCCAGTTCCCGCGGAAATCCGTTGGGCGGAATCCTGGCCGAGGTTTCCCTTGGCGTGTTGGTGCACGACGAAGGGCCGTTCTCGAATTCCAAGGAAGAAGGCTACGATGGGCATATCGAACTGCGGTTCGCCTCGCCCAAGTTCCTGGACATCATCTGGTCGCCCGAGCCGCATATCGGCGCCAATATCAATTCCGACGGCGATACCAGCCAGGTCTTTGCGGGCCTGAGCTATGAGTGGAACCTGTGGAAAGGCCTGTACGCCGGGATCAGCGTCGGTGGTGCCTATCACGACGGGGAAACGGATTCCCACCGGGCCGACAAGAAGGACCTGGGCTGTCACCTGCTGTTCCGTGAATCCCTGACCCTGGGTTGGCAGTTGACCGAGCATCACAAGATCGCGGCCATCTTCGACCATATTTCGAATGCCAAGATCTGCGATCACAACGAGGGCCTTGAAAACCTCGGTGTGCGGTACAGCTATCGGTTCTAGGTGCTGACGGCGGCGGCGATCAGCCGCCGCGCACGCGGGCCCGCAGGTTGCGCCGGGTCTGATCCAGTAATCCCGTCCAATCGCCGCGCCGGTCCGTGCGCAGGATGCGCATGCTCGGATACCAAGGCGTCGTTTCCCCCGAAGTTCCCCATCGCCAATCGGGCGAGGTCGGGGCGACCAGCCAGGTTTCCTTGCCCAAGGCCCCGGCCAGATGCGCGACCGCGCCATCGACGGCGATGACGATATCCATCTGATCGATATAGGCGGCGAGCCCCGCCATGCCGTTTGACCGGCGGGCGAGATCGATGATCAGGGCGTCCGAGCCCTGGGCCTTAAGGTCGGCGGCGGCCGGGCCGGTCTGCAGCCCGAACAGGGTTACCCCGGCCAATCCGGCCAGGTCGAGGAACGGCGGCAGGCCTGGCGCGGGCGAGGCATGAACCGGCGGACGCTCGTCGTCCCAGGCAATCCCGATTTTTAGGAAGTCTCCGCCCGGCGGCAGGCGGAACGCCCCCGGATCGGGCGGCGTGATATAGGGCGTTGCGGCCGGGACCTTGGCGGCCGTGGTCTTGAAGATCGCCGGCAGGGACAACAGCGGTGCATGCAGGTCGAACTTGGGCAGGTCGGCGCCTTGCAGCACGACCTTGTCCACGCCCGAGACGGTGGCCAGAAGATCAGCCAGCGCCGCCGGGGCCTCGACGACCACGTTGGCGCCCTGTTCCTTGATCATCGGCAGGTAGCGGGCGAACTGAATGACATCGCCCAAGGTGCCTTCGCAGGGCACCAGCACCGTTTTGCCCTTGGCTTTCTTGCCGTCCCAGCGCGGCGTGTCGATGCCGCGGAATTGAAACCGGCGCAATTGGAAGCGGGCTTCCAGGTCCTTGAACCCGGCGGCGTATTCGCCAGCCAACAGCAGGGACCGTCCACGGTCCAACTTGCTCGGCACATGATTGGGATTGTGATCCAGGGCCCGTTCGAAACAGTCTAGGGACTGGTCCCGGCGGCCCAGGTCGCGCAGCGCCACGCCCAGGTTATGCAGCGTGTCGGGATTCTTCGGGTCCAGGTGAACCGCCTGTTGATGGCTGGCGACGGCGGCTTCGAACCGGCCCAGGTCGCGTAGCGCATTGCCCAGGTTGGAATGGGATGATGCCGTGCGCGGCTTCAGCGCGATCGCCCGGCGGTAGCAGGCGACGGCGGCCTCTGGCCGGCCCGTGGCGCGCAGCACGATTCCCAGGTTGTTATAGGCTTCGGCCAGATTGGGGTTCAGCGCCAGCGCCCGGGTGTATTCGGGGATCGCTTCTTCCAGGCGGCCATTGCGTTGATGTTCGGAGCCGATAGCGAACAGGCGCGCGGCTTCGCGATCGCGCAGCGCGGTTCGTTCCTTCTCCGGCAGGGACTCCCAAAGGGCCCGGGCGTCATTGGCGTCGACCGGGGCGGGTGCCGGGGTGGCGCGGTCATCGGCGGCCATACGTCCTCCACGTCGACGGCGGATTGGCAGCCGCCGTCACAACATTTCGCCTGCCGCCCACGCCCCTTTCCGGTGATCTGAAGGCAGTCAGGAAGGGGTCCGAAATCCTCACTCCCTCCGGGCGCACATATTGAAGTGTCCACCGCCGAACCGCAAGCCTCGTAACCCACGAGGATTACAATAAAACTCCGATTTTTTCGGAGTTGTCAGCTTCCGTTCAGACTAGGTCCAAAACGTTCTCCGGCGGGCGTCCCAAAACGGCCTTGGCGCCTTTCACGACGATCGGACGTTCGATGCATCTGGGATTGGCGATCATGCCTTCGATCAAGGCGTCTTCGGCCATGTCTTTCGACAGGCCTGCTTCCTGGGCTTCCTTGCTGCGCAGAATGTCGGCGGCGGATTTGCCCAGTTTCTTCAACAGGCCTTTCATCTCGTCGACCGTCGGCGGGGTTTCCAGATACAGGACCACATCCGGCGTCACGCCTTTTTCTTCCAGCAATTGAAGGGTTTGGCGCGATTTGCTGCACTTCGGGTTGTGATAGATGGTGATGCCCATGATCTTTGTTTCCCCTTGGGATGGTTGTTTGATTGCGGCCGTCGGTGAGGCTTAGGACTTGGTCGCCGGGGCGTTGCCGGCGGGCGGCTGAAACACTTCGGGCGCATCGCCGCCCGGCAGGCTTTCCACGTAAAGCGACCGGCTGGGAAAGGCGAAAGCCGTACCCGCGCCCAGAACGATATCCATGATCTTGTAGGCCAGGCGTTCCTTGACCTCCAGGTACTCGCCCCACTTCGTGGTCTGGGTGAAGCAGTACACCAGGATGTTGATCGAGGAATCGCCGAAGCTGTCGATCCGCACGAAGGTCGAGACATCCGTCGCCGGGGCGAAATCGGGCGTGGCCTCGATATAGGCTGCGATCTCGTCGCGAATCCGGCGCAACTGATCGATGGTGGTCCGGTATTCGACGCCGACCACCCATTTGATCCGCCGATGCGTCATGGCGGTGAAGTTGATGACCGCCGTGTCCGACAACTGAGAATTGGGAACCATCACCGGGGCCTTGTCGAACCGGCGCACCATGGTCGAGCGGAACCCGATATTTTCGACATGCCCTTCGACCACGCCGTCGACGTTGATCCAATCGCCCTTGTGAAATCGCTTTTCGGCCAGGATCAGCAATCCCGCGATCAGGTTCTTGAACAGGTCCTGCGCGCCCAGGGCGACGGCCACACCGATCAGGCCGAACCCGGCGATGATCGGGCCGACCTTGATCCCCCAGATTTCCAGGATCGCCGCCGCGGCGATGATAAACACCAACACGCGAATGGCGCGGGCCAGCCAGTCGACCATCTCTTCCGAGAAAATGCGGTCCAGCTTGTGCAAAAGAACGCTCAATGGCTCGATCGCCCGGAACAGGCCCCAGAAAATGGTGAAGGCGACCAGGGAGCGGATTAAATTGCCGGCCATCTGGTCCGGGGTGCCTTGCAGTTCCATGATCTGCGTGGCGAAGAACAGACCCATGACGATGGGGATAAATCGCACCGGCGGGACGATGGTTTCGAGAATTTGATCGTCGATCGTCCAGGGCGTGCGGTTGGTCAACAGACGCAGCCAGGCCATCAGGAAGCGCGTCATCAGGCCGCGCAGCATCAGGAATAGCAGGAAAACGCCCACGGCCGCGGCCATGCGTCCGACGTCGACGCCCGCGACGCCGTGTTGCCAGACGTCGGTTACAAGGCTCCAGAACTCACGTAGCTCATTCATATCACTTGTTTATTGTATGTTGCCCCCGCTTGACTAGACTGTAGCCCGGTGAAAAATGCGTCTCCGGTTCGAGGGGAGGGACGCCGCAAGATGGGGCAGTCAAGGGGAGACGGATGAGACCGTCCCGAATTTCACTTCTGTTTTCGGCTCTTTTCTGGGCTTTGTTGGGCGCGCCCGCGGCTCATGCCGCGACCGCTTGCATTACGCCGAAGACCACGGCGGACCCGGTTAAGTATATTTCTCCGCCTTCGGGCGCGGTGTTCACCTATCGGATTACCTACAATCCCGATTCCAAGACGCCGGACATTTCCCACCATCGCTACCGGGTCAAATCGATTGCCGGGGACGACGTTCGTTGGTTCCGCGAGCCCGTTCAGGGCAAGGGGCCGATTCAGGACGTGACCCTGCACCGCGCTTTTGCCCAGGTCGCCGACGGCAAGGGATGGCGGTTCGATTTCGATCTGGCGCAGTACGACAAGCTGTGGCCGTTGAAACAGGGCAACGAAGCCAACTATGTGGTCGAGGGCGTCAAGGACGGTAAGACCGTGATGCGGCTGCAGTCGTCCTATTGCGTGCGCGGGACCAAGGTGCTGAAGCTTCCGGCCGGTGACTTCCCTGCCCATCTGGTCGATATCACGCAAAAGGTTCTGGACGGCCCCAAGACCATGAAATGGGATCTGGTCGAGGTTCAGGCCTGGTACGTGCCGGAATTCGGCACGGCCCTGCTGATGGAAGATCGCATTTCCTACAAGGGCAAGCTGGTCCTGTTGCGCCGTCGCGAAGCGGTCGAAGTTCCCAACTAGCAGCGTTTTAAGCTAGCGCAGGGCGTCGCCCGCGGCGTCCATCAAATCATCCGCGCTTTCCGCATCTATTACCCGCCGCGCGGTGTCGTAATCAAACCCGGCGCGGGCCAGGGTCGCCAGATCCTTGTCGCGCCGTTCTTCGCGTTTGTCGGGCTGGGCGAAGGGGCCGAGCCTGCGGCGCTTGGCCAGAGCCACGGCGGCGGCCAGGTTCGGCTCGGGCATGTCTTCGGTGGCGGCGGCCAGGGCGTCGTCGATGTCGTCCGCGCCGACACCCTTCTGCATCAATTTGAAGCGCACGCCTTTCAGCGGCGTGCCTCGGCGCAACAGGTCCGTGGCCCGGGCCTCGGCGTAGGCAGTGTCGTTCAACAGGCCGACCCGTTGATAGCGTTCGATCAGGTCTTCGATCCATTCCGCACCCTCGGCGGGGTCGGTGTCGTGATGTTGGGCCGAGCGTTCGACCCGCCGCATCAGCACCCGGCGCAGGTTGTCCGCCGATGTCGAGAACCGCGACAGATAGTGCAGCGCCGCGTTTTCCAGGTGGCTTTTGGTCACCTTGCGCGGGCTGCGGCGGCGGCGCTTGCCGTCCCCTTGCGGGGCGTCGTCATCTGAACGGGGTGGACTCTCCATGGGCTTCACTTATAAGGAGGCCCATGACGCGTGACCAGTCGCCCCAATCCGCTTTGCCCGAAATGCCGACCGTCCCCGGCGGCGTCGCCGCCCCCATGGGCGCGGTTAATTGGATCGGGCTGAAGACATTGTACCTGCGCGAGGTGCGGCGCTTCATCAAGGTCTATACCCAGACCCTGGTCGCCCCGCTGGTCACGACCTTGTTGTTCCTGGCCGTATTCGCCCTGGCGTTGGGCGGCGATCACCGCACCGTCGGCGACTTGCCGTTCATGACCTTTCTGGCCCCGGGCCTGATCATGATGGCGATCGCGCAGAACGCTTTCGCCAATACTTCGTCGTCGATCGTGATCTCGAAAATTCAGGGCAATATCGTCGACAGCCTGATGGCTCCCCTGAACGCCCATGAACTGGTGTTCGGTTTCGCCGTCGGCGGGATGACGCGCGGCGTCGCCGTTGCCGTGGTGGTTTGGGCCGCCATGGCGTTGACCGTCGATCTGGGGCTGCATGACCTGTTCTTCGTCGCCTATCACGCGGCGATGGGGGCGCTGATGCTGTCGCTGCTGGGGCTGGCGGGCGGCATCTGGGCCGACAAGTTCGACCATATCGCGGCGGTCACCAACTTCATCGTCACGCCGCTGTCTTTCCTGTCGGGCACTTTCTATTCGGTCCAGAACCTGCCCCACGCGGCCCAGGTCGCGGCCCATTTCAACCCGTTTTTCTACATGATCGACGGCTTCCGCTATGGCTTCATCGGCCATGCCGACAGCGACCTTTGGGTCGGCGTCGCTGTGATGGCGGGCATCAACATCGGGTTGTGGGCGCTCTGCACCTGGATGTTCAAGACGGGCTACAAGCTGAAAGCCTGATTCTCCGCCCCTTGGGTGACGCGGAACGGTCACCTTCATTTCGTTGACAACGCCCCTGTGGATAACGATACTTCGCGGCTTTCCTGGTAGGAATCGCGGTTGAAGCTCCTGGATTACGGGGGCTTTTTTCCGTTTTGCAACGAAAGCCAATTTTGGCGAGCCATAGGAGAGCGAAATGATCAGCGCCGTCATGCCGAACTACGCACGGACCGCTTTCGCCCTGGTCAAGGGTGAAGGCATGTACGTATGGGCAGACGATGGCCGACGTTTCCTCGACATGGGGTCGGGTATCGCCGTCAATTCGCTGGGGCATTGCCATCCCAAGCTGGTGGCGGCCCTGACCGAACAGGCGAAAACCCTGTGGCACGTCTCGAACCTGTACCGCGTCGCGGGTCAGGAAAAGGTGGCCGAACAGATGGTCGCCCATTCCTTCGCCGACACGGTGTTCTTCAACAACTCCGGCGCCGAAGCCGTGGAAGCCGCGATCAAGATGGCGCGGCGCTACCACTTCGTGGCGGGCAATCCGGAGCGCTATCGCATCCTGTCGTGCGAAGGCTCGTTCCACGGTCGGTCTTTGACCGACCTGGCCGCCGGGTCGAGCGAAAAGCACCGCGAAGGTTTCGGGCCGATGCCCGAGGGCTTCGACCATGTGCCCTATGACAACCTGAACGCCCTGCGCGCCGCGGTCACCGACCAGACGGCGGCGATCCTGGTCGAGCCGGTTCAGGGCGAAGGCGGTATCCGCACGGCCTCGCCCGGGTTCCTCAAGGGCGTGCGCGAAATTTGCGACGAGTTCGGCATCCTGATGGTGCTGGACGAGGTTCAGACCGGCAACGGCCGCACCGGCAAGCTGTTCGCTCACGAATGGGCGGGCGTCGCGCCTGACATCCTGGCCACGGCCAAAGGCCTGGGCGGCGGGTTCCCCGTCGGTGCTGTGCTGGCGACCGAGGCGGCGGGCAAGGCCATGACGCCGGGTAGCCACGGCTCGACCTTCGGCGGCACGCCGCTGGCAATGTCGGCGGTCGGCGCGATGATGGACGTGGTCCTGGCGCCGGGCTTCCTGGCCAATGTCGACAAGATGGCGCGCGTCCTGTGGGGCAAGCTGGGCGATGTCGTCGCCAAGCACCCGGACGTGCTGACCGAAGTGCGCGGCCAAGGCCTGATGGTCGGCATGAAATGCGCCGTGGAAAACAACGTCCTGGTCGCCAAGATGATCGACAACGGCGTGCTGACCGTGCCCGCCGGCGACAACGTGGTGCGCATGTTGCCGCCGCTGATCATCGAGGAAGGCCATATCGACGAGGCCGTCGCGGCCCTGGATAAAAGCTGTGCGGAAATTTCCGCCGAAGGAAAAATGGAGAAGGCGGGATGAGCGGACTGCGCCACTTCCTGGACCTCGACCGGACCGACGCCAAGACGCTGCGGCGTATTCTCGACCGTGCCGGTGAAATGAAGAAAACGGGCAAGGCTTCGCCGTCGCTGGCGGGCAAGACCCTGGTCATGATTTTCGAAAAACCGTCGACCCGCACCCGCGTGTCGTTCGAGGTTGCGATTCAGCAGCTGGGCGGCCACGGCGTTTTGCTGACGGGCAACGATTCGCAGCTTGGTCGTGGCGAAACCGTGGCCGATACGGCGCGGGTTCTGTCGCGCTATTGCGATGCGATCATGATCCGCACGGACGATCCGCAGAAGCTGCGCGATCTGGCTGAATTCGCCACCGTGCCGGTGATCAACGGCCTGACCGATGATTCCCACCCGTGCCAGATCATGGCCGACATCATGACCTATGAAGAACACCGAGGTGACATCGCCGGTCGCACCGTGGCTTGGGCAGGCGACGGCAACAACGTCGCCGCGTCGTGGATTCATGGGGCTGCCCAGTTCGGCTATAAGCTGCGCCTGGCCTGTCCCGAACCGCTGTCGCCCAAGGCAGGCCTGATCGATTGGGCCGCGGGCGAAGGGGCCGACGTGATGCTGACGCGCGACGCGGAAGAAGCCGTCGCCGGGGCCGATCTGGTCGTTACCGACACTTGGGTGTCGATGGGCGACAAGGACGCGGGCAAACGCCACAACCTGTTGACGCCTTATCGCGTGGATGACCGCCTGATGGGGATGGCCGCGAAAGACGCCTTGTTCATGCATTGCCTGCCCGCCCACCGGGGCGAGGAAGTCACGGAAGGCGTGATCGACGGCCCGCAGTCGGTGATCTGGGACGAGGCCGAAAACCGCCTGCATGCGCAAAAGGGTATCCTGGCCTGGTGCCTGGGCGACGTCTGACCGAAGCGTCCCGACATGTTCGATGAAGAAAGCATCCGCGACCTGGAACGCCGGGCCGCCGAATGCTGGCCGCCGTTTCGCCAAGGCGATATGGAAGGCTGGCGTCTGCGGTTTTCCGATGGCGTATCGCGTCGCGCCAATTCGATCCTGGCCCTGGAGGAAACCGGGGACAGCCCGCTTGAGCTCAAGGTCGATACCGCCGAACATTATTACAATCAGCGCGGCCTGCCCTGCCGGTTCCAGATTTCCGGCGCGGTCCAGCCGCGTGGGCTGGATGCCGAGTTGGAACGCCGTGGCTACGAGATCGAGGCCCGCACATTGGTCATGACCGCACCGGCGGCGACGGTGCGTGAAAATTTGGCGGAATTCGATGGGCCGCAACATCGCGCGCGTCTGTTCTCCGGCCCCACGCCGGCCTGGTTGCAGGTCTATGGCGAAGGCCTGGCCGAAGGGCGGGAACGGGGGTTGCGCTGCCGTCTGGCCGAAGGATTGCCGACACCCCGCGCCTATGCCGTGCTGGATGCGGGAAGCGAGCCGGCGGCGGTGGGAGCGGCGGTGCTCAGCGACGACTGGGCGTTGATCCTGTGCATGTCGACGCGGCCCGGTTTTCGCCGCCAAGGGCATGCGGCGCGGGTCCTGGCGGCATTGGCGCAATGGGCGGACGAGACGGGGCGCGGACGCAACCTGTTTCTTCAGGTCGAGGATGGCAATACCGCCGCCATGGCGCTTTATCACTTGGCCGGGTTCCAGGCCGCGCATACCTATTACTATCGAACACAGAATTTGACGGAATCGGATAATGGCTGACGCGACGCTTACCCTCGACGATACGATCCTGCCGTTCCATGTGGACAGCCTGGGCGTGAACGGGCGTCTGGTCCGCCTGGGGCCGGTGCTGGGCGATTTGATCGCGCCGGATCGGTATCCGGCCCCGGTGGCGGATCTGTTGGCCCAGGTCGTGGCGCTGACGGCGGCGCTGTCCAGCGTGCTCAAATTCGATGGTGTGTTCACCCTGCAGGTGCAGGGCGACGGCCCGGTCAATCTGGTGATGGCCGATATCACCACGGCGGGCGGGTTGCGCTGCTATGCCCGGTTCGATGCGGAGCGCTTGGCGGCGCTCGATGCTTCGGGCGCGAATGGCGCGCCGGTCCCGGCCCTTCTGGGTTCGGGCTATCTTGCGTTCACGGTCGACCAAGGGCCGGACACCGACCGATATCAGGGCATTACGGAACTGACCGGTGCCACCCTGGCGGAATGCGCCCACGATTATTTCCGCCAGTCCGAACAGCTGGAAACGGCGATCATGGTCGCTTCGGGCGATGATCCGTTGTCCGCCGGGGCGATCATGGTGCAGCGCCTGCCCACAGCCCATGGGGTGGATGGCGACGATGCCGAAGAAGCCTGGCGCCGCGCGGTCATCCTGATGAGCAGCCTGTCGCCGGCGGAACTGCTCGACCCGGACTTGCCCGACGATCGTTTGCTGTACCGCCTGTACCATCAGGACGGCGTGCGGGTCAGCGACGGGCGCGGGGTGCGTCATGCCTGCCGCTGTTCCCTGACCAAGGTCAGCAACACCCTGCGCTCGTTCCCGAGGGCCGAAATCGAAGAATTGGCCGAAGACGGCAAGGTCACCGTGACCTGCGAATTTTGCGGCACCGACTACGTATTCGAAGGGCCGCAGTTGGATGAGCTCTATACCAACGTGCCGTCTCAGGATGCGGAATGACGGCGCGTCGCGCCTCCCCAATGCCTTGATCCTGACATATGGACCGCTCAGTATGGCGGGACAGGACTAAGGAAACGATGCGAGGAAACCGCCGATGATTTTCAAGAAGCCGTTGATGTCCGCCCTGTTCGCGGGGCTGCTGGCGCTGGGCGCCTGCACCACGCCGGACCCCAGTGTGAACCTGCCGGAGATCACCTTCCAGCATGCGCCCGCACTGCGCTTGGCGGTCGACCGGATCGAAATCGTCGATGCCCATAAGGCGACCCTCGCCGCCCCCTATGTGGAACACAAAATGGAAACGCCGCCCGCCGCGGCCTTGAAAATATGGGCCAACGACCGGCTGAAGGCGGTCGGCGGCGGCACCGGGATGACCGCCCGTTTGACCATCGACCGTGCGGAAGTGAAGGAAACCGCCTTGCCCCGGACCGAGGGCATCAAAGGTGCGTTCACCACCGATCAGTCGGCGCGCTATGACCTGGATATGTCGGCCATGATCGAAATTATCGATCCGCGCGGCCAGCGGGTCGGCCACGCGGCCGCGCGGGCGACGCGCAATCAAACCACGCCCGAGGACGCGACCCTGAACGACCTGCACAAAGCCTGGTTCGGGATGCTGGAAGAAGGCCTCAAGGACTTCGACCGCGAGATGGAAGGCAACATGCGCCGCTTCCTGGTGAACTGGATCCGCTAAGGCCCAAAGGGTCTTTCTCCATCGCATTTAGGCCGCCACCGATTTCGGTAACGTCATGCTGACCTTCGCCGCCGCCTGCTTTTTCCTGTTCATCACGCCGGGGCCGGGAGTTTTGTCCCTGGCCGGGGTCGGGTCGGGCTTTGGGGCAGCCGATGGGCGGCGCTACATGTTGGGCCTGTTCCTGGGTACGAATCTGGTTGCCTTGGCCGTGGTCAGCGGGTTGGCTGCGGCGGTGCTGGCCGTGCCTTATGTGCGGACGGTCCTGCTTTATGCCTCGGCGGCTTATCTTCTGTATCTGGCGTTTCGCATTGCCTTCGCCGGGTCGAAGATCGCTTTTATCAGCCGCCAGAAGCCCCCGGGTGTGACCGGCGGGCTGATGTTGCAGGCCATCAATCCCAAGGCCTATGCGGTCAACACCACGTTCTTTTCCGGCTTCGGGTTCATGCCCGAGGACATGGTCATGGAACTGGCGATCAAGTTCGCGATCATGAATGCTATCTGGGTCGCCATTCACTTCCTTTGGCTCTGGGCCGGGGTGACGTTGCACCGCCTGGACCTGCCGAAACGCACCCAGTTCCTGATCAACATGGGCATGGCGGCCTCCATGCTGGTCGTTGTCGCCTTGGCGGTCTGGGCCCAGCAATAGGCGCCTCCCAGACATAAGCAGGCGCTTAGCCTCCTCTGAATAAGCAGTGCGGCCATCGCGGATCGCGGTCGAACGGCGCATGTGTGGTCGGAAGAACGCCACCCGTTCGGCGTTCGCCCATTTCCAATTCGGAGGAACCTTTCATGATCCGCAAACTCGCTTTGTCCACCGTTCTCGCCCTGGGTTTGGCCGCGCCCGCTTTGGCATCCGGCCATATGGAAGGCCCGATGAAGGACATGATGCTCGGCACCACGCCGCAGGCCATCGCCAAAGCCCTGAGCGACCAGGGGTATGAGATGATCAAGTACGAGCAGGAACACGGCCGGATCGAGGTCAAGGCGATGAAGGACGGCCGCAAATGGGAAATGAAGATCGATCCCAAAAGCGGCAAGGTCACCCGGGTCGAGCACGACGACTGATGGCGACGCAAACGAATGACGGGGCGGCGCATGCCGCCCCGGCCTGGGACCCGATCGTCCGCCTGACCCATTGGTGCGTTGCCCTGGCGGTGATCCTGAACGGCCTGATCGTCGAGGATGAGTCCCTGATCCACATCTGGATCGGCTACGTGGCGCTGGGCTTTCTGGTGCTGCGCCTGATTTGGGGTGTGATCGGCACGGAAGAGGCGCGCTTTACCTCGTTCCCGCCCAGCATTGCCGCCGCGAAAGTTCATCTCGGCGACATGCTGCTTGGCGAACGCCGCCCGCATAAATCGCACAACCCGTTGGGCGCCTTGATGGTCTATGCCATATGGGGAACCTTGGCCGTCGTCGTCGCGACCGGAGTGATGATGGAAAGCGATCCGTTTCCGCCGACCCAGGGCGTAAGCGGCTTTACCGCGATCTTCAGCGAGTACGAGCGCCCGTACGGCGATAGTGAAGTGCTTGAGGAAATTCACGAAACGGCGGCCAACGTGTTACTGTTCCTGGCTCTGATCCATGTCGGCGGCGTGCTGCTGGAATCCCGGCTGACCGGGGTTAACCTGGTCCGCGCCATGGTCAGGGGGAGACGCAGAACACAGGGCGACGAGCACTAGGCGACGAATGACCGAACACCAAGCAGACCCCGCCATCAAAGCACGTGGACACGGCAGCAAAACCACCTTGCTGGCCATTTTGCTGGCGGTGCAGGTGCTTTGTGCCGTGTTCTTCGTCGGCGACGTGGCCGAAGATTTTCGCCGCGACGGCATCTTGCCGCATACCCTGTTCGAAGGGGCCGTCGCCCTGGCCTTGTTCATCGGCGTCGTTCTGGGCGGCCTGGAAATGCGCCGCACGCTGGAACGCAACCGCCGGGCCGAGGCCGCGGCTTCGGCCGCGTCCGGGGCCTTCGCCCAATTGATTGACGAGCGGTTCTCGGGCTGGGCCCTGACCGCCGCCGAGGCCGAGGTCGCCCTGTTGGCGCTGAAGGGCTTCGACGTCGCCGAGATCGCGGGGCTGCGGGGAACGGCGGAGGGCACGGTCCGTGCGCAACTGGCCCGCGTCTACGCCAAGGCCCGCGTCGCCAGCCGTTCGCAGTTCGTCTGTTTGTTCATCGACGATTTATTGGCCGCGCCGATCACGCCGGAAGAAGCGGCTTAGAACCGCGCCGGCTATTGGCTGTCGCCGCCCAACTCGGCCAGAATTTCGGGTTCGGTGACGACGATGCTGGTCGTCTCGAGCTTGATCGCGCCGCTGTCTTCCAACTTCTGTAGGGCGTTGGCAACCGATTGCCGGGTCGCTCCGATCATATGGGCCAGCTTCGATTGCCGGACCAGGCCGACCCGCAATTTGCCGTCGCTCGACGGTTCGGCATTTCCCGCAAGCTCGGATATCAGCAGGGCCAGGCGTTCCGTCGTTGTATGGGTTGCCAGCACCTGGGCGAGCTTGGAATAACGCTGGCCTTTGAAGCCCAGACATTCGATCAGGGCCAGGGCGAACGGCGCGGATTGTTGGGCAAAGGCGCGCAGGCTTTCATGGTCCAGGTAAAGGGTTTGGACGGTTCCCAACGCTCGGGCGCCCCACATATGTTCGTGATCGCCGAACAGATAAGGGCCGCCGACGAAATCCCCGGCCTGCCATGATCCCAGAATCAACTCGCGTCCGCCGGTTCCCTCGAACAGGCTTTCGACCGTGCCGCTTGTGATGATGTGGATGCCGCTGGCTTTTTCGCCCTGTTTGATCAGGCGTTCCCGGTTGGCGTATTGCCGGGTGACGGCGCGTTGGACCGCCTCGCGCTTGGTGTCCGCGTCCAGAATGTTCAGAAGATAGCGCCCGGATTCCGGCGTTCGGTCGTCTTGCCCAGACTTCGGCATGGGGTGGACCAACTCCTTGGGGCAACGGTCGTTCGGCGTAGGTGTATTGAGCGGATAGTAGATCGCATCCATGGCGTTCTGGCAAACCCTTCCGGGGGCGGCGGACGGCCAAACGAAAACCCGCCCGCCGAATTTGCATTTCGGCGGGCGGGCGGTCTTTCGCCAAGGCGGAGTGGCCTACTTGGCGACGGCTTCCAGATAGTCAGGGCGCATGAAGTCGGAGAATTGTTCACGCGTCATCTGTTTGGGCAGGCGCTCTTGTTCGACCAGGAAGGCCGAGGTCGACAACAGCGTGTTGACGAAGCCCGAATTGGCCTTGGTCTTGGCGGTGCCCATGTACTGATCGGTCAACTGCTTGGAACAGGGCACCATTTCCGTGCCCTTCATCATGCGGGTGGCGTCATCCAAGGACAGTTCCAGTTCCTTGGCGATGATCTCGGCCGTTTTCTTCGGGTTGTTCAGCCAGAAGTCGATGCCCGCGCATTCAGCTTTCAGGAACTTTTTGACGTAGTCGGGGTGCTTCGCCGCGAAGTCGTTCATGACGATGCCGACGTCCCAGGTGGGATAGCCGCGCGAGGCCATGATGCCCGAGGTCATGAAGATATGACCGCCGTCTTTCACGGCCTTGTTCAGGTTCGGCTCCCAAAACCAGGCGGCGTCGACGTCACCGCGCGACCAGGCGACGGCGATGTCGTTGGGGCGCAGGTCGAGGATTTTCATCGAGGCCGGGTCGATGCCTTCGTCGGCCAAGGCCTTCAGCAACAGGTAATGCGTGGTCGAACCGAAGGGTGCGGCCAGGGTCTTGCCCTTCAGGTCTTTGAACGATTTGATGTTGGCAGAGGTTCGAACCGCCATGGCTTCGACGTAGTCCAGCATGTTCAGAACCATGATGCCCTGGATCGGTAGGCCGCGGGTCACGCCGATGGCCGTGGGCGGATTGCCCAGACCGCCGAAATCGACCTGATTGGCGGCAATCGCGCGGAGCATGTCGCCCCCGCCGCCGACCTTGATGTATTTGACCTCGACGCCGGGCATTTCCTTTTGCACCAGCCCCAGGGCCTTGGTGACCAGTTGGGCGTTGACCAGGTTAAGGTATCCGACCGTCACCTTCTTCGGCGCTTCGGCCATGGCCGCCGACGTCAGGCCGGCGGAGACGGCAAGCGCCGTCAGCGTTTTCATTATCAGTTTCATCGGTAGATTCCTTTTTGCGTCCCTGTGTTCGGTTGTTTTGCCGGTTGTCTCCGTCCGGTTTTGTTTACGGCGCGCTTCTTTGGCGGCGCGTCCAAGGCATAAGCAATCGGCCGATCAGCCGCATGGCGAGGTCCAGCAACACGCCGGTCACGCCCAAAACGATCAACCCCATGATCACGACGTCACTAAGCAGGAATTTCGCGGCATCCCAGATCATCCACCCGATCCCCGCGGTCGCTGCGACGATCTCTGCCGCGACCAGGACGGTGTAGACGAAGCCCAAGGAAATGCGCATGCCGGTCAGGATGATCGGCCCGGCCCCCGGCAGATAGACCTGCCACAACAATTGGCGGCGCGTCGCACCCAGCGACCGTGCGGCCCGCACATAGATCGGGTCGATCTGCGTGACGGCCTGGATCGTGGCGATAATGATGCCGGGAAGGCCAGCCAGGAACAGAAGGGCCAGTTTCGATTCCTCGCCGATCCCCAGCCACATCACCAGCAGGGTATAGAGGCCGAGCGGCGGCAGCGGACGATAGAACTCGATCGCCGGGTTGAAGATCGCATTGGCGGATTTCGAAACGCCCATGAGAATGCCCAAGGGAATCCCGACCAGGCAGGCCAATCCGAAGCCCGCCATGATGCGATATAGGCTGACGCCGACGTGCTCTATCAGGGTCGATCCCTGATACCCCCGCGTCGCAACCTTGACGAAGGCTTTGAACACGGCGGCCGGATGGGGCAGGAACAGTTCGTTGGCAAGCCCGAACTCGGTCACGAAGAACCAGGCCGCGATCATGAAAGCGACGGATCCAGCCGTCAGCCATTGATAGCGGGTCGGTGGTTTCAACCAGGAGTTCCGTGCGGTCATGAGCGCTCCGTCGGTCGTGGTCGGTTCATGGCGGATCGCGCCGTCATTCGCTGACGCCCAGAATATCCATGATGGTCAGTGCATAGATTTTCGCGGCGGCGACGGATTTCGTGACCGAGATGCCTTCGTTCACCGGGGCCCATCCGTCTTCGCCCGGGCCGAAAGTCACGGCGTTCATCCCGGCTTCGCGGAACCGGATGGTGTCGTTGAAGGCATTCTTGCGATTGATCCGCGGCTCGTCGCCGAGCAGGCGGCGATAAGATTTGCGGATGGAAACGCAAGGTTGCTCGTCGGCGCCCACGGCCTTGGTCGCTTCGACGAACAACGATCCGGGGACCTGACGCGACGAGAACGAGACGGAATTCCGCCCACCCAGAACGCCGGCGATGACCCCGTCGATATCGCCCAGGATACTTTCCATGGTCATGCCGGGAACGATCCCGACGACGGCCAGGGTCAGGACGCAGTCATCTGGAGAGAATTGCATTTCACCGACCAGCCCGCCCCGAATGCGGACGACGGACAGGCATGGCGGGGTATTGCCCATCAACTCTGTCAGCTCGTGCGTAAACGTCATGTCGTTCAATTGGGGGATCAGCTCCGCCGCCAACGAGATCGCGTTGACGCCCGTGTCGGGCCGCCAGATGTGGGATTTCACGCCGGTCAGCGCGACTTCGATCAGGCAATGGCCGGAATTGGCGACCGAGATGTTCATGCCCCATTCCGGGCTTTCGCCGCCCCAGGCAGTCGGCTCGGCGGTGATCGAATAATCAGCTTTCAGGCCGACTTCCTGGCTCATGAAGATCGAGCCATGGGTGCCGTCCTTTTCTTCGTCGACGGTGTAGCAACAGATCAATTCGCCGTTGAACGACACGCCTTCCTCGATCAGGGCCTGCACGGCCAGGATCGACGCCGCCAGGTTGCCGCGCGTGTCCGATGTGCCGCGGGCATACAGCCAATCGCCATGGCGGGTGGCGTTGAACGGGTCACCGCCGCACTTGTCCCATTTTTCCGGCTCGACCGCTGGATAGGTGTCCAGGTGGTCGTTGATCATCAGGCTGGGGCCGTCACCGGCGCCGGGCAGGCGCCCGACAATGTTCGGCCGGTGCGGCATGGATTCATGTTTTTCGACGCTCATGCCCAAGGCCTCGAGCTTGCCCGCGATCAAAAGCGCGATGGCTTCTTCCTCGCCCGACGGCACATCCGGATCCAGTGGGTTGCCCGAACGGGGCTGGCCGGTGCGGACCATTTCCGTGGTCAATGCCTGCCAACGGTCCTCGGTAATGCGGGCGAGCACGCGGGATTCCAGGGTCGAGAGATCAGATGCGCCGGTTTGGTCCATGTCATTTCCTAATCACGGTCGGATGGCCACCCTGGGCGGGCGGTGCGGTCAAGTGATCGGGAAATTGCAGGCAATGTGCCAATAGGGCCGAAAATCGACCCTAGGTTGGCGAAAAGGGGCGCGGTGGCATTTAATACGCTGAATATGCTGACATATTTTTTGCACGATCGGGGCCCTGAAGGAGCCGATCGCAGGGGTAAATTTTTACCCCGCAGCGGAACAATGGATGAAATATGGGCACTGTGCCGGCACCTGCCGTAGTGTCGGGCAACCTTTGGATCAGTTCCGCCAGAACCAGCGCGTCAGCAGGATGATGACGGTGAATAGCTCCAATCGGCCCAACAACATGCCGATGGACATCAGCCATTTCGCCCCGTCGTGCAGTTGGGCGAAGGTCGTGGCCGGGCCGGTTTCGCCCAGGGCTGGGCCGACGTTGGCGATTGCCGTCGCCGCCGAGGAAAAAGCGGTCACGAAGTCCAGGCCTAGGAAGCCCAGGCCCAGGGACAGGATCGTGAAGCACAAGAACCAGACGAAGAAGAACGACAGAACCGAGATGATGACGTCGTCGGAAATCGGCTGCTTGTTGTAGTAGGGGATGAACACTCCGTGCGGATGCAACAGATGCCTAAGCTGCGTTCGGCAGGCGGCGTACAAGATCTGAAACCGGAAGACCTTGATCCCGCAGGTCGTGGATCCGGCGCAGCCGCCGATGAACATGATGAAGAAAAAGATCGGCAGCGCGAAATGTCCCCACAGGGAATAGTCGTCGGTGGCGAAACCGGTGCCGGTGATAATCGAAATGATGTTGAAGGTCGCAAGCCGCAGGGCGTCCGCCGGGTGCTTTTCCTGTTCCAGCCATAGCCATAGGGCGGTGATCACAACCACCGTTCCGACCGTCGCCAGAAACCATTGAACCTGCGGGTCGCGCGGCAGGGCCATGAACTGCCCCTGCAGAAAACGGACGTACAGAATGAACGGCAGGGCGCCCACAACCATTCCCGCCGAGGCGATGTAGTCGATGGCGGCATGATTGAAATGGCCCATGGAATCGTCATGGGTGGAGAAACCGCCGGTGGCGATGGTCGTCATGGCATGGGCGACGGCGTCGAAGCCGTTCATACCGGCCAGCCAGAACGCCCCCGCCCAGACGGCGGTCAGGGCCAAATAGATCACGCCGATGGTGCTGGCGATCTGGGCTGCGCGGGGCAGGGCCTTTTCCGATTGATCCGACGATTCCATGCGGAACAACTGCATCCCGCCGACCTTGAGCATCGGCAGCACTGCGATGGCCATGACGATGATCCCGATCCCGCCCAGCCATTGCAGCAGCGATCGCCACAACAGAATGCCCGGCGGCAGACGGTCCAGATCGGTCAGGATGGTCGATCCGGTGGTGGTCAGGCCGGACATGGCCTCGAAAAAGGCGTCGGTGAAGCTGAGGTCCCGTTCCGAGAACATGAATGGGATCGAGGCGAAGACCGTCAGCGAAATCCAGCTGAAGGTCGTCATGACGAAGGCCTGGCGGACGTTCAGCGTGCGCACGCCGCCGGTCCCGGCCATCAGCGCCGTGGCCACGCCGAGGAACAACGTCACCGCCGCCGATGCGGCGAAAACCTGCCAATCGGAATTGCCGTGAAACGCATCGACCACCGCGGGCACGCACATCACCAGGGCCAGCGTGGCCAGCAGCGTGCCGATGATCAGCAGGATTGGGCGGAAATCCATTCCGGTCCCTCGTTCAAACCCTCAGAAGCGAACGAGGTTTAGAGTATTTTTCACGCCGAGGGAACCGAATGGGCATCCATTCGTCCAACCAGAAAGGGGATCAGGGCCGGATCATCGCCAGGAACTCGCGCCGCGTCGTCGGGTCGTCGCGAAACGCGCCCAGCATGCGGCTGGTCACCATGGTCACGCCCGGCTTGTTGACGCCGCGCGTGGTCATGCATTGGTGGGCGGCTTCGATCACCACGGCGACGCCCTTGGGCTCCAGCACGTCGTTGATCGCATTGGCCACCTGGGCCGTCATCTTTTCCTGAATTTGCAGGCGCTTGGCATAGGCCTCGACGACCCGCGCCAGCTTGGAAATGCCGACCACGCGGCGATGCGGCAGATAGGCGACATGGGCGACGCCGATGATCGGCACCATGTGGTGTTCGCAATGGCTTTCCAGGCGAATGTCCTTCAGCACCACGATCTCGTCGTAGCCGTCCGTTTCCTCGAACGTTCGCTGCAGGATCTCGACCGGATCGGCTTCGTAGCCGGCGAAGAATTCCTCGTAAGCCTTGGCGACGCGCTTCGGCGTGTCGATCAACCCTTCGCGGGCGGGGTCGTCCCCGGCCCAGTGGATCAGGGTGCGAATGGCGTTCTCGGCTTCGGCGCGGGTCGGCTTTTCGCCCGAAGCCTTGGCTCCGTCGGCGGCGACTTTTGCGACACTCAGATGTTTCTTGGTGGTCACGGTCGGGTTTCCCGGTTCTGTTGTTCGTCGGTTCAGTTCAGGTTGACGCGTTCGTGCGGGCTGTCCAATGAAAACGCAGGCACGGCGACGTCGAAAAAGTCGCCCGAGGACCGGCTTTCCATTTCATAGGACCCCACCATCACGCCCGACGGCGTGGCAAGCGGCGTGCCGCTGGTGTACTCGAAGCTCTCGCCGGGGGCGAGCACCGGCTGTTCGCCGACCACGCCTTCGCCCCGGACTTCGTGGGACGTGCCCATGGCGTCGGTAATCCGCCAATAGCGGTTGAGCAGTTGGACCGTGTCCGCCCCCTGGTTTTCGATCCGCACCGTATAGGCCCAGACATAGCGGTTGTCGCCGGGGGTGGATTGTTCGGGCAGGAATTGCGGCACGACGCTGATAAGGATGTCGCGGGTTACCTGCGAATAACTATGGGGAGAGTCGGTCATGGCTTTCTTCGAGCGTATTCGGGCTTTGCGCCTGGTTGCTTGATTGATGTTCCCTGCGGCGCGCCCTGGCCCCGCAAAGCCCTAGTTTAGCCCTGCATATGGGGTGGTTGTCTACTCAGGCCAAGGGGCAGATGCCCGGAATCGGGTTCGAGACGTTCCGGATACCCCGAATCTTCTTGAATCCCTCGCCGGGCGCGATACGCTTTAGGTCCAAAAAATGTCACTCGAAGGTCGAATGAACGGCCCCTTCCTGCGAACCGCATACGCATCTGGGAGGTAACGATGACCAAATCACACAGCGGGCCCCGCGTCGCGGCGTTGGTGGGCCCTTACCTAAGCGGTAAAACATCCCTGCTTGAAGAAATCCTGCACCAATGCGGCGCATTGGACCGCAAGGGCACGGCCAAGGACGGCAACACCGTCGGCGACGCCGCGCCCGAGGCCCGCGCCCGGCGCATGTCGACCGAATTGAATATCGCCGGGGCGAGCTATCTGGACGAAGCCTGGACGTTCCTGGACTGTCCTGGTTCCGTCGATCTGCGTCAGGAGGCGCGGAATGCGCTGATGGTCGCCGACGCGGCGGTCGTCGTTTGCGAGCCCGGGCGCGACCGGGCCCTGACGGCGGCCCCGATCCTGAAGTTTCTGGACCGGCACCACATTCCACACGTGATCTTCATCAATAAAATGGACACGGCGGAAGCCAGCGTGGCCGAAACGTTGGAAGCACTGCAAAGCCTGTCCGACAGTCCGCTGGTGTTGCGGGAAATCCCCCTGCGCGACGGCGGCGAGATCACCGGCCATGTCGATCTGATTTCGGAGCGGGCCTTTCGCTGGCAGGAAGGAAAGCCATCGGAGCTGATGGAATTACCCGATAGTGCGCGCGATCGCGAGGAGTTGGCCCGCACGGAAATGCTCGAAAGTCTGGCCGATTTCGACGACGCCCTATTGGAAAAGCTGCTGGAAGACGTCGTCCCGCAGACCGACGAAGTCTATGGCCAGATGGCCAAGGTCATGGGCGACGGCCGGGTCGTGCCGGTGTTCTTCGGCTCGGCCGAACACGGCCATGGCGTGCGCCGCCTATTGAAAGCCCTACGCCACGAAACGCCCGGTGCGGCGGCGACCGCCGCCCGTTTGGGCGAGCCGACGTCGGCCAAGGCGGCGGCACGGGTGTTCAAAACCGTGCATGCCGGGGCGGCGGGCAAGATGTCGTTCGCGCGCCTGTGGTGCGGCGAAATCTTCGACGGCATGACCCTGGCGCCGGGTCGGGTCTCCGGCCTGTCCCGGGCCTTTGGCCAAAAGACGGACAAGCTGGCCAAGGCCGGCCCGGGCGAAGTCGTGGCCCTGGGCCGAATGGACGAGGTCCGCACCGGCGACCTGGTTTCCGCCGAGGCCGGGGTCGCGGGGATGGATTGGCCGCCGCCGTTGACGCCGCTTTATTCAATGGCCGTCCATGCCGCCGACCGGGGGGACGAGGTCAAACTCTCCGGCGCCTTGGCCAAGATCATGGAGGAAGACCCCTCGATCCGGCAGGAGCACAACCCCGATACCCGGGAAATGCTGCTCTGGGGGCAAGGCGAAATGCATCTGATGATCGCCCTGGATAAGCTCAAGGGTAAGTTCCACATCGATGTCGAATGCGAACGTCCGCAGGTTCCCTATAAGGAGACCATCCGCAAGCCGACCCATCAGCACGCCCGACACAAGAAGCAATCGGGCGGGCATGGCGAATTCGGCGATGTGCATCTGGACATCAAGCCGACGGGCCGGGGTGACGGCTTCGCCTTCGGCGATACGATTTCCGGCGGGGTGGTGCCGAAGCAATACATCCCGGCGGTCGAGGCCGGGGTGCGCGAATACCTGCAGCGGGGGCCGTTGGGCTTTCCCGTGGTCGATGTGGCGGTGACCTTGACCGACGGCCAGTATCATAACGTCGATTCCTCGGACATGGCGTTCCGCAAGGCGGCCCAACAGGCCATGCGCGAAGGCATGCCCAATTGCCAGCCGGTGTTGTTGGAGCCGATCTGCCGAGTCAGCCTGTCGCTACCCAGTGAGTTCACCTCGCGCGTGCAGCGTCTGGTCGCCGGGCGGCGAGGCCAGATCATGGGCTTCGACGCCAAATCCGGCTGGGCGGGCTGGGACGAGGTTCAGGTGCAATTGCCGCAATCGGAAATGCACGACCTGGTGATCGAACTGCGCTCCATGACCATGGGCGTCGGCACCTTCGAATGGGCGTTCGACCATTTGCAGGAACTGATGGGCAAGGAAGCGGATCAGGTCGTCGCCCATCGGGCCCAGGCCGCGCAGTAATTGGGGCGACAGACCCGTGCGGACAAAAAAAACCGCCGGTCCCTTGCGGGACCGGCGAGTCTGACAGGGAGGCTTCACGTCTGGGAGACGTAGGGGCCGCACGTCTGGGAGGAATCATGCGGTCCCAAACCGGATAACCTTCCGGCGGAGGGGGCCTGGGAGGAGGCCCAAAACTCGGTTTGTCACCTGAAGCATGTGCTCCTGGGCGACAAGACGGGGCATATATAATCCGCTCATCCTGGCATACCAGCCCAAAACGCGCATTACAGCTATGCATTTGGTGCATAGCTTCATGCTCGTTCTGCAAATATTGCATTCGGGTTTGGTGAAGTGCCGCGCGGACCCTGTTCTGGGCTCAGAAAATATCCTGATTGAGGCGGCTGACCAGGAAGTCGCGGAACACGATGATCCGCTTCGAATTGCGCAGTTCTTCGGGGTAGACGAAGTAGGCCTCGATCGACGGCCCGCGCAGTTCGGGCAGGACTTCCTTCAGGTTGGTGGTGGCTTCGCGGCTCATGTAATCGGGCAGGGCCCCGATGCCCAGGCCCGACTGTACGGCGCGGAAAATGCCGTAGATCGAATTGACCCGCAAAACCGGCTCGCGCGTTACGCCCGGCTTGGCCCCGGCGGTCAGCAGCCAGTTCAGGTTTTCGACCGGCGGGCGGGCGTCGTCGCCGTAGACCACCAGATCGTGGTTGTCCAAATCCTGGGCGCGCTTCGGCGTGCCATGCGCCGCCAGATAATCGGGCGAGGCGAAGACATGGTAGTTCATGGTCATCAGATAGCGCTGGATCAAATCCGGCTGCTTCGGCGGGGCCAGGCGGATCGCCACGTCGGCTTGGCGCATGCCCAGGTCCAGTTCCGTATCGGCCAGGACCAGGGTCACGGCGATATCCGGATATAGGGTTTTGAACTCGCGCATGCGCGGCGTCAGCCAGATCGAGCCGAAGGCGACCGTGGTCGTGACCTTCAGCGGGCCTTGGGCTTCTTCCTTATTGTCGGCGATACGGGCCTCGACCATGGCCAGTTTGGAAAACACGTCATGGGCGGTGCGGAACAGCAATTCGCCCTGTTCCGTCAGGATCAGTCCCCGCGCGTGGCGGTGAAACAAGGGAACTTTCAAGCTGTCTTCAAGCGCGCTGATCTGGCGGCTGACCGCCGATTGGCTGAGGTGAAGGTCTTCGCCCGCGTGCGTAAAGCTGCCCGCTTCGGCGACGGCGTGAAACACGCGCAATTTGTCCCAATCCATGGGAGCCCCCTGGGGTTTCCCCCTTATCGGCCCGGTGCGCCTTCCCTCCTTGCGACCGGGCCGGGTGTACGGCCTATTCGGCGGCCGCCTGAGTTTCTTCCTGCGCGGCCAGGAAGTGTTCGGCTTCCAGTGCGGCCATGCAGCCGGTGCCGGCGGCGGTAATGGCCTGACGATAGATTTTGTCCTGCACGTCGCCGGCTGCGAACACGCCCGGCACGTTGGTCTTGGTGCTGTCCGGCTGGGTGATCAGGTAGCCTTCGTCGTCCATGTCCAACTGGCCCTTGAACAGCTTGGTGTTCGGGTCGTGGCCGATGGCGATGAACACGCCGTCGGCGGCGCGCTCGGTCACTTCGCCGGTCTTGATGTTCTTCAGCTTCATGCCGGTGACGCCCGGCGGGTTGTCGCCGCCCAGGACTTCTTCCAGCACCGTGTCCCACAGGACTTCGATCTTTTCGTTCTTGAACAGGCGGTCCTGCATGATCTTTTCGGCGCGCAGCTCGTCGCGGCGATGGATCAGGGTCACGCGCGAGGCGAAATTGGTCAGGAACAATGCTTCCTCGACCGCCGTATTGCCGCCGCCGATCACCGCCACTTCCTTGCCGCGATAGAAGAACCCGTCGCAGGTCGCGCAGGCCGAGACGCCAAAGCCCATGAATTTTTCTTCGGTCGGAATGCCGAGCCAGCGCGCGCTGGCGCCGGTCGCGACGACCAGGGTGTCGCCGGTATAAACGGCGCCGGTGTCGCCGATGGCGCGGAACGGGCGGGACGACAGGTCGATCTCCATGATCGTGTCTTCGATCATTTCCGTGCCGACGTTCTTGGCCTGCTCGAACATCTGCTCCATCAGCCAGGGGCCTTGGATCGGTTCGGCGAAGCCGGGATAGTTCTCGACCTCGGTGGTAATGGTCAACTGGCCGCCCGGTTGCAGGCCGCGAATCAGCAGCGGCTGCAGATTGGCCCGCGCCGCATAGACGGCGGCGGTGTATCCGGCGGCGCCGGAGCCGATGATCAGAACCTTGGTGTGGCGAACGTTGTCGGAAGAATTGGGCATAAGATGATCCACCTTGAATAAGCTCGAGTTTTCGGCGCTGGAGTCCGCCTGTCTGGGGCCGTGACTGCCCAGGGGTCGTGGCCGTTTGGAGCCAACAAAATAGGGGGGGCTCCGCCAGGGTGCAAGCGCAAGCGGCCCGACTTGGAAATGATCCCCAGCCCTTTCACGCAGGGGGCTTTCCCCCGGCTGCGTTATAATATAATTTCGCAACAAAATTTCGCCTATCTCGGGGGTTTGGGAAACGATCATGCAGCGCGTGAAACTCGACAAGATCGACCGGCGTATCCTGCGCGACCTGCAGGCCGACGGCCGCATGACCAATGTGGAGCTGTCGAAACGGGCGGGAATCTCCGCGCCGCCATGCCTGCGCCGGGTGCGCGCGCTGGAAGAAGCGGGCTTTATCCGGGGCTATCACGCCGACCTGGAGCCCAAAATGCTGGGTTACAACGTCACCGTGTTCGCGCAGGTCGGCCTCAATTCCCAGGCGGAACACGACCTCGAAGCGTTCGAGACCGCGGTCCGCGCCTGGCCCCAGGTGCGCGAATGCCACATGTTGGCCGGCGAAACGGATTTTCTGTTGAAGATCGTGGCCGTCGATTGGGACGCCTATCAGGAATTCCTGACCACCAAGCTGACGGCGGCGCCCAACGTCAGCCACGTCAAATCGGCGTTGTCGATTCGCGCGTCAAAGGCCTTGCCGGGCGTGCCGGTCGATGTCGACGTGCCGGACGACGACGCGGTCTAACCGTTTCCGATCAAAGCTCCAGCAAGTACTTCCTGCGCACTCCGTCGGCCCAGGCCATGCCGTGGCCGGGGGTCTCGGGCATGGTCATGATGCCGTTCTCGGTCTTCGCCTGAATATCGAACAGCGGCTCCAGCAGGGGGAAATCTTCCAGCCAGGAAACGTTCGGCTGGGCGGCCGCCAAATGGACGAACAGCGACGGCAGGAAATGCGGGGCCACGGAAATGCCGAAGCTTTCCGCCGTTCGCGCCGCCGCCAGGCTGGGCGTCAACCCGCCCATCATCGCCAGGTCGGGTTGTAGGATGTGGAGCGCGCCGGACGTCAGGTAGGGCATGATTTCGGCCATGCTCTGCAGATGTTCGCCCGTCGCGATGGCGACCGGCGATGCGGCGGCAAGCTGCGCATAGGCCGCCGTGTTGGCCGCGGGCATCGGTTCTTCCAGCCACAGGCAATCGACATCGGCGCAGGCATGGACCAGCCGCAGGGCCGTCGCCGGGTCGCACTTTTCGTTCACATCGGCCATCAGCCGGACATGGTCCGGCAGGACGCTGCGCGCCGCCTCCAGCCGCGCTGCATCGCCGCCGTTGCCGGCCAGCCGCGGTTTGACCCCGGCGAAGCCTTGTTCGACATGGGCGAGCGCCTGATCGCGAGTTTCCTCGGGCCCATGGTCGGGCCGATACCCGCCGGAGCCATAGACCGGCAGGCGGCGCGGCGCACCCCCCATGGCGATGCCGAGCGGCAGGCCCTGCCGCCTCGCATGCAGGTCCCAGGCGGCAACGTCGATCGCCGCCATGGCCAGGTTATGGACACCCCGACCGATCCGGTTGAGCGATGCCGCCATATGCCGCCATAGCGTTTCCGGCGTGTTGGCGGCCTGCCCCAGGACCCGGGTTTCAAGGAGGTCCCGCGCGGCGGCCAGCACAACCCCCGACCCACCGCCCAGGCAATAGCTGAAGCCCGTGCCCGTCGCGCCGTCGGAATCCGTCAGATCGACGGCCAGCACGTCGATCTGTGCAACCCCGGAACCGCCGACGGGCCGCTCCAAAGGCAGGCGAAGCAGCTCAGCCGTGACGTGGGTGATGGTGGTCATTTGCTCATTCCGTCCAATATCTGTTGTGCGATTTCCGAACCCTGGGACTTGGCGCGGGTGATCGCAACCATGCCCTGGGCGCGGCTTGCCGTGACGCCGCGACCGTCAAGATACGCCCGGCCGATCATGGCCAAGGCGTCCGCATGTCCCTGGTCGGCGGCCTTGCGAAACCATTCGAACGCAGCTTGCGGGTTTTCAGCGACGCCGTCGCCCGTATCCAGGCGGCGGGCGTATTCGTACTGCGCGTCGAAATCACCCTTCTTCGCGGCCCGGTGAAAGGCCTCGGCCGCGACTTCGGGCAGGCGCGGCACCCCATGGCCCAGGGCGAAGCTGCGCCCGATCCGGACATAAGCCGCCGCCAGATCGATGCCCTGGTCCTTGGCTTCGGTCGCGGCCAGGTCGTCCAGCCCGGCCAGGGCTTTGCCGGTAACCGCCTGTTTCATCTCGACGGCGTTGCTCTGCCCCCGGGCGGCGGCACGGGACAACAAGCGGTATCCCTTGACCGCATCCTGTTCCACGCCCATGCCGCGCATGTAAAACCAGCCCAGCATGGTCGTGGCGTACAAATGCCCCTGATCGGCGGCACGCCCGTACCATTCGGCGGCGGTCTGGAGATTCATATCCGTGCCCTGGCCCCGGGCATACATCCCGGCAATCAATGCCTGGGCCTCGGCGTCGCCCGCTTCGGCGACGGGTTTCAATTCGGTGAACGCAGTTGAGAAATCGCCTTTGTTGTACGCGGCCTGCGCCTCGACCAATCCTGCATGACCGACTGTCGTCGTCGACAGCCACATCAGCGCGGACAGGCAGAGCGGACGGCAGACCTTCATCCCGCGAACTCGGTCAGGTCACGGGCCACGGCCTCGACCACCGGGGGCCAGGCGCGGCTGTCGTCCTGTCGAAACAGACGGGCGGTCGGATACCATGGGCTGTCTGCGCGGCCGGTCAGCCAGCGCCAATCGTTGCCGCGCGGCAGCATCACCCATACCGGCTTGCCCAGTGCCCCGGCCAGATGGGCGACCGCGGTGTCGACGGTAACGACCAGATCGAGTTGCTGGATCAATGCGGCCGTATCGGCGAAATCGCCCAAACCGTCCGAAACGTCCAACAAAGCATCGGGGAGGGGGGTGTCCTGGGCGGCAATTTCCTTTTGCAGGCTGATCCAGGATAGGCCCGGTTGCGCGAACAGCGGGGCCAGATCCGACAGCGGGACCGAGCGCTGGGCGCTGCCGCGCTTTTCCGCCAAGGCGCGCCACGCCAATCCAACGCGCGTTCCCGGTTGCCCGGCAAGCCGCTGGGCCCACTTCGGATCGTCGGCAATCTTCAGGTACGGAGATGGTCCGGGCAGATCGTCCAAGCCGATGCCGAGTACGCGGGGCAGGCTCATCATCGGCAGGCGCAGGTCATGCGGCGGGGCCGGCTGATCCTGCCGCGATACCGCGTATCCGTCGTCCTGCGCCGCGAACAGGCGGCACAACGCGGGCGGCACGTCGGCGATCACTTGGCCGCCCCGGTCCGCGGCCATCGACAGGAAACGCGCGAACTGGATCGCATCGCCCATGCCCTGTTCGGCATAGATCAACAGCCGTCGCCCGGCGAGCGGCGACCCATCCCACAGCGGTGTCGACAGGTTGTCGCGCAGCGTCAGTTTGACGGGCAGGCGCCATCGCGCCTCATATGCTTCCCAGCCTTCGCGGTAATTCCCGGATAGCAATAAGGCTTGGCCCTTATGAACCTCCGAAGCAGTGTCGTGCGGGGCCACGGCCAACGCGCGGTCATAAGCCGCGACCGCTTCGTCCGGGCGTTGCTGGTCGAGCAAGGCATTGCCCAGGTTATGCCAGGGTTCGGGGATGTCCGGGGCGGCTTCGGCGACGCGGCGGAAGGCGGCTTCGGCCTGGTCCGGACGGTTCAGGTCCATCAGGCACAGACCCAGATCGTTGAGGACCGCCGCCGTCGGCTGGGCCGCCGCCAATTGTTCCAAAAGGGGCAGGGCCTCGGCGTCCCGGCCCTGATGGCGCAAGCTCTGCGCCAGCGTGCCGACGGCCTGCGCCGATTGCGGGTTCAGGGCCAGGGCTTGGCGGGCGTGGGTTTCGGCCTCTTCGACAGCACCCTGGTTCAACAGGGCAATGGCGAAATTCTGCTGAAAGACGGGGTCCTGGGCCTTGGCCTCGGCGGACCGGCGAAACAGCGGCAGGGCGGCTGCCGCATTTCCCTGAGATAGAAAGATCGTCGCCCGCAGGGCATTGGCGTGGGGATGGTCGGGCGCCAGGGCCAGGGCGGCGTCCAAATGCCCGGCGGCATCGTCCATGCGGGATTGGCGCAGCCCGTCGATGGCCAGGGCGAGAAGCTGTTCGGGATCGTTCATTCCTGGATCAAACGGCAACCGGCGCGGAAATGCAATTCCCGCGCCGGTCCGAAAATGCCGTTTGCGATGTTCTGACTTAGGTCAGGTTGGCGCAGGCCCGCTGAATACGCTGACAGGCGTCTTCCAACAGGTCGGTCGCCGTCGCGTAGCTGATCCGGAAATAGGGCTCCAGACCGAACGCCGCGCCATGAACGGCGGCGACGCCTTCGGTTTCCAGGATGTAGGTGACGAAGTCTTCGTCGTTCTTGATGACCTGGCCGCCGGGGGTCTTCTTGCCGATTGTCCCGGCACAGGACGGATAGACGTAGAACGCGCCCTCGGGCGTGGCGCAGGAAATGCCATTGGCCTGGTTCAGCATGCTGACAACCAGATCACGCCGCTCCTTGAAGATGGCGTTGTTCTTTTCGATGAAATCCTGCGGGCCGTTCAACGCGGCCACGGCGGCGGCCTGGCTGATCGCGGCCGTATGGGTGATGCCCTGGGACTGGATCATGGTCATGGCCTTGACCAGTTCTTTCGGGGCGCCGCAATAGCCGACGCGCCAGCCGGTCATGCAATAGGCCTTGGACATGCCGTTCATGGTCACGGTGCGGTCGTACAGGCGGGGTTCGACCTGGGCCAGGGTGGTGAATTCGAACCCGTCGTAGACCAGCTTTTCATAGATATCGTCGGAGAAGATCCAGACGTGCGGATGCTTCAACAGGACCTCGGCCAGGGCCTTGATCTCGTCGCGCGTGTAGGCGCTGCCGGTCGGGTTGGACGGCGAGTTGAAGATCAGCCATTTGGTCTTCGGCGTGATCGCCGCGTCGAGTTGTTCCGGCGTCAGCTTGAAGCCGGTTTCCTCGCCGCATTGCACGACCTTGACCACGCCGCCGAACATCACCGGGATATCGGCATAGGAGACCCAGAACGGGGCCGGGACGATCACTTCGTCGCCGGGGTTCACGGTCGCCATCATGGCGTTGAAGATCACCGGCTTGCCGCCGCAGCTGACGTGAATCTGATCGCGGGTGTAATCCAGATCGTGGTCGCGTTTGAACTTGGCGATGATCGCGTCCTGCAGTTCCGGAATGCCGTTGATCGCCGTGTAGCGGGTCATGCCCGCATCCAGCGCCTTTTTCGCCGCTTCGATGACGTGCGGCGGAGTGTCGAAATCCGGTTCACCGGCGCCCAGGCCGATAACGTCTTTGCCCTGGGCCTGCAGGTCGCGGGCCTTCTGGGTGACGGCGATGGTCGGGGACGGCTTGATGGCGCTCAGTCGGTCGGCGAGGAAAGCCATGATCTGGTCCTTGTAGCGTGTTTGATGTGAAATCTGTCGTGGGGGCCTTTGAAAAAAGGACGCCCGGAGACTACGCCCCTCGGTCCCGGCAGGCAAGGCATGGTGCATGCCTGCCGGGAAAGGGTTCGTGGTGAGCGGCGCGGTTAGCCCAGGGCCGCCAGAGCCTGATCGATATCGGCGATAATGTCGTCGATATGCTCGATCCCGATCGACAGGCGGACGTAACCGGCGGTCACGCCGGCGGCGATCTTTTCCTCGTCGCTCAGCTGTTGGTGGGTGGTGCTCCAGGGGTGGATCGCCAGCGACCGAGCGTCACCGATGTTGGCGACGTGATACAGCAGCTTCAGGCCGTCGATGAACTTCGCACCCTGTTCGGCGCCGCCGGCCACCTCGAACCCGATCAAGCCGCCCCAACCGCCGGTGATGGCGGATTCGTTGCGGGCGCGGATCGCTGCGTCTTTCTCCAGGCCGGGGTAGATCACCTTGGCCACCTTGGGGTGGGCTTCCAGGTATTTGGCGACGGCCTCGCCGTTGCGGCAATGCTCGCGCATGCGCAGCGGCAGGGTTTCCAGCCCCTGGATGAACATCCAGGCATTGAACGGGCTGAGCGCCTGGCCCATGTCGCGCAGCATGGTCACCCGCGCCTTCAGGATATAGGCGATGGGCGCGCCCAGGCCCTTCGCGGCGGCGGTCCAGACCGCGCCGTGATAGCTCGGGTCCGGCTGCGTCAGCAGGGGGAAGCGCTCGGCATGGGCGTCCCAATCGAAGTTCCCGCCGTCGATCAGCATCCCGCCGATCGAGGTGCCGTGACCGCCGATGTATTTGGTCAGGGAATAGATGACCACGGCCGCGCCCAGCGCGATGGGCTGGCACAGGGTCGGGGCGGCGGTGTTGTCCATGATCAGGGGCACGCCAAGTTCCCGGCCGATGGCCGCGACTTCGGCGATGGGGAAGATGCGCAGCTTCGGGTTGGCCAGGGTTTCGCCGTAATAGGCGCGGGTCTTGTCGTCCGTCGCCTTGCGGAAGTTTTCTGGGTCGACCGGATCGACGAACCGGGTTTCGATCCCCATGGTCTTCAGGGTGTTGGCGAACAGGTTCCAGGTCCCGCCGTAGATGTCGGTCGACACGACGATGTTGTCACCGGCCTGGGCGATGTTCTGAATCGACATGGCCGATGCGGCCTGTCCCGACGACACGGCCAATGCGGCGACGCCGCCTTCCAACGCGGCCATGCGCTTTTCCAGCACATCGCAGGTCGGGTTCATGATGCGGGTGTAGATGTTGCCCAATTCTTCCAGTCCGAACAGGCGCGCGGCGTGGCCGGTGTCTTCGAACTGATAGGACGTGGTCTGATAAATCGGCACGGCGACGGACGTCGTGGCCGGGTCGGCACGGTATCCGTGGTGCAGGCAAATGGTGCTTTTGTGCATGGATGTCTCTCCTCGAACCAAAACCCTGGGGTGCGGCGCGGTAACCTATCAGAAGTTGCGGCCTTGATGCCAACAGAGTTCCCGTGGCGGGCGAACTGTGGCGAAAACGCGGCCAGCCTGCCCAAAAATCACCCCTGACCAACCCTTGGGCGGCCTCACTCCCGGGCTTTACTTCCAGCGTCCGAAATAACGCACCGAAGCAACGTATCGGCGCAGCCCGCCGGGAGGAGACCGCAACATGCCCATCGTATCCGTCATCGGCCGCCGCTGGTGGGCCTTCCCCCTGGCGTTCGTGGTGACACTGGTGGCGTTCGGTATGGTCGCGGCGGCATCGGCCCGGACCGACGCGCCGAGCACGCTTGCCCGCGTCGTTCCGGCATCCGTGATGGACATGGGCGGCTTGTTCCTGCCTGCGAACGCGGATGCCACGGACAAGGACGGCGCGGAAGGTGAGGGCCAAGTGCGGGCGATCCCGCTGTTGGGCACCGAGATCAAGGTCACCGTTTCCGGCCTGGTCGCCCGCTATGCGATCACCCATCATTTCAAGAACCCGACCGATCGCTGGACCGAGGCGATCTATACCTATCCCCTGCCGCCCGACAGCGCGGTCGACCGTTTGAAAGTGACGGTCGGCGACCGCGTGACCGAGGGCGTGATCAAAGAGCGGGGCGAGGCGCGCCGCATCTATACCGCCGCCAAGACCGCCGGGCGTCGGGCATCGCTGGTCGAACAGCAGCGGCCCAATATATTTTCCACCGCCGTCGCCAACCTGGGGCCGCATGAAACGGTCACCGTTTCCATCGAATTTCAGGAACGCCTGCATTTTCGCGACGGCCAATTCGCCCTGCGTCTGCCGCTGGTCGTCGGGCCACGCTATATCCCCGGTCAGGCCCGCCCGGTGAACTTCGCCGGTGGCTCCGGCTGGGCGCGGGATACGGACGTGGTGCCCGACGCCTCGAAAATCACGCCGCCCCTGCGCGCCGCCGAGGACGGCAAGGGTAATCCTGTGCGCCTGGACATCGCCATCGATGCCGGGTTCCAGATCGGAACCCTGACCAGTTCCAGCCACGATATCCGGGTCGAGCGCCCGGACGCGAACCGCGCCGTGGTGCGCCTGAACGGCGACGGCGTGCCCGCCGACCGGGATTTCGTTCTGCGCTGGGCCCCCGCCGACGCGGCGGATGCGCCGCAAGCGGGGTTCTTCTGGGAAAAGGTCGCGGGCGAGATCTATGGCCTGTTGATGGTCATGCCGCCGGTGTCCGGCGGGGCCGGGTTGTCGCTGCCGCGCCCGGCGCGGGACGTGACCTTCGTGATCGATACATCGGGCTCGATGAAGGGAACCTCGATCGAGCAAGCCAAGAAGGCGCTGATCATGGCGCTCGACCGCCTGGGCCCCAATGACCGCTTCCGCATTATCCGCTTCGCCGGTGGTTATTCCGACCTGACGCCCATGCCCGTTCCGGCCGAGACCAAGATGGTCGAGCGGGCCAAGGCTTATGTGCGCGGCCTGACTGCCGAGGGCGGGACCGAGATCGTCAACGCCGTGACCGCCGCCCTGGCCGGGGTGCATGACGTCAATCCGACCGACGATGGGCGGACGCGCCTTCGCCAGGTGGTCCTGGTGACTGACGGCGCGGTCGGGGATGAAGATCGTCTGCTGTCCCTGATCAACGGGCGGATCGGCGATGCGCGCCTGTTCACCGTCGGTATCGGTTCGGCCCCTAACGGGTTTCTGATGACCCGCGCCGCCGCCGCCGGGCGGGGGACCTATACATTCATCCAATCGGCGGACGAAGTCGCCGAACGCATGGCCGAATTGTTCCTGAAGCTGGAACGCCCGGCCCTGACCGACGTCGCCCTGACCTGGACCCACGACGCCGATACCGGCGGTGAGCGGCCGGAAATCTGGCCCCGGCGGTTGCCCGATCTGTATGCGGGGGAACCCCTGGTCGTCCTGATGAAGCTGAACGACGCCGGACCGGACCTGAAGGTTTCGGGCCGCCTGGGCGGGCGTTTCTGGGAACAGTCGGTGACCATCGGCGGCGGGGCCCCGGCCCCCGGCGTGGCGGCCCTTTGGGGGCGCGAGAAAATCCGCGAACTGATGGACGACATGCGGACGGCGGGAACGATGACCGATCCCGGCGCCGCCAACGACGCCCGCGACGCCTTTCGCCAGCAGATCATCGACACGGCCCTGTCTTTGAATCTGATCAGCAAGTTCACCAGCCTGGTCGCGGTCGATAAGGAACCGGGCCGACCGGCGGGTGTGCCCCTGGCCGAGGGGCAGGTGCCGGTCAACCTGCCGGCGGGGTGGGACCGCGACGCCATCGAAGGCACGCCGAACGGGCCCGTCCCTGCCCCGGCGCCGACCCTGCGCAAGACTATGGCCCCGACGGCCCCGGGCCGGGCCGCGACCCTGGCCTTCAACCGCACCGATCCGGCGGTGACGGCGCATCTGGCCGCTGCCGTCTCGGGCACGCCCCTGGCGGCGGCCCCGCAGACGGCGACCCCGGCCCATGCCTATATGGGGCTGGGTGTGCTGTTCGTGATTGCGGCCCTGGCCATTCTAACCCTGAGTTGGCGGGGGCCGCGTCCGCGCCGTCGCCGCTCGGATACGGGCGAGGCTGATTGATGGCGGCGCTTGCCCCCCGTTTACGTTTGCTCCCTGCCTATGCAGCACTCTCCAGATCGGTGGCGGCGATTGTTGCCGCCGCCGGTCTGGGACTTTTTTTATGGGGGGCCTATATCCCGGCCAAGGGCTGGGTCGCGCAAATTCTGTTGGAACAGGCCTGGGATCGCGCCCGAAAGACCCATGGCGCGGCCCACGGTACGGCACAACCCTGGCCATGGGCCGACATGACGCCGGTCGCGCGTTTGTCGGTTGATCGATTGGGGGCTCAGGCAATCGTCCTGGCTGGGGCGTCGGGTAGCTCGCTGGCGTTTGGCCCCGGCCATGTCGACGGCACGGCCCTGCCCGGAGAGCCGGGGCATAGCGTGGTCTCGGCCCATCGCGACACCCATTTCGCCTTTCTGCAGGACACCCGGATCGGCGACCGCATTCGCGTCGAGCGGCCCGGCGGGGGCGAGGTGACGTACCGCATCGTCGAGCAACGTGTGATCGACACCCGCAAGGAGCAGGTCGTGCTGCATCCGGAGGCGGATGTTCTGACGCTGATCACCTGTTTTCCGTTTACGGATTGGACGCCGGGCGGCCCTTTGCGGCTGATTGTAACGGCTGAGCGCTGAATATGATTATCATCGGCGGCGATTGCGACTAACATGCCGGCCTTCATAACTCTGTCTTTCCCTCATCTCCGGCCGCCGTCCGGCGACCGGCAAATCCAAGAAAAACCTTCAAAGGAGGACTCCAATGGCCGCCGGTACTATCGACTCAACCCTTTTCCGTGACCAATTCTCCACCGCCGCGATGCGCGCCGTCTTCGACGATAAGATGACCGTGCAGAAGTGGCTGGACGTCGAAGCCGCGCTGGCCCGGGCCGAGGCGGCCCTGGGCATCATTCCCGCCGAAGCGGCGGACCACATTTCCAACGCTGCCGTGGTCGGCCTGTACGATCTGGACGATCTGCGCGACCAGATGGCCCGCACCAGCCACCCGATCGTTCCGGTGGTTCGCGCGATGGCGCAGGTTTGCGAACATCAGGGTAATAAGAAATCCGGCGAGTTCGTGCACTGGGGTGCGACGACCCAGGACATCATGGATACCGGCTTGGTCCTGCAAATGAAGGATGGCCTGGACCTGGTGATCGAAGGCCTGGAAGAAGTCGCAACCAACATGGCCAAGCTGGCCAAGGAACACCGCGACACGCCGCTGGCCGGGCGCACCCATGGTCAGCAGGCCCTGCCGGTGACCTTCGGCTACAAGGTCGCCGTCTGGCTGGACGAAGTCCGCCGCCATCAGGAACGCCTGAAGGAAATGGCCCCGCGCGTGCTGGTCGGTCAGTTCTCGGGCGCGGTCGGCACCTTTGCCGCCCTGGGCGAAAAAGGCCCGGACGTGACCGATAAGATGATGGCCGACCTGGGCCTGGGTTCGCCGGTCATCAGCTGGCACGTCGCCAAGGACCGCCCGGCCGAGTACGCCTGCGCCCTGGCGCTGGTCGCCGGGACCATGGGCAAGATCGCCCATGAGGTCGCGACCCTGCAGCGGACCGAGCTGGCCGAACTGGAAGAACCGCATCAGCCGGGCAAGGTCGGTTCCTCGACCATGCCGCAGAAGCGCAATCCCTCGACCTGCGAAGGCATTCAGTCGTTGGCGCGTCTGGCCTGGGCCTGTGTGCCGCCCGCGTTCGAAGGCATGGTCGCCGAACACGAGCGCGACAAGATCGCCAACCAGGGCGAGCGCGATTTCATTCCGCGCCTGTGCAGCTATACCGAGGCTGCCGTGCGCAAGATCGCCTTCGTCGTTGGCGGCCTGACCGTCCGCGCCGGCAACATGCGCAAGAACCTGGATATCTCCGGCGGCCTGCTGCTGTCCGAAGCGGTGATGATGAAGCTGGGCGAAGCTATTGGCCGTAACTCGGCCCACGACGTCGTCTACGAAGCGGCCATGGAAGCCTTTGAGAAGGATCTGGTGTTCCGCGATCTGCTGCTGGCCGACGAACGCGTCACCGCGGTGATGTCCGCCGAGGAACTGGACGAGCTTCTCGACCCCGCCCGTTACACGGGCCTGTCGGGCGAGATGGTCGACCGCGTCCTGGCGCAGCGCTGACCGAACCTGTTTCCGGGGTGGGCGAAAGTCGTCCGCCCCGGCCGAATTCAGACTTTTCATACGGCGGGGGTGACCGGGTCATCCCCGCCGCTTATATAAGTAGCCATGGCCATGGACAGCGCGACCGATAAACTTCCCAACGCCCCGTGCGTGTTCCAGCCGCCCAAGCGGGCGGCGGTGGAGGGCGGCGCTGCGTTCGACCTGCAAAGCGAATATTCCCCCGCCGGGGACCAGCCGCAGGCGATCAAGGAATTGACCGCGGGCCTGGAAGCCGGGGAGCGGGATCAGGTTCTGCTTGGCGTGACCGGCTCGGGCAAGACCTTCACCATGGCCCATGTGATCCGCAACCTGGGCCGCCCGGCCCTGGTGCTGGCGCCCAACAAGACCCTGGCGGCGCAGCTTTACGGCGAGATGAAGGAATTCTTCCCCGAGAACTCGGTCGAATATTTCGTCAGCTATTACGACTATTACCAGCCCGAAGCCTACGTGCCGCGCACCGACACCTATATCGAGAAAGACGCCTCGATCAACGAGCAGATCGACCGCATGCGCCATTCGGCGACGCGCGCCCTATTGGAACGCAACGACGTGGTGATCGTGGCTTCTGTGTCCTGCATATACGGTATCGGCGCCGTTGAAACCTACGCCGAGATGATCGTGCGCCTGAAACCGGGCGGGCGGATCGAGCGCGACAAACTGCTAAAGCAGTTGGTTGCGCTGCAATACAAGCGCAACGACGCCGCTTTTTTCCGGGGGACGTTCCGGGTGCGGGGCGATGTGGTCGAAATCTTCCCCTCGCACCTCGAGGATCGGGCCTGGCGGCTGTCCCTGTTCGGGGACGAGGTCGAAGCCATTTGGGAGATCGACCCCCTGACCGGCGAGAAGGTCGCGGCCCTGGACGAGATCATTGTCTATCCGAACAGCCACTATGTGACGCCGCGCCCGACGCTGATGCAGGCGATCCCCCAGATCAAGGCCGAGCTGAAGGTCCGTCTGGCTGAATTACAGGAACAGGGCAAGCTGCTAGAGGCCCAGCGCCTGCAGGAACGTACGACCTTTGATCTGGAGATGCTGGAGACCACGGGACATTGTTCCGGTATCGAAAACTACAGTAGATACCTTACGGGCCGGGACCCCGGCGACCCGCCGCCGACCCTGTTTGAATACCTGCCGGAAAACGCCTTGTTGGTGGTCGACGAAAGCCACGTCACGGTGCCGCAGATCGGCGGCATGTTCAAAGGCGATTACGCCCGCAAAACGACGCTGGCCGAGTTCGGTTTCCGTCTGCCGTCCTGTATCGACAACCGCCCGCTGAAGTTCGAGGAATGGGACGGCATGCGCCCGCAGACGGTGTTCGTCTCGGCCACGCCGGGCCCGTGGGAGCTGGAACGTACCGGGGGCGTAATAACCGAGCAGGTCGTCCGCCCGACGGGCCTGATCGATCCGCTCTGTATCGTCCGTCCGGTCGAAAATCAGGTCGACGACCTGCTGATGGAGGTCAAGGAGACGGCTGCCAAGGGGCAGCGGACCCTGGTCACGACCCTGACCAAGCGCATGGCCGAGGACCTGACCGAGTACCTGCACGAACAGGGGGTGCGCGTCCGCTACATGCATTCGGACATCGACACCCTGGAACGCATCGAAATCATCCGTGATTTGCGTCTGGGCGCATTCGACGTACTGGTCGGTATTAACCTTTTGCGCGAGGGTTTGGACATTCCCGAATGTTCGCTGGTCTGTATTTTGGATGCGGACAAGCCGGGCTACCTGCGGTCCAAGACCTCGCTGGTTCAGACCATCGGCCGGGCGGCGCGAAACGTCGACGGGCGGGTCATTCTCTATGCCGACGAGACGACCGAGGCCCTGGATTACGCCCTGAGCGAGACCAGTCGCCGCCGCGAAAAGCAGCAGGAATACAACCTTGCCCATGGCATCACCCCGGAAAGCGTGAAGAAGGGCTTCTCCCGCGCGCTGGAAAGCGTTTACGAGGGCGATTACGTCACGGTCGATACGGGTGTGTCCGGCGAAACGGAATTGGCGGGCCACAACCTGCAGGCCGTGATCGCGGATTTGAACGAAAAGATGAAAAAGGCCGCCGCCGACCTGGAATTCGAGGAAGCGGCCCGCCTGCGCGACGAAGTCCGTCGCCTGGAAGCGGTCGACCTGGGCCTGGGCGCGCCCGGCACGGCGCCCAGCCAACTGGTCAGCCGCAAGCCGGGGGCGGAAAAGCGCGCCGCGGGCGGCGCGTCCTGGAAACCGAAGGGCAAAGGGGCGCGAAAAGCCGCCGCGCGCCCGCCGAAACGGCGATCCTAGAAAAAAAGAAGCCCGATCAGCACGGCGATGACCACGACGGCCGCGCCGATCAGCTCCATCAGCATGTCTTCGAAGATTTCAGTCAGCGTCCGCTCGTGCATCGGGCGCGACAGCAGGAACACGCGGACCAGAAGGTACAGGCCTACTACTAGTAGGATGATTGCCGCCGGAGAGATCGGGAATTCTGCGGTCATGGCGTCCTCACGGGCTGAGCAGCAGTGGGCTCATGTGCCACATCAGCATCCAATGGCCCCCTTTGGCGGTCACGATGGGATCCCGTTCCAGGCAAGCGATAGAGCCGGGGTCGAAGCCGATGACACCGGCGCTGGCGTCGCCGCAAGTCAGATACGAGACGATGCGGCTCATGAACGGGTCATGGCCGACGACCATGGTGTCCTGGGTCCAGGCTGCCGCCGCTTCGGTCAGGGTGTCCAGGCGGGATGAGGGCGTCAAATCCTTCATTTCCTCGACAATGCGCCCCGGGCCGATGACCGGCGACAGGATCAACGCCGTCTGTTGGGCGCGCAGAACCTCAGAATGAATGACGCGCGGCACGCGCACGCCCGCGCGGCCCAGGAACGAAGCCATGCGGGCAACGTCCTTCTTTCCCTGTTCGCAAAGCGGGCGGTCGGGATTGACGTCCTTGGTTGTCGCCATGCCGTGGCGCACCAGGTAAAGGCGCATGGGGTCGTCTTTCTTTCGGGGCGAGGGGGTTACGGTTATAGCAGGCCCATTCGGCGCAACAAAACGCCCTGTAATGGAACCGGTAAGGTCGGGGCTTTACCTGTTTTTGCGCAGATCGACGATGTTGGAGCGTTTTCCCGACGTTGGGTCCGTTTCGTCGGCATCGTCGCCGCGCGACGGCGACAGGCGTTCGGCGGGCAGGGTGATCCGGACGGTCGTCCCGGCGCCTAGCTTGCTGAAAATCTCCAGGCGGCCGTTGTGGGCATCGACATAGGATTGGACCAGGGCCAATCCCAGTCCGACGCCGCCCGCGTGATCGCGCGTCGCCGATCCGGCGACCCGGTAAAACGGTTTGGTGATCAGCTCCAATTGTTCCTCGGCAATGCCGATCCCGGTGTCATTGACCTCGATGACGAAGTCGCCGGTATGCTTTTCCATGCGAACCCGCAGGGTGATGCTGTCCCCAGGGGCGGAATATTTGATGGCGTTGGACACCAGATTGATGATGCATTGGGTGATCAGGCGGTCGCTGCCCAACATCATCGGCAGGACTGCGGGGCGGTCGAGCTTGAAGAACCGTTCGTGCGTTTCCTGCCACCCATCGATGATCTGAACGCATCGGTCGACGGTCTGGCCCAGGTTGAAATAGGACTCTTTCAACGTGAATTTGCCGCCTTCGATGCTGGCGACGTCGAGCATTTCATCGATCAGATTCAAAAGGTGGCGGCCGCTTTCGTATACGCCTTCGGCGTAGCTGCGGTAATTGCCGGTCAGCGGGCCCAGGACCTCGTTCTTCATGATCTCGGAAAAGCCCAGGATGGCGTTCAGCGGCGTCCGCAGTTCGTGCGACATGCTGGCCAGAACCTCGGACTTGGCGCGGCTTTGTTCGACGGCGCGCTCTTTTTCCTGCTTCTGGATCAGCTCATGCGTCACCCGCTCGGTCACGTCGCGGAAGGTATAGGTAAAGAACAAGCGGTCTTCGGTCCGCCGCTCGGACGGGTTCAGGCGGGACGATTGGCGGCGGAAACGCCCTGGCATGAACTCCAGGTAATAGGGTTTCGCGTCTGTCGGGTTGAAGCGGACGACGGCGGGTGAGCGGGGGCTGCTCTCGGCCCGCTTGGCGGCGGCTTCATCGTCGCCGGGGAACAGGAATTCCTTGTCCGCGGGCAGGAAGGAGTTCAGGTCCGCCTCTTCCAGGGACTCCGTGTCAGCCCGAAGCAAGCTGATCGCGGCGTCGTTATGGGCGACGATCCGCCCGCCGGCATTGGTGACGACGACGCCGTCGAAGCTGTTTTCCAGCACTTCGTGGATGAACGCACGCTGATGGATCAGGTTCATCCGTTGGCGGAAGATCACGACCGCATTGGCCCAGAGGTCCCGATAGACCGAGAAGATCACCAGCCCCGCGACAAGGACCAGGACGGCGGTGACGGGAATGATGAAGGCCAGATACATCTGGATCAGCAGGGCGGCGGCGGTGAAGCCAACGCCGATGGTGGCGCCGATGACGCTTCCCGCGCGCCAGGAGAAGACCTCCATCCGGGCGCCGAGCAGCAATGTCAAAACCAGCAAGCCAACAATTACGGCTTCCGGTTTGGCGGTATGCAGCGCCCGGCCTTGGACAAGGCTTTCAAAGGCCAGGGCTTGAAGTTCGATCCCATGCAGGCGTCCGTATACGGGCACGGCGTGCTGATCGCCCAGCTCTGTCGCGGCGGCGCCGACGATGACCTTCTTTCCCCGTAATTTTTCGGCGGGAACGACGCCGTCCAATATATCGATGAAGGAAAAGCGGGGGATGGTTTCGATGTCGATGCCGAAATCCAGGTCGAAGGTATGGACAGCGAACGACGCCGGTCCGGCCAGCAGCGCCGACATCGCAGGAAGGTCGCCGCCGTGCCACGTCGCGGTCGTGCGCATGGTTCGGATAAGTCCGTCCCGGGACGGGGCGAAGATGACGTTCCCCAATTGCACGGCAGCCCGGAATTCGGGCAGAGGCAGGGTGTCATGCAACGACAGGCCGCCGCCATGGGCGGTCATGCGTTGGCGAAAGGCGGCCAGGATGACCTGGCTGCGGGCCCGCATCAGGGCTTCTTTCAGGGCTTTGTCCTGGTCCGGCGTCGACCGGGAGGAAAAATCGACGTCATAGCCGATTTCGACCACGCCGGCGTCGGTCAGACGGTTAAGCAATTGGGCATGCAACGATCGCGGCCAAGGCCAGACGCCGACCCGGTCGATGGAAACCGGGTCGATCTGAACCAAGGCCAACCGCTCGGTCGCGGGCCTTTTGTTCAGGGAATATCCAGCGTCGATAAATAGGCGGTCGATCGGCCAAAGCATCCCGAATGCATGCAGCAGGGACACAACGGCAAAGATCAGGAGGTAAGGGGCATGCCTTTGCACTGCCGCCTTTGCGCCCGCCCATGCACGGCTTTTGGCTATGGAACTGTCCTCACGTAACTAAATCGCCGGCGAGTTGCGCCGGCGATTAGAGATTATCAGTTCTGGGCGTTGGCGCCACCCGCATTCGGGTTGCCGCCACCGGCGTTGGGGTTGCCGCCGTGGGCGTTGGAGCTGCCGCCACCGGCGTTCGGGTTTCCACCAAAGGCATTGGTGTTGCCGACCAAGCCCGGAGGAGTCGCGCCACTGAGACCGGGAGGCGTGGTGCCCGTCAGGCCCACGGCAACGCCTTGCGGAACGTTGCCGCCGGGGTTCAGGGCACCGGTGCCAAGGCTATCCGACGGAGAGAACGCCGCGTTGATGCCATTGCCGTTGTCGCTTCCGTTGCCGCGCCCGACACTGCGCCCGGGGGCGCCATCCTGACGGAGAAGCCCGTTGCTGAGCTGTGCCAAGGTCACGTTCTGGCCGGAAATCTTGGCCCCGATTTTCACGCCTTTACCGTTCGCAGGGCCATTTGCCTGCTTGCCGGGGGCGGTGTCGGACTGCGCGCCTTGATCCTGCGGGGCGGGTTGACCCGCTGCCGGGGCGCCCGCAGCCTTTCCGCGGACGGTCAGGTTGCCGCCGCCGGTCGGGCTGCTGGCCGTCTGACCGGGTCGAATGAAGACCGTTTGACCGGAACGAATATCCGCGACCTGCACCAAACCGCTGATGACGTGCACGACAGCGCCTTGCGATCCCACCGTGGTGGTGAAGGTGGTGCCCTTGACGACCACGGCGACATCCGGGGTCAGAACCTCGAAATGCTGTTCTTTGCGCTTCTCCACGTCGAACAACAAGGTGCCCACCAATTGGCGAACCCGCGTCATCATCGACGGATCGGCGACGGCCGGAATTTCCAACGCGCTGTTGGGCGAGACGACGATCGTATTCTTGCCGTTACGCAGAACGGCCCGACCGTCACCATCGGTGGTGACGCGTTGACCCGGGGCGACCTCGTCGCCGGTCGTCAGCGCGACCGGACGAATGCCCTGGAAAGTGACTTGCACCGAACCCTTGGATTCAACAAGGGTCCAGGCGCCGGAATCGGCGGTCGCGGGGGCTATGGTAAAGAACACCATCAACACCCCGAGAAGGGCCAATTTGGGCATAGCGATCATGGATTTCATTTGATTCACCGGTTCTCACGAATTGTTCTAGTCGTGTTATCTACATATTATGCATATGTTCCGGAATGGATAGTGTGACGTAGGTCATAATCGGTCATAAATTTAACCATGATTGCCACATGGGTATGATCGATATATGCAGGATAAGGCGGGCAAGCTTAACCACACTCACATGTGGTGATATGCAGAAGACCCGGACCGAACAGAAGGTTTAACTCGGCGCCTAAATGAAGTTCTCCCCCATCAAAAAAACCGGTTTCCTGCTGTCCGTGGCGACCTGCGCTCTCTGGTCGGGGTTTGCCCTGGCGCAGACGTCAGGAACGGCGTCCAGCCCCGCGCAGATCGAGAAGCGGATCGATGAGCAGCGCCAGCGTCCGCCGGAAGAACTGCGCCCGGGGCAAGGTGTTGTCGCCCCTGCGGTGCCGCTGCCGTCCGGGGAGAAGATTTCCTTCGTTCTCAGCGCTGTCATTATCGAAGGCGCGACCGCATTCGAGCCTGCGGAGTTGGCGGCATTGTATCGGCGCTACCTTGCGACGCCGGTGACAGAGGTCGAAATCCGTGAAATCGCCAAGGCCGTCACCAAGCTCTATCAGGACGCAGGTTATATTTTCTCCCAGGCCGATGCCCTGCCGCAGGACGTTGTCGATGGTGTCCTGACCCTCCGGGTCACGGAAGGGTATGTGGAACGGATCGAGGTGGAAGGCCTCGATGTCGACGATCCGCGCATTGCGGGTTATTTCGATGCCGTGCTTGCCGAGCGCCCCGTCCGGTTGGAAACGATTGAGCGGGCGTTGTTGCTGACCAATGATTTGTCCGGGGTCGCGCTGGCTGATTCCAAGGTCGCCGACGGCGCAACGACCGGTGCGAAGGTGCTGAAGCTGCGGTTCGATACCAAGGACTATAACGCGGATGTCTATCTGGATAACCGGGGCACGCCTTCGTCAGGGCGGTTGCAGACCTGGTTGTCCGGCTCGGCGAATGGAATATTGACCACGGGCGATCAGCTGCGATTGGGCTTCTTCACGGTGCCGGATGCCCCGCAGGAGTTGTTGTACGGCTCGGCCCGCTGGACACAGCCGCTCGGCCGTTGGGGGACGACTGCGGAACTGGCATTGTCCGCCAGCAAGGTCAATGCGGGCGACTATTTGGCCGATAGCGATACGGAATCGAAAAGCCGCCGCATCCATCTGACGCTGCGCCACCCGGTGATGCGGAGCCGTAACCAAAGCCTCTGGGCGATCGGCGAGTTGGATTACTACGACCTAAGCGAGGACCGCAACGGCACCGACAACTACGAAGACCGGAACCGTTTCGCCGTGTTGGGGGTGGAGTATTACCGGCCGTCTCTGGGTAACGGCGATATCTACGCGAAATGGGCCTACACGCGGGGCCTGGATGTCCTGGGGGCGTCGAATCCTGGAAACGGTTTGCTGTCGCGCAGTGACGGCAAGGCCGTGTTCGACAAGGTGACGCTTGAACTTCGCCGCCTGCAGAAGATTTGGGGCGGGTTGGGCTTGTTCGTACAGGCCAAGGGTCAATGGTCCAATCAGCCGCTCCTGACCGGGGCGGAGTTCTCGCTGGGCGGCAGCCAATATGGGCGCGCTTACGATTACGGGGAACTGGTTGGTGACAGCGGCGCGGGGGCCTTGGCGGAACTGCGATATACCGGCAAGAAACCGGTCGATTGGGTTTCTTCCTATGACCTGTATGTGTTTTATGACGGCGGTGTCGTCTGGAACGATGGCGGCGCCCGCCAAACCCTGACCTCGGTCGGGGGTGGTGTTCGGACGACCGTCAACGATCTGGCCTATGCCGATATTCAGGTGGCGAAGCCCTTGAATCGCAACGTATCGACCGAAAGCGATGACGACCTGCGGGTGCTGTTCGCGCTGGGCGCGAGCTTCTAGTAGTTAATCGCGTCGGCGGTGGCTTCGGCGGCTGATCCAATCTGTTTAATCAAATCGGCGCCTGGCAAACCGGCAGTGGGCCAAAAAGAAAACGCCGCCCGAATGGGCGGCGTTTCTGAAATCGTATTCGGTCCGGTGTTAGCCGGCGGCGGCGACCAGCGCCTCCGCGACTTTGACCTCGGCTTCGGCGTCGGCCCGGGTGTCGTCCCCGGCATCGGCCAGGGCCTTCTGCGCGCTCTGCAGACGGTCCGTGGCGGCTGCCTTGTCGATATCGGCCACGGCGACGGCTTCATCAGCCAGCACCGTGCAGGTTTCCGGATCGACCTGGACGAAACCGCCGCTGACGAAGATCCGGTTGGTGACGTTGCCGCCCTCATGGACGTCGATGACGCCCGGACGGATCGTGCCGATCAGCAGCGAATGGCCGGGAAGGACACCCATGTCGCCTTCGCTACCGGGCACCACAACCATCTCGACGGGCTGAGACGCCACCAGCTTTTCAAGCGAAACCAGATCGAATTGGATCGTATCGGCCATGTACAGGGTGTCCTCTGCCTAAATTCCGGCCTTAAGCCGCTTCGGCGGCCAGTTTCTTGGCCTTCTCGATGGCTTCGTCGATGGTGCCGACCATGTAGAACGCCGCTTCCGGCAGGTGGTCGTAATCGCCGTTGACGATGCCCTTGAAGCCCTTAATGGTCTCTTCCAGCGGAACCAGGACGCCCGGCGTGCCGGTGAAGACTTCGGCCACGTGGAAGGGCTGCGACAGGAAGCGCTGGATCTTACGGGCGCGGGCGACGGTCAGTTTGTCTTCTTCCGACAGTTCGTCCATGCCCAGGATCGCGATGATGTCCTGCAGCGACTTGTAGGTCTGCAGGGTCTGCTGAACGCTGGTCGCGACCTTGTAGTGCTCGTCACCGATGATCCGCGGATCAAGGATACGCGAGGTCGAGTCGAGCGGGTCAACCGCCGGGTAAATGCCCAATTCCGCGATCTGACGCGACAGAACGGTCGTCGCATCCAGGTGCGCGAAGGACGTGGCCGGCGCGGGGTCGGTCAAATCGTCCGCAGGGACGTAAATGGCCTGGACCGAGGTGATCGAGCCCTTCTTGGTCGAGGTGATGCGTTCCTGCAGCATGCCCATGTCCGTGGACAGGGTCGGCTGGTAACCCACGGCCGAAGGAATACGGCCCAGCAGAGCGGACACTTCCGAGCCTGCCTGGGTGAAACGGAAGATGTTATCGACGAACAGCAGCACGTCCTGACCTTCTTCGTCGCGGAAGTATTCCGCCTGGGTCAGACCGGTCAGAGCGACGCGGGCACGGGCTCCGGGCGGTTCGTTCATCTGGCCATAGACCAGAGCGGCTTTGGAGTTGCCGCCTTCGAGGTCGATAACGCCGGATTCGATCATCTCGTGGTACAGGTCGTTCCCTTCACGGGTACGTTCACCCACACCTGCGAAGACCGAGTAACCGCCGTGGCCTTTGGCGACGTTGTTGATCAGTTCCATGATCAGAACCGTCTTGCCGACGCCGGCGCCGCCGAACAGACCGATCTTACCGCCCTTGGCGTAGGGGGCGATCAGGTCGACGACCTTAATGCCGGTGGTCAGAACTTCGGTTTCCGTCGACTGTTCGGCGAATTCCGGGGCCGAACGGTGGATCGGGGAACGCTTCTTGGTGTTCACCGGACCACGTTCGTCAACGGGGTCGCCGATGACGTTCATGATGCGGCCCAGCGTTTCCGGGCCAACCGGGACGGAGATGCTGTCGCCGGTGTCGGACACTTCGGCGCCGCGCTGCAGACCGTCCGTGGTATCCATGGCGATGGTGCGCACGGTGTTTTCACCCAAGTGCTGCGCCACTTCGAGAACCAGCGTTTGATCGCCGACTTTAACTTCCAGGGCGTTCAGAATCGCGGGTAGATCACCCGAGAACTGGACGTCCACGACGGCGCCCAAAACCTGGGACACCTTACCGACACTGTTAGTAGCCATAGTCTCCTAGCTCCCGTTCAAGCGGACTCTAGAGCGCTTCCGCGCCAGAGATGATTTCGATGAGTTCTTTGGTAATGAAGGCCTGGCGCGTCCGGTTGTAGGTCAGCGTCAAGCCGTTGATCATGTCGCCGGCGTTGCGGGTCGCGCTGTCCATGGCGGTCATACGCGCACCGTGTTCCGAAGCGGAGCTTTCCAACAGCGCCTGGAACAACTGCACCCCAAGGTTACGGGGCAGCAAGTCGGAGAGGATTTCGTTTTCTTCCGGCTCGTACAGGTAGACGGCGGACGGACCGGAGGCTTTCTCCGCACCCTCTTCGTCTTTCGGCGCCTGGAAGGGAATAATCTGTTGTTTGGTGACGATCTGCGTCATCGCCGACTGGAAGCGGTTGAAGACAACCGTGCAGACGTCGAATTCGCCGGCCTCGAACATTTCGATGATCTTGGTCGAAACCATTTCGGCTTCGTCGTACTTCACGCCGCGTTTGCCGATACCTTCGAAGGTTTCGACGATGTCGGCGGCGAAGTCGCGACGCAGCAGGTCACGCGCTTTCTTGCCGACGCAGAGGATCTTGACCGTATGGCCTTCGATCTTCAGGTGGCGGGCTGTGTTGCGGACGGCGCGAACGATCGACCCGTTGAAGCCGCCGCACAGGCCGCGGTCCGCGGTGCAGGCGACCAACAGGTGAACGTCGTTTTTACCGGTCCCGGCGAGCAGCTTGGGTGCCGCTTCCGGGTCGCCGATGTTGGCGCCGATGGCCGCCACCATGCTCTCCATGCGCAGGGCATAGGGACGGGCGGCTTCGGCACCTTCCTGGGCGCGGCGCAACTTGGCCGCGGCCACCATTTTCATGGCCGAGGTGATCTTCTGCGTCGATTTGACGCTGTTGATCCGGATTTTCAGATCCTTGAGCGAAGGCATGAAAGCGCTTTCCTCGTTCGTTCGTCAGGTTGGCCGCCCGGAGGGCCGGGCGGCCGTCAATATTTGACCTGTCCCGACGCTTAGGCCGCGAAGGATTTGGAGAAGTCGTCGAGGAATTTCGACAGCTTTTCCGAGGTTTCGTCGCTGATGGCCTTGTCCTTGGTGATAGCACCCAGGATGTCGGCGCCCTTGTCGCGGACCGCGTCCAGCAGACGGCTTTCGAAGGCGGTGATGTCGCCAACGGCAACACCGTCCGCATAGCCCTTCACGCCGGCGAAGATCACGACAACCTGTTCGGCCACGGTCAGCGGCGAGTACTGAGGCTGCTTCAGCAGTTCCGTCAGACGCGCGCCGCGGGCCAGCAGCTTCTGGGTGGCCGGGTCCAGGTCCGAAGCGAACTGGGCGAAGGCCGCCATTTCGCGGTACTGGGCCAGTTCCAGCTTAATGGAGCCGGAAACTTGCTTCATGGCCTTGGTCTGGGCGGCGGAACCGACGCGGGAAACCGACAGGCCGACGTTAACGGCCGGGCGGATGCCCTTATAGAACAGTTCCGTTTCCAGGAAGATCTGACCGTCGGTGATCGAAATCACGTTGGTCGGAATGTACGCAGAGACGTCACCAGCCTGGGTTTCGATGACCGGCAGAGCGGTCAGCGAGCCAGCGCCCAGTTCGTCGTTCATCTTGGCCGCGCGCTCGAGCAGGCGGGAGTGAACGTAGAACACGTCGCCCGGGTAAGCTTCACGGCCCGGCGGGCGGCGAAGCAGCAGGGACATCTGACGATAAGCGACAGCCTGCTTGGACAAATCGTCATAGAAGATGACGCCGTGCATGCCGTTGTCGCGGAAGTATTCGCCCATGGCGCAACCCGTGTAGGGGGCCAGGAACTGCATCGGCGCCGGCTCGGAAGCCGTGGCGGCGACGACGATGGAATATTTCAGCGCGTCGTAGTCTTCCAGGGTCTTGACCAGCTGGGCGACGGTGGAACGCTTCTGACCGATGGCGACGTAAACGCAGTAGAGCTTTTCGGACTCGTCCTTGGCGTTTTCGTTGACCGACTTCTGGTTCAGGATCGTGTCGATGATCACGGCGGTTTTGCCGGTCTGGCGGTCGCCGATGATCAGTTCGCGCTGGCCGCGGCCGACCGGGATCAGGCTGTCGATAGCCTTCAGACCCGTCTGCACCGGCTCGTGAACCGACTTCCGGGGGATGATGCCCGGGGCTTTGACTTCAACCAGGCGGCGTTCGGTGGCTTCGATGTCGCCCTTGCCGTCGATCGGGTTGCCCAGACCGTCGACAACGCGACCCAGCAGGCCCTTGCCGACCGGAACGTCGACGATGTCGCCCGTCCGCTTGACGGTGTCGCCTTCCTTAATGTCGCGGTCGTCACCGAAGATAACGACACCGACGTTGTCGGTTTCCAGGTTGAGCGCCATGCCCTTGATGCCGCCCGGGAATTCGACCATTTCGCCGGCCTGCACCTGATCCAGGCCGTAGACGCGAGCGATACCGTCACCAACGGACAGCACCTGACCGACTTCCGCGACTTCGGCTTCGGAGCCAAAGTCGGCGATCTGTTTCTTGAGAATGGCGGAGATTTCCGCGGCGCGGATTTCCATGGTCGGATCCCCTTTATCGCATGCCTAAGCGAAGTTGCTGAAGTTTGGTTTTGATCGAGGAATCGATCATGCGCGAACCAATCTTGACCACTAGGCCGCCCAGCAGGTCTTCGTCTACCCGGGCGTCCACGGAAACCTTGGTTCCCATGGCCTTTTTCAGTTCATCCTCGATCGTTTTAAGCTGTTTGGCGCTCAGTTCCTGAGCAGAGCTGACCTCGGCGGTCAACTCGCCCCGGCGCTGGGCCAAAATACCCTGAAACTGCTTGATCATGGCGGTCAGCGAGAACAAACGACGGTTCTGCGCAACGACGCCGACAAAGCGTTTGGTAAGTTCGGAAACACCCGCCGCAGTAAGGATCGCATCCATGGCGGCGACTTGGTCGTCGCGGGCGATCACGGGAGAGCGGATCAGGCGCGCCAGATCGGCGCTTTCATCGACCATGTCACGAATGACGTTAAGGTCGGCTGCGACCGTGTCCAACTGTTTGTCGGCTTCGGCCAATTCGTAAAGGGCGGTCGCGTAGCGGCCTGCTAGACCGGAAGCGCCTGCGATATCCGATGACACCTGGGAAACCCCTTGAGTAAGTTTTTTGTACGGACCCTTGAGCGCCGGTTTTGACCGATTCATACCCCGTTGAAAGGCGCATGAACCTGCCCGTTCCGGCGGACCCCGCCTGAAAAGCGCGGCCAGTCCTACCACAGAGGTTTCGCCCATGCAACCAGAGGCGGCGCGCTTTTTTCACAGTTTGTGAATCAAACCGATTTGCCGTTGATTCCCGGCCCTTTCGAAAGGCCGATTTCCCTACCGATCTACATGAAAGAATAGGGGTCGATGTCGATTTGGACGCGAACTTTCTTCGGAATTTGCGCCCGCGCGATCCAGGCGCGGACGATCGGCTGTACGGCGGTGCCGCGTCCGGCCTTCAGTAGCAGTCGTCGGCGGTGTCGTCCCCGGATCATCGCCAGGGGGGCGGGGGCTGGGCCCAGAACCTGGACGTCGGCCCCTTGCGGCGCGGTCCGGCCCAAGGCGCGGGCCCCGGCATCCACCGCGGCCTCGTCCGTGCCGGATACGATTACCCCGACCAAGCGGCCATAGGGCGGCATGTGGGTGTCTTCGCGGGATTGGGCCTCGGCCCGGATGAAGCTGTCGCGGTCGCCGGCGGCGATCGCGGCCATCACCGGGTGTTCGGGCATATAGGTCTGGATCAGCACTCGGCCCGGGTGCTCGGCCCGCCCGGCGCGGCCCGCGACCTGGTACAGCAGCTGATAAGTCCGCTCGGCCGCGCGTAAATCCCCGCCCGACAGGCCCAGGTCGGCATCGACCACGCCGACCAGCGTCAGCAGGGGGAAGTGATAGCCCTTGGCCACGATCTGGGTGCCGACGATCAGGTCGACCTCATGGTTTTCGATGCGGTGGACGAATTCCTTGGCCGTGCGCTGGTTATACAGATTGTCCGAGGTTGCCAGCGCGACCCGGGCGTCGGGATAGAGATTCGTGACCTCTTCGGCCAGGCGCTCGACCCCGGGGCCGCAGGGCACCAGCGAATCCTCGGCCCCGCAGGACGGACAGGTATGCGGCGGGGCCATCTGATAGCCGCAGTGATGGCACTGCAGGCGTTGCAGCAGGCGGTGTTCGACCAGCCAGGCCGTGCATTGCGGGCATTGCAGGCGGTGGCCGCAGGCCCGGCACAGGGTCAGCGGCGCATAGCCCCGGCGGTTCAGGAACAACAGCGCCTGTTCGCCCCGCTCCAGGGTTTCTGTAATCGCCTGTCGCAGCGGCGGCGACAGCCATTGTCCCCGCTGCGGCGGGGCCTTGGTCATGTCGACCAGATCGACGTCGGGCAGTTCCGCCCCGCCGTGCCGCCCCGGCAGGTGCAGATGGGCGTAACGCCCCCGGTCGACGTTGGCCTGGGTTTCCAGGGACGGCGTCGCCGAGACCAGAACGATCGGGAACGCGCCCAGGTGGGCCCGAACGACGGCCATGTCGCGGGCGTTGTAGACCACGCCCTCTTCCTGTTTGAACGAGCTGTCGTGTTCTTCATCGACGATGATCAGGCCCAGGTCGGGAAAGGGCAGGAACAGGGCCGAACGGGCCCCGACCACCACGTCCACCCGGCCCTCGGCCATGTGGCGCCAGGTCTCGCGCCGCTGGGCCTGGGTCACCTCCGAATGCCAGAGCGCCGGTTCGGTGCCGAATCGGGCGCGGAACCGTTCCAGCCACTGCGCCGACAGGGCGATTTCCGGCAGCAGGACCAAAACCTGCCGCCCCTGGCGGATGGTATCGGCCACGGCCTGAAGATAAACCTCGGTCTTGCCCGATCCGGGCACGCCTTCCAGAACCTGCACCGAAAAACCGTCGGACACGGCGGCGGACAGGGCATCGGCGGCGGCGGCTTGGTCGCCCGACAGAACCGGGCCGGGGCGCGACAGGTCCGGCGTTTCGGGCGGGGCGAAGACCGGCAGGTCGCAAGCTGTCAAAGCACCCAGCTTGGCCAGGCCGTTGATCACCCCGGGTGTGACGCCGGCGGCGCGGGCCAGGTCCGCGGCTTGCCGGGGCGGGCCCTCGCCAGCGGCGGCCAAAACCCGTTCGCGGGCGGTGGTCATCTTGATGTCGGGCAGGGGATCGGCGGCACGATATGCGGTCAGCGCCTTGGCCGGTTCCAGCGCCTCGGGCACGCTCAGCGCCATGCGCAAGACCGCGCCCGGCGGGTTCAGGGTGTAGTCGGCGACCCAATCGACGAAGGCCATGGCCTCGGGTGTCATCGGCGGCACGTCGAGGCGCGCCGTGACTTCCTTCATCCGGTTTTCGGGCACATCCCCGGCCCCCTTTCCCCAGACCACGCCGGTCATCTTGCGGGGGCCCAGCGGTACGCGCACGAAATCGCCCGCCGCCAGGGTCAGGCCCGCCGGGACCCGATAGTCGTAGGCATCGGTCAGCGGCAGCGGCAGGCGAACGGCAACGTGGGCCCCGGCACCGAAAGTCGGGGGCGGTCCGTCATCGGAAGGCGATCCGTTCGGGCGGGCGGGCGTGGTCATCGGTGGGTGCGGTTCCTGTGGCCCTTCGGTCGGGGCGTCCTATGGGGCGAGCGTGCTTGGGACTATAATAGGCGACAAGGGGCCGCGATTTCATCGCGCGTATGGACGAAAGGAGGGGACGGATGTCCCAGGGGAACGACGAGGCTATGTCGGATAACATGGAAACGGCGGATTTCCGCGTTTCGGAAGACGATGTGGCTGAATTTCTGGTGGCCAATCCCGATTTCTTCCGGGAGCACCTTGAGGTGCTGTCCTTCATGAACATGCCCGGTCGATTCGCGCAAGAACCGGTGCGCGACGGCGCCCAGGTGGTGGATTTCCAACAGGCCCTGTTGAATCAGCAGAAGGAAGCGGTCGAGGAACTGCGCGAATGCGTTCGCGACGTGATCGAAACCAGCCGTTCCAACATGTCGGTCCAGCAGCGCACCCATGCGGCGGTGTTGGCCCTGTTGTCAGCGCGGGATTTCGATTCGCTGATCGAGGTCATCGCCGACGACCTGCCCCGCCTGCTGGACGTCGACGTGGTTTGCGTCGGTTTCGAGCCCTCGGGCAATCCCCTGTCCTGGCTGGTTTCGCCGGAAATCGGTGAATTGAAGCCGGGTTTGGTCGATGCCCTGTTGGGGGCGGGCGGCTCGGCCAAGCTGTATCGGGATATCGCCGACGACGGCAGCGTGTTCGGCGCCGCCGCCGGGCTGGTCCAATCGGCCGCCGTGGCGCGCCTCCGGCCCAGCCGGTCGACCCCGGTCGGCCTGATGGCCCTGGGATCGCGCAGCGATTCGTTCTTTCAGCCGGGCCAGGGCACGGAACTGGTCGTGTTCATCGCCCGCGTGCTGGAAAACTGCATCGACCGCATGCAGGAGCCGCCGGTGTGAGCTTCGCCCTCGAGCTGACCGGCGATCCACGATTGAACGCCGCCGTGGGGCGGTGGATGGACTGGTTGGCTCACGAGCGGCGATTTTCCGACCATACCCTGGCGGGCTATCGGCACGACCTGTCGGCCTTCCTGAATTTCCTGGCAGGCCATCTGGGCGGACCGCCCGGGCTGGCCGATATCGAAAACCTGAAACCGTTGGATTTTCGTGCCTGGTTGGCGGACCTGGACCGTCGGGGGCTGTCGCGGACATCGATCGCCCGCGCTTTATCCTGTCTGCGCGGGTTTTTCCGGTTTCTGGAAAAGCAGGGAATCGCCCGAAATTCGGCGATCGGGGCGCTGCGCACGCCGCGCGTGCCGAAATCGGTGCCCAAGGCTCTGTCGGTCGAGGACGCCTTCGACTTGATCCTGGCCGCCGAGGATATGGCCGACGATCGCTGGATCGGCCTGCGGGACAAGGCGCTGTTGATGCTGCTGTACGGCTGCGGCCTGCGTATTGGTGAGGCCCTGGGCATCAACCGCGACCGCGCGCCGGGACAGTTCGGTAACCGCGCCGATGCCATGATCGTGCGCGGCAAGGGAAATAAGGACCGGTTGGTTCCGATCCTGCCCCAGGTCGAAAAAGCCGTCGCGGCTTACCTCGCCGCCTGTCCCTTTGCGGGCGACGGCGAGACGCCGTTGTTCCTGGGGGCGCGGGGTGGGCGGCTGTCCGCCGGGGTGGCGCAGGCGCGGGTTCGCGATCTGCGCAAGCTTTTGGGCCTGCCCGATACGGCGACGCCCCATGCGCTGCGCCATTCCTACGCCACGCATTTGCTGGCAGGGGGCGGGGACCTGCGGACCATTCAGGAATTATTGGGCCATGCCTCGCTGTCGACCACGCAGCGATATACGGATGTCGACCTGGGGCGGTTGGCCGCCGTTTATGAAAACGCCCATCCCCGGGCGCGCGGCAAGGGGTAGGAAAGCAGCCTAGAACTGCAGGCTGACGACCCCGCCCGCGATGACGATTGCCGCCAACAAGCGCAAGGCAATGCGGCCTTCCTTCAGCACGAAGCCCGCCAGCAGCGCGCCGAACAGCACGCTGGTTTCACGCACCGCCGAGACCGGGGCCATGGGCGTGATGCTCATCGCCCAGATCACGATCCAATAGGCCCCCATGGACATGGCGGCACCCGACATGCCCGGCCGCCAGTATTCCAGGGCCGTGGTCAGGAACAGCCGCTTGCCGCGCCGGGCCAGCACGACCAGGGTGAACACGACCGCGTCGCAGACGAACATCCACAGAGCGTAGGCGTGGGCGCTGCCGGCCTGCCGTGCGCCCATGCCGTCGACCACGGTGTAGGACGCGATGAAGATCGCTGTGCCGACGGCGCAGGACAGCCCGATCAGGGGAATGTTGCGCCAGCCGTTGGCGAAGGTCAGGCCTGAAATGGCGACGGCAATGGCGATGATCGCCGCCAATTGGGCGGAGCTGAGATTCTCCCCGGCGAATACGAAGGCCCCGAGCGCGACCAGGGCCGGGGCCATGCCGCGGGCGATGGGGTATACCACCCCCATGTCGGCATGGTGATAGGCGCGGACCAGAAACAGCTTGTAGCCGACATGCAACAGTGCCGAAGCGAAGATGAACGGCCAAGCCGCCGCATGGGGAAACGGAAAGAACAGGAGCAGCGGCAGGGACAACAGGCCATGACCGGCGTCGATCACGCCCATCATTACCAGTTTGTCGCCGCGCATCTTAACCAGCAGGTTCCAGCCGGCGTGCAGCACGGCGGCCAAAAGAACGGGGGCCAGAACCCAGGTTTCCATATTTCACTCGCTCCGCAAGCGCGCTTGGCGCATAAAAATCATGTTTGCGTGACCGTGTGAAACTAACTTATTGTTTTAAAATGATTTAATGATAAGAATTCGATTAATTCGTGAGAAAAAGTAACGAATTATGAAAAACCTGCCACCTCTCAATGCCTTGCGGGTGTTCGAAGCCGTGGTCCGGACCGGCGGATTGACCGCTGCTGCCGAGGAATTGTCGGTGACCCATAGCGCCGTCAGCCACCAGATCCGGCGGTTGGAGGATGACTTGGGCATCGCCCTTTTGGCCCGCCGGGGGCGCGGCGTCGCACCGACCGCGGCCGGGGAGCGGTTGGCCAAGGGGCTGGGCGAGGGCCTGCGCGAGATTGCCCGAGCCGTCGAATCCGTCCGACCGGGCGGCGATGGGCGGGAAATCACCGTGTCCTGCCTGGGCACCTTTTTGCTGCAATGGCTGATCCCCCGGATTTACCTGTTCAAGGCCGCCTGGCCGGGCGTGCAGTTGAAGTTGGTCGAGGAAGTAGGCCCGCTCGATGCCCCGGCGGTGCCCTATGACGTGGCCATCCGTGTCGGCCGCCCGCCTTGGCCCAAGGGGGTCGAGGTCACCTTGCTGGAGGCGGAAACCATGGGGCCGGTGCTGTCCCGCGACCTGGCGGCGAGCCTGTCGATCCGATCCATTGCCGATTTGGAAAACGCGCCCTTGGTCCATACCCGGACCCGGTCCAGCGCCTGGAAGGACTGGGCGGCGGATGCCGGTGCGGACCTGCCGCAGGGCGGCTCGGTCACATGGTTCGACCACTATTATTTTCTGCTGGAAGGGGTGCGCGGCGGCCTGGGCGTCGGCGTGGTGCCGGAGCAATTGATCCGGGGCGAACTGGCGCGCGGCAACATCGTCGCCCCGTTCGGCTTCGTCCCCTCGGGCAACGAATACGTCATGGCCACGGCGGAAGGCACCGCCGACCCCGCCGTGCTGGCGTTCAAATCCTGGATGTTGGGAGAATTCCGCACCGCCGGGGGATGACGGACGCGCAAGCGCGCGTGGTCAGCCCCCCGGGGGCGAGAAACGGAATGCTTAGATGTGGATCGCCCGGCCGTGGACGCCCAGAGCGGCTTCCTTGACTGCTTCCGGTAGGCCCGGATGGCCGTGACAGATGCGGGCGATGTCTTCGGACGAGCCGCCGAATTCCATCACGTTGACGACTTCCTGGATCAGGTCGCCGGCCTGCGGGCCGACGATGTGACAGCCCAGGACCTTGTCGGTCGCGGCGTCGGCCAGGATTTTCACGAAGCCGTCCGCATCCGCGTTGCAGCGGGCGCGCGAGTTGGCCGTGAACGGGAACTTGCCCGACTTGTAGGCCACGCCGTCGGCTTTCAACTGCTCCTCGGTCTTGCCGACGGAGGCGATTTCGGGATGGGTATAGACGATGCCCGGAATGGCGCCGTAATCGATATGCCCGGTTTGGCCGGCCATGATCTCGGCGCAGACCACGCCTTCGTCCTCGGCCTTGTGGGCCAACATCGCGCCGCCGATGACGTCGCCGATGGCGTAGATGCCTTCGACGTTGGTCTGATAATCCTCGTCGACCGTGACGAAGCCGCGATCGGAAACCTCGACGCCTACTTCCTTCAGGCCCAGGCCTTCGGTAAAGGGACGGCGGCCGATGGCGACCAGCACCACGTCGACCTTCATCTCTTCCTTGTCGCCGCCATCACGCGGTGCCATGGTCAGGGTCACGCCGGTCTTGGCGGCCTTGGCCCCCGTGACCTTGGTCTTCATCTTGAAGGTCATGCCCTGCTTGGTGAGGATGCGCTGAACCTGTTTGGACACTTCGCCGTCCATGCCGGGAAGGGCCACGTCCAGGAATTCGACGACCGTGACCTCGGCGCCAAGCCGCCGCCATACGCTACCCAGTTCCAGGCCGATCACGCCGGCGCCGATCACGGCCAGCTTCTTCGGCACCTTGGGCAGGGACAGCGCGCCGGTCGAGGACACGATCTGCTTTTCATCGATCTCGATGCCCGGCAGGGGGGTAACTTCGGAGCCGGTCGCGATCAGGATATTGGCGGTTTCCAGAACCTGGGCCTTGCCCTTGCCGTCCAGCGGCTTGACCGAAACCTTACCGACGGCCTCGATCTTTCCCCATCCCTTGATGTAGTCGATCTTGTTCTTCTTCATCAGCATCTCGATGCCGCCGGTCAGGCTCTGAACGACCTTGTCCTTGCGATCGAGCATGGTCTTCAGGTTGGCCTTCACGCCGGTCATCTCGACGCCGTGATGGGCGAATTCCTTTTCCGCCATTTCCAGGTGGTGCGACGACTGCAGCATCGCCTTGGACGGAATGCAGCCGACGTTCAGGCAGGTCCCGCCCAGGGTGCCGCGGCCTTCGACACAGGCCGTTTTCATGCCCAACTGGGCTGCGCGAATGGCGGCGACATAGCCCGCGGGCCCGCCGCCGATGACCACCAGGTCGTAAGCGTCACTCATGATTTGATCGCTCCTGATCGAGTTTCGGGAGTCTCGTTCTTTAAAACGTAGGGCGCGGTCCTAGACATTCAACAGGATGCGCTGCGGATCCTCGATGCACTGCTTGATGCGGACAAGGAAGCTGACCGCCTCGCGTCCGTCGACGATGCGGTGATCGTAGCTCAGGGCCAGATACATCATCGGGCGGATTTCGATCTCGTCGCCCACGACCATGGGGCGCTTCTGGATCGAGTGCATGCCCAGGATCGCCGATTGCGGCACGTTCAGGATCGGCATGGAATTGAGCGAGCCGAACACCCCACCGTTGGAGATGGTGAAGGTGCCGCCGGTCATTTCGTCCATGCCCAGCTTGCCGTCGCGCGCACGGCGACCGAAGTCGGCGATGCCGCCTTCGATATCGGCGAAGCCCATCTTGTCGGCTTCCTTAAGGACCGGAACAACCAGACCCTGCGGCGTGCCGACGGCGACGCCGACGTTGTAATAGTTTTTGTAGATGATCTCGTCGCCGTAGATCTCGGCGTTGACGGCGGGCCATTCCTTCAGCGCGATACAGGCGGCGCGAACGAAGAACGACATGAAGCCCATGCGGGCACCGTGTTTCTTCTCGAACACGTCCTTGTACTCGTTGCGCAGGGCCATGACGTTGCCCATGTCGACCTCGTTCCAGGTCGTCAGCATGGCCGCCGTGTTCTGGGCTTCCTTCAGACGCCGGGCAATGACCTGGCGCAGCTTGGACATTTTGACCCGTTCTTCGCGCTCGTTGGCTGGGCGCTCGGGGCGGGGGGCGAACATGTTGTCGGTCGTCAGCGCCGGGGCGGCAGCCGCCGGGGCGGCGGCAGGGGCGGCGGCGGGTGCGGCCTGACGCTTGGCGTTGCCGGCCTGAAGGGCGGCCATCACGTCGCCCTTGGTAATCCGGCCCTGCGGGCCCGTGCCCATGATGCGGGCGGGGTCCAGATCGTTGTCGTCGATCATTTTGCGCACGGCGGGGGACAGCGGCGGGCG
>MDSY01080912.1_pt1 | contig 178274 bp, 145 predicted proteins | sample 811131 | NCBI WGS metagenome assembly MDSY01 (sample SAMN05326643, study PRJNA326480) | marine metagenome | isolation source: seawater | place: Atlantic Ocean: South West | collected 2010 | reverse complement strand
GTAATTGACTATTTTTAGCATAACCATATTCAATATAGCCAATAGCCCCTTTATTTTGCTGAATAAGAGCAGTCACCCCTGCATTCCTTTTCCCACCAATAAATTTCCCTGTTGTAATTGGCCATTCAACACTTCTACCTTGACCAATATCAGTTTCCCATTGCTGACTAATAGTACTGAGATGTTTGGTAAATACTCCTGTAGTACCACTACCATCAGAACGATGAACAACAGTTATAGGCAAATTAGGTAATTGTTGATTTGGATTTAATGAAGAAATTTTAGGATCATCCCAATAAGTTATCTTTCCACTAAAAATATCCACGTAAACTTCTCTCGATAATTTTAGTTCAGTAATACCAGGAACATTATAAGCAATTACGATACTACCAGCAGTTATAGGAAGCATATAAACGCCTTTATCTACTCTACTAATTTCTGCATCTTCCATTGCTACATCGCTTGCCCCAAAGTCCACGATTCCCATAGTAAATTGTCTTACACCAGTCCCACTACCCATAGACTGATAATCAATTTGTAAGTTAGGTATAGATTGATGAATTTGTGCAAACCAATTTTGATATAAAGGTGCTGGGAATGAGCCTCCTGTTCCAATTAAAGAAACATTCTCTTCTATTGGAAATTTTGATGCTATGTCTATTTGAGGGTTAGATTCAATTGTTTTAACGTCAGAAGGATTACCTCCACAAGATTCTAGAGCCGCAACTAAAGTTATAATAGATAGTGAGGTTATTGTTTGTTTAATTGATTTTACAGTTTTAAACATAAGAAGTTAATTGATGGAATAATCTAAACAAATCTTAGGGCAGAATTGAACATCTATGAAAGATATTTTGTTAAGAAATTGAAAATAAAACAATATCGAGTAGGATATTGATAATCAATACATAAAGTAAGACCAAGGATTATCTTACTCGATTAAATAATGAATTTCAAAAAACTTGTTTTAATTAAAATAAGTTTTTTGACAGCAAGAGAAGCCTCTTCTTTTAATTTTTTTATAATTCTGTTAATTTTACATAATTATCTCAAGTTGTTCGAGGAGTATGAAAACTATTTTCCTGAAATAAGAAAGAACTGCTTACGTTTTAATTCTGCAATTATTACTTAGGATAACTAGTTTAAGTAAATGATGCTTATATCATGTTGCTTTTCTGTAAAACTATTTTTTGAGACCTTTAATGTATCCAAAAACAACTAATATTTTTTCGAAAGAAAAAAGTATTATTAAAAAGTAGAATGACTAGCTTATCTTCTGGATTTTCCATAAGGTACTTATAAATTAAAAGTTGTACAATATCATTCAACCATACTATTACTTATATATGATAAATAAATAATAGTATAATAAAGAATATTTTGGATAATCTTTTCAAGTAAAATTTTGAAAAACCATAGGTTATAAGAATATAGTAAGAAAAATAAATATTTTTAATAAAATCTTACAGTATTTATTCATATATCTTGATTTTAGCTCTATATGATAACTAATAAATTAGCTACAAATTGGCAATGGAAAACATTAAATGGTTTGCCTTACTTAACTTGTAATTTTTTAAAGCAATGGAACCATGGCTTTCTCACCAGGTCTTTTCACCCTTTATCTCCTGAAAAAATAGGGAGGTTCTTTCACTCAGATGTAACTAATTACCAATTAAAACAAGTACATAGTAATCTTATATTGTCATCTAATGAGATTGACAAATTTTCTTTAAAAAATAGTGCACTTTTAGGAGATGGAATAATTTCGAATAAGAAAAAACAAGCTCTTTGGGTAGCCAGTGCGGATTGTGTTCCTATTCTCATAGGCGATTGTAAAACAGGTTATGTTGCTGCAATTCATGCTGGATGGAAAGGAACTGCACAACGTATCGTTCCAGAGGCAATTATTCGATTGCAAGATTGGGGAAGTTCTCTAGAAAATCTATATATCGCAATTGGACCAGCAATTAATGGACGGCTATATCAAGTTTCCAGATCTGTTGCCACAAAGATATTGGTAAGTTTGGATAATAAGTCTAATTTAGGTAAAAAACTGAAACCTTTGAATAATATTCCTATTTCTTTTAATCAAAAGAGAGATAAAGTCTACATAAATATTGCTCAAATCAATCAAATTCAGTTAGAGCAACTAGGTGTTGATAAAGACAAGATATCTATTGCCCCTTATTGTACATATCAATCTTCTTCTAATTTCTTTTCCTATAGACGTACTGGCGCTAGGCAGGTTCAATGGTCACTAATTATCTCAGACAAATAAACTTTTTTTAAAAAATATTTTATTTTATTTACTAATTACTACAGAATAGCATTGCTATCTTAAATTTTATAGAAAATATCGTATTGAATGTTAAATTAACGACAAGAAATTATTTTTAGAATTTTTTATCTACGAAGATAATTTTGAGTTGCGTAATTATATTTTGTAATATTAGCAATAGATTACAAATTATTTTTTAATTTAATTTTATAAAAAATAGGTTTTACAATTCATATATTTAGATCAGTAACTAGTACTAAATAAATTTTTAGCTTTATTCTAATGAGCTATTTAAAGACTTATAAGATATGATTGACAGTATTTAGAGTAATTAAAGTTTTCTATATTTTCAGTATCTAAATTATTTTAGCCCTTATAAATGTTGACAAATATTCATTTCAGGTAGCTTCTAGCTAATTATTTAATAATAAATAAAATATAGAAAAATTGTTGAAATATTATTAATGCTTAAAAAGTCTTATTTATAAAAATCTTGAATGACTATCCACCTTTTAATTATACTTAGTTATTGGGGTATTTAAAGAAGAATTTATGACCGAATCAACCTCTCCCTCGAATCTTACTAATACTTTAATTGGACGCCTTCCTTCAAAAGGATGGATAGTAGTAGTTATTACAATTGCTGCTCTAATCTCGACTCCTATACTATTTGTATTCAGTAGTGTTTTTACTGATGCAGGAGATATTTGGCAACATTTAGCTGATACAGTTTTGACTGACTATATACTAAATTCTTTATGTTTAATGCTAGGCGTAGGAATTGGGGTATTAGTTATTGGGGTCACAACTGCATGGCTTGTTAGTCTCTGTCAATTTTCGGGGTGTGACTGGTTTGAATGGCTTTTACTAATGCCTTTATCTGCTCCAGCTTATCTTCTGGCATATACTTACACAGATATGCTGGATTATTATGGTCCTGTACAAATAGCTCTTAGGAATTGGTTTGGATGGCAAGACTTTAATGATTACTGGTTCCCAAATATTCGTTCATTATGGGGAGCAGTTATTATGTTGATTTTAGTACTTTATCCTTATGTTTATCTATTAGCAAGAACTGCTTTTTTAGAACAGTCTATTTGTACACTGGAAGCTAGTCGTTCTTTGGGTTGTAGTCCATGGAAAAGTTTTTCAAAAGTTCCTCTTCCTTTAGCTCGTCCCGCCATAATAGCAGGATTAGCTTTAGCTTTAATGGAAACATTAAATGATTTTGGTACTGTTCAATATTTTGGAATTAATACCTTTACTACAGGCATCTTTAGTATCTGGTTTGATTTTGGAGAGAGACAAGCAGCTGGGCAATTGGCTGCTTGTTTGATGTTATTTATTTTTTGCTTAATTATTTTAGAATTATGGTCTCGCCGAAAAATACGTTATTACCAAAATAGCAGTGCCCGTATAAGATTACCTCGCTATCAATTAAAATCATGGCGGGGGGTAATTGCTTGGTTAATTTGTTTCTTACCTTTTTTAGGGGGATTTTTAATACCTGCTATTTATTTAACTAAATTAGTTGTTGCTAATTTCACTACTGCCTTTGCTAACAATTTTTGGAATTTAGCCAGCCATAGCTTAACTGTTGCTTTTATAAGCTCAATTCTTTCTGCTACCTTAGCTTTAATCATGGCTTATGGGCAACGTTCAGAAAATAATTTTCTTGTTAACATATCTATTAAAGTCGCTGCTCTTGGATATGCGATTCCAGGATCGGTTATTGCAGTAGGAATATTAATTCCTTTAGGACGTTTAGATAATATTATTACTAACTTTATTGGACAGATTTTCGAGATCAAAATTGGGTTGTTAATTAGTGGCACAATAATAGCTCTAATTTATTCTTATCTAGTAAGGTTTCTAGCCGTTGCCTTTGGGTCAGTTGATTCAAGTTTGGGGAAAATAAAGCCTAGTCTAGATGACGCTGCTAGAAGTTTAGGATCTACACCTAGAAATATTCTAATTAAAATTCATACACCTTTAATGACTGGTGGAATACTTACAGCAATCATGTTAGTTTTTGTAGATGTAATGAAAGAACTTCCTGCTACACTAGTTATTCGTCCTTTTAACTTTGATACCTTAGCAATTAGAGTTTATCAATATGCTTCAGACGAAAGGTTGTCAGAAGCTGCTGCGCCAGCTTTAGCTATTGTTTTAGTTGGCTTAATTCCTGTTATTTTTCTTAGTTGGCAGATTACTAGAGCAAGACGTCATCAAGACTCTTTTTAGAATTCTTAATTATGAAAAAATAATTAAAGTTAAAGAAAGATGTTCTATTTTTAATGAAAGTATTGAGATATGTTCAATAACTCAAGCTTTATAGGATAAGTTAAATAAATTTTTCATTATTTAAATTATCCTATAACTTACAGGCAAAGTATCTTAGCCATAAGTTAATGTAATTATTAATTTATGTCATAATGTAGGGCTTCTACTGTTATTAGAAGAAATAAATCTAAACGATTAATATTATTTTCTTAAGATGCTGTGTTCTCTCTAATTTAATTCGTCAAAGTAATCTACAATTAACTACGATCACCATAAAAAACACAGAGCAAATCATCTAGACTTCTCTAAAGCCTACAGAAAAGCTACTCAAAATTTATATTGCGAGAAGTTGGTTTTAGTATGTACTAGTTATAAAGGCAACACTTATGTTCCCTCTGAGTAATTACTTAATGGTAGAAATTACCTACTATCAAATCTAAAACTAGAAATAAATATGACAAAAGACCTGAATTATTATCGTAACATTGGCATCTTTGCTCATGTAGATGCTGGAAAAACTACTACTACTGAACGAATCTTAAAACTAACAGGTAAGATACATAAAATTGGTGAGGTACACGAAGGAGCTGCAACTACCGATTTTATGGAACAAGAGCAAGAAAGAGGTATCACCATACAATCTGCAGCAACTAGTTGCTTTTGGAGGGATCATCAGTTAAATATTATAGATACCCCTGGGCACGTTGATTTCACAATTGAGGTTTACCGCTCTTTAAAAGTTTTAGATGGTGGAATTGGAGTTTTTTGCGGTTCAGGAGGTGTAGAACCTCAGTCTGAAACAAATTGGCGCTATGCTAATGACTCTAAAGTTGCTCGCATTATTTATATTAATAAACTTGATAGGACTGGTGCTGATTTTTTCAGAGTTACTCAACAAGTTGATGAAATATTAGCTGCTAAGCCTCTTGTAATGGTATTACCTATCGGAATAGAAAATGATTTTTGTGGTGTCGTAGACTTACTCACTGAAAAAGCATGGATCTGGGATAATTCTGGAGATCCGATGAAGTATACCGTAGAAGATGTTCCTGAAGACATGAAAGAACAGGTAGCAGAATATAGAGAAATGCTCATTGAAACTGCTATAGAACAAGATGATACTTTAATGGAAAAGTATCTTGAGGGGGAAGAGTTAACTATTGATGAAATTAAGTTTTGTATTCGAAAAGGTACTCGTGATCTTGCCTTTTTCCCTACTTATTGTGGCTCCTCTTTCAAAAATAAAGGAGTACAGCTAGTGCTTGATGCTGTAATCGATTATCTTCCTAATCCTATGGAGGTAAAACCACAGCCAGAAGTAGATTTAGAAGGAAAAGAAACAGGAAATTATGCTATTGTAGATGTTGAAAAACCCTTAAGAGCGTTAGCTTTCAAAATCATGGATGATCGTTTTGGAGCGCTAACATTCACACGTATTTATTCAGGAAAAATCGCTAAGGGTGATACTGTACTAAATACAGCAACAGGAAAAACAGAAAGAATTAGTCGCTTAGTAGAAATGCATGCTGACTCTCGAGAAGAAGTAGAGTCAGCACAAGCAGGAGATATTATAGCCATTGTAGGTATGAAAAATGTCCAAACAGGTCATACTTTATGTGACCCCAAACTACCTGCAACATTAGAGCCTATGGTTTTCCCAGATCCCGTGATATCTGTTGCTATTTCACCTAAGAAAAAAGGTGAAAATGAAAAAATGGCTTTAGCCATAAGTAAGATGGTTCAGGAAGATCCATCTTTTTATATGGAAACAGATAAAGAAAGTGGTGAAACAATTATCAAGGGAATGGGAGAGCTGCATTTGGATATAAAAGTTGATATCCTTAAGCGTACTCATGGAATTGAAGTAGAAGTTGGTAAGCCACAAGTAGCTTATCGTGAGTCTATTACCAAAGTTGTTAAAGATACTTATGTTCACAAGAAACAATCTGGTGGTTCTGGTCAATTTGCGAAAATTGATTACAGTATCGAACCAGGAGAACCTGGTAGTGGCTTTCAGTTTACTTCAAAAGTTACAGGAGGCAATGTTCCAAGAGAATTTTGGCCTGCAGTTCAAAAAGGTTTTGAATCCAGTGTAAAAAAAGGTGTTTTAGCTGGTTATCCTTGTGTAGATTTAACAGTAAATCTTACAGACGGATCATTTCACCCAGTTGATTCTTCAGCTATAGCTTTTGAGATTGCAGCTAGAGCTGCTTATCGTCAAACAGTTCCTAAGGCTGGACCTCAATTATTAGAGCCTATTATGAATGTAGATGTTTTTACTCCTGAAGATTATATGGGAGATGTCATAGGAGATATTAATCGCCGTCGTGGTATGATAAAGTCTCAAAATTCAACACCTATGGGAGCACGAATCAAAGCAGATATTCCTTTAAGTGAGATGTTTGGCTATATAGGTGATTTGCGTACAATGACTTCTGGACGTGGTCAGTTTTCTATGGAATTTGGTCATTATGCTCCAGCTCCAAGTAATATAGCAGAAGAAGTCATCAAAGAAGTAAAAGAGCGTCAAGCCTCTTCTTAGTTTACAAAATTTACTTGATACTAATATATTTTTTATTTAAAAAATATTACCTATTAGTATTTCAAAATAAATGATTTTCTTGTATTTTTATAAATATAGGAAAATCATTTATTAATAATAGATTATTTAACTAACTTACTATTTCAAAAAGGTTAAATTAGAATTTTGATAGTAATGACTTAAAATTCGATAATAGGGGACATTCTGTTTTGCTAAATAAAAACTTCCCCATTGACTCATTCCAATACCATGTCCAAATCCTCTTCCTTTAATTGTAAAAGATTCTTTATCAACTGATATTTTAAATATCGTGCTTTTTAATTTAAGTATTTTACGTAATTCGACTCCTGAAATTATTTTTGATCCTTTATTACCTAGAACTTTTAAAGTTCGTATACGACCACTTGAAGTTACTTGTTCAGGAACTAACGAATAGATTGAGCCTAATCCGCTTATTAATTGGTTTATTTCTAATAAACTAAAAGTTTTACTCCATGAATATACAGGAGAAAGGTGGTCATAATCTGAAACTCCTTTCAAATAAGGTAAAGAAGAATTCCATACATTTTTAACACTCTCTGTATGACCACCAGAAGATGAATGAAATACTGATAAAATAAGTTTTCCATCATGAGTCAAAACTTCTCCAGAAGTTACTCTAACTGCATTATGAGTTGCCACAGACTCTGCTTCCATTCCTCTGTAAATTTGAGTTTTAGTAGTTGTATCTAAATCATAATATATATTATTTGAAGTAGATGTTTTAAAAAGAGCATAAGTACGTGCGACTACTGCTTGAGCTTTTAGGGCTTCTTTAGGCCAGGAAGGGTAAGATTCACCACCCACAACACTATAGAGATATTCATCCAAATCAACCAAGTTGATAACTATTATTGAGTTTCTTTCTTTAATAATTAATATTTTACCTCTATACCAGTGACCATCTATCCAAACTGCGCCTTTCTTTTGAGGCTCTATTAAAAAATAGTCTAACTTCCAATGCTTAAGGCTAATTTTGTTTTGATTAAATAACTTTATTTTAAATTTATTTAATGGAGTTAGATTACCTATTTGTTTTCCTTGGCTGTTTATAACATTTGCCGGAGAAGAACTACCTATATGTAAAGTCTTCACATTTTTTTTAATAGCAACACGAAGCTCTGTGTAGGCATATGTAGATGAACAAGAAAATAATATTATGTAAACTATTAAACTTCTAAAAAGCCTGATAATAAATGGATTTTTTAAGCTTATTATCATAAACCTTACTTTTTAAATCCTCATAAACATATGAAGACTATATTATAGTTAATCTCTTACAAAATTTTAAATATAAATAATAAAGTTAGGTTTCAAAGTTATTTTAAGAATAACTTTAAAGCCTAACTTCAATTTACTAATTAAAAATATGAATTTTCGATTTTCTGTGTATTGTATTAGCTAGTTTGCACAAGAAGTACAAGTGTTATCGAAATCCTTAAAATCATCTTTTTGAACAGTTCTAACATAATAAATAGCCTTACAACCATTTTTCCAAGCTGTTACAAACATTTTAAAAATATCTGTAGCTGATAAAGAACTTTCAGGTTCCTCCGGTAAATAAATCCCTTTATTTAAATTGAATAACAACTCCATAGATATTCCAGTATCTATCCATTCTTGTATTGCTGAAACTGCTTTAATGACTTTTTGTTGATCTAAAACTTTATTTTCATGGTAGAACCAAAAAGATTCCTTTATAAAAGGAGGAGCGATAGGTACTGTTCCTTTTGCCCATTTATCGTAGAAAAAACGACTATAGACAGGAAGAATACTTGCTGTACAGCCTTGTACTAGAGAAGAAGAAGTATTAGGAGCTATTGCTGTAATGTGAGAATTACGAATACCATAGGTTTTAATATTTTCTGACAATTCTACCCAACGCTCTTTTTGAGAAGCATTTTCTATAAACCAATCAACAGGCTTTGAACCAATTAACTTACCTTTACTCCAGTCACTTCCGGCAAATGCATTATACGCACCTCGTTCCTTAGACAACTCCATAGAAGTATGAGTACACCAATAGCCAACTTCTTCGAACAATTGGCTAATTGCGTTTATATCATCATAAGTTAAAAATCTCTTGGCTAACCAATCTGCCAAACCCATACATCCCACTCCAATAGTACGATACCTATCATTATGAGCTTTGGCATAACTAAACGGAGGGTTTGTAATATCTATAGTGTTATCTAAAATTCGAACTGCTAAACTTGAAAGATAACCAATTTCAGATTCTTCAATGTTTGCTAAGTTTAAACTAACTAAATTACAACAATGACTTTCTTTTCTAGGATCAACATTGGAAAAAGATTCTGTACATAAATTTACACCTGGAATATAGCCTACATGTTTATTAGGATTTGCTCGATTTATAGTATCTTTAAAAGCTAAATAAGGCATTCCTGTTTCTATTTGAGAACGCATTATATTTTTAAATAACTCACGAGCATTAATCTTCTTATAAAGAGTAATTTTATTTCCTAATTCAGATTCAATTAATGTATAAGCTCTTTCAAATTCTTCACCCCATAATTCTGCTAATTCGATACCAAGTTTTGTTCGAACTTCATAAGGATCAACTAGCGTCCATTCTTGCTTATTCTCAACTCGTCGCATGAATTCATCTGTTAAGACTAGCTGAGGAAAAACATCATATGCTTTGCGTCTCTGATCTCCATTTTCTGTTTGCATTTCTAGAAATTCTGGAATATCTAAATGCCAAATATCTACACTAATTGTAATAGCTCCAGCTCTTCTTCCTCCTTGGTTAACAGCTATTGCTGTATCATTTAGTAATTTAACCCAAGGAATAATACCTCCAGAAGCATTAGCTTTACCCATTACCCAGCTTCCTGTAGCTCTAATGCGGCTAACGTTGGCTCCAACTCCACCACCGTTTTTAGATATTCTAGCCGCGTTAGTTACCCCCTCACAAATACTTTCCAAGTCATCGTCAATAGCTATAATAAAACAACTAGTTAATGAACCTTCTGGAACTCTCAAGTTTGCTAAAATTGGAGTAGCTAAGGATATTTTACGAGTAGCAATAGCTTCATAGAAACGTTTAGCCCAAGGTAATCTATTTTGAGGAGCTTCAACTATTGCTAATAAAAGAGCACAAGTTAATAAAGCTTCTTGAGGAAGTTCATCTGGCAATAAGTAACGACTGCTGAGAAGCACCGCTCCAGCATAGTCATAATCTATATCCCAATCTGAATTAATCCAAGATCCTGCTTCTTTTAGTTCTTCTAAAGAATAAGTAAGCAAACGTTTGTCATATTGACGATTTTCTACTTTAGTTTGAACTGTAAATTCGTATTTATCATATTGATAACCACGACTCACTAAAATATTTTTCCAAAGGCTCCAGATATGGAGCCTGCCAGCGACATAACGCCAATCAGGCTCTTGAGGACTACACATCTCCAAAGTGCAATTGATTAGGTTATTTTGAATATCTTTTGTAGTAATACCATCACGTAAACGAGTAGTTAATCCCGCTTCTAAAGCAATACTATTTACATCCTTTCCAGAACATGCCCAACTAACAACGGCACGTATTTTTCCGATATCGAGAGCAGCCCAAGATCCATCTCGTCGTTCTACCTTAATTTTACTTGCTCCCAAGTTTGAATAGTGATTAAGGTGAGATGTGTTCGTGTCTCCTGGATTATTATTTTGCTGAGAGAAATTTGAGACAGTAGATTGCATCATTTAAACTAAATAAATTATGACTAAGAAAAAACTAATAAATTGTGTACTTGAATTTTATTACCTTTGTATCAGCTTGAGGAGGATACATTTATCGTTGTTACACCATAGATATGCTGTGATATATGGTATGTTTTTGCTAAGACTCTACAGAAAAAATATAAAAATATTTTTATCGAATAGATCGTTAGGAAAAAATATAAATTTATAAATGAAAATCCTGAGTTTAATCTATAGGATACCAAGGTTTAAAGTGTTCATTAAGAAAATTTAATATCTTATATACCTTTTAAGTATTATCCATATCAATACGAAAAATATACAACATACAATTAATTGATTACATAAATAACTAAATAATCTTAAGTAAAAGATAATAAAAATTTACCTTGAAATTTCTGTATACTTCTAGGCTCAATTTTTCACAAATTCACATTTTATTGATACTTAATTACTAAAAAAGAAAACCTTAAGTTAATCGAATAAATGTAAAGTTAAATTACGTTGTCAAGTTTACATCATTTTACGTCATTAATTATCTAAATATATTTTTACAGAATTATTCCATAGGTAAAGTATCATAACATCCTATTGTCTGTTATTTCAGTATATTTAGAATATTTTTTATTATCTAGCCATCAATAGTTAAATTATAATTTATAGCTTAATATATTACTTTTTTATAAATAAAATATATTTATATTTTATTTATAAAATTCAAATACTATTAACTTAAGTTTCTTCGTTAAAGATAGTGATTTCCTAATTAAAAATATTATCTTTTATGATATGTTTTTTGATTATTTAAGCATCAAAAAGATGTTGCTTAAATAATTAAAAAAATTAATAACGTGTATATTTATTTTTTGTTTTAAATATAAATTTTTCACAACTTATTAATTTAGTTTTTTAAGCAACGAATAATTAAAAATTAATATAATTATTGTAACTACATTAATTTTTCACGAGTTTATGTGTAGCGATTCTAATCTATTTCTTATAAATAGTTATAGTTTGCTACATAGTCTATGTATTAAACCTTTTTAGTTATTCAATTAAGATTAGTTAAATTATTTCAGTAAATAAAAACATATAAAATTTTTATTTATTAAGATTATCAATGTCTCTTATATTATTGTCTTCTGCTTTATATTCTAATTCTGATTTTTCAAGAGGTTGGTAATCAACATAATCAATATGATTATAATTATTCGTCTCAGAACTAAAACTTTTATTTCTATTCTTTTTATTTAAGCGTGATCTGCTTTTTCTAGAAGTACGAGATAAGTCAGAATTGTTTGCCCACACATCATTCACATTTTCCCAGACACCATAGTCATTATCAGAGTTACGGTTGGAGTTAATTTTTGTTCTGGAAGACGGACGATTACTTCTAGAACGACGGATTCTTTCTTTACTGTTTAATCGACGATTGTCCTGTAAATCGCTAGTGCCTTTTAAACGAGGATTATTGCGATAATCCTGCGATTTATTTTCATAAGAGTCTAAATTATCAAGCTCAGCTTCAGTATATACTCTAGTTTTGCTAACTCTACGCCCATTATCAATAAACGAAGAACTACGTCTAGCTTGTTCTGTAGTAGCTCCTCTTAAACGAATACTTTCTGCAGCGAAGAATATGGCCGATCCTGTTAATAAGAATTGTCCAAATTGTAAAATAGGATCTAATCTCCAACCTTGAAATAGTAAAATTAATCCGCATAATAGACCAACTGCAGCAAAAAAAATATCATGATCTCTTGATAGCTCTGGTCGCACAGAGCGCAAAAAATATAAACCCGCTCCGGCTATTGCTAAAAATATTCCCAGCACACTAGCTGAATTTAGTCCAAAATTAACCATTACTAATCTCCATTTTCTATTTTAATAATAACGAATTTTTGCTAATCATCTCTATACTCTTATACTAAATAATTAATATAGTGGATATTACCGATAATTCAGAGAAAAATTAATAAAAGATTGTTTGTTTTTTCATCAGTATAAGAAGAAGAATAAGTAAGTAGAAACCTGATTGTTTTTATTTACCTTAGTTATCATAAATCAGTTAAAGTTTACATAAATAATTACTACCAATTTGGACTTCAAATATATTTATAAATAGTATCAGTTTTACTCGTCAAAATTTTAAAGCAGACATTTCCATTGAAAATCTCAATTCTTTTCAGTTTTATTTAATGTTACTAAAGCCTTTTTGTAAGCATCATCTAAAACTTCGGAAAGAGTTGGATGAGTATGTATATTGAGTGCTAAGTTATATATGGTTTGATGTTGACCAATCGAGTTAGCGGCTTCTTGAATTAAGTCAGAAGCATGAGAGCCAATGATATGTACCCCTAGTAGCTCTCCGCTATCTTTCCTAAAAATAATCTTAACAAAGCCATCGGCATCTCCTTCTGCGAGTGCTTTAGAATTTCCCTTAAAATATGCTTTGACTGAGGAAAATTCAAAATTTTCTAACTTACTTAATTCTTTTGCTGCAGATTCTGTAAGTCCTACATAGCTAATTTCGGGATGAGTAAAAGTTGCCGCTGGTATACTTCGATAATCTATTTCTATATTACGTCCACATATGTTTTCAACAGCAATAACTCCTTGTCCAGATGCCACATGAGCTAGCATCATTTTCCCAGTAGCATCTCCTATTGACCATATATGAGGAACAACTTGACCATTACTTATCACTTGCATCTTATCGTTAATAGGAATAAATCCTTTTTGTAGTTCAATACCAAGATTATTTAATCCAAGATTACTAGTTTCAGGAATACGACCTGTAGCGACTAAGCAGGCATCAACTTCTAAAACATCTACTAATTGTTTAGTTTTAACATTCATTAGTTCAATAACAACAGGTTTACCTGGAATTACTTTACTTGCAAAGACACCAGAATAAGTCTCAATATCACGAGATTCAATTAGTTTGCGCTGAGCAAACTTGGAGATTTCAGAATCAAAGCCAGGAATTAAATTATCTAATGCCTCTACTATAGTTACTTCACAACCTAATGCAGTATAAATGTCAGAAAATTCTAGTCCAATATAACCACTACCAATAATAGCAATCCATTTAGGCAATTCTTTGAGCTTCACTGCTTCATCACTTGTGAAAACAGTATCATTATCAATTTTTATTCCAGGGGGAACAAAAGGACTTGAACCAGGAGATAATATAATATTTTCTGCGGTAATTTTTTGTTCTCCATTATCGGTTAAAACATTAATTGTTTGGTTGTTAATAACTTTTCCCTGGCCATATATGACTTCTACTTTTAAATGCTTCAAACTATTTGTTAGATCTTGACGAATTTTATTTACTAAATTTATTGCATGATTAGAAATTTTTTCTTTATCAAATTTTAATTCGCCAACTTTAATTCCTAATTCTTCAAGATGGTTCGAATTTTGTAATTCTCTTACTTTTTTTGCTGCTGCCAATAAAGCTTTCGAAGGAATACATCCACGGTTAACACATGTTCCACCCATATCTCTCATTTCTATTAAAGCAGTTTTTAAACCACATTTAACTGCATGCACAGCAGCTCCATGACCTCCTACTCCTCCTCCAATAATAACTAGATCGTAATCAAATTCTTTTTTATTCATATTTTTCTCTATTACATTGCGATCATTTTATTTTACTTAAAAATATATACTCTGATAAAAATCTTTTTTAAAAAAAGATTTTTATCAAGGCTCTAATATTTATTACCATTCATTTAATCTATACTCATATCAATATTGGTTTTATATGATTCAAAAAATATAGTGTTATTTTTTAGAGTAATCAATTAAGATGTAAAAATTAAAATAATTTGGTTATTTGACAAAAAATCTTGGGAAATAATACCTTTTACTGTTTTTAAAAATTGTTTACATAACTCTTTATTTATTTACATAGCTATATATAGAATTTAATTACTAATATTACATAGATTTAATGAATAAATTATTAGTGTTAATTATTTTACATTGACAATAACTCTAAACCTTAAAGACGTAATTTAACGAATACGGAGGGACTCGAACCCCCGACACCCAGGACCGGAACCTGGTGCTCTATCCACTGAGCTACGTATCCAGACACATTATATTAACATAGTTTATTTAACTAATGTTAAATATTATAAACGTATTGAAAGATATATTGTAAAGTCCTAAATTTATATGTAATTTTGTATTTTTAATATTGATTTCGATATGATTCAAATAGTAATAAATCTGATCAGATATTTAAAAAACTGAGATGATAAAAGTTTGCTACGAATTAAGGATTAAAACTCTCCTGTGAGCCATGCTTCACCAATATTAATGCCACATTTTACAGTGTCGTCGTCATCAGATAATAATCGTCTAAGACTTTTTTGTGGATCGTCCAACATTGCTCTAGCCCAAGAAATTGCCAGTTATCTGGGAATGGACATTGGACCGATGGTTCGTAAACGATTCGCCGATGGTGAATTATACATCCAAATTCAAGAATCAATTCGAGGATGTGATGTTTATTTAATACAGCCTTGTTGTAACCCTGTTAATGATCATTTTATGGAGTTGCTGATTATGATTGATGCTTGTCGAAGAGCATCTGCACGTCAAATTACTGCTGTAATTCCTTATTATGGTTATGCCAGAGCCGATAGAAAAACGGCAGGACGTGAATCTATTACAGCAAAACTGGTAGCTAATTTAATAACAGAAGCTGGTGCCCATAGAGTTTTGTCTATGGATCTTCACTCTGCTCAGATACAGGGTTATTTTGATATACCTTTTGATCATATATATAGTACTCCTGTATTATTAGACTATTTTTCTACAAAAGATTTGTCTGATTTGGTAATTGTTTCTCCAGATGTTGGAGGAGTTGCTAGAGCTAGAGCGTTTGCTAAAAAACTTGATGATGCTCCATTGGCAATTATAGATAAGCGTCGTCAATCTCATAATGTAGCTGAGGTTATGAATATTATTGGTGACGTCAAAGATAAGACAGCTGTCTTAGTCGATGACATGATTGATACAGCTGGGACAATCACAAAGGGAGCAAATCTTCTTAAAGAAGAAGGGGCGAGAAGAGTTTATGCCTGTGCTACTCATGCTGTGTTTTCTGGTCCTGCAATTTCTCGACTTTCAAGTGGTGTTCTAGAAGAAGTAATCGTTACAAATACGATTCCAATTCCTGAAAAAAACTGTTTTAAACAACTTACTGTATTATCTGTAGCTAATCTGTTAGGAGAAGCTATTTGGCGTGTTCACGAAGATACATCTGTAAGTAGCATGTTTCGTTAGATAATATTTAACCTTGCAGGCATGATCATGAGCTATTTAGTTTTTATCAAGAAAGAAAAAACTGGACTATTTGATTGGTATTTTCAAAATTAGATATATTTAATATTTAATTTTACACAGGAAGTAATCATAGCTCTAAAGTATTATGTTTTAATAATTAAAGTTACATTCTGTAGCTAAGTTATATAATTTAACTACAGAATGTAACTTTAATCATTGCATTTTTATATCTTTAAGTAAAAATGGCATCATTATTCCTGTAAAAGCACTAGAGGCAATGAGAGCCATCGTAAAATTCAACCCTACTTCTTTTGAGCCAACTAATATTAATAAGCCTTCTAATCCAATTAGCATAAAGGATCCTAATAAAATACCAAAAACTACTTGTCTATAAACATGAAGAGGATCACGTAGTAACTTACCCTTGAAAAATAATTTTGCTGAATACCAAACTAAATTAAACATGTTTTAAACTCCTAAATAAACTTAAGAATAATCAAGCCAATAATAGCAACGGGAACTCCTCCTGCTGGGCCTAATAAGCCTCCAAGAATACCTGCTAATTCATAGCCTAAATCTTTGCCGGCTAAAACGATGCCACCAATGGCACCTGAAACAGTTGAAAATAGAGCAGCGACAAATAACCAAAAAAGACCACTAATCAGAGTTATATCCCCATTTATCAAATCAAATAGGAAAGTTTTTATCACAAGGTTCACATTTAACTGCTCAACAAATAAGTTCATATAGAAAGTCCTCCCGAATATAGATTAGATTCCAGGTTTATTGCTTTTAATAATTTTTTTTGGATATCTTGTAACATACTGTCCACAACACATGACTGCTTTACTTGTTTATGATGGGTAAAAATTGCATATGCTTCTTCACAATATTTTCGGCATCTTTCTAGGTTGTTGGTATTTCCCATTTCAGGATGCTCAATATTGTCTGGTAAGTTGAACAAAACATTAGCCTTATTGGCAATAGTATTAGCATACTCCAAAGGTGTATCACTAGCTGTTCTAACCTTTAAAGCTTCGTCATATGCTTTTAAAGCTTTTAAATTATTTTCTATGGGATGAGAAGTAGGTAAATACTGTAGTGTATTTGCTAGATTATTTTGCAACATAGCATATTCACTAGGATGATTAGTAATTGTGACCCATTTCAATGCTGACTGAAAAGACTGCACTACGACTCCATACCTTATTTTTTTTTTTATTTGGCCCCAAAGGTAAAGATAAATAAGCAACTGCAATATTGTTTTGCAAAATAGCAAATTCTTGGGGATAATTTTCACCAGTAAATATTTTTGTCGCTTTATAATATATCTGTATAGCTTCTTGTATGGTAGCCTTATTGAATTCTACCAGGCCTTGTAAAACAATTCCCAAGTTCATTTGTGTTTCAGCAATCTCTAAAGAAGAAGCATACTTTTCTAAAATAGGTAAAGCTTCTTCATAAGAGTTTTTTGCTTCTAACAATAGATTTTCTTCTTGATCTGGAATAGAACGTAAAGCTGTCCCTATCCCAGAAAGGCATCTAGCCTTAAGTAAAGACTCATTATGAGTATTCAATTCCATACCTTTGCGATAAAGAAAAATAGAATCTTTTATTTGTTCAATTGTTTTTGCTTGTCCTTGTAATCTAGTTGCTATTTCTATCAGCATTTCGATTTTTTCTGATGTTGTAGCTACTTCAGATTCAATAGCCTTTAGGGCAGCTTTAACGTTAGCATCACTAAAAGTAAGTATCACAATATTAATAGTTAGTTACTTGAAAATTAACAAAAAGATGTACAGAAAGGTTGATTTCTATAAATAAACTTAAGCACGTTTTTCATACTTATTACTTCAAATATATTTGAAGATATATTATTATTGAATCAAAAATATTTTATTTGGTTAGAATTCCTTGATATTTTTTAATAAATTTATCTTTATTCATAGTAAAGATTTAGAATGCTTATTACTAGAAGCCATGCAGTTAGACATTAAAACTTAGATGCCTTAATACAATACACTTAAGTATTCATTCTCACCCGATAGAAGTACTATCGTTAAAGAATTGAATTTTCATCATCCTATCGAGGAATAGGGCTATTAAATATGGCTATAAGAATAAAAAGTTTTCTTAAAAGCTATAAAAATTCACACTTCATGAGAATAGAATATTAGTGCTTATGAAGAAAACTGACATGTGGCTATCTGGCTTACTCATAATGAGATTTATTTACTAATAAATATAAGATTCAAAAAATGTTTAATTAAAGAATTTTATATCATCTAAAAAAGTAAATATTAATCGAAGTTTTTTCTAATATATATAAATTAGAAAATAGCATATATTGCTACTAAGATTAAATTAACAAAGAATTACAAATATTGATATTACCTTGTTTTCAACTATCTTATAGAATTTCTAATTGATCCACACGCAACCAAACACTAGGGGTTGGAGCTGAGAACTGAATTAAGGCATATTCGTCATTAAGGTCTAATATCTCGCCCTTAGTTTGAAATATATAGCCTGGAAAACGTTTATCACTAGCTTTTCCTTCCAAGCTGTTTTCTAAATTTTCTTTAATTACACGAACCAACATACCTTTCTTAATTTGAGATGCCATAATTAACTATAATTTTTAGAACTCATCCTTCGAATACAATTCTAACAAATAATGTGTTGTTAATAAATTGCAAAGTTTTTTTATTTAACAAATAAAAAAACTTTTCTTAATCAAGATTATTCAAGCTTGCCTTATTAAAAATAATAAAATGATGTGTGTATAATGAGGCCATATCTTTGAAACTAATTAATAGTCTTGTATTAAAGGGGTTTTCTCTGAGAATCTTTTGCCTTTGTGATAATCCTATCTTAATGAAGCTTTTTTCTCTAAGTAAAGGGTAATTGTTTTTAGGTAAACAAGAAAAAATTAATCATCAACTGTTACTATAATCATTAATCCTAATATTAATAATTTTAAAGGAAAATCTTTAAAGAACTGGCTAAGGACTATGAAAAATAAACAGCTTCTACTTAATATAAGAAATTATTGCATAGTATTTCTATTTACTATGATTTTTTGTGTTTTTGGCTTCTACAATTCAGTTTCTCAAGCTGAATCTATCAATCATGTATTAGAAAAGCCACCGAGTTCCTACGATAATACTGGAGCTAATAATTTTGTATCTGCTGCAGTTATTCGTACCGGTCCAGCAGTAGTGCGTATTGATACTGAAACTGTTGTCACAAGACAGCTTAACCCGTTCTTTGATGATCCATTATTTCGTGATTTTTTTGGGCAACAGCTCAGACCTCGCATTCCTCAAGAACGTAGGATTACCGGACAAGGTTCAGGATTTATTATTGATAAAAGCGGTATTATTCTAACGAATGCTCATGTAGTAAGCAACGCTGACAAAGTAACTGTTACTCTTAAAGATGGACGTACTTTCAATGGAAAAGTTAAAGGTACTGATGAAGTGACTGACTTGGCTATAGTAGGTATAGACACCAAAGGAAACATGATACCCGTCGCGAAATTGGGAGATTCTGATAATCTTAAAGTTGGTAACTGGGCAATCGCTGTAGGTAATCCTGTAGGTTTAGATAATACAGTTACTTTAGGTATTATTAGTACTATTGGTCGTTCTGCAGCTCAAGCTGGCATTCCTGACAAGCGTCTTGACTTTATTCAAACAGATGCTGCAATAAATCCTGGTAACTCTGGGGGACCATTATTAAATGGGCTAGGAGAAGTAATTGGTATAAATACTGCTATTCGTGCTGACGCAATGGGTATTGGATTTGCTATTCCTATTAATAAAGCAAAAGCTTTACAAAAAGCTTTAGTATCTGGCCAACAGGTACCTCATCCATATATCGGAGTACAAATGGTTAACATTACTCCTGAGATAGCTAGAGAAAATAACAGAAACCCCAACTCTCCAATTATTATTGCTGAAGTTGAGGGTATTTTAGTTATTCAAGTAGTTCCTGACAGTCCAGCCGCAAAAGCAAAACTACGTCGCGGTGATGTAATTATAGCTGTTAACAATCAACCAGTTAAGGATGGAGGGGATTTGCAAAAAATTGTTGAGGAAACTGGAATTAATACTAATTTAAAGCTGAAGTTGTATCGTGGTGATCGTCTAATGGAATTGACTGTTAAAACTAAACAACTAAAAGGAACATCATAGTTTAGGTATAGTAAATAGTTCTACACAAGGACTATTTACTATACCTACATTGTTCACAGTTTTTGTAATAAATTAAGGTAATAAGATTCTTATTTAAAATAAATTAGTTTCTAAAAAATATAAAAAGAAAGCTATTAAAGCACCGATCAAGGTGTTGATGATGTTAACTACGTCATTATTCATCCAACTCACTCGATTTTGCAATGTTGCCCCGATCACACTTTCTACATTTGTAGCAAAAAAAGCAGAAATTACACAATAAGAAACTTCGTTTAAATTAATAAAATTAATAAAAAAACCAACTAATGCGATAAGTACTGATGCGATAAATCCTGCAAGAGTTCCTTCCAGGCTAATTGCTCCTTCTGTACCTGGAGAAGCTGGCCTTAAAGTAGTAATTAAAAAAGTATTTTTTCCATAAACTTTACCTAATTCAGAAGCTACTGTATCTGATAGTTTAGTACTGATACTTGCTACATATCCTAATATAAATAATTTTGTATAAAAAGGATTGCTAAATAAAGTTCCTAAAGCACAGAATAGAGCAGTAAGTCCTGAACCCCAAACATTTTCAGGCCCTCTAGTTCCTGATCTTTTCTCAGCGATTCCTACCTTTTCTTTTTTTGATATGCCAACATATGTAATAGCCGAGCCAATTATGAAATAAGACATTATTAAGATATATCCTTGCCATCCCAATAGCCACCAAATCAAAACTCCTAAAAGCCAAGCATGTAGATACCCTGAAAAGGTTAAAAGTTTTTTAGGTATGATCATAGCAAAGCCAAGTAATAAACTATTTAGTATGATACTAATCAACCAAGATCTATCTAAATATGACGTGATCATCGTTTGCAATTCCTTATATAAGTAGAAGCATTCGTCTAATTCTTTGATTTCTATTTTAATCGTTAAAGGCTGTAAGTATACGATATGTCCAAAATATATATATATTTCGAAAGAATATAAAATAATTTACAATTTATCAAATAGCAATAAAAATATTAAATAAGATAAAATATTAATACTACAAAAACTCCCACAACCACTATAATTTTTTAAAGGCTACTATAAATCATGACAGAAACAAATCAAAATCAATCCACAGGAATAAACTTAACAGAAGCTGCTCTTGAGCATGTCTTAAAATTAAGAGAAAAACAAAATAAGGATCTGTGTTTACGTGTTGGAGTTAGGCAAGGAGGATGTTCTGGTATGTCCTACACAATGGAATTTGAAAGTTCTGAAAATATAGAAAAACAAGATAAAGTATTTGAGTATGATGGTTTCCAACTTGTGTGTGATCCTAAAAGTTTTCTCTACCTTTATGGATTAGTCCTTGATTATAGCGATGCCATGATAGGTGGCGGATTTGAATTTACAAATCCTAATGCTAACCAAACTTGTGGGTGTGGAAAATCTTTTGGCGTTTAAACATATCTTAATTGAGGATATGTTTAAAACTAATTTCTCCTACTAATTAATAAGATCTAATGAAACTTAAGGTATGACAAATTTATTCGAGACTGATTTTGAAGAAGGATTGGAAAGATATAAGCAAGGTGAAAAACCTGAAGACCTGATTGTCTATTTTAAAAAAATTTGTGATCATTCTCCTAAACATGCGATCGCTTGGACTTGTCTCGCTTGGTTATATTTACTTGCCGATAAACCATATAAAGCCCTAGAAGCTGCTAAAAAAAGTGTTAAAATCGATAGTAAGTCACCTCAAAGTCGAATCAATTTAGCCTTAGCAATGTTAGAATGCAATGTAACAGGTGTTCGCTCTCACATTCAAGTAGCAGAGCAGGTGATGTCTTTAGATAAAGAAACTTATCAAGAGGTTTTAGATAACATAGAAGACGGTTTAACTAGAAAACCTAACTGGGAAAATCTAAAGAACATCCAAAAATGGTTATCATTACCCAGTTAACTATAGTTACTTACATGTAGCTACTTATACTATTTTATTTTTATATAAAATGATGTTGCCATATTGTGTTTTATATTATTACAATATAATCTTTAACTTGTTAAAAAATATAAAACGCAGTATGGTATTGAGCGGACTTTATGGGCGGATGGCGAAATTGGTAGACGCACCACACTCAAAATGTGGCGACTTCGGTTGTGGGGGTTCGAGTCCCCCTCTGCCCACTAAACACAAAAATGCGTAATACTTTAAAGACATCGCATGACTTATGTTTCTCATTAAGTTAGTATTCAAATGAATATATATATAATAATAAATCGAATGGTATTTGATCTATTACACTTTATGAGTAAAATATCAATAACTCATCAATTATAAATACGTAGTTATTTGATAGGTTAACTTTTAAAATTCATTCTAATTTTTTTAGTAGTTCGTAAATAAGATATAATTTCGAGTTGAAACTAAATTTTAGATTGCTCAATTGCAGCCGACCATTAGGTAGATTCAGTGGACTTGATTCAAATTTTTAACACAACAAAGCCAATCATTGGTGTTGTTCATCTGTTACCTCTACCCACATCAGCACGGTGGGGAGGTAGTTTAACTACAGTTATTGAACGGGCCGAACAAGAAGCTACTGCTCTTGCAGCAGGAGGAGTACATGGTATTATTCTTGAGAATTTTTTTGATACTCCGTTCACAAAAGATAAAGTTGATCCGGCAGTCATAAGTGCTATGACTTTAATTGTTGATCGAATTAAAAATTTGGTCGTCATTCCTGTCGGTATTAATTTATTGCGTAATGATTCCATTGGAGCCATGGCTATCGCTTCAACAATAGATGCTCAGTTTATACGCGTTAATGCTTTAACAGGCATTATGACTACGGATCAAGGCTTTATTGAAGGTAATGCTCACCAACTATTAAGATATAGAAAAGAATTAGGAGCAAACGTAATTATATTAGCAGACGTTTTAGTTAAGCATGCTCGCCCACTAGATACTATTAATTTAACGGATGCTGTAAAAGATACTGTAGAAAAGGGACTTGCAGACGGTATTGTTTTATCGGGTTGGTCTGAGAGTAGTCCTCCTAGTATTGAAGATTTGAAATTAGCTGCTACGGTTGCTGAAGGAATTCCAATTTTTGTAGGTAGTGGAGCTAATTCAAATAATATTAGCAACTTAATGAATGTAGCAGATGGAGTTATTGTAGCAAGGTCATTAAAACGTCATGGAAAAATAAGTGATCCTATTGATCCAATCCGTGTGGCTCAATTTATTGAGGTAACCAAGCAAAATATTTATTTACAGGAGAAATTGGATTATAGTAGTTCCTAGAGTTAAAATAATAAAAACATTTTTAAGATCCAGAATAATTATATTTTAGTAAAAAATCACTATGATAAATAAACGTTCCACTCCTATGATTTATCGCTGGTCACGATATATTATTGGTATGATTGCAATATCTGGTACGATCTTAACGGCCTATTTAACCATAACCAAACTGACTGGAACAAATGTATATTGTGGTGTTAATGATGCTCAAATTCTAGAGGCAGGTTGTAAAAGTGTTCTTAATAGTCGCTATGCAACAGTTTTTAATCTACCCTTGAGCTTGTTTGGTACCCTGGCCTACGCTAGTATGTCTATCGCCTCTCTAGGCCCATTATTATTAAAAGCTGAGAAAAATAAAAATTTCATAAAAAAAATTAACGAATGGACTTGGCAGTTTCTTCTGATAGGAGGAATCGCTATGGCAATGTTTAGTAGCTATTTAATTTATATTTTAAATACAGAATTACATTTAGTTTGCTACTATTGCATAAGTTCTTTTATCTTTTCTTTTGGTTTAATGATTTTTAGTATCCTAGGAAAAGAGTGGGAAGATGTAGGTCAAACTTTATCTATTTCGATTATTGTTGTGATAATAACTTTAGTCGGAACTTTAGGGATATATGCTGATACTGAAAAACCCTTAGTAGAAGGTCGTATCGTAGTCAAGCAGGCGAGAACGGCACCAACTGCTCCTAATGGATGGCCTATAACTTCTAAATCTGGAGAGTCAGAGGCAAAATTAGCAGAACATTTGACATCTATTGGAGCTAAGATGTACGGCGCTTTTTGGTGTCCTCATTGCCACGATCAAAAACAACTTTTTGGTTCAGAAGCATTTCAGAAAGTTGATTATATTGAATGTGATCCTAGAGGGAAGGCACCTCAGCCTGATATATGTATTTCTTCCAATATAAAATCTTATCCTTCATGGAAAATTAACGAAGAGCAACTATCAGGAGCTCAGTCTCTTGATAAATTAGCAGAAAGATCTAACTATACAGGTCCTACTAATTTCAAATATATAATTCCTGAGCATAAATAAATACAATCAATTACGAATATATTTCAAATTCATACCATTTTAATTTATAGATAACTGAGCCTTATTCTAAGAACTAGGAAAATAATATACATAATTCCAAGATTTTATTTTTTAGGATTTTTTCTGAATCATATCCTTTTTTTAAATTATTTTCCAAGTCTAATAGAATAGGAAAAGCCTCTAATAAATCTTCACTTTTAATATTCTTTATTTCTTTTCTCAAAAAAAACAAACGATTAGGATTTGATACTTCAGCGGCTTTGGCTATCACTGTATTATCATTCTCTCCTGTTTCGATTTTTAATTTAATAATAGTCCAAATACGAAACTGTCCTACTAAAGTTGTTAGTATTTTTAAAGGATGCTCGTTATAAGATAATAATTTTATAGTTATTTCTAATGCTTTTTCTTTATTACCCTGAGATATAGCTTTAGCTAACTGCAAACTACTATAATTACTAATATTTACGATAGAAGATACTGTATCCTTGCTTACAGGCTTTTCTTTTTCATAATTATAAAGACTTAATTTCTCTAACTCATTCCATAACAGTCGAGTATCATTTCCTACAGACTCTACTAATAAGTTTAGAGCTGATGAAGATAAATTGACTCCAATTTCTTCAGAGAATTGTTGAGCCTTAGTAATTAATTCATCTATTTTCCAGGGAAGAATTAAGCTAAACTCACGCATATCTGCATATTTTTCAAAAAGTTTTGTTGATTTTAATTTTTTATTAGGTCTTTTACTCGATGTTAAAACAAAATTCGAATCATTAGGAATAGCTGCTATGAAAGGTTCTATTTTAGTAAAAATATCATCTGAACATTGCTGAAGAATAGAAGATCCTTCAAGCCATATAAGCTTTTCTCCTGTTCCAAGCACAGGAGTCATAACTTGATTTAGAGCTTCTAATATACTGTAAGTATTTTCTTCATGTATTTTATGGTAATTAAATTGTATCCACTCAGGATTAATAACTTTCTTTCTTAGTTTTTGGATAGTCTGAATAATTCTAAAATTATCTTCACCCCAAAAAAAATAAATTCCCATACTAAAACATTAAGGTAGTTTTATAGATTTTTTGTATCATAGCTTTAATACATAGCATATATAGAGCAACTATGTACTATCTTATTTTACTTTTATAAGAATATAAATTTTAGATGCTTTTAATTTTTTTAAAAGAAATTGATATGTTTTTGAAGGTAAAAAATCTAATAAAAAACTACAGCACCATTCTTGAGATTAAAGTGTAAATGAATATGATATGAAGTACTTAAAAAGTCATGCTATGAATTTTATCAAATATGTTTTTTAGTGAAGTAAAATAAATTAATATTTTTAATTTAATTATATGATTGTAGAAAAATACTCGTTGTTACCAGAGTATAACTTAGCAACAATTTTTGCTATGGATAACATTCTTTCTACCCAAGGCATTATGGTTATGCTATTAGTAGCTTATGGATTAGCCATGTGGACTTTTCTTACTAATGCACCCAAAGTCTATACAGTTATGGTGTCTGATATTAAAATTGCACAAAAGTTTTATGAAGGTTTATTAAAACTAAATGCAGCAGACATTCCCTTGCATTATTACTATACACCCACAAAAAATATAAGTACACCGGCGACAGTCGATCCACTACATATGTCAGTGGATTATACAAGCATGGGTGGTATGGATATGGATACAAAATATGGATTATGGTATCAACTTAAAAAGAATACTCAGCTACATATTATTAGTGGAGCAAGTTATGGCTATAATAATCGTCAGCGCCATGTATGTTTTGATAATCATTGTTTGAAAACTATTCTACTTAAGATTCAAGCAAAAAGGTTAAGGTATAAAGTCCGCTGCAAGCAACCTCTTAATTTTTTAGTCAAAGATATTGATGAAAGAACTATTGAAATAGTGGAAGTGAAGAATTAGTTACAATAAAACAGCTCTTATTGAATAAGATTTAATTATTTTATGGAATAACTTTTACGCGTTGAGTAATCATAGTAATGCCATCGTTTCTAACCAGGATAGAGGATAGCCAATGATCTTGAAGATTATCCTTTATAGATATTCTTTTAAATAGACCCCCAGATTTCAACAATTTTAATGGCATTTTAGGAGGGTTTAAATAATTATTAGTATCAACTTCTCCTGAGATCGCCATTCCAGCCAGAAGATTATCACCTAAAGGCTCGCTAAGAATAACATCAAAGTCAAATGTTTCTCCAATTTTTACAGTTGTTGGTAAATTAACAATCACGGTTGGTGGTTGTTTCCCAGTAGTTAATTTTGTTATTTCACTTAAAATTTCTTGTTCGACTATCTTATTTTTTTGAAGAGATTGGTAAGATTTTATTGTTGACTCTAATCTAATTTCTCTTCCATTACTTATACTGTTCCCTGAAATTTTCGTTAAAGTTTTTACCAACCAACTTTTATCTTTTTTTTCCCAAGATAATATTTTTGTTTGATATCTTAAATTAGGATACTCTATCCATAATTTACTAATTCCTTCAGCAAGTTTATTTAATGTTAATCCATCAGTTGTTATATACTGATCACCATAAAAAGATTTTACAGATTTTAAATTTTTTGAATTAGCTGCATCATCAACTTTTGCAATAAATTCTTGAAGTTCCATTGGAATATCATTGGTCTTTACTGCATAAACTGGCATATATCTTCCTAAGCTTAATCCGCAACCAAGTATGATAGAGAGGAACCAACGTTGATAAATCATACGTTTATTCATATTAGGGCATTCCGATTAATAGTACAGAATCCAATCTAAATTATAGCGAATTTTTATTTTTATGATACGTTTACTTATAGCTGCAAGTGGTACCGGAGGTCATGTTTTTCCTGCTTTAGCAGTAGCAAAAAAATTACCTAATTATGATGTTCACTGGCTAGGCACATCTAATCGCTTAGAACAAAGTCTAGTAAATGATTTATATCCTTTACATACAATACCTGTTGAGGGATTTCAAACCAGATCTATTCTGAAAAATATAAAAATTTTATTTAGATTACTCCAATCAGTCTTCTGGATCAGAAAATTACTCAAAGAAAAAAAGATTGATGTTATTTTTACTACCGGAGGATATATTTCTGGTGCTGTTACTTTAGCTGCTTACATATTAGGAATTCCTGTGATATTACACGAGTCTAATTACATTCCAGGAAAAACAACAAAATTACTAAGTTATTTTTGTCATGTTACGGCTTTAGGATTTAAAGAAACAGAAAAATATTTACCATGGGCTACTACCACCTATTTAGGAACACCTATTAGAGAACAATTTAGTATTTCTCAATATTTAGATTTGAATATTCCAGAAAAAGCATTTCTAATAATTGTGATTGGTGGATCCCAGGGAGCAGTCTCAATTAACAACTTAGTACGTCAATGTGCTTTAGATTGGATCAACTCAGGTGCATATGTTGTTCATTTAACGGGAAACAATGATACGAAAGTTAAAACTATTAATCATACTCAATATATTACACTACCTTTCCATAGCAATATGGCTGCGCTTTTGCAAAGAGCAAATTTAGCGATTAGTCGTGCTGGTTCGGGAACATTAGCAGAATTAGCTGCTACTCATACACCTGCAATTTTAATTCCTTATCCTTTTGCTGCAGAAAACCATCAATTTTATAATGCAGATTTTTTTGTCAAAGCTAAAGCTGCTTATTGTTATGAACAAAAAAAATTAACAAGAGAGCAATTAAAAATTGCTGTGTTAGACCTAATAAAAGATCCAACAAAGCTAAAAGAAATGGCATATGAAATGTCAAAACTAACAACTAAAGACAGTGCAGAAAAGTTAGCAGAACTAATAAATAATAGTTTAAAAAATTAATCACTAGATGCTTTCTTTTAAAGATTTACTATAAAAAAATATCATTTGTTATGTTATTTTTAGTATTTTTATATTCAATTAGGTAAGAAAAAATATACTCTCAACTTTAATCATAATAAAATTGTATATATCTATGATTAAGAAATATTGCGAAAAGAAAATAAATAAGTCATAATTATTGGTGTAATACCTACATGTATAAGACTTTAGAATTATTTTCAACCAAGATTATTCTTGTTATTTGTGTTTTAGAGGCATTAGTAAAAATTTGTGACTTGGCAAACAGCAAAATTACATAACTTAAATTTAGAGATTAGAAGACAAAAAAAATATGATGCTCATGAGATTGCACTGTATTATCGCAGCCGTCCTTGGCGGGTAATTAAAAGAACAATCTCTATAGTATGGTCTTTTGGTTGGTTCTTTATTAATATTCAATGGGATAAATTTACTCATAAAAAAAATAGTAAAAAGAAACGTTCTATTCAATTACGGCAAATTCTTACTAATTTAGGGCCAACATTCATTAAAGTAGGACAAGCTTTATCTACTCGGCCAGATTTAATTCATCCAGATTTTTTAGATGAATTAGTAAAACTTCAAGATCAATTACCTTCTTTTGATAATAAAATAGCTTTTTCAATCATAGAAAAATCATTGAAAGTCAAGATTGATAAGGCTTATAAAGAAATTTCACCTAACCCTGTTGCAGCAGCAAGCTTAGGCCAAGTATATAGGGCTATTTTATATACAGGAGAAGAGGTAGCAGTAAAAGTTCAAAGAGCTAATCTAGAATCTATATTAACTTGTGATCTTTTCCTAATGCGCTTGGTAGCTTCTAAATTATCTAGATTTTTACCTCTTAATCTAAAACATGACTTAACATTGATCGTTGATGAATTTGGAAGCAAGCTTCTTGAAGAAATAGATTATGTTAATGAAGGAAAAAATGCTGAAAAGTTTGCATCTAATTTTCAAGATGATGCTGATGTAAAAGTTCCTAAAATTTATTGGGCTCTTAGTAGTGATCGAATATTAACTCTCGAATGGATTCAAGGGTATAAGTTAACGAATACTGAGCAAATTAAAAATGCAGGATTAGATCCATACTCTATTGTAAAAATTGGAGTCATATCAGGTCTAAAACAATTATTAGAACATGGTTTCTTTCATGCAGACCCCCATCCTGGAAATTTATTTGCTACTCATGATGGTCGTATGGCGTTTATCGATTTTGGCATGATGGATCAGTTAGACAACTCTACAAAAGAGATTATAGCTGATTCAGTAGTTCAACTTATAAACGAAGACTATGATGCTTTAGCTAAGGATTTCGTAAAGCTTGGATTTCTGACTCCAGATACAGATATTAAGCCAATAATACATGCCCTTGAGAAGATTTTAGGTAATGCTATTACCAAAAACGTCAATGATTTTAACTTTAAAACAATTACTGATGATTTTTCAAAATTAGTTCATAAATATCCTTTTCGTCTCCCAGCTAAATTTGCTCTCATTATTAGATCATTAATCACGCAGGAAGGATTAGCTTTAAGCTTAGATCCGAATTTTAAACTTGTTGAAATTGCCTACCCATATGTAGCCATGCAACTTTTAGCAGGAGGAACTTCTCAGTTAAGAAATAGACTGTCAGAAATCTTAATAAAAGATAATAAGTTCCAATGGAGTAGATTAGAAAATATGCTTGCTATAGCTTCTTCCGAAGAAAAGTTTAATTTGTTACCGACTGCACAATTAGGTTTACAGTATTTGTTCTCGGATGAAGGACAATATCTAAGGCATAAATTATTATTAGCCCTAACAGAAGATGATAAATTGCACATTGAAGAAGTTCAAAGAGTTTGGTCTATTATAAGCAATGATTTATATCCACAACAATTGATGATAATTATGATTAATGTATTGCAAAAACTGATTGCAACAAAAGCATAATTAGCCATGGAGAATTATTTTAAGAGGATAAATAATTATTTTGCTTTTATAGATATTTTATATATGTCGATATACTAATTACTGATAAAAAATTGGATAACCTATATTTAAAGTAGTATTACTAAAAATTCTATGAACAAAAATCTTGCTAAGGTACTATATTAAGATTAACTATAGAATATTCGACCTGACTTTTGAGTTAGAGAAAGCCAATAATGAATAAAAGTAAAGTATTAGCTATCGTTACTGGATTAATTTCCATATTGCTAGCAGTAGCTTACCTCGTTATCGTTCAGCTATTAGACTTTCGAGGAGAAATGCTTCCTGCTCCGATTATTGAAAATATTGTAATCTTTCTAAATTTGTTAAATTATTTTTAATTATTAAACAAGCATAATGATTCCTTTGAAATTAACACTTAAAAATTTTTTAAGTTATCAAGATGTAACTCTTGACTTTCAAGGGTTGCACACTGTCTGTATCTGCGGCGCTAATGGTGCAGGTAAATCTTCTTTATTAGAAGCAATAGCTTGGACAGTTTGGGGTCAGGGTAGGACAAGTAGCGATGAAGATGTTATTCACGCAAGCGCAGACTATGTAAGAACTGATTTTGTATTTATTTGTTATCAAGAAGTTTATCGTATTATTCGTAGTCGTCAACGAAACAGAACAAATTCTCTAGATTTTCAAATAAAGAGTTCTGAAGGATTTACTCCTTTAAGTAGAAAAGGAGTTAAGGCAACTCAAGAATCTATTATTTCTACTTTAAAGTTAGATTACGAGACCTTCATTAACTCAGCTTATCTAAGACAAGGTAGGGCAGACGAGTTTATGCTACGTCGTCCTACAGAGAGAAAAAAAGTTCTTGCAGATCTTTTAAAACTTGATCATTATGAAAATTTATCTATTAAAGCTAAAGAATTAGCACGTCAATATAAAGGGAAATCTGAACAAATAAAATTAAATATTGAAGCAAACAAGAAAAGATTAATTAAAGAAAAAAGTATTAGAATTCAGCAAAAAATAATTCAAGAAAATATTGAAGTATTAAACATTTTGCAGAATAAAAATGAGAAAGTATTTCAATTTATTAAACAAGAAGATAGTGATCGTAAAAGTTGGCTAGATAAATTACTCTGGAATCAAGAGCGGCTTAAAAACCTGCAACAAGAAATATTTAAATTTAGGCAAGAAAAAGAAGAATTAAGTAGAAAAATTTATAGTTACGGAAATTTAATTAATCAAGGGATAAAAGTTTCTAGAAAGTACAAGAAACTTCTTTTTTTTCGTAACCAAGAAGAAAATTTAGCTAACCAATTCAATATCTTCCAAGAATTTCATAAAAAAAAGCAAGATTTGGAGAAGCAACTATTAGATGAAGACAATAAATTACAATTAAAAATTCATCAGCAGAAAATTGGTTTAGAACAATTAGAAAAAGAAGAAAAAGAATTGAAAAATTTCTTAAATAATGCTGAGGATTTAAAGTCAGCTTTGAAGACATTTGATTTTTATAATCAAGAGTTAAAAAGATTAGATAAATTACGTTGCAAGGTTTCCCCACTATTTAAGGAAAAACAGGAATTAACAAATCAAACTTTAAAGATTCAAATAGATTTTGAAGCAAGGTTAGGGCAACTATACATATCAGAAGTCAATTATTTAAAAGAATTAGGTACGATTCTTCAAAAACGGAAAATATTATGTAGTTTGAATGATGATATTCATGATTTAGAGGATGAAAAAGGACACCATAAACAAATAAAAGATAAAATTCAAGAAAAGAAAATTGTTCAAGGTAAATTGTTTATTGATAAGCAAAATAATATAAAGGAGATAGATAAGTTACAGCAAAAAATACATGAATTAAATATCTATCATTCTAACTGTCCTTTATGTGAACAAAAACTAGATAGGAATCGACGTCATGATGTTATTAAAAAGATAGCGAGACAATATAAAAACATTCAAAAGCAAATATATAAAGTACAAGAGAAAGTTGATATTCTTGAAGAAAATATTAATCTATTTATTTTTAAGGAAAATTTTTTAGCTGAGAAACTACAGTATTTGAACAAAATACAACAGAGATTTTGTCAAATCGAAACGCAACTAAATAGGTCAGGAGAGATAAAAGATAAGTTAAATTCTGTAATAAAAGAAAAAATAAGAGTTGAAAAAACAATTAAATCTGAATCTTTTGATTTAACTTTACAAAATAGGTTGAAGAATATTGAAAAAAAATTAGCAGAACTTAACTATACAGAAGAAAATCATATATTAGTAAGAAATAAAGTTGACGAATGGCGTTGGGCTGATATTAAAAACTCTAAAGTTAATGATTTAATTTATAGACAAGATCAAATCTCTCAGCAAAAATCTGATTTAGTTCAACAAATTAATCAATTAGGAAAACAAGAAGAAAAACTAAACAACATTTCAAGATTAAAAAAAAGAATTAATCTAGTAGAAAAAAGAATTAAAACCTTGAATTACGATAAATCTGCTCACGAGCAGATTTCTAATTCCATTCGTAGTTCTCAACAATGTGTTATTACTTATGAAAAACTACAAAATGCGAAAAAGTCTTATCCCTTATTACAAAAATATTTAAAATTTACAGAGGATAAATTAAGGAATAACTATGAAGAACAAAATAATATTGTTAAAATTATAAATCGCTTATCCGACAAGCTTAGCATTACAATAAACTATGATAAAGAAATAGTTAAACTAACAACAACTCTTAAAATACAACGACAGAATTTAGATAAGTTGTTTGGGAAACAAGGTAGATCTGAGCAAGCAATATCTGAATTTAAAATATTACAAAACGAAAAAAGAGAATTACAAGCATCATATAACAATACTTGTAGACAGTACCGTATACATCTAGAACTAACCAAAGCTTTTAGTAAAAATGGTATTCAGCTACTAATGATTGAGAATGTATTGCCTCAATTAGAAGCAGAAACAAATAAAATTCTGACGCGTTTGACAGGAAATGAGCTGCACATCCAATTTATTACTCAAAAATTAGGAAAAGGTATCACTATTCGCAAAAAATCGACGAAATTGATTGATACTTTAGATATTTTAATTGCTGATACAGAGGGTACTCGTGTATATGAAACATATTCAGGAGGAGAAGCTTTTAGAATAAATTTTTCTGTACGTCTGGCTCTAGCTAAGTTACTAGCGCAAAGAGCAGGCGCATCATTGCAAATGTTGATAATTGACGAAGGCTTTGGTACTCAAGATACTGAAGGTTGCGAGCGTCTAATTGGAGCAATCAACAGCATCGCTTCCGATTTTTCTTGTATATTAATAGTTACACATATGCCCCAGTTTCAAGAAGCTTTTCAACATCGTATAGAAATTAGCAAGACCCATCAAGGCTCACAAATAAATATAATAAACTGATATATATAAATCATAAATTCCCTTCATTTTCTTTTAAATTTAATTTGTACAAGATTAATAATACATTTAGGATTAAAAAATAAGCTCTAATAGTTAATGTTTCTCAGAATAACAATATTGAGTATTAAAAGTAATTAGAATTTGCTTGCATATTTAAAAATTTAGTTAATTCTGCCTGAAAAAGTAATTTAACAGTTCCAGTAGGGCCGTTACGATGTTTCGTTAAGATAAGTTCAGTAACTCCTTTATCTATTGTTTCAGGATTATAATACTCATCTCGGTATAACATCATAATTAAATCAGCATCTTGTTCAATAGAGCCACTTTCCCGTAAATCTGACATCATGGGACGCTTATTGTTTCTGGCTTCAACGCCCCTGCTTAACTGTGATAGCGCGATAACAGGAGCTTTTATCTCACGTGCTAATCCTTTTAAAGAGCGAGTCATTTTTGATAATTCTTGAACTCGATTATCTTTCTCTGCTCCTTCCATTAATTGTAAATAGTCAATTAGAACTAATCCAAAGTCTCCTTTTTTTTTCTGCCAATAATCGACGTACTTGAGAACGTACCTGCATAACTGTAACATTTGCAGAATCGTCAATATAAATTGGTAGGTTAGATAAAGTACCTATTGCAGTACTAATTGTACTGTAGTCATCTTGTACAAATCTTCCTGATCGCAAGCGATTACTTTCAATTTCTGCTTCCGATGCTAATAACCTCATAGAAAGTTGTTCTTTTGACATTTCTAGGCTAAATATTGCTACTGGTAAATTAAAATTTTTAGCAATATGTGCTACTAGTCCTAATCCAAAAGCAGTTTTCCCCATTGATGGTCTTCCGGCAATGATAATAAGATCTGAACGTTGCAACCCCCCTGTCATAGCATCTAAGTCATAAAATCCTGTCTCTATTCCAGGAAGAGCCGTCTGATTATGTAATTTTTCTAATTCATTAAAAGTTTGGATAATTGTATCCGAAATTGGAACTAGTCCTCCTTGTGGCCTTTTTTGAGTTAAACCAAATATTTTTTTTTCTGATTCATCTAAAACTATTTCTAAATCTCTAGTCGTTTCAAATCCTAAAGAGACAATCTCATGGCCAGAACTAATTAGTTGACGACGTAAGTACTTATCCATAATTAATGCCGCATAACGATCAATGTTAACGGCAGAGACTGTTCTATCAAGCAATTGAGTTAATTTATCAATTCCACCTATTTTCTCTAATAATAAATGATCTTCTAAAACACTTTTAACTGTTAAAAAGTCAGTAGGCTTTCCTTGACTATGTAACTTTAAGGCAGCTTCATAAATTTCTTGATGTGCTCTTACATAAAACGATTCTGGAGTTATTAGGTCTACAATTCTTCCCATAGCTTCAGGATCGAGTAAGATTCCGCCTAGAATAGACTCTTCAGCTTCGATATTTTGAGGAGGAATATTGTTATTAGTCATAATTAATAAGAGTATAAGCGAATTAATTTTATTGGACTTCAGTTATTTATATATAAATCTCAAATAATTATCATCGAAACTAAATTGATTAAACCACTTGAATGAAAAATATAGATTAATATTATTCAGATATAAACTTAATTAAGTGTTAATCAATTCATTCTTAAAATTGGACTTCATAATCTAAGCTTAAGAAACTAGAAATTTGACAATAGAAATTTTTAAAATGTCATAACTGGTTAAATAGTAACAGAGTTATAAATAGTATACTAAAGGTTCTTGAAGTATGAAAAAACTATTTTGGCAACTTTTTAGAGCAAAAATTGTAAAATAGTTTAGTAGTAGATTATCATGATTTTAATAAGATTAGTTTCTCTAACAAAGATAATTCTCAACAAGCTTGTCATATAAAGAATTAGTAAAAAAATTATTAATTTTTTTAGTTACTACTATCTAACTCCAGAGCAATAATTCTATAAAGGTTATTTCAAATAATAAGAAATATCATCATAAAATGCTTATACATAAGCTATTAATTCGTACGGTAAATTTGAATGATTAAGTAATTGTTCTAAAAGTCTTTAACTATTTAGATTGATTTATTCCTGATAAAAAATTACGAACTAAGCGAGCCATAGTTTTCTGTGCAAATCCATCAATAATTTCTGCTCCTATTCGTTTAGTCTCTTGTTTTTTTAGTAGTTTAATTAATAAAGAAGACACATGTATAGCTTTAAAATCAGGTAAATCATTTAAGATTATCAGAATATTTTTTAAATGCTTTAAACTATCGTCATTTTTTAATTGCTGAACACTATTTTGCCTTGTTAGACCTATCTGTTTACGGATTATCATAGATAAATCAAACCAGATTCGATGACTGAGAATATCTACAGAATCAATTATTTCATGAATTAATCGTTCTCGAATAAATTCTCCTTGTGGAGAAAAAATAAAATCTGCAATTTGGTCAAATACTAGTTCAATATCATCGCTTTGAAAATTTTGTGCATTTATCATTAGACTCTCTAACCTATTCCAACGTAGATTTCCGTCTTTAAATAATAAATCTTTCAAAGATATTCTTAATTCAGGTGAAGAATCAGTTAATAGACGTTTAGCAACATATGAATATGCTTTACTCAATACTTTGAAGTTAGGATCAATTCCAATCGCTATACCTTCAAGGGTTACCATTGATCTTAAAATTAATGCATAATAAGCAGGAACTTTAAAAGGAAAGTCATACATTATATTTGACATCTGATCAGTAATGTTCTTGAAGTTCAATTCAGCTACACTTGAACCTAAAGCATTACTAAATATTTCTTTTAAAGCAATTGTGATGGGAGTTAAATCTACTTCAGGCTCCAAAAAACCTAATTTTACATAATCATGAGCTAAAGCATCAAAATCTCTATTGACTAAGTGAACAACTGCTTCTATAAAACCATATCTTTGATAACTCTCAATACGACTCATCATTCCAAAATCAAGATAAGCTAATTTACCGTCTTTCATTGCTAGTAAATTACCAGGATGAGGATCTGCATGAAAAAGACCATATTCGAGCAACTGACACAAAGAACAATGAACGCCTATCTCTACTAAATGTGTTGCTTCAATTCCTTGAGCCTGAATTTCTTCTATATGAGTTAATTTTGTTCCTTCAATCCATTCCATTGTCAACACCCTTCTGGCCGTATACTCCCAATGAATTTTAGGAACATAGATCTCTGGTAAATGACTATAATGCCTAGCAAATTCTTCAGCATTATTTCCTTCTTTAACATAATCAATCTCTTCAAAAATACGTTCAGCCAATTCATCCGTAATAGCTACTAAATCAGAATGAATAAAAGAGAAATGATTCTGTAACCAATGAGAAATATGTCGAAGAATATAAATATCTAGTGTAATGCAGTGAAGTAGTCCGGGTCTTTGTACTTTAATCGCAACTAGCTCTCCTGTTGCTAATTTTCCTTTATATACTTGGCCTAATGAAGCAGCAGCTATAGGTGTATCTGATAGCTCTTGATAAATTGATTGAGCACTATGGCCTAATTCTTCCTTGATGAAACGATAAGCTATTTCATCAGGAAAAGATGGCAGTTTATCCTGTAAACAAGTTAACTCATTTAAATAAACTGGAGGAACTAAGTCAGGTCGAGTGGACAAAGCCTGGCCAATCTTAATATAAGTTGGACCTAATTTAGTTAAAATTTCTCTTAAATGAATCGCCTGATTAATATCTTCTTTAATATTTTTGCCTATTAATCTGCCCCACCATAATTTAAAGGTAAAAGATGAAAAGGAAGAAAGAAGAAGAATCAATCGTTTAGCAACCTTAAAGATGTGTTTGCGATAATATTTATTGATTGCTTCTGGATTATACCGGTAGTTTTTCTCGATATAATTATCTAAATCTTCTTTACTTTCTTTAAAGGGATGATTAGAGTATATGTTTATTTTAGCTATTTTAAAATTCAAGTTCTCTAGAAAAAGAATTGAATGGAGCATAAGATCTATCCCACGAAATTATAGGAATTATTCCGTAAACTATTGTAACAATTTTTGTTTATTAATTAAAACTATTAAGAAAGTTTAATCTTTCTTCAATATTTATGATTACATAAATATTGGTTTAAGTCTTTTTATAGCTTTGATGCTAGAGTTGGAATAATGTTAGGAAATATAAATTTTCCGTCGATTTTAAGTAACTGTCTTTGGTTAAACAATTCTTGCACTAATATTGTTAGTAATGTAAGAATTGTTTTTTATGTTATTGAAACCGTAAATAATTTATAGTTTCTTTACATACATTAAAAATTATTTATTTACATCTCTCAAAGTATTATTAAATAAAACAAAAAGATTATTATGGATATTCCAAAAAAATAATAACCTTATCATTTTTTTTGAAAACCATTTTAATAATAAAAAAATACATCATAAAGAAATAAAACATGGTTAAACGAACATTATTACAAAGAAAAGGTGTCTTAATTATCTGCATGATTTTTTTGCAACTATTTACTTTAAAGTATTCGCCGAAAATAATTGCTCAATCTTCTTCTACAGAGATTGATGACAGTGTTGTTATTAAGGATGAACAGCTAAAAAAATTCACTGTAGCTATTAAAAGCTTACAAATAATTGATAAAACAACTCAACTAGAAATACTGAAAGTTATGGAAAAGATGGAAATGTCTCCAGAAGAATTTATGAAAATTGGGCAACAAGAAAAAAACAAACTCAGCCCTAATATAGAAAAACAAACTAAGTTTGAAGAAACCCTCAATATCATTAAAAAAATTAATGAAGAAGATCGTTTAAAGAAACGAGAAGCTATAAAAAATGCAGGGTTAGAAGTTTCCCAATTTAATAAAATCGGGAAACTGGTTGAAAGTGATCCGAAATTACAGAAGGTAGTTGTAAGACTTTTAGGAACTTAAGGCTGATTTAACAATAATTAGGAAATATAATGGGTCGCCTGGGATTCGAACCCAAGACCATTCGGTTAAAAGCCGAGTGCTCTACCGCTGAGCTAGCGACCCTATTACTTTTGTAACATTCACAAACATAACACAATCTTTTGTAAATAACAATAGCTATCTAAGAAAATTTTATCGTTTTTAGCTTACTAAACAATAACCAAATCTATAAATTAGTTAAATAAAAAGATATATATGCACTACCTAGGGGAACCGTTAAGTTATCAATCCCAAAGCTGGAAAATATTTCGAGTACTGTGGCAACTATGGAAGTGATTAGAGATATTGTGAAAATTTTTGAAGACGGCTCCCCTACAAAAAAGAGGACTATACTACAAACAACAAAGCTTACCCCCATCATTGCAAGAGATCCTTCCCAACTTTTGTTAACATTTAATATCTGGTAAGTATGTTTCCCAAATTTTTGTCCAATAACGGCTGCTATACCATCACCCCAGGTCATTGTTAGAATACCGATAACTACATACTGGATTTCTTTTTGATGCCAGAAGAAATAACTTAAAATACCAATGCTACATGCATAGAACAATGTTCCAAAACTTATTCTTTTTATGTCATTTATACTAGGAAAAAGAGAAGAAACATAAGAGGTTAGAACTAATATCATAGATATTACAGAACCTATTATTAATATCCATGCAGGTAGTTGTGATTTCCATGCAATTAAAATTACATTACCAGAAGCAATATGGACAATTTTTCTAGTAATTTCCGTTCTTATATTCCAAGAATGTTTTAAAAATTCAGCTATTGCAAGTACAGTGATTAAATAAGAAATAATTAGAAAGATAGGAAAGCAAAAGGGATATAAAGCATCAATAAAAGAAGAAAAATACAAAATAATCTGAATTTAATTTTTAATCTCTTACGTATTATAACTAAGTAAAGTAGTATATTTATAAACATATATAAATACGACTATTTGCACATGTTTATAAAACATCTATAAAAGTATTGATGAATTTGCTATTCAATATAAAACTAACTTTTAATAAGTCAGTTAAAAATATTAATCTTTTTAAAAGAATTAGGAAATGATATCAATTATTGTAATAGTAGTCCTGTTTATCTAAAAAATAAAAAATATACAAGATATTCAATCTTGACACTTGCCGTTAACTTAATTAATAAAAAAGCAAGTATTATTCAATGCTTCGCATAAAAGCCTTTTATATTCATTATTATTTATCACATACGAGCCAAATCTTTCTAAGTGATTATTCTGTAATTGAACATCAAATAATGTGAATTTTACAGATCTTAAATGCTCTACTAATTTAACCATCGCCACTTTGGAACCATTTGGTATACGGTAGAACATTGATTCTCCTATAAAAGCGCTTCCAATCGCAATTCCTAAAATTCCTCCAGCTAATTGATCCCCCTGCCAAGTCTCAAAACTATGAGCAAAACCATTTAAGTGCAATTGGTAATAGATTTGAATTAATTCAGGAGTTATCCAAGTAGTTTCTCTTTCCGCACAACCTTGACAAACTTCTAAAAATTTTTTATTAATTGAAATTGAAAATTGCTCTTGATTCAAGATACGTTGTAAAGACTTAGGATATCGAAAACGCTCATCTAAAGGGATTAAAGTTCTTTGATAGCTTGAATACCAATTCAATACTTTAAACTCATCACCCATTAAAAAATACCCTTGAGTGTATCCCTTTATAATTAGCTCTAAGTTGTTAATAAGCTTCATCGTATACTTTCATATTTGATTTCTAGCATATGATGAATAAGAGTTTTCTATTTGTAAGGAAAACTCTATGAGACGATATACTGTATTAAAACGATTAATAATATTATTCAATAATAAATACTATTTGAAGAATGATTTAATCATTAATTGAATATAAGTTTCTTTAAACTTTTACTTTGCTAGATTAACGACAGATTTAAGTATGATGTAATATCTACTAAAGATTTAGAGGGTATATTTTCTTATACCCTTATTTTTATCTAAGGATTACCAACTAGATTTAACAACTCCAGGTAATAGTCCTTCATGAGCCCATTCTCTTAAAACGTTACGCGATAAGCCAAAGTCTCTATAGTATCCTCTTGGACGGCCAGTAAGCCAACAGCGGTTCCGATGACGTGTAGGAGCACTATTTCGAGGAAGACGTTGAATTTGGCGGTGAATTTCAATTTTCTCCTCATAATTTTCTGCATTATGAAAAGCTTCTTTCAAAGAGGCTCTTTTCTCAGCATATTTCTGAATCAGACGTTCTCTTTTTTTTTCTCGTTCGATCATGCTTTTTTTAGCCATAAAACTTCTGATGTAATTTTTCCATTTTAAAATGTACCGTCTCTAATATATCAAAAAATTACCAATAGAAAAGCTTATTCTTATTCTTTTATTAAAAACTTTCTACATTTTAAGTTGTCTTAATGGATTTTTTACTAAATACTTGAAGTATTTAGTAAAATAAAATCTTTTGATATGGGGATAATATGTTCTCGCAAGACAGAAAGAGCTTTAATATACTGAGGATCTGCTTTAGTTCCTACTAAAGTTGGATCATTTTTTAGACGAACTTGTTCTTGCACAGTTAAATCCAAATAAATATTTGGAGTAATTCCTTTATAGTTAATGTCTTTACCACTAGGTGGATAGTAACGAGCAATAGTAACTGCCAAGCCTGAACCATCAGATAATGAATGAACTGATTGTACAGTCCCTTTCCCATAGGTTGTGGTGCCAATTACAGTAGCACGATTATTTTCTTTTAAAGCACCAGCTAATATTTCACTAGCACTTGCAGACCATTTATTAACTAAAACAACTAAAGGTAAACTTGTTAAAGATGTACCGTTGGCTGAAAAATTTTGATTGCCTCCTTTACGATCAATTGTACTGACAATTTTTCCTTTTTCAAGCCAGAGACGAGCAATGTTGACACTCGAAAACAGTAAACCACCAGGATTTCCTCTCAAATCTAAAATAAATCCAGAAACTTCTTGTTTTCTAAGCTCATCAATTGCTTGTTTCATTTGCTCAGTTGCATGCGAACTAAATTCATCAAGCTTAATATATCCTATGCTATGAAGCCTTTCTTCTTGGAGATGATAACTTACAGAAGCAATTTGTATTTGAGTACGTTTAAGAGTAACTTGGAAAATTCCTTTGTCACGACGTGATAATTGTAAGTTAACTTCAGTTCCTAGCTTTCCAAAGATAGCTTCTTGGGCTTGTTCTAGAGTCATTAATGCAGTTGGTTGACCATTAATACGAATTAGACGATCACCACGTTTAAGTCCTGCTTCCATGGCAGGAGAGCTTCTAATTGTTTCTACTACGTATAACTCACTAGTTCTTCTGTCAATTGCCAATCTAATACCAATTCCTGAAAGCTCTCCTGATGTCTGGCTGGTAAGCATAGAGAACTCTTGAGGAGGTAAAAATCGAGTATATGGATCTCCTAACTTTTTTAAAGCTTCACTAATAATTTTGTATGCTTGTTTAGAGTTTTTATATTTTTGAGACAACAATTCTTGTCTTTTCTCTTTCCAGTTAATTCGGTTAAATTCTAAATCTACAAACTCATTGTTCACAATTTGCCAAATTTCGTCTATTACAGCTTTGGGATTGTCCTCAGGGATATCGAAGCCTAAACTAGGAGAAATAACTATCAATGTGGATAATATTCCTACGGTACTACTCCATAACAATGACTTATAAGCATGTAATGATTTTATTGAATATTTCATTTTATAGAATTATTTACATGGTATGAATTTAGTATTGAATAAAAATTAGATAAATTAGTTATGTTGATTATTAAGTATGAGCAGACAATATCTAACTACTAATAATTGTGCAGTACGCTTTTTATTATGTTACATACATGTTATTTCTGGAAATTAAATATTACTTTTTTGTATCGGGATGACAGGATTCGAACCTGTGACATCCTGCTCCCAAAGCAGGCGCGCTACCAAGCTGCGCTACATCCCGTAGTATCACCTTTTGTATTATAACTAATTTTTCTTAATTAGGGTACCAAAACATTCCTTTTATTCCTTCTGGTTCAATTACGAATCCTAAACGACAGTAAAAATCAACTACTTGAGGATCCGCAAAAAGTGTAATATTACTAATATCTTCATTTTTTAAATGTCTGATCATATAGCTTATCATTCCTTTGCCTAATCCTTGACTTTGAAATCTAGGATGAATAACTACATCCCAAATAGTTGCATTAAATGCATGATCTGAAGTTGCGCGAGCAAATCCAATTAGACGTCGCTGGTTTTTTCTAATTTCCCATGCAGAAACTATTATGAAACTGTTTTTTAGCGCTCTTTGGATCTTTCGAAGAGGACGACGGCTCCATCCTACAGAATCGCAAAGTTCTTCTAAATCATGTAAATCAATTTTTCTTTCTTTTGTAAAGAAAATACGAGATTGGACTGTGTTCTTTTTTCTCAAATTTATTTTTTTCGATAACGAGGTGGATTTAGTCTCAATATTTGAATTGATATTATTAAACAATCGTTTCTAAAAGAACATTAAACGGGAAATAAAGCTTTATTTTAAGTAAGTATCTAACGCAAAATTAATAATCTATAGTAACAACTTTTAGTTTATTAATTTAAGAATATTTCAATAGTATTCTGTAATATCTTTATACCATAAAATTGATTTTATGGTACAAAACATCTATCTTTTATAAATAATAGTAGTGAACACCTACATAAGTAATATTGATATTACAGTGTGAATATAAGCAAAATCTTTTTTAACAGTAATCAAATATCGATTAAGCTAAGATAAAAACGCTTTTTCTGGCGAATACTAAATATATAGTTCTTAATGTAAAATAATTTATATTATCTTTATTTAAGGATATGAAATTACGCTAATTTGTAAAAATATTTTGAGTAATTATTTAATAGCGTCTTAAATAAAATTCTAAGAATGTAAAGTCAGCAATATGTTAATAATCAATCCTTGTAAAAAGACGTTTTTTATAATCTATTTTTTATAAAAATATGATATCGTAATGGACAATAAATATAATTACTATATTTTTAAGAATTAATATGAAACATTTTAAAGAAGAATGGATCGAAGACTGGTGTGAGCAAAATGGTTGGACTGATTTAACAAGAGAAAGTCAAACTAGCTATTGGGCTTTTCCCCCTAGTGCAGTGATGCCAGAACCCATACCTTTTAATGTGTTACAGTCGATCAAAAACAATAATGGATTTTGTTCTGAAGAAAAACTTTGGTTATTTTCAGCTATTACAATTTCACTAGTATCTGTTTTTCTAAGTTATTGGATTAAAAGCCCTGTACCAGCACTTTTAGCTTTCGCCTTTGATGCTTTCATTTTTGCTAACTTAGAATTTGAAGAATTTTGATGAATCCAGATTTAATTAAATCCTAGAAAAATTATTCAGCTCTGTTAATTTTTGTCTCCGACAGTTTCAATATTAAAATTTTTCTGCAAATTTTAATCGAATACTTATTTGTTTATTCTTATTATTTTCAATAAAAACAGACAGATCTTAATCTGTCTGTTTTTAAAAACTAATTAACTTGTTTTTAAACAATTTTAAAAGTTCATATCAGCTGCTTGAACTCGTTCTACTTGCTTCTTCTTAATAACTAAGAGAATTTGTACTAACATTATTCCAGCTAGGAAAAGCATTAGACCTTTTATACGATCTGGATTTTGTAAAACAACTTCCGTATCTTTTTGTCCAAAGCCACCTACATTTGGATTGTTAGTTAGAGGTTGTCCAGCTTCAACTTCATTTCCTTCGGAAACAATTAGTTCAGGCCCTGCAGGTATTTTTTCCTCAATGTTGCCGTCAGAAGTAGCAATAGTTACGTTATGTCCACCATCTTCTTGATCGATAATTTGAGTAATATTTCCTGCTTGTGAAGCTTTGAAAACATTATTGTTACTTAATTGTCCAGTTGGATATACTTGTCCACGACCACGATTAGCACCTAGATGAACTTGATACTTGCCGAAATGGATATTTTTATCAACAGCAGGACTAGGAGATAATACTGGAAAAATAATTTCCTGATATTCTTCTCCAGGCAGAGGACCTACAAGAACAACATTTTCTTGATCTTCACGATAGCTTTGAAAGAAGACACTACCTATTTCTTCTTTAAGTTCTTCAGAGATTCGTTCAGGAGGAGCAATTTTAAAACCTTCTGGTAACATTAAAACAGCTCCTACATTAAGTCCTCCTTTAGAACCATCCCCAAGTATCTGTTGTGAATTTAGATCATAAGGAATTTTAACAACAGCTTTAAAAACTGTGTCAGGTAAAACGGAATGTGGGATTTCTACTTCAGCAGGTTTTTGTCCTAGATGGCAGTTAGCACAGACAATTTTTCCTGTAGCTTCTCTAGGAGTCTCTGGAGCAGTTTCTTGGGCCCAAAAGGGATAAGCAGTTGCAGTTTGAGTAAAAACAAAACAATTACAAATCAGCAAAACAATTGTCGTCACTCCTAATAAAAATGACTTTAGTAAAGTTTGCTTACCTGTAGACCAAATTGCCGAAAAATCGGATATTCTCATTGCTCAGTCAAATTATATAATTCTTAAACAGTAAAATGGAAACTTAAATTTAAGTCCACCATGGAGATTTGTCAGTACGAAAATCAGTTTCTGCCCAGTTAGAGAACATGACTTTATCATCTTCGTCCACATTAACGTGAGCTAATGCTAGTGAAAGAGGAGCAGGACCACGAACTACTTTACCTCTGGCATCGTACTGAGAGCCGTGACAAGGACAAATAAATTTATCTTCGCCAGCATTCCAAGGAACAACACAACCTAAATGGGTACAAACAGCATTAATACCATAACTTGAAATCGTGTTATCTCCTTCAATAACAAGATACGTAGGATCACCTTTTAAACCCTGGCTTAAAACACGGTCACCTACTTTATGGCTGGAAATAAATTCAGTAGCAACGATATCATTTCCTAAAGCATCTTTAGCAACAATACCACCACCACTCCCTCCACTAGAAGGAGGAACAAAGTATTTAACTACAGGATATAGTGCGCCAGCAGCTACTCCTGTAATTGTTCCAAAAGTGAGTAAGTTCATAAATTGGCGACGTCCCATATCGGGGACATCTGATGAACCAGATACTTGTGTCATAACATTTTTTAGATGATCTAGGTTAATTTGTAGATTGAGAGATTAATCTCAATAACGCTTTAGGTAGTACGCTATAAGAAAATATAGTGATGAACATACCTTTTAGAAAGATAAAGTTACCAAAATCTTCATATAAATAAATTAAAGACTTTTAGTAATTTACTAGCCCATATTAAATTATGGCAGAAATTGTTGACAATGTATAAGGTACTTTTAAGGAAACCAAATATTTATATAAAGATTTTTGATCTTAATTTATCCTCTTAAAACATTTTATTGAAGATTATACTCTTACCTTTAAATACTTTATATGTTGAATTTATAAGAAAGAGTATAATTAATTTGGTTATGAAAGATTAGATAAAAGATTAGCAGTTTTAATTTGTAAATTAATTTTTTTGGGTAACAACTTCTGCTTAGTGTCTAGTAGAAGTTCATTAAGTGTCATGTACTATATTTATAAAAAAAATTTAAAGGACCAAAATAATTTTTTTATAGATAACGAAATATTGTTAAGATTGGTTTTAGAAAATAACTTCAAGATTCTCATGTAAGTGATATTTCAAAATAACAACTAGATTCTTTAACAGATCACTAATTACAATTTTTCTTCTAAAGAAGAAACAAAAAAAATAAACTAAATATTAAACTAATAAAGCCTAGGTTTATGAAATCTTCACTTATCATTTTATATCATCGTGAACCTCATGATGAAGTGATTGAAAACGGTACTATAAGGTATATTCCTCATAAGAGTCCTAATGGCATTATTCCAACCTTAAAAAGCTTTTTTGCTAATAATTTTCAAGGAACTTGGATAGCCTGGAAGCAAGTCTCAGAAAAGCAGAGAAGTGATTTTAGTGAAAAAGTAAGTGTGGAAAATGATGAAAATTATCATGTCTTTCGTATACCTTTGAGTCCTGAACAAGTAAAAAGCTTTTATTATATAACCTCGAAAGAGGCTTTTTGGCCTATACTTCACTCTTTCCCCTATCACTTTACTAGCAAATCTTCAAATTGGAGTAATTTTGTAGAGATCAATTGCCTTTTTGCTGAAGCTGCTTGTAAATATGCAAGAGATGACACCTTAATTTGGATACATGACTATAATCTATGGCTAGTCCCCTATTTCATAAGACAAAAAAAGCCAAATATTCGTATTGCTTTTTTTCATCATACACCTTTTCCTCCTGCAGATATTTTTAATATTCTTCCTTGGAGAGAGTCAATTATAGACAGTTTACTTAGCTGTGATTTAGTAGGCTTTCATATTCCCCGCTATTCTGAAAACTTTATTAATACCATTCAAAGTTTACGTTCTATTGATATTGTAGAAAAGAAACAAGTTCCAAAACACCTAACTTCCATGGGGACTGCTTTAGCACAACGAGAATTTACAACTAAAATAAAGTGTAATAACCAAATTATTAAAATTGATGCATTTCCAGTAGGAACTAATCCAAAAGATATTTTACAGGTTTTGTACTCTGAATATGCAGTAAAAAGATTCAGAAAAATTAAAGAAAGTTTTCATGACTGCAAAACAATCATCGCAGCTGGACGAGTTGATTATGTTAAAGGAAATACTCAAAAGCTAGAAGCTTTTGATCGTTTATTAAAACGTCGTCCTGAATTACATGGAAAAATTAAATTTGTACTTACCTGTGTACGAGCAGCTACTGAAATTAGGATATATAAAGAAGCACAAAATCAAATCGAGCAATTGGTAGGTGCAATTAATGGTAATTACTCTAGCTCAAGTTGGACACCAGTTACATTATTTACTGAACCTGTTTCTCTATTAGATTTATTTTGTTATTACAAAGCTGCTGATATCTGCTGGACAACACCTCTAAGAGATGGACTAAATCTTGTTGCGAAAGAATATATTATCGCCCATGAAGGGGTTAACGGTGTACTGATATTATCAGAATTTGTCGGAGCAGCTATTGAATTACCTCAAGCGATTTTAGTAAATCCTTATTCATCTGAATTAATGGATCAAGCTATTGACGAGGCTTTAGGCATGCCTGAAGAAGAACAAAGAGAAAAAATGGCTAAAATGTATGAAATTGTTAGTACCTATGATGTTCAATATTGGGCAAATCGTTTTTTACATCACTTTAGCAATAATCTTAAAGCGTGAATACATATTGGCGTATTGACTATACTGCTTGACGTATTTAATTGAATATTTATATTATCTCTGCCATGTAATAGAAACTAAGCGTCTATAGGATATGAATATAATTTGAATTTTACATGATAGAGAATATATACTAGATTTAGTGTTTGTCTAGTTTATTATGTCTATTTCAAAATCTATTATTCGTAAGTCTCTTAGTACAAATCTTCGAGAACAACCAATTAAAGAAAAATCAAATAAAGATATTGTGTGTTTACACTGCAAAAGAACTACTAGTAATAATGTTAAATGTAAAGGTATTTGTGTTTCAGATAGTGATTATTAAGTAAAGTTTATCTTTTAAGTAAATTTTATTTTAAAATAGGCTAGCTACAGGTGATTACATGAATTTACTAAAAATATAAATTAATATAAAAAATATTTTTGTACAAAATTACAACCCAGGTATGTACTTTTTTTCATATTATATAATAATTAAGAAAATGATTAGTTTTATAGTAGTGCCTAAAACATATAAATTAATAATAAAAGTGTCTTTACAAAACTTTTATCGTATCTATTCGTTTTAAAAAAAACTTTGATTATCTTATTTTTATTCTTAAATTCTGCCTTCTATTTAGTATTTTTATTGAAACAAATCTTTTAAAGTAATTGCTTTGTCTTTTAAAATTTCACGATATCTATAGAACATTCTAGTATTTTGAAAAGTCTTAAATATATAAATTAATATTTATGAGTATAAACTTTATATGTTTTATTTGCTTTTTGTCCTAATTATCTAATTTAATGTAAATTTGTTACAAAAATAATTAATTTTTACAAACTTTTTGCCATATTTTTATTATTTATAAACTATATAAACTCTTATGAAATTTGATCCTTTTTCTTCTAATGATATTCGTAATGCTATTAGCAATTCTGATGTTTTCAATTTTAAGTTACCTAATCCAGAAGATATTGGAATTGAAGAAATAGATTTTCAAAAACAATTGAACATGGTGTGGGAAGTTTGTGATCATTTTGATTTACAAACAGATATTTGGCGAGGCAGAATTTTAAGAGCAGCTCGTGATCGCGAAAAAAAACAAGGTGACAATGTAAAAATAGGATTTATACATTGGTTGAAAGAACGCGAGATTTCAAAAAATCAAGCTTATAGATTAATTCAGTTGGCAGAAAGTGCTGATAAACTTCTTGAGGAAGGAGATCTATCTATTGATTCCATTAATAATTTTAGTAAGCGTGCTTTTATAGAAACAGCGAAGTCAAAAACAGAAGTACAAAAAATAATTAGTGAAGCGGCAAACAATGGTGACCATATTACTTGCAGAGAAGTTAAACAACTATCAGATGAATGGAATGCTATGAGTTCTGATTTGTTGCCCAATACAATTAAAGAAAAAATTGAGCAGGGAGTATTAATGTCTCATCATGTAGCGCCGCTAGTTCAAGCGATGGAAAATTTACCTGATTTTCACTTAAAGACTATTCAAAAAGAAATTTTTAAAAACTCTGAAATAGATAATATTAAACTATTAACTGCAGATTCAAAGACCTTGATTCAGTATTTAAATGTTACTGAACAACTGCAAACTTTAAAAAATGCAGAAGTTGTTCTCAATATGGAGATGGTGTTAGAAGAATCAATAAGATTAGAATGTCTGAATACTACATTGGATTTGGTTAAGCAAGCTTCTCATCTGGAGCAAATAGCAGTAAAGTTTTACATGGCTTGGAAACGTTTAGGCAATATTTCAGAAAAATTATACATAAATTCCGGAGAAAGTAGCCCTAATCTAAGAGCTATGCTGACATCTCTAGAATCATTAAGTGGAGAAATTGTAGAAGTACCACTCAACGAATTAAAAGATAAGGTTATTAAATTAGGTGTTCTTAATGAATAAGTAATATTAAAATTATCTGACAATTCTAATATTAAGAACTACTAAATGTACTTAACCATAGAATATATTTGTAATTACAAATATATTCTATGGTTAAAACTAAATAAGTTAAAGCATCTTTGACTTAAGAAAAAGACACTTTAACTTATTTTTTTATGCCAGGAGGCGGGCTTGAACCGCCGACACGAGGATTTTCAGTCCACTGCTCTACCAACTGAGCTATCCCGGCATAAGATTTATTTGTGTGGCATTGATAATAATAGCAAATTTTTTTCCCTGTTGCAATAATATTTATAATTTTTTATGTATAAAAATATTTTCTAGAGTTTTAAAGATCAAACATAAGCTAGAGATATAAGAAAATAGACCTTACAATATTAAAAAAAGGGAATATGTAGTTATTACTAATAGTTAAGCTTCCATAAATATATTATGATTAAAATCAAGTAAATTTTTATCATGAATATCCAAGAATATTAAATTTGGGCATAAAGCGATGATAATATCACGTAAATAAGACGTAATATTAATATCTCAATAAGGTTTTAAAAGTTTATTTTTTTAATGAATTAGTAATTATGCTTATTGTGATTAATGAATTTATAACTTTTTATGATGGGTTCCTCTAATTAGAAACGTTTCTTATTGTAAATTTAGAAGTAAGACTAAAGTCATTTTATTGGATTAATATTATGAATGGAGACAAAATTGGCACAGAGAATAATGATTGGATAAGACAACTGGTGCTTATGGGTATTGGTACGACTTCAATGGCTGCTGAAAAATTAAAAGAAGCCAGCGAAGAATGGGTGAAAGAAGGTAAAATCAACCCTGATCAGGCTCAAAGTTTTGTTGATGAACTTTTAGGTCAAATAAAAGTTGGACAAAATAATTTTGAAATAAATATGGAAAGAGAGATTAGGAATATCCTAAGAGATTTAGGTGTTCCAAGGCAGGCAGAGATAGATGAATTAAGAGGAAGGATTGATAGATTAGAACATCAAATTAGAGATTTAGAAAATAAATCATGGCGTTAAAAAGAATTAAACTATTAATAATAGCTACATACAACAAAACTATTATTAATAGTTTTGTTGTATGTAAGTCATATATCTATAATTAATTTTTATTTTCAATAAAATTAACCTTAATAATTCAAGGATTTATTAGTTTAATAACTTTTCAAAACAACATATATATTTATAATGTATTTAATATTGTTAATAGGTGGCTGAAAAATATGAACTTAGAAAAAACTATTACCACTACTTCAGGATTGCAATATATTGATATTAGAGAGGGGGAAGGAGTTGAACCTAAGGCTGGACAATTTGTCTCTGTTCACTATGTGGGTACTCTTGAAAATGGTAAAAAATTTGATAGCTCTTACGATCGTAAACAACCTTTCTCTTTTAAAATAGGTGTTGGACAGGTAATTAAAGGTTGGGATGAAGGAGTCTCTTCTATGAAGGTTGGAAGTCAAAGAAAATTAATTATCCCATCTAATTTAGGATATGGATCAAGAGGAGCAGGAAATGTTATTCCTCCTAATTCTGTATTGATTTTTAATATTGAATTATTAAGCATAGAATAATTGTGAAAGTATTTATCAAGATTAGAACAAGAGTAATTTCTACTAGTTATTCGAATCTTGATTTAATATTTTCAACCTACAAAGGTATTGAGCTATTAATTAAGCGATCTTAAAATATAAAAGTCATGTAAAATTATTTGCAAAGTATTAAATCAATTATTCTGTAATAGAAAATAATAGTAATGATTGTTTACCAAAAATCATAAATTAAGCTAGAATGATTTAACTTATAATCATATAAATGATATTGATTACCTTGATAGATTTAATTGTTAAGATAACTTGTTCTAGTTTTAGCTTTAACTGACACTGATAAAGCATAACTAAATTCTTATCATATACTTCTATCCAAGATACGAGTAAAATTATGCAATTTTCCAAAATATTAATTGCCAACCGCGGGGAAATAGCTTTACGAATTTTACATAGCTGTGAAGAACTTGGTATTAAAACAGTAGCTGTTCATTCTACAATAGACAATCAATCACTTCATGTTCAATTAGCTGATGAAAGTATTTGTATTGGTCCACCTTCAAGTAGTAAAAGTTATTTAAATATTCCTAATATTATTTCAGCTGCCTTAATTCACAATGCCACAGCTATTCATCCTGGTTATGGATTTTTATCTGAAAATGCGAGATTTGCAGAAATCTGTGCTGATCATAAAATAGTATTTATTGGTCCTTCTCCTGAAGTTATTGACGCTATGGGAGATAAATCAACTGCAAAAAAAACAATGCAGAAAGCTGGGGTTCCAACTATACCTGGAAGCTGGGGATTGTTAGAGAGTAAAGAAAATGCGCTAAGTATTGCTCGCGATATCGGTTATCCTGTAATTATCAAAGCTACAGCAGGCGGTGGCGGAAAAGGAATGCGTTTGGTAAGAGAAGAAAGTGAATTTCCTAGACTATTTCAAATAGCACAAAGAGAGGCAGAAGCATTTTTTGGCAATCCCAGCGTTTATCTAGAAAAATTTATTGAAAATCCACGCCATATTGAGTTTCAAATTCTAGCAGATAGCTATGGAAACGTTATTCATTTAGGAGAAAGAGATTGTTCCATTCAACGTCGACATCAAAAACTGTTGGAAGAAGCTCCTAGTCCTTTTTTAACTCTCCAACTTAGGAAGAAGATGGGAGATGCAGCTATTAAAGCTGCAAAATCTATAAATTATGTTGGAGCTGGTACTATTGAGTTTTTAGTAGATAGTCAAAGCAATTTTTATTTTATGGAAATGAATACCCGTATTCAAGTAGAACATCCGATAACAGAAATGATTACAGGATTAGACTTGATTACGGAGCAAATTTCTATTGCTCAGGGAGAAAAGTTAAAACTGAAGCAGAGCGATATTGTATTAAAAGGTCATTCGATAGAATGCCGTATTAATGCTGAAGATCCGAACTTAAATTTTCGTCCTCATCCTGGTAAGATAAGCGGATATCTTCCTCCTGGAGGGCCAGGGGTTAGAATGGACTCTCATATCTATACTGATTATGAAGTTCCTCCATATTATGATTCTTTAATCGGAAAATTGATCGTTTGGGGACCAGATCGTCTAACTGCTATTAGAAGAATGAAAAGAGCATTAAAAGAATGTGCTATTACTGGAGTACCAACCACAATTGACTTTCATAAAAAAGTAATAGAAGTGCCAGCGTTTCTAGCAGGAGAAACATATACTAACTTTATTGAAGAAAATATAATCAATAATTAAATAAATTGTTAAAACATTAAAAATATATAAAAAAGATTACACCTATTTCTTAATGATTTTTGTTGTTATAAATCTATTATTTATATATTGAAAAACTAACTTTTTACTTGTATATTTAATTAATAGTATAAAAAACTATCATTTTTTAGCTTTTATGTTAGCGGGAAAAAAATAGTAAAGGTCTCTTCTCTTCTTGAACGTTGACGGATAATTAATTTACCACCTAAACGATGAAAAAGATTTTTTGTCACATCCAAATTTAAGCTAACGCTACCTGTCTCAGGCTGTAACATTAGTACTTGTCCTAGAGATTCGAGAGGGTTGTGTCGTCCATAAGATTCTGTTTGAAATTGTAACTTCAATTGATGTCCAGCAGTACTAACCTGAATCCTTATCAAGCCTTGACCAGAAAGGCTTCGAGTACATTTTTCAATTAAAGATGTTAAAACTTTATCTAGCATTTGAGGATCACTAACTACTTGAGGCAATGTTTTAGGCAATCCTATATCAAGATCTATATTTCGACGTTGTGCCCGTTTTTTCCATCGAGGAATACATCTATTCAACAAACTCTCCAAAGAAGTTTTAACTAATTCAACAGAAGAATTCTGGTATTTTTTACTTTTTAATTCAGTAGCTCGGAAAATTAATTCCATTCTATTAATTTGTTCGCTACATTCTTGATCTATATTTTCTAATAATTGAGTTATTTTTGGTTCTAAATCTTGGTATTTAAGCAATAATCTTGTCATTGTTCGAATACTTGTTAGAGGTGTAAGAACTTCATGACTTAGTGCTCGAAGTAAATCTAGATCATTTGCTTTTTCAACATTTGCAACATTAAGAGAAATGTCTTTAGGTAAATGATTATTTTCGCTTACTACATCTGAGTCCTTATTGTACGAATTTTTTTTATAAATTATTGTTGATACGGAAGTAAAATTATGGAGTAGTAAACGACTAAATTCTTCAATAATTTGGTAACGAGGAAAGATAGGCATAAATCTTTGAACTAATTGATCTAGTTCAAATAATTGAGAATAGCTTAATGTATTGAGACCAAAACGTAATCTTAGCCATCCTCTATAATTGATTTCTGGATTAAATGTGAATTGAAATGTAGGAAAGCCTAGAGAATTCTCTCCTAAGACTATCATTAAAGAAAAATGAGAAGTTAATATTAAACAAAATTGCTCAGATGCAAGAGGATCTTGTGGAAGTATTGGTAACTCCATTACTCTTGAAATATTATGATGAATCTGGTTAGAGCAATTTATATCTGCAGGAAGTTTAAATTGCTTCCATAAATTAAGTGTATTAGTTTGTAAAGTAAAAATACCAGTATGTAAAATTTTTATAAGGGCAGGATGACACAGAATTGGGGTTGGAGCTGATAAGATTAATCCTTGATAATTTTCTTTGCTAACTACAGTTGTTTCTAAATAAGATAAAAGTAATGTCTCTAAAGCAGAAATTGAACTAACCCATTTTCCTTGTGCTTCTATACGTGCCTGCTTAATATCAATAGTATGTGATTGAAATAAATGAGGTGCAGTTTTTATCCTACTACAGTCATTCATAATCTTACTAAGATTATCTAATGAAGTCTTAGGAGCATCTAAAAGTCTCTCTTGATTTAATTCTTTGACTCTCATACTTTTACTATTATAAAGAAAGTTATAAGGTAGACATATTACAGAAACTTATAATAAAAAGGAAATTTACTTTTGTTAAAGTTCTATACTAGCTATAAATTTGAGGTTTTTATCAAAAAAATAAGACTTTAGCTAGACAAAAAATTAAGTAATTACCTGATTAAGAATATAATGCAAACGATCATAATCATCCTTTAATAAGATGCCTAGGGCTCTACCAATATGAACTAACCAATTTTTGTCAGACTTTTTTAATAGATATATATTTCTTATGGAGGCTATAATTAAAGCATCTACTGGAGCTTCTTTAACTTGTAATAGAATTCTTAAAAAATCAAATTTTTTACTAAAATTAATAATCTCCTTCTCTTGACATCTATAAACTGCTTGATGAATTTGAGGAGGACGAGGTGGTAAATATTGATGATACACTTCTGAATCATCTTGGGTCATGAAAGAATTTTTAAAACCAACAATTGTTGCTTTAAATTCTGTTTTAAGCATAGCAAAAATTTGTGGCTGCTGTTCTCGCAATTCTGCTAAAGATAATCCTAATGCTCTAGTATGATGTACAGAATCTATAGAAGTAGTAGTTGCATAAGTAACAACGGCTAAAATTGTATTTCCTGACTCTTCATCTAAAGACTTTACCAAACTTCCAAACGGAGGCATTATAGGAAAACTTAAATCTTTAGTTTCTAAACATTGAGCAAAGAATTGTGTCGTTGATGTTTCTATTACTTCTGCAATATAATCTGATTCAATCATTTTGATGTTAAATTGCTAGGTTAGGTTCGAGAAAAAGCCATAACCTAAACAACAATAGTTATGATGTACTTAATAAGCTTTTTTATTTTATGATCTTATTAAAAAGTTTTTTATATTAGATTTAAGATTATAGTAATCTAAAAAACATATATCTGAAGTTTGTCAAACTATAATTTCAGAAATTCTGTTTTTATGCAAAATCTTTACTCAGTTCTAAAAAATATAATGAGTGTTGGTAAGATTTCTTATAAACTTAAATTCTGATATATCTAAACTATATGACTACTTTTTCTCTTTCACTTTAGTTTTAGGAATAATTGCCTCAATTTCAGATAAAGGAAAAGTAACTAATTTACTCCAATTTCCTCCTTCAAATAAAACAGCAGCTTTTCCATCACTAACTCTTTGTACTAAGCCTTCAAAACAATAGTAGATATCGTCAGAATTAATAATTTTTACAGTTGTTCCTGGTAAGATTAGCATTGCTTTTTCGTAATATACTAGTTCATATATATATTAGCAGATTAGATTTCAACTCAGCTTTAAGTTGAAATTTTTTAATTTATATTATTGCCAACTTGATTCGAATATTAATTAATATTATTGATTTAATATGTTAACTATTACAAATTATTCTTCATACAATATTCTATAAAGATATATAGCTAAGAATAAATATATTTTAAGTAATATCTTAATTTATACAAAAGATTAGTTTTTTTAAACAATAATCCGAATGCTTACATTAGTGTCATAAAATATTATTTATCTTAATTAGCTATTTTTTCTCTATCAACTCATCTTTTCATTAGCATATTACTTTAAGAGTCTTTTATTAGGTATGGTAGTTTTATTATGTCTATTCCACCGATTGTTTTAACATTAATAATTCTATTTTCAGCTCTAATTAGTTTTATTTTTGAGTTTTTTCCTGCGGATACTACAGCAATTGGTATCACAGTTGTATTGATTGTATGTGGATTAGTAACTCCTGAAGAAGGTACATCTGGTTTTAGTAACTCTGCAACTATTACTGTTATGGCTATGTTTATTTTAAGTGGTGGAATTACCAGAACTGGAGGACTACAAGTTGTTAGAGATCTTTTATTTCAGATTGGAGGGAAAAACTTAAATAAACAGATTGCTCTTATAGGTATTATGGTAGGCTCTATTAGCGCTTTTATTAATAATACTGCAGTTGTTGCTGTTTTTTTGCCGATCATAGAAGCTTTTGGGAAAAAACAAAAAATTTTTCTATCAAAGCTACTAATTCCGCTTTCTTATACGGCTATTTTAGGTGGAGCTATTACTACAATTGGAACTTCTACTAATATATTGGCAAGTGGCTTGTCTAAGCAGCTAGGTTATGGAGAGTTTGGGATATTTTTAATTACCCCTATCGGAATTCCAATATTTATTATTGGATTAACCTATTTAACTTTTTTCAGCCCTCAAATACTACCAAATGATAAATCAAGTAGTAATGATGGATTTAATGTTGATTATGGAATGAAAGACTACGTTAGTGAAATTATTATTACTCCACGTTCTAATTTAGTTGGACAGAGTTTACGCCAAAGTAAAATTCAAAGAAAGTTTGACATTGATGTATTAGAAATAATTCATAATAATATTCACTTTCCACAACCTTTAGCTGATAGGATTTTGTCATTAGGAGACATATTACTAGTTCGTGGAAGCAAAGAAGATTTATTACAGATTAGAGATGAAAAAGGAGTTGATATTTTAGCTAATATTAAATTTCATAAAAGGCAATTCAAAGATGAAGTTAATTACAGAGAAGATAAAATAGCTGAAGTTCTTATACTATCTAATTCACGTTTAATAGGATCTACATTGAAAGATTTACGTTTTCGCCAGAGATATAATGCTACTGTAATCGCTATTCGTAGGGGAGAAGAATTATTAAGAACAAGATTAGGTAAAGTACGTTTGAAGTTTGGAGATTTATTATTAGTTCAGGGACCAAAAGAAAGTTTTATTGGATTACAGACAACAAGAGAATTACTAGTTCTTGAGGAAAGGGATATCGAAACTTTAAGACAAAATAAAGCTTACATAGCTATTTTAATTATTTTTGGAGTTGTTACTATTGCTGCGTTAGAAATATTACCAATTTTAGTCAGTAGTTTAGTAGGTGTTATGTTAATGATTTTTACTGGATGCCTTAAGCCTGGAGAAATTTATGGGACAGTACGTTGGGATATCATCTTTTTATTAGCAGGATTAATTCCTTTAGGTATTGCTATGGAAAAATCAGGGACTAATTATTGGATAGCGCAGCATATCATTAATATGGGACACTATATCCCTGGATATTTAGTGTTGGTTATTTTTTATTTTGTTACTGCTCTATTTACTGAAATACTTTCAAACAATACATCTGTTTTGTTAATGTTACCAGTTGCTGTTGAGGTGGCGGAAGGCTTTGGATTTAATCCTATTTCGTTTATGCTAGTAGTTATGTTCGCAGCTTCTAATAGCTTTATTACACCTATAGGATACCAAACAAATACTATGGTTTATGTACCTGGAGGATATCGTTTTTTAGACTTTACTCGTGTAGGATTACCTCTAACCTTGATGTTTACTTTTCTAGTACCATTTCTTGTTAAATCTATATACGGAATATAATGCTACAAGTTAATAATATTATAGAAAATAACTTTCTATCCTAAAGAATTATCTTAAAATTCTCTTGTACCAAAAAACTATTTATAACACTTAAACTGTTGCCGGAATATGCTTAAGTCAATATTTCTAGAGTAGACAAATAATTATCATATTCCAAAGTTTTTACTAGAAATTTAATGATAAGATATCCAAAATAAAAATAATTATTCTAAAAGTTTTAAATTCAGATTTCTTTAGCAATATGTGGAAAAAAAAAACTTCTCAATCCCGTTGGCAGAATCTAATAAAAGAAAAAAAGCATAGTTTACAAATTTTCGAAAAAAGGACAAATAATTTAACTATTGGTCAGAGAAATCAACCTTTTTTAATAATGCTGTTTATCAGTTTTATTTTATTAGGTACTATAGGAAGTCGTTTGTTCTTTTTACAGTTAATAGAAGGAGAAAGCTATAGAAATAAAGCTGAGAAAAATAACGTCCGCATAATGCCAAAACCACCTATCAGAGGTAATATATATGATACAAAAGGACGTATTCTAGCTTCAACTCGTTTCACTCATTCAGCCTATTTATGGCCTATTGTTATTAGTAAATCTAGTTGGCCTGAAAACAGAAAATACTTAGCAAAATTACTTGCTCTTCCTGAAAAAAGTATTGAAGCAAAAATTAGTGAAAGTAAAAATAAAAAAATAGGATATTCTTCTCCAACTTTAATTAGAATTGCTAGTCGTTTAGATCCTGCTCAAATAACCGAATTAGAAGAGTTCAAAACGAAACTCAATGGACTAGAAATAGATGTTGAAAGTATTCGCAATTATCCTAATAAAGAAATAGCTGCTCATATATTAGGATACACTGGAGAGTTAAGCAGTGAAGAATTACAAAAGAGGAATACTGACGGTTATCGTTTAGGTGATTCTGTTGGAAGAATGGGAATTGAGGCTGCTTATGAAAAAAAATTAAGGGGTGAGTGGGGTGGTATTGAACTAGAAATAAATGGTACAGGAAGAATAACAAAAATATTAGGACGTAAAGTAGCAAAATCAGGACAAGATATTACTCTTACTCTTGATCTTGATATACAAAAGGCTGCTGAAGTAGCTTTGAAAAAACACACAGGAGCTATTGTTGTTATTAAGCCACATACCGGAGAAGTTTTAGCAATGGCTAGTAGCCCAACTTTCGATCCTAATTTTTTTTCAACTCCAATTGCTCCCAAAGTTTGGGGACAATTACAATCGAAAAATAAATCTTTCGTTAATCGAGCTTTGCAAAGTTTTCCTCCTGCCTCTACTTTTAAAATAGTCACAGCTACTGCAGGTATGGAGTTAGAGAAATATCCTTCAAATACTATTCTCCAAACTTTTCCTTATTTAAATGTAAAAGGGGAAAGTTTTAAAGAGTGGGATAAACTAGGATTTGGAAAAACAGGTTATATAAAAGCTTTAGCATTAGGGAGCAACGCTTTTTATAGACAAATTGGCCTCAAAGTAGGAGAAAATACTTTAGCTAAATATGCCAACCTTTATGGTTTTGGCTCAAAAACAGGGATTGAGCTAGAAGAAGATTCGGGTTTAGTAGCAAACAAAATATGGAAACAAAAAAAAATATCAAAAGAATTGGACTGAAAGAGATACAGTAAATATGTCTATTGGACAAGGCTTTACGAAAGCTACTCCTTTACAAATAGCTGTGATGTTTTCGATTTTAGCCAATGGTGGATATGCTATAAATCCTCATCTATTAAAAAAAGTTGATAATAAAGAATATATACAAAATCATGTAAATCTTAAAAATAGTACTATTCAAACTCTCAGAGAAGGTTTAAGAGCAGCGGTATTGTCGGGAACTGAAAAAACCTTAAAAACTTCAAATTTACCTCCTGTAGCTGGAAAAAGTGGTATTGTTGAAAAATTTTCCGACAAATCTTATGCTTGGTTTGGCGGATTTGCTCCTTATAGTAATCCAGAAGTTGTCGTCGTAGCTTTTATTAAATATTCTGATCAAGAAAAAGAATCTATCGCGGCACTAATAGTGCGTGAGGTTATGGAAACGTATTTTAAACATAATAGTTGATTTTTATCAAAAAGGAATAAAAATACAAGTACTAATTTAAACTAAAAATACTTAAAACATATTCTCCTTGATTGACTGAAAAATTAGTAGATAAATCAAAAATAAAACCATCTTTTTCTGCAGTGATATTGATAACTTCAGGTAAGTTACCATGTTTGTTAAAACTTATAATTTGATAAAGTCTGTCTCCTTCTTTTACTTGAGTTTTTAAGGATAATCTGTTTTGAATCATTCCCCCTGTTGGAGCATAGTAATTTTTTATTTTTTCGCGAGGTACTAATTCTATTTTAGTTTTGTTTAGAGAATAATCGTATAGTTTCAATATTTCTTTTTGTACTAAATAATTTTTAATCCCTGAAAATCCGACACTTACTGACTTTGGCTCCATTTCCATCCCTGAGCCTAATTCTAATGTCCATGATTCACGATCAATTTCAATTTCTTTTCCTAATCTCTTAAACTCTTTTTGCAGTGCTAGCCAAGGCTTTAGAAAAGCTTCATCAAAACTATTTCCATTAAAGGTATCCATTAAAACCCCATAATTAAGTTTGAAGTATGCTGCATTCTCTTGTTGTGTCCCTGGAAAACTAAAGAGGTAATCTATGCATTTATTACTTGAGCTATGGATATCAATTAAATAATTAGCATCCATAGCGAGAGACTGTAGTTTATAACGATATTGTTCAAATAAAGGAGCACTACTAGAACTTTGAATTTTTTTAACGTGCTCAGAGAATACAATCTTTTGTTGTTTTAAAAAGTTTTTTTGTATTGTTAAATAATCAAAATTTAAATTATTTTTTACAAAATCTTCTAAGTCTGAAAGAACTTTTTCATAATCCCAAAATATTCTATTCCAGTCTTTACCATCATAACTATTAAAACGTCCTGATGAAAAAAAGTGATTCCTTTGGTTTGTTCCTAATGGATTACATACTGGGACTAACCATATTTCTCCATTAACTTGACTTTTGTTTAGGGTAGATAAGAAATTGATTAATTGGTGAATTACTGCATTACCTACAATTTCTGAACCATGTAAATTAGACTGAATATAAACTTTTTTATCGCTTTTTTGACCGATAAATTTATATATTTGGATAGATATTTCGTCCCCAGAAGCAAGCTTAAATAAATTTAATATTTCAATATTTGGTTTCATTAAATTACTTATCAAAAACTAATTAGATAAATGCAAATAATTTTTAGTTCTCTATCTTATTGAGGATAACTCCTGCTAGACCGATAACATAATATATTCCTTAGTCTTATTTGTATGTTTCTATCCCATCACATGAACATACAAAATTTCTATCTCCGAAAGCATTATCAATGCGTCCAACCGATGGCCAAAATTTGTTCTTTTTTGTCCAAGGGGAAGGGTAGACAGCTTTTTCTCTTGAATAAGGTCGATTCCATTCATCACAAGCTATTTCTATTGCAGTATGAGGACAGTTCTTTAAAGGATTATTTATACGATCAATTTCACCATTTATAATCATTTTCACTTCATCATAGATAGTTATCATAGCATCACAGAAACGATCTAACTCTGATAAGTTTTCACTTTCAGTTGGTTCTATCATCATTGTTCCTACTACAGGCCAGGAGATTGTAGGCGCATGAAAACCAAAATCCATTAATCTTTTTGCAATATCTTCGACTTCTATTCCTGCTTTTTTCTTAAGAGGGCGAAGATCAATAATACATTCATGAGCTACATATCCAGAATCACCTTTGAATAAAATAGGATAGTAATTAGTTAAACGGTAAGCGATATAGTTAGCATTAAGAATAGCTATCTTTGTAGCTTGAGTTAAACCTTTACTTCCCATCATTACAATATACATCCAAGAAATTACTAAAATATTAGCACTGCCCCATGGAGTAGAAGATATTGATCCTATAGAATCAAGATTTTTTTCTCTAGAACCAGAAGGATTCATATATTTCTCTATATTGGTATCAGGAAGAAAGCGCATAAGATGAGACTTGACCCCAATAGGCCCTGCCCCTGGACCTCCTCCTCCGTGAGGAATACAAAAAGTTTTATGTAAATTTAAATGACAAACATCAGCTCCAATATCAGCAGGACGCATCAATCCAACTTGAGCATTCATATTAGCCCCATCCATATAAACTTGTCCACCATAATAGTGAATAATATTGCAAATATCTATAATGTGCCTTTCAAATACGCCATGAGTAGAAGGATAAGTAACCATTAGTGCAGCTAAGTTATGTTCATACATTTTAGCTTTTTGCTCCAAATCTAAAATGTCTATATTCCCATTTTTATCACATTTTATTACCACAACTTTCATGCCACACATTATTGCACTAGCAGGATTTGTCCCATGAGCAGATTCAGGAATTAAACATATATTTTTCTGAGTATCTCCACATGCTTGATGGTAACGACGAATTACATGTAATCCTGCATATTCACCTTGAGAACCTGCATTAGGCTGTAAAGAAATTGCGGCAAAACCTGTTATTTCTCCTAACCATTGTTCTAATTGTTGAAATAAAGTACTGTACCCTAGGGCTTGATCCAGAGGAACAAAAGGATGAATTTTATTAAACTCAGGCCAGGTTACAGGGACCATCTCCGTAGTGGCATTCAGCTTCATAGTACATGATCCTAAAGGAATCATAGAAGTATTTAAAGCTAAATCTTTCTTTTCCAACTGATGTAAATATCTAATCAATTCATTTTCAGAATGATAACTACTAAAAATTGGATCTATGAGATATTTAGTAGTACGTCTTAGATCAGAAGGCAAATGAAAATTTGCTTTATTTATTATTTCTTCAATAGAAAACGGTAGGTTATCTTGTTGAGCAAAAATTTGCCAAAGTTCAATTATGTCATCAATAGTTGTGGTTTCATTTAAGCTGATGCTAATTACCCCTTTTTGAAGTAATCGCAAATTTATCTTTTTTTCTAATGTTGTTTGGATGATTTTATCCTGTTTGTCTTTATCTAAACTCACAGTAACCGTATCAAAAAATGGATTATTATTTACAACATAATTTAACTTTTCTAGTCCGTCTCTTAATATTACAGCTAGTTCATGTATTCTTAAAGAGATATTTTTTATGCCTTCGGATCCATGGTAAATAGCATACATTCCTGCAATTATTGCTAATAAAACTTGCGCAGTACAAATATTACTTGTTGCCTTCTCTCGTTTTATGTGCTGCTCTCTAGTTTGCAATGCTAATCTAAGAGCAGGGTTTCCTCGTATATCTTTAGAAACTCCAACGATACGACCTGGAATTTGCCTTTTGTATATTTCTTTTGTTGCAAAATATGCAGCATGAGGTCCACCATATCCTAAAGGTATTCCAAAACGTTGTGTAGTACCTATCGCAATATCAGCTCCAAATTCTCCAGGAGGAGTAATTAAGGATAAACTTAACAAATCAGCGGCAACGGTAACTAAAGCATTCTTGGCATGAATACTTTCAACAAAAGAACGATAGTCATATATTGAACCATCTGTGGCAGGGTACTGTAGTAGCGCGCCAAATACGTTATCGTCAGAATTAAAAGACCTATGATCATCCACAACAATTTTAATATTTAAGGGATTAGCACGAGTTTTAAGAACTTGTATAGTTTGTGGATGACATAAAGAAGAAACAAAAAAAATGTGAGCATTTTTATTTTTGCACAAACCATAACTCATACTCATTGCTTCAGCTGCAGCTGTCCCTTCGTCCAGGAGAGAAGCATTCGCAATTTCAAGTCCAGTTAGCTCAATTATCATTGTTTGATAGTTGATAAGAGCTTCTAATCTACCCTGTGAAATTTCTGCTTGATAAGGGGTATAAGACGTATACCAACTAGGGGTTTCTAAAATATTGCGCTGAATTACTTGAGGAATAATACAATCATGATATCCCATCCCAATATAAGAACGAAATATCTTATTTTTTGAAGCAATAGACTTTAATTGATTTAATGCCTCATATTCACTTCTAGGTTCTGGCAAGTTCAGATTACTTTTAAACCTTATATCGTGAGGTATTATTGCATCAATTAATTGATCTATATTAGAAAATCCTAGTATATTTGTTATGGTATCTATTTCCTGATCGTCCAATCCTATGTGTCGGCTAAGAAAATTATCAGCTGATGAAAAAATATGATTAAATTCTAATTTTTTTTTATTACTATTCTGAATATGGTCAGTAGCTAAGTTTTGATTAAGCATATTTATAAATATACATTATGTTTTTATGTAGTCTTTTAAGACTATTGTTTGAATAATTTAAAAATTTATATTACATAGATGAAATAAAAGGTTGAATTACGTTATTTTTGTATTTTGCTATGATGATAGCCTCTTGGCGTGATTATTAAATCCTTGTAAAAAAAAGTGCTATCACTACCAATTAGCACAGTAGTTAACATATCTATATAGTATTCTAACATTTCATCCAATGTTGTAAGTATTATGGTTTCATTTTTACGGTATGCACAACGAACCAAAGCTACTGGTGTATGTGGATTACGGTATTTTAAAAAGATGGTTTGAGCTGCAATAATTTGATGAATTCTGGTTTTTGATTTTGGATTGTAAATAGCCGTAACAAAATCTCCTTGAGCTGCGGCTTCTAAACGTTTTTTAATCACATTCCATGGTGTTAATAGATCACTCAAACTAATTGCACAAAAATCATGCATTAGAGGTGTGCCAACTCTTGCAGCTGCAGCCTGTAGAGCCGTAATTCCTGGAAAAATTTTGATATCAATAATATTATCTTTCTTGTGAGTATTTTCAAGCTTTTCCAAGACCAGACCTCCCATAGCATATATACCGCAGTCTCCTGATGATATTACTACAACATTTAGTCCCCATTGAGCTAATTTTATTGCTTTTTCAGCACGTTGTTCCTCTTCAGTAATAGGTAAATCTTCAATAATTTGTCCAGGGTGCAATAAAGTTTTTATAAGTTCTAAATATAAAGAATAGCCAACAATAGCATCAGCTTCAGTAATCGCTTTTTTTGCCGCAGGAGTTATTTGTTCTAAACTTCCGGGTCCTATCCCTACTAAATATAATTTTCCTTGTCTTCCTGTATACTCGATATCACTTTGAGCTATGGCAATAGTAACTGCATGATTATTAAACTTTATAATTTCTTTAGAGACTAAAAGAACAGTCTTGTTGTCAAAAAAATAATTGGAACTATAAATGGCAGAGGCTTCTGCTACGCTAGCAGTTCCTAATTCTTGCTTTACAATTGCTGAGGGATTAGGAACATTAACTTTATTTAAAGTTTTGACGGGGTAGGTGAATAAAGGTAACTGTTTTAATTGACAGTATTTAACAATACCAACTTCATCCTTTTTTAAATCAACAGACGCTATTCCAGCTATTGATTCTAATGCTAAATTATATCGGTTGAAAACTTTGGATATAGCATCAGAAATAAGTTTATAAGATGCTCCTCTCGTACATCCCACCCCTACCCATAATACTCGGGGATGCCATTGTATAGTAGAAATATTAGATTTTTGGTCTAAATGATACTTTTTAGGACTAATAATAATAGATGCCGCTGATGCTGATGTATGGGCTTTAATAGTATTTGATGAGTAAAAATTGAAATTATCACTATTTAAAAAGTTTTTCTTCCAAAAAGATGAACCTCCTTCTTGTATTATTTGAACAGTCTTTTGGCAAGCGATCGCATAACTTATATCTTTCCATTTCCCTGGTCCTTTGCGCCATCCAAAAGGAAGCCCTAATATATCAATGCCTGGTAAATCTAAAGTATTTGACACACCAGTGATAACCGGTTCTGCATTTAAATAACTCGCTATTAATTGAGTTAATTTATTCGCTCTACCTTGATGCCCACCACATAAACTAATAACAAATCTACCTTTTGGATCTACAACAATAATAGAGGGATCATAAGCCTTATTTCTTAACAATGGAGTAATAAGACGGATTACGGCTCCAGCTGACAGACAAAATATCAAAGCACGATTTTTAGGAAAGATATCAGTTAAATGATCTTTAAGAGGATCTTTATAATGACAAGTTCTTTCGTCAATTAAGGATAATTGTTCTGGCATGTAAAGTATTCCTTTTAAATCTTCACATAGAGGATACAAAAGATTACAAGCCTGAGTTGTAGTTCCAATTAATGCAACAGGATAGATAATATTAGAAGAATACATATAACATATTAGTTTTTTATAATTTGAACTTAAAGCTTTTAATATAAATCAAATATGGGTTAAGTTTTAAAGTAAATAATAAAATCATACATTTACTTTAAAAAATTATTCCAAGTTAATATTTTAGCTTGAGCAGAACTATAAGCTGGACTTTCTTCAGGAATTTTGTTGGCTACTTCAATTGCCTCATTCCATAAAGAACGATTGGCAAGGTTTTCAGCTATGGACAATATTTGAAAACTCCAACGTTTTAAAGACTGTTTCGCTTGAGAGCTTACATCTGTTGAAAGTGGAATATTTTGTATAATGGAAATAGCAGATATTAAAGATTGAGAAGTTTGTGATTGGGCCATAAGGTAAGCCTTTTTTAAGTCTTCTTTAGCTTTGATTTCTGTTTGCCATTTTTTAATATTATTTTGTGCTTTTTTATAGAGCGGCCTTTCCGAAGTAATTTTTTTAGCAATAATAATAGCTGAACCATAATTTTTATTATTACCTAAGATAACTGCTTGATTCAAAATCAATTGATCTTTTTGCCGTTTAATATCGAGATACCATTTTTGAGCTTCTTCTTTTGCTTGAATTGACAGAGTACGGTTCATTCCTATTGACTGTATTTCAACAATTGCTCTTTTTAAGTCTAAAATATCACCTCCTGCAGCTAAATGTTTGGCTTTATCTAATATCGGCTTGTCTTCTTTAGTTTGTACTAGACTATTCCATTTATCAATTTCTTCTCTAGCTTCTTGATAATAAAAGTTATCAGAAGGAATAATTTTTGCCAGTTGGATTGCTTCTTTTAAGTCCTCAATATTTCCCCGAATAGCTAATTTTCTAGACTTTTCAAGATAAGCTATGTATTTTATATTTGATTTCCAGATATCAGATAAATTTTTTGATTTTTGATAAAAAGAGCTATTTAAATTAATTTTTTCAAGTTTCAGTATTGCATTTTTTACACTCTCTATCGTTCCTTTTTTTGTTTCCAATCCTGCATTAGTAATAATAAGCAAGTCTCTAGTCTTATTAATAAATATTTTATTATTTGAAGTTTTATCAATTACTTTTGATAATGTTGACCAATTGTCATTATCAATCAATTCATTTATATGATCATTTATTTTATATTCAGCATCTTGTATTAAATCTTGGGCTTTCTGATATGCATAACTATCAAAATTTATTTGCTGAGATTCATTTATCGTAGAAAGCCAATTGTCAACTCCTCCACGATTTAACAAAATAAACGCATTATCCAATTGACTACTTTCTTCTTTTGCGAATCTTATTTTTTTAACTGCATCATTATAACCAGTAGTGGCCCAATACTTATTAGGAAGATCATGAAGTTTCAATACTTCCTTGAAAGCTAAGTTCCAGCTAAAGTTGCGTAACTGACTTTCTATTCTTACCAATATTTCTTCACCTTCACTCCAAGAATTATTCCATTTTTCAATTCTTTGACTTACTATATTGTTCGTCTGAACATTATTAGGGATTCTTTCAGCTATGTTAATAGCTTCTTGTAATTGTCCTTGTTGAAATTTTTCTTCAGCGATATCTAAAATGGCTATTGTCCATTTTTTGACATTATGCTCAACTTCACTACGAAAAGAGTGTTTTTTTGGAAACGATTTACTTAATTTAATTGCTTTTAAAAAGCCTTTCAAAGTATTTTTTTTAGCTTCTGTTTGAGCACAATGAATTTTCGTCGATACTGAAGTAATGGGTAAAAAAACGTGAGTACATTTTGGTGTACGGAGAAAGTTTAATAAGATTAATGTACTTGTAAAACCTATAGTTCCAGGAACAACAATTAACAAGACTGCCCAAATTTTCCAAGAGATTTTACTGCTAATTTTAATAATTCGGTGAAGTACAGTCATATAACTGTTAATTTTTCTTTAACTAGTCGAATATTATCAAAAACTTTGAAATGAATTATTCAATCATAACTTACTTCAGTGATTATATAAGTTTATTTATTAGAAAATAACAATAATTTATATAGACAAAATATATGTATAAGAAAAATGAACAAAACCTTTAAAACAACTTATTATATATTTTTTACAAACATTTATGTATCAAATAAGAAGCATGGAAATTGCTTACTAAATTGATGAATAATTCAAATATTATTGAGTAGAAATCATCAATACAGTAGTTTAATTATTACCTAAAAATTTAAATTTATTATTATCATTTTATTTTTGATAGAAACAAATTATAAATAGATTAGTCAAAATAGAATATGACTTATTATTTAGAAGTTCAGCTTTAAAATATATTTAATCGTTTTTAAAATTACCTCTAAAATATAGAAAGAAAATTAAAACAGTAAATAGATTATTCGTTAAATTGTAGGTTTTTTAAACTTTAACTTCTATATTGATTATTAAAAATGATTTTTACCTCCACATTAAAGACGATACCTAAAACAAAGAGTCTTAATTGTATTAATATCTAAATGTTAAGATATAAGAATAAATTATCTTATTACAAAAATAATACTTTAAATAATTTTATATGTATCCTAAATATTTTTGTAATTGTATCTTTAACTAATTCTGGGTAATGTTTTAGCAACACACCCTTTAAAAGTTGTCTGCCATTAATAAGTCTATGGAACTCTCCTTTGAACTCACTTTGCAAATTGTGATAGCTGTTTTAGCAGGCATTAGTGCTCAAGTTATTGCTGAATTTTTCAGAGTTCCGAGCATCGTATTTTTGCTCTTGTTTGGCATGTTATTGGGTGCAGATGGCTTTAATTTCCTTCATCCTCATGGATTAGGCGTTGGATTAGAAGTTTTAGTTGCTTTATCAGTAGCAATTATTCTTTTCGAAGGAGGGCTAAATTTAGAATTACGTGATCTAGGAAGAGTCTCAGGTAGCCTTCGTAATCTAGTTACCTTTGGTACTTTAATCACTCTAGTTGGTGGTGGCATTTCTGCTCATTGGTTCGCAGAGTTCCCCTGGTCTATTGCATTTCTTTATGCTTCTTTAGTTGTGGTTACTGGTCCAACAGTCATAAGTCCTTTACTTAAGCAAGTAGAAGTAGAGCGTAAAGTAGCTACATTATTAGAAAGTGAAGGGGTTCTTATCGATCCTGTAGGAGCAATTTTAGCAGTAGTAGTTTTTGATACTATCCTTAATAGCAATGCTAGTCCTTTAGAAATTATAAGTGGTTTATTATTAAGATTTGGAATTGGCGCAATTATTGGTGGCATTAGCGGAGCTACTCTAGGCTTTATTCTTAAAAATACTAGTTTTTTATCAGAAGATCTTCGAAACTTAGTTGTACTTGCAGGTGTATGGGGATTATTCGGTCTAGCCCAACTGAGCCGAAGTGAGTCAGGTCTTATGGCAACAGTAGTGGCAGGAGTTGTTCTTAGAGCTTCTTCTATTCCCGATGAAAGACTTTTAAGAAGATTTAAAGGACAATTAACAGTTTTATGTGTTTCTGTATTATTTATTCTTCTAGCTGCAGATTTATCTATTGACAGTATTTTTGCTTTAGGTTGGGGAAGTGTTTTCACAGTCCTTAGCTTGATGTGGATAGTAAGGCCTATTAGCGTAATTCTTTGCACCATTAATAGCGATCTAAGCTGGAGACAAAAATTTTTTCTTGGATGGATAGCTCCAAGAGGAATTGTTTCAGCTTCAATTGCATCTTTATTCGCAATTTTATTAACCCAACAAGGTATTAATGGTGGAGATTCAATTAAAGCTCTGGTATTTTTAACTATTATGATGACAGTCTTTATCCAGGGCTTATCTGCTCGCTGGGTAGCAAAAGGGTTAAAAATTACTGCGGTTGAAGCTAAAGGAGCTGTTATTGTTGGTTGTAATTCTTTAGGAAGACTAATGGGAAGACTCTTTACACAAAGAGGAGAATCAGTTGTTTTAATTGATACTGATCCAGAAGCATGTAATCAGGCTCAATCTGAAGGTTTATCAGTATTTCAAAGTAGCGCTTTAGATCCTAATGTTTTAGAAGAGGCTGGAATTGGTTCAATGGGGACTTTTATGGCTTTAACCAGTAATGGTCAAGTAAATTTAGTCTTAGCTCAACGTGCTGTTGAAGAATTCAAACCCCCTAGAGTATTTGCTATCTTTCCTAGTAACTCTGATAGAGATCAAGCTTCACATAAAACAAAAATAATCCGAGCTTTTATAGATCAACAATTAATTAAAATTTGGAATCAATATCTTATTGAAGGACAATTTAAGTTAGGAATTACTCATTTTCAAGAGTCAGGGTTGCTCCCAAAGCAAGCTCATTTTCTCACTTTAATTAAAGAAGGTGAGATTTTACCCCTCTTAATTAAGAGAAAAGGTAACTTGCAAATAGTTCAGGCTTCTCAAAACTGGCAAATTGGAGATGAAATTATTTATCTTTTGCATGATCCTCGTCCAAAATTATTAAAACATCTTTCAGAGAAAGTGAAAGTATCTAAAGAATTAATAATGGAATTTCTACCAGAAGTTGAAGAAGTCCCTTCCCCTGATTTGACAAGCCAAGTATTGCCAGATTCATCTACAGAAGTAATTGAGAATTAGTATTAATAATAATATTGAGCTATCTATATTAACTTGGACAAGATGCTGTAAGATTACTATTAAAATACTAAAGTTAATAATATAATTATGGATATTAAATTAATTCTAATTATTCTTACCACTCTTTTTACTGTATCGTGTCTGTTTTTTGGAACTAAAAATGGTTTTTATGATTCTGATGACTACAAAGGTAATGGAACAGCTCATTGATTAATTTTACTTAAGTAAAATTAATAGTGCTATTGGTCAGTACGCTCTATGTACTGACCAATTTTTATGTCTTTTCTAGTTTAATTCGAGGATCAACCATAACAAGTAGTAAATCTGCTAATAGATTACCAATAATTAACATTACTGCACTCATAGTAAGGCTACCCATGACTAGGTATAAATCTTGCGCAGTAACTGCCTGCAAAATCAAACGTCCCAGTCCTGGCCAGTTAAAGAAAAATTCGGCTATGAACGCTCCTCCCAATAAATTTGCAAATTCGAATCCTAACAAAGTAACCAAAGGATTAATTGCATTACGTAGTGCATGATTGTATATTACTTTTTCTTCAGAAAGACCTTTTGCCCTAGCAGTAACTATATAACTTTTTTGCATAACATCTAGCATCTGCCCTCTCGTCAATCTCATCAATCCAGCAAAACCAATAATACTTAAAGTAATTGTAGGTAGTATCATATGCCACCCTACATCTAATGTTTTACCAATAAATGATAAGTCATCATGATTTAAACTAGTCATGTTCCCAACTGGTAAAAGAGGAGATGTATATTGAGCAATGATTAAAATAATTAAGGCTGCAATAAATCTGGGAAAGCCTTGTCCAAAATAGCTAATTATCCTTAATAACTTATCTATCCAGGTGTTTTGTTTTACTACACTTAAAATTCCCAGAGGTATAGCAATTAACCATGTTAAAGTTATGGAAAAAATAGAGAGGAGTAATGTTGCCGGTATCCTTTCTGCCAACAAAGATGATACGGAACGGTTATAAACAAAGCTTTCTCCAAAATCTAGATGAGTTGTAACCTGTGTTAGCCATTTCCAATACTGTATATAAAATGGTTTATCAAGACCGAAACGAATATTTAATTCTTGAATTATTTCTCGTGATATTTTAGGGTTTTGTCTTAAGGTATCTAGATAATCTCCTGGAGCAATTTGAATGATAATAAAGCTTAGTATTGAAGTTAATAATATAGTTAAAAGACCCTGGAAAAGCCTCTTTGAGATATAAAACACCATTTTAATATAAATTAGAGGATTACATTAAGTGAGATTAAAATAACTAGATATTAGTATTTAACTAAACTAATAATAGGAACATTAGGTAACTTTTCCCTTCCTTTTAGAGCTTCTAGCTCAATAATAAAAGCAAAACCTAAAACATTACAACCAATTTTTTTTAGCAACTCTACTGTTGCTTCTGCTGTACCACCTGTGGCTAATAAGTCATCTACGATCACAACATTATGAAAACTTTGCAAAGCATCCTGATGAATTTCTAGAGTATCTACACCATACTCTAAATCGTATTGAACTTTATAAACTGGCCTAGGAAGCTTCCCAGGTTTTCTAACAGGTATGAAGCCTGAATTTAGTTGATAAGCTAGCGGAGCTCCAAAAATAAATCCTCGTGATTCCATTCCAATTACATAATCAGGCGATAAACTAGATTTTCGACACTCATCAGTTAGCAAATTTATCGTATATTGAAATCCTTTTGAATCATTTAATAAAGTTGTAATATCACGAAATACTATACCAGGCTTGGGAAAATCAGGAATGTCACGAATTAACTCTTTGAGGTCCATCAATTCTCTCTTAATAATTATTTTGGTTAATAATTATATACTAATCTTTATCTGCTATTTATGATTATAGTTACTTATTTATAATTGTTAAACTTTTATCTTGCGTAAAAAATATTTACAAATTTGATTTACAACTTGATAAATAGAAACTAGCCAAGAAGTACCAATCTAATACAACCAGTAAGATATTAGAAGTTAAATATTTTTGTATATTTATATACCTAGTTATTTTTATCAGCATGATAGGTACCTAGAATATTTAAATTTATATCAAAGTGCTGTCAAAAGTCAGATAATTTTTAAAAATTATTTGATACTTAAAGATAGAAAAAAAAATTTAAATTTCAGCTAAAAATGACTTTTTTAAATATATTTTCTAATTTATAACTTTTTTTAATGCTTTAAAAGTATTTTGCATCATTTTACTCTTTAAAGATAGCAATATCTTCAAATTTCAATCTATAAAATGTTATATTTTTAAAATTATATAAATTTTTTTACTAAATTAAGCTATTTTGACTATTGACTTTTTCTTCGATTAAGAATTACTTTAGTTTGTAGCAGCAAAGGCTGATTCAAATTTGATTGTCGAGAGGTAAAGTATGGGCGTTATTGAAACTGTACCCAGTGTTGTATTTAAAACCCGTGTTCGTGATGAATCTGTTCCTGGACCAAATCCTTATCGTTGGCAAGATCTAACTACTGAAGAGATTTTTAAAGGTAAGAAAGTTGTTGTTTTCTCTTTGCCTGGTGCATTTACTCCAACTTGTTCGTCTAATCATCTACCTCGCTACGAAGAATTATACAATGAGTTTAAAGCATCAGGAGTAGACACTATTATTTGTTTATCAGTTAATGATGCTTTTGTTATGTTTCAGTGGGGTAAGCAGCAAGAAGCGAAAAACGTTTTTCTACTGCCTGATGGAAGTGGTGAATTTACTCGCAAGATGGGCATGTTAGTTGATAAATCTAACCTTGGCTTTGGGATGCGCTCTTGGCGTTATTCTATGCTAGTTGACAACTGTAAAGTCGAAAAGATTTTTGTTGAATCTGGTTTTAGTGATAATTGTCCTAGTGATCCTTTTGAGGTATCTGATGCTGATACTATGCTAGCTTATCTCAAAGGAGATAAACCTTCAGGTGTCTCTAAACCAGTAAAAGCCTTTATTGGCTAGGCTCAAAAAAATATTCTACTTATTAAGGAATCAATTTTTATATTGATTCCTTAATAGTTTCTGTCTACGCCCTCAAAATATGTTATATTAAACAAGTGCGTGGCGAGCGTAGCCAAGTGGTTAAGGCAGTGGGTTGTGGTCCCGCCATTCGTGGGTTCGAGTCCCATCGTTCGCCCTTATAGCTTTTAACTTGTACTTATATACAAAAAACCTTTCTTATTTTAGTAATAGTTTGAATCTTATTTAACAGTTCAATACGTTTTGCCAAATAATTTTTTACTATATTAAATAATGTGGAAATATCCTACTGATAAGCTTGTTATCAATTCTAAAAAAATTCATGTATGGAAGATTGATTTATCAGCATCTTACTTACTTGTTAGATTTTACTTAACCATACTTAATAAAGAAGAAAAAAAAAAATTTCTCAAATCCGATTTATAAAAGATAAAAGACGTTTTATTATATCTCGAGGAATATTAAAACTTATTTTAAGTAAATATTTATTGATCGACCCAAAGCAAATAAATTTTGAATATACTGCTCACGGCAAACCTAAGCTTGCTGATTCAATTAATTCTATGGAGATAGAATTTAATATTTCTCATTCCGAGGAATTAATTGTCTACGCGATTACATGCCAAGATCCTATCGGAGTTGATATTGAGTATATTCAACCTTTATTAAATGTAGAAAAAATTGCTAAGCGTTTTTTCTCCACTCAGGAATTTAAGAAACTAAAATACTTAAATAATTCTGAAAAAAATCTTGAATTTTTAAAACTTTGGACAGGGAAAGAAGCATATTTAAAAGCTACAGGAGAAGGAATTAGTCAAGGACTGGACAAAGTACAAATAACAACCAATCACACTACAAAAATTATTGGTGCTCCTTATTTCAATTATCTTCCATGGAAGATAATTTCGTTTGTTACCCAGTCAAATTATTTAATAAGTATAGCTACATTAGATAAAGAACGGAAAATATATTATTGGAAAGTTTAAAAAAGTTAAATAAGATAAATCTTTCATTTTATTTATGGGAAACTATTACCATGATGATGGAAATTTAATGTTCCTGCTCCTATATATAATCCTTGGGAATGTTTTCCTTCTGGATAAACTGTTATGCCAAATTGGTAATTTCCACCTACTGTAGGATTATTTGTAGGCTTCATTATAATAGTAAAAGTTTGTCCAGGACGGATCGAAGGTTCAAAGACTATAGAAATTTTATTATTATCTAAGTTTTTTTTCACTTTGCTAATAAACAAATTACTTTCAGGACTAATTGTTTTTCCTATAAAAGCAACAGTTTGATTCAAATCAAACTGTATTTTATCTACTCCTTTAATTTGTTGTAACACTAACTTCTGAAGAGGTGCTCCAGCATCCAAAGGTGTTGCTACAGTGAAATAATATGCTGCATTATCTGCTTTAACTTGGCTTAAGCTAGTTATTGATTCAATTAATCTAGGAGATTTATTGAATAAGGTAATATGATCACCAACATTGAGTGAAATTAAGGAAGAACCAATCAAGAAGATGCTTCCTGTCATTTGAAATATATTTTTTAAAATAAAAGTATTCACAATTAATTGATAAATATTAATAAAATAAAAACCTAGGTTATCCTAGGTTTTTATTGTAATAGTTAAACTATTTTTCTAACAGCAGAAGCTTCGTCTGGATGAATACCTAAACGTGTCAGATTTAATCGTCCTTTGTTATCGATTTCACGTACTTTAACTACAACTTCATCTCCAACAGCAACTTCATCTTCTACTTTACCTACTCTTCTTTCGGCTAATTGAGAAATATGAATCATACCTTCCTTGCCTGGCAAGACTTCTACAAAAGCTCCTATAGGGATAAGGCGAGTAACGCGACCCAAGTAAACTTCTCCTTCGTTTAGTTTGCGTGTCATATTAAAGATAATACTTTTTGCTTTCTCTGCCTTTTTCGCTTGAATAGCAGCAATAGTAACCATACCATCATCAGAAATATCGATTTTTGAACCGGTTTGTTCTGTAATACCTTTAATAGTTTTACCACCTGGACCAATAATTAACCCTATCATTTCAGGATCAATTTTCATGGTTAATAGTCGAGGAGCAAATGTTGATAATTCTGAACGTGGCTTATCAATAGTTGACAACATTTTTTCAAGAATATGTAGACGGGCAGGTAAAGCCTGTTCAATAGCTTTTGCTATAACATCCATTGATAACCCAGTAATTTTCATATCCATTTGTAAAGCTGTAATACCACTATCAGTTCCAGCTACTTTGAAGTCCATATCTCCTAAGAAATCTTCGATTCCTTGTATATCCGTAAGAATACGTACTTCTTCTCCCTCTCTGATAAGTCCCATAGCTGCTCCACTAACTGGTTTGGCAATAGGTACTCCAGCATCCATTAAAGCTAAAGTTGATCCACAAACAGATCCCATTGATGTAGAGCCATTAGAGGATAAAACCTCTGATACAACTCTAACTACATAAGGGAATTCTTCTTGTTGGGGCAATACAGGCAGAAGAGCACGTTCTGCCAAAGCTCCATGTCCAATTTCTCTTCTTCCTGGAGATCTCATTGGTTTAGTCTCTGCAACAGAATAAGGAGGAAAATTATAGTGATGTAAATAGCGCTTTTCATCTTCAGGATGTAAATCATCACCTAAATCTTGTGCATCGCCTGGAGTACCAAGGGTTGCCAAAGATAATACTTGAGTTAAACCTCTATTAAATAATCCACAACCATGTACCCTTGGAGGTAGAATACCTACATCACAAGTAATAGGACGAACTTCATCAAGTTTTCTACCATCCACGCGAATCTCGTTATCAACAATTTGCGATCGCATTAACTTTTTGGTTAAACCTTTATAAAGATTATTTACAGCTTTAGGATCTTCCTTAGCAGCAATTTTTATTGAATCCTCTTCTGAAAGATTAGTTATTATTTCATTAATAGTTGTTTCTTTGATTTCATCAAGAGCTATATCTCTTTCAGCCTTACCAAGATTATATTGAACTAAAACTTTTTTGATAGATTCAGACGACTGATCGCTAATGAATTTTTCTAGAACTTCATTTTTTACTGGGGGATCAGCTTTTACTAATGATATTCCCAGTTCTTCCATAATTTCTTGTTGTGCCCCAATTAGATCTCTTACCGCCTCATAGCCAAAATCAATAGCTTCAATAACATCTTGTTCTGGAAGCTGATTAGCTCCAGCTTCGATCATGACAACACCGTCAGGACTTCCTGCAACTACTAGATCAAGATCTCCATCTTCTACTTCTCGGTAAGTAGGATTAATAATAAAATCATCTCCTACTAAACCTACCCTGACAGCTGCCATGGGCCCAAAGAAAGGAATCTGAGCCTGAATTACAGCTATCGAAGCACCTGTCACAGCCAGAACATCAGGGGGCACTTCCTCATCCATAGATAAAGTAGTAGCAATAATCTGAATATCATTTCGAAACCAATTAGGAAATAAAGGACGTAAAGGTCGATCAATTAGTCTACTAATAAGAGTTACCCTTTCTGGAGGACGTCCTTCTCTTCGTAAAAATCCTCCTGGAATTCGTCCTGCAGCATAAAGTCTTTCTTCATAATCTACAGTTAAAGGCAAAAAATCAATACCTTCTCTTCCTTTTGATGTTGTTGCTGTTACTAGAACTGCCGTATCTCCGGACTGAATTAGAATTGCTCCACCTGCTTGAGGAGCCAATAATCCTAGCTTTAGTCGAATATCTCGTCCGTCAAAAGATATTGATTTATCAAATTCTTGCATTCAACGTCTCTTCCCTTTTTTTATTATGTTTCTCTTTCTGTCGCAATCCTAACATTTTAAAGGAACTTGACGCGATGGACTACCCCATGTAAATGTAGTTATTTAAATTTGTTTATATTTTTCTCTATATATTTCATCTTTCAATATATTCAGTAAAGCAAATTTCAAGCTTTAGATTGTTTTTTAGGAGTTTAAAATAACTATGAATTGTAATGTTGACAAAAAAGAAGCAAAAGTTGTTATTGTTGGTGGTGGATTTGGAGGATTATATACAGCAAAAGCCCTGAAACAATCTTCTGTACAAGTTACTTTAATTGATAAGCGTAATTTTCATCTTTTTCAGCCATTACTGTATCAAGTCGCCACAGGTGGTCTTTCTCCATCTGACATAGCATCACCTTTAAGATTAATTTTACGTCAACATAAAAATGTACAAGTACTACTAAATTCTGTTGTTGATCTAAAACCCAAAGATAAACAAATTATTCTTGATGATGATAAATCTATTTCTTATGACATTCTTATCTTAGCAACTGGATCAACTCATCACTATTTTGGCAACGATCAGTGGGAAAATCATGCCCCAGGTCTTAGTACTGTCGAAGATGCTCTAGAAATACGTAATCGTGTTTTTGGGGCTTTTGAAGCAGCTGAGAAGGAAAACGACCCAATAAAAAGACAAGCTTGGTTAACATTTGTAATAGTAGGTGGCGGACCTACTGGAGTAGAGCTAGCTGGGGCAGTAGCCGAAATTGCTAATAGTTCTATGAAAGGTAATTTTAATAATTTCACGCCTAAAGATGCCAAGATTATATTGATTGAAGGGTTAGAAAGAGTACTTCCCCCCTATCCTACAGAGCTTTCATCTAAAGCAGAGCAAGAGTTGTGCAATCTCGGCGTAACAATACATACTCAATCAATGGTAACAAGTATAAGTGAAAATAATATTGTGTTACGCAAAGGAGAGAAATACGAACAAATTACTTCTCATACGATTTTATGGGCTGCAGGAGTCAAAGCATCGTCAATTGGCAAAAAATTAGCTGAAAAAACTGGCGCACAAATAGATAGGGCTGGTCGAGTTATTGTTGAACCAGATCTCAGTATTATAGGCTTCCCAGATATTTTTGTGATAGGAGATTTATCAAGCTTTTCTCATCAAAATAATAAACCTTTACCTGGAATAGCTCCTGTGGCGATGCAACAAGCTAAGTATGTCGCTAAATTAATACAAAAACAATTAAAAGGTGAATCACTACCATCTTTTGTTTATAAAGATTATGGTAGTATGGCAGTTATAGGAAAAAACAAAGCTGTGGCAGACTTCAAATTTATCAAACTTTCTGGATTTTTAGCTTGGTTTATTTGGATTTGGGTCCATATCTATTATCTTATCGAATTTGATAATAAACTAGTTGTCTTAATTCAATGGATATGGAATTATTTTACACAAGGTCGTGGATCTTCTGTAATTATAGAAAATAATAAAAAAGATAAATAATAAAAAATTTACTAAAGTATTTTTTAGAAATGTATTGAAAGATTATTAATAAATTTATTAAAATTATGGAAAATCTTTGGTTTCAGCCTCTTATATGGATAGATTATCGATTAGCAATAATCTATGCCATTACCATACCCGCAATATTAACAATTTTAGCTTTTCTCCAAAGGATTGATTCAATCGGGCGTTTACTAGTTATTTATTGGCGAGTTTCTAGTTTATTGTTAATTACCATTTATTTATTAATACCTGGTTGGAATGGAGGAAATGGTTCTTTTGAAATATTATGTACACATTTGGGTTTTATTACTGCTATTTTAGCTCGTATTTTAATTCCAATTTCTCTATGGTTTTGGATAGATTTAAACGATGAAATTAAAGATTTATCATGGAGTTTTCTCAAGTTAGTACTTGTTTCATGGAGGTGGTCTGTAACTGCCTATAGTGCTATAGGCATTATATTGCGTATTCCTTTTTTCTCTTGCTTAATTTATGCAAAAGCTTTAGGGACTTCTTCGTGTCAAGCTTGGATTGCTGCTCCCGTTAAGTATTGGTTGATTTTTCATAACAACGCAACGCCTGTTTTCTTAGGCTTTATAGGACTTGTAGGATTATCAATATATGCTGCATATTTTATATATTTTGTATTAGTTAGATTAAGCAAACAAGGTAGATTAGCTTTAGAATAATTAGTTAATTTTAAGGTGTAAAATATTTTTAATAAATTTATTATAGTTTTTTCTATTTATCGCTTCGGATTAGAAACTTCAACAAGAAAATGACTACCGTTTTTTTGATAAACTAAAACTTGCTCATTTTTGATTAAAGAATTACCTGAATAATAAAATCTTAATTCACTTTTATCAGGTAATTCAATAAATAAGATACTCCCTTTTTCATTAGAGACAACTTTAGTTATTCTACCTACTTGATAAGAAGATTTATTGAGATTGACTTTATCTGCTATTGGGTTTTTCTTATGCTGTGTGTAAAGCTCTTCTGTCTTTTGAGCAACAACTATTACAGTAATAAAAAATTGGGAAGTAATTGATATTATCCAAACCAGTAACCAATTCATTAAAGTATCCTCAGTATTGTATTAATTATCATTAGACTCATTGATGAGATATGGTTGTTATTGACTGAATTTAACTATGGCAGTATGCATGGCTATCTAAATTTTTCTTGTTACTTTCAGAAAGTTAACTTATTATTGAATCATCCATAGCAGGGATCTACCTCCATCTCTAATAAGTTTTTCAAAAGGCTCTGAAGGTGCGTTAGAGGGAACAGGAAATGGTTTTAATATTATTCCTTGGGTTCCAAATATAATTTCTCCTATAATTTTGGCACGGCTGATATGATTATTTGATGTTACAAGATAAATACTCTTTATTTTTTGGATTTTTAATTTTTTAATTAAACTCACAAAATTAGTAACTGTATCTTTTGCTCTATAGTCTAAATAAATTCTATTATTGTTAACTCCTGCGTTTGTAAAAATTTTAGTTAAATATTTTTGTGGACCACCTGAAGATATTAAGAGAGGTGAATTAGTATATTTGAGGGCTAGCTTTGCCGCAAAACGCTGTCTTTCCTCATGTCCACCTAATATAAATATAACCTTCGGTTGAATGAAATAATTTTGTAATTGCCTATCAGCAAACAATAAACTTACAGTTAGTAAAATTGTAAAAATAAAAATTTTTATGTTGAATTTAAGAAAAAGATTATTAGAAGACATAGATTATTTATTTTTATTCAACTTTATTAAAGTATTACTATTATTTTATTTAAGATGTTAATTTAGAATAAATAATTAATTTCTTATTTATAAAAAATATTTAATGATGAGTAAAATTGTTGTAGGTTTATCGGGCGGAGTGGATAGTTCAGTAGCTGCTGCGAGTCTGTGTGATCAAGGTTATGAAGTTTCTGGTTTAACTTTATGGTTAATGAAAGGAAAAGGTCAATGTTGTTCAGAAGGAATGGTCGATGCAGCACATATTTGTGAACAATTAAATATCCCTCATTATATCGTAGATGCTAAGGAACTATTTAAAAAAAATATTATAGATTATTTAGTGTCAGGATATAAATCTGGAATAACTCCTTTGCCTTGTTCCCAATGTAACCGCTCTGTAAAATTTAAACCAATGTTAGATTATGCTCAGCAAGAGTTGGACTGCGATCTAATAGCTACCGGGCATTATGCTCGTATACGTTATGATAAGGAAACTGACAAATATAAATTACTGAGAGCAATTGATCCTAATAAAGATCAATCCTATTTTCTGTATGATCTTCCTCAAGATATTTTAGCTAAAACAATATTTCCATTAGGAGAACAAACTAAAGAAGATACCCGTCGTATGGCTACCGAATTTAAACTTAGAACTGCAAACAAGCCAGAAAGTCAGGATCTCTGTCTTATCGAGTCTTATGGTTCCATGGCATCCTTTTTAGAAAAATATATTAAACCTCAAACAGGAGACATAGTTAACTCAAAAGGTGAAGTTCTAGGTACACATAAAGGCATCCATAACTATACTATTGGACAAAGAAAAGGGTTAGGGATATCATCCTCAGAACCTTTATATGTCTTAAAACTAAATTTATATAATAATCAAGTAGTTGTGGGTAATCGTACTGAAGGATTTCATTCTAGTTGTATTATTAAAGACGTAAATTGGATATCTATATCTAAGCCAGATATCTCTATGAATGTGAAAGTTCAAGTTAGATATCGTTCTCTTGCAGTTTCTGCGACCATAATACCTGTAGAGAATAATCGTTATAAACTAATTTTTGAACAATCACAATTCGGAATCACAGCTGGACAAGCGGCTGTTTTGTATGACGATGATATTGTTCTAGCTGGAGGTATTATTGAGGAAATTGGAGATTAAAACAATTCTGATTCTGTAATGCTAAAATATTTCTAAAAATATAAGCGATTATATTATGAATGCTTTAACAATTATTGTTTCAAACTACTATTCTTATAGTATGTATAACGATTTTAGGTAAAAAATATTAGTCCATTTCAGTTACCTGGGCCAAAATAAAGTATTGAGATTACGTCATCGGTTATGTGATTAATCAGGTAGGTATAATACCTACCTGATTATTACTAATCTTATCAAAACCAAAGTTTTAATCTATTGACAAAACCAATGCTTCTGTTTGAGAAACATGAATATTGTTAGCACTTGCTTGTAAGATTGGGGTACTGATCACTGAATCATGAGCTAAGTTAATTAAAGGATTAGATAAGATTCCTATTAAAGAAGTTGCTACTACAGATAGAACTAGGCCAACTTGCAAAGGCCTCATACCTACCAAGTTCCACCTGACTTTAGGATAATTTTTAACAGCATCAGACATTTCGGCTTCTTCTTTGACAACCATCATTTTTACTACACGAATGTAATAGTAAATAGATATAACACTAGTAATTAATCCTAATAAAACTAGACCATAAAGTTCAGACTGCCATCCAGCCCAGAAAATATAAATTTTGCCAAAAAATCCTGCTAGAGGAGGTATACCACCGAGAGACAGTAAAGATATACTAAGACACAAAGTCAATAGGGGATCTTTTTGGTATAGTCCTGCATAATCACTAATTTTATCTGTTCCAGTTTGGAGAGAGAAAAGAATTACTCCACTAAAAGCTCCTAAATTCATAAATAAGTACACTAGTAGGTAAAATAGCATACTAGAATATCCAGTATCTGTACCTGCAATTAGACCTATCATTATAAATCCCGCTTGAGCAATTGAGGAATAGGCTAGCATTCTTTTCATACTAGTTTGAGCCAAAGCTACTATATTCCCCAAAATCATACTCATGATAGCTAAGGCAGTAAAAATTAAATGCCACTCATCCGTTATGGAGGAAAAAGCAGTTACTAACAAGCGAATAGCTAAAGCGAAACCAGCTGTTTTAGATCCAACAGAAAGAAAAGCAACTACTGGCGTAGGTGATCCTTCATATACATCTGGAGTCCACTGATGAAAAGGAACTGCAGATATTTTAAATCCAATACCAGCAATCATGAATACTAAAGCAACTGCTAGTTCCAGAGAAGAACTATGACTACTACCTATAAAACTACTAGATATAGAGCTGAGAATTGTTTCTCCTCCTGATATCCCATAAAGGAGAGAGGCTCCATAAAGAAAAATAGCCGTGCTAGAAGCTCCTATTAAAAGATACTTTAAAGCTGCTTCATTAGAACGGGGATCTCGTTTCATATATCCTGTCATTAGATATGAGGAAATACTTAACATCTCCATAGAAATAAAAATCATTACCAGTTCATTAGCACCAGAAAGAAACATGCCTCCAAGCGTAGCTGTTAGTATGATGACAATAAATTCTGCTAAAGGTGTTCCTGTCTGTTCTACATATCGAATAGACATAGAAATAGTAATAATTGTAGATAAAGCAATAATTGCTCTAAAAATAATACTTAAATGATCCCCATTAAAGCTTCCTAGGAAGCTTATAGTAGAAGGGTTGTTCCAATTAATGCAAAGAGAAATTAATGAAGCAAACAAGCCAATTATTGCTCCATAAGGAAGCCATATCCTGGCGTTACGTCCTCCAATTAAATCTCCAACGAGAATCGAGATTAAAGTGATAATGACAATTCCTTCAGGAAGAATTGTTCCAGCATTCAGTTGGCTGGCAATATTGCTAGAAAAGTCCATAAGTTAGTCAGTAACAAAGGTTCGCAAAAGATACCTAAGCCATTAAACTTGAGATATCTGTGTTTGATGAGATAAACGTCCTTCTGCAATCATAAGATATAGGAGTAAAATCATGCTAGTTTTTATATTAGTAATCATGTCCTAGAAAAATTATTTTAATGTCATTGTTATTATTTTTTATGAATAATTATTGATTTTATATATTTTTAGAGTTTTTATCTTATACAAAGATAGCATTTTGACCATCTTTCTAATTCATGTAGAGAAGCTGGACGTTTACATTGTGGACAAACTGAAAAAGACTTTAATCTTTTTTTGATGACTTTAGTCCATCCTGTAAAAGCTTCTTGAGGTGTTTGATTTTTTTCTGTAATAATTTTTTTATCAAATTCATATGAATCATTATGAGAGAAAAAACATTTTTTTTTCTGTTCACTTAGATTAGAACAAGAAATTTTTTTACCAGACCATTTAGCTGAGGAAAAATGAAGCTTATCTATCGGATTGTCTGATAGTTGCTGATTAATTTTTTTCAGTAAGGAATATTTCTGAAATGACAGTTCTTGAGACCATCCTGAACTTGAAGTTGTAATATAGACAATATTTTGATTAATAGATAATATACTTGTATTAGTTAATGTGTTATTCGTAACTACATTTTTCCATATGTTACATACTTCTAAGTATCTATGATAATGAGTCCAATGTTCTTTTTTTATTAGAGATTCTAATGGTTTATTCAGTAAAGTAAATGCCATCTTAAAAAAATTAGTAAATATAGAAATATTTTTGTTTTAATCTATTAGAAAAAAGATTAATTAATAATTTTATACAATATATGTTCATTAAAATATATCTAAATAATAGAATACATATTGATATTACTATTAATAATTTTTTAAAGACAACAAAAAATCTATCAGTTAAATTACAGCAATATTAATTAAATCATCATCTTTACAATGCAAATTTATCTTGACTATAGTTCTACAACACCTCCTCGCCCAGAAGTAGTTACTTATATCAATCAGGTTTGTACTCAAGGCTGGGGTAACCCTTCCAGCACACATCAATGGGGTAAAAAAGCTTCCATGATTCTAGAAAGAGCAAGAATACAAATAGCTAATTCAATCAAAGCTAATGACATAGAATCAATCATTTTTACTTCAGGAGGGACTGAAGCCAATAATTTAGCCATTTTAGGTACAGCTAAGCAACATAAAAGAAGACAACATATTATTATTTCGAGTGTTGAACATTCATCAATTAATAAGCCTATAAAATTTTTAGAGACTCATGGGTGGGAAATCACTCGTTTACCTGTAGATTATCAAGGTAAAGTTAATCCTTTTGATCTAAAAGCTGCTATCAGAAAAAATACTGTTCTTATTTCTATAATTTATGGACAAAGTGAAGTAGGAACTCTACAGCCCATTAAAGAATTATCTGAAATTGCAAAAAGTTATGGCATTCTCTTTCATACAGATGCAGCACAAGCAATTGGTAAATTAGCTATCAATGTTCAAGATTTAAATATTGATTTACTATCTTTCTCAGCTCATAAAATTTATGGAACCCAGGGTATAGGAGCTTTGTACATACGTCCAGGAAGTATAGTTTCTCCCTTATTCCATGGAGGAGGGCAAGAAAAAGGAATACGTTCCGGAACTCAATCTTTAGCTACCATTGCTGGTTTTGGATTGGCTACAGAATTAATTTGTAGAGAGATGATTGAAGAAAGCAATAGACTAATGCAGTTACGAAACCAATTATTCAAATATATGTCTGATTATCCATATTTGATTGTTAGTGGGGATAAAAAATATCGCCTTCCCCATCATGCAAGTTTTATCTTTTCAAATTTATCAAAAAACCAAAAATTGAAAAAGATCACTGGTCAGACTATAGTTCGTCATATGAATTTAGCAGGTATCGGTATTAGCGCTGGATCAGCTTGTCATAGCGGTAAATTAATTCCTAGCCCAGTGCTATTAGCTATGGGTTATTCTGCGAGTGATGCAGTAAGTGGAATTCGTTTAACTTTAGGTAAAAATACTAGTAAAGATGATATTACTTGGACAGCTATTGTGTTAAAACAAATTCTTAGTCGTCTTCTTTCTTAAATTATATTATTATATTTTCCCTCCAATCATTACATTGTTGATACGTAAGCTTGGTCCTCCGCAACCGACAGCCAGGCCATTTTGACCATTTTTACAACAACCTCCTGATTCATCCCAATAAAAATCATCACCAATTGCTTCAATATTTCCTAATGTTTTAAATGTATTTCCTGATAATGTAACATCTCTTATTGGTTCGGAAATTTGGCCATTCCTTATCATCCAAGCCTCACCTGCACTAAAAGTATATATTTCTCCATTTGTCATTCCGCCTAACCAATTTTTTGCATAAATCCCTTGCTTGATACCATCAAATAAATTTTTAACTGGAGTCTTGCCACGTTCAATCCAAGTATTAGTCATTCGAACTAAAGGAGGATAATAATAATTTAAACAACGTGCATTACCAGTAGGACGTTCATTTAGTTTTCCCGCAGTTTCACGAGAGTGAAGTCTACCAACTACCAAACCATCCTCAACTAACTGAGTAGTTGTGGCTGGAACTCCTTCATCATCATAAAAGTAACTTCCTCGATGTCCTTGAGGTGCTGCTCCATCAAAAATCTGTAATATTTTAGGTCCAAATTTTCTTCCTAAACCTACTACTTTTAAAAGATCAGGATTTTTACAAAACATATCAGCTTCTGAAAAATGTCCAAAAGCTTCATGTACAAATAATCCAGTTAATACTGGATCTATAACAACTGTGTAATGTCCACCTTTTACTGAAGGTATAGCTAAAGAATTTACAGCTCTTGTCGCTGCACTTCTGACTTTTTTATCTAATCCAGTTAATTTATCATAGCCTTCCCTTGATCCAATAGTTTCTCTCCCAATTTTTAAATTTTCACCATTTTGTGCAATTGCCGAAAATCTCATTTCAATATCAATCCAAGATTGATCAATCATTGTTCCTTCAGACGTTGCTATGATTACGTTATGAGAGCTGTCATTATAGCTAACTGAAGTATTTTTAATTAGATGGCTTACACTTTGCAAGATATCGTTATATCTATGACATAATTCTTTCTTTTCTAGTAAACTAACTTTAAACGGATTACGACTAGTTAAAGGAAGTTCACATGTAGTTTGAATAGGAATAACTGGTGCAAGAATAGTTCTGTTTATTCCTACTAGAATTGCTGCACTAACTGCTTTTTCTATACTTTGAGATAAGTGAGAGAAAGAGTTAAAAGAGGCAAAACCCCATCCTCCCTTGTAACAAGCACGTACCTGCCCCCCTTTTGAAATAGTTTCATTAAAATTTTCTGTTATGTTTTTTTCTAATCGAATATTTGTTCCTTTAGAAGTCTCAAGTCTAATAGAGAGATAATCAACACGGTTAAGATTTTTGGCTATCAGATCAGACAGTATGCTTTTATAATTATTAATATTAGTCATAGCTATAAATATATTATCTGTTAGAATAATCTGCTGAGTTATTATTTTTTATTCTAAAAATTATATAAATAACTATATAAAAGAATTAAGTCTTTGAATTAAGTGTGAACTATAAAGTTAAATAAAAGTTATTTTATACACTAAATTAATTTTTGGAATATATAAATATCCATAGTTTAAATAATCATGTAATATCAAAAAATAAAATTTTTATTATCTAATTTTGTTTGGTATCTCTAATACAGGCCTATTCAATGCGATTGTCAAAGCCTGATTTTGATTTTTTTGAACATAATGATGAAATACAAATCCATCTTGTAACCAAATAGTCCAAAATATCATAGCCATAGTACCCAGACCACTAAGAATCGTATTAATTTTTTTACGCTTTTGAGAATCAATTTTATAAAAAATATTTTGAGATAAAGTAGATTTAGAACTAATACTAATATTTATAGGTCTAGAAATAACAAAGGTTTCTCTTTTAATTCGCAATAATATCTTATACGACCTATTAAAATTTGGATCAGTATCTAACCAATATTCAATTGCCTTAATCTCTTGTGACGTTACTTCACCATCAACATAAGCACTAAGCAATTCGAAACGCTTAGACTCGTCTTTTAAATTATTACAATAATTTGTTATTAATTTTTTCTTATATTCAGAATTAGAAACCATTGCTAACCTCCCTATATATAAACCAAGAACTTTGGTTGCAGAGATGGAGATTAATATTAGTACTCTTGTAATATTCTTTATTAATTAAGAATAAAACAATAATAAGACCAAAATTAATCAATATATTTTTGTAAAACAGTTTGAAGCTTTGCTCTAGCTCTAGCGATCCTTGATTTAACTGTTCCTAGAGAAACTTCTGTCATTTCTGCAATTTCTTCATATGCTAAACCTTCTATTTCACGAAGGACTATAGCGACACGAAATGCTTCTGGTAGAACAGCAATCGCAGCTTGTAAACGGTCATAAAATTCACGAGTTGCAAGATTATCATCAGGACTTGGATAATCTGAAATAATATCCCATTCTATTTCTCCATCATCTACTCTTCTAGGCGCATCTAGAGACATGGGATGACGCACTCGTTTACGCTTCCTAAGCTCATCATAGAATAAGTTTGTTGCAATGCGACTCAGCCACCCTCTAAACTTTACTGGTTCATTAAGCCTTTTAACATTTCTATAGACACGAATCCAAACCTCTTGAGCTAGATCTGCACGATCTTGCCAATCAGGTGCTAAATGGTAAAGAACTCTATCAACATGAGATTGGTAGCGATTTAGTAATTCAGTAAATGCTCCTCTATCAGGCTGAGAACCTTTCTGACATAAGATAATAAGATCATAATTGGAGAGTTTTTCCGGAGGCACTTTAGATTGATATTTTTGCCATTGGCTAAATAGTCCAGGTGCCGAAATTGCTTGACTCATAACTTTACCCAAGATATATCTGTTTACCCCTGATATTCCTTACCAAAGGACGTCAATTAATTAAAATAGTTCCTTAAGTTTCAGTGTCTTAAAATATTATAAGCATAATTATTAATAATATAGAAAATTACTAATTATGCTTACAATATTAGTATTGTAAGCATAATTAGTAATTTTTATTAACTTTTACATATTATTATTGTGTTTTTGAATAATTAAATTAGGTCCATATTATGTATTTCTTTAAGTATCAAGGTTTAGGTAATGATTTTATTTTAATTGATAATAGAAGTAGTTCTGAACTTTTGTTATCCTCTGGACAGATACTAAAAATGTGTAACCGTCATTTTGGGATTGGAGCTGATGGAGTTATTTTTCTTTTATCTGGAGATAAAGTTAGCGATTATGGCATGCATATTTTTAATTCTGATGGTTCAGAGCCAGAAATGTGCGGCAATGGAATTCGCTGCCTAATAAGTTTTATCAGCAATTTAGAAAATTTTGAACAAACTAATAAAATCTATAGGATAAAGACATTAGCAGGTATTATAAAAGCCGAACTACAAACTCAAACACAAGTAAGAGTGGAAATGGGGACTCCTCTATTTTTAAATAAACAGATTCCTACAACTTTAAGCGATAAAGATAATACAGTTATTAATTATCCATTAGAGATAGAGAAAAAAAATTGGTTAGTTACTTGTGTCAATATGGGTAATCCTCATTGTATTACATTTGTCGAAGATACTAACCTGATTAACTTGGAAAAATTAGGCCCACTATTTGAATATCATTCTGCTTTTCCAGAACGTATTAATACAGAATTTATTGAAATTGTACGTCCTAACCACTTAAAGATGCGAGTTTGGGAAAGGGGAGCAGGGGCTACTCTTGCTTGTGGAACAGGTGCTTGTGCATCAGTAGTTGCTGGAGTTATAACTAATAGAGCTGAACGAGTATGCACTGTTGAGTTGCCTGGAGGGAATCTTTTGATTGAGTGGGTAGAAGATAGTAATAAAGTATACATGACTGGTAGCGCAGAAAGAGTTTTTATAGGAGAATACAATCAATAAACTACATTCCATAAACCTAGTTAAATACTACTTAATAGAAAATTAAAATTATTATTATTTAATAAATTTTTATCAGAAAAGAAGTATCTTTGTCTGCTCTTCCATAAATGAATATATAGAAAATAAAACTAATAATTTTAAACATGTTATTTATCAATTATTTTAAATTAATAATTATTATCTTTAGTGTATTTATGTCAAAATCATCTACATTGAGTGCGCAAGAGAATGAATTTATAAATTCTTTGTCTTCACCTCAAATTCATCCTTTACCAATCACTTTAAAGGAGTTAAACGATGAGATTTCTTTAGATAGTTATTTGGAGAAAGTTAAAAGTAATTCGATAGGATATCTTGTATGGTCTAGACTTCCAGTCAAAATTTATATAGATGAAGAAAATCATACAAATAATTATAGAATATCTATTGAACAACTAAGAGTTAATCAATGGATCAGTACTGTTAAAAAAGCAATTTTTGAATGGAGTGCTTATTTGCCCATAGTAGAAATTTCCAATATCGAACTTGCAGAAATTGTTATTTCAAGAGCTGAACCACCGTTAAATACAGAGAATAATTCAAGCAATAAGAATATAACTACAATAAAGGCAAAAACAGCACAAACTAGCTATAAATTTCATATTTGCAACAATATACTACTTCATCAAATGATGATACATATTAGTTCAAATTTAGGAGAAATTTCTACTTTATCTGCGGCACGACATGAAATTGGACATGGAATAGGTATTTGGGGACATAGCACGGACGAAAAAGATGCTCTTTATTACTCCTCAAATAAATTTCTTGCTCCCATATCTTTAAAAGATATTAATACATTAAGACAAGTATACAAAAGACCTACTCGGATAGGATGGAAGGTATTTAATAGTGAATAATTAATTATAATGCAACTATAGGGTATGTATATTTTTTTATATAATAAAACTTCTAAAGCTTAAATATTAACGTAGATAATCTTTACTCATGGAGTAATTAAATAATAAATTTAAGTTAATATCGGTGTAGAGTTACTATAAAAACTATTGTAATGACATTATTAATTACACCAATTCGAGTTCCATTCTGATTCTGCTTTTGCCTGAATATATTCTTTCTTAATTTTTTGATATTTTTTCTGTACTTGATTTAGTTTTTCAGTTTGCTGACTAATTTTTTTTCTTCTAAAGCTTAATTCAGAATCATTGAATTCAATATCGGATAGTTTTAAATGAAGCGTAGATATTTTTATAACGGAAGGTTCTTTAGAATTTTTTCCCCCTAATTCTGATATCTTATTACTTGCATTTTCTTCTACTAGTAAATTAAGGATATTAGGATAACTTTCTGATAAAAATCTTTTGTCTTCAACTTTTGATCCTATTTCAAATAAATGAGATGTTGAATAGTTAGAAATAATTTTGTTCTGTTTTAATCTATTATTAATTTCTTGAGAAAAATTATTTAAAGTTATTTGAATTCCTTGTTCAATACCTCTACACCATTTAATTAAATCTTCAGGATTGATAATTTTATCTTCATCTTTATCATTTTTATCTAATTTATTTGTAAACGATAGTCTTTTTCTCTTATCTTGAAACTGTTTTATATTGTCTTTTTTATAAGGAAACAAATATTTTGATATTTCTCCCACCACTACCTCTGAAGATATAGGTTGCGGGACAGTCATATATGATAGAAATTGAAATTCAGAGCTTTTACATAGTTCTTTAATTTTTTCTTGTAGCTCTTTTCTCTGACTATTAGATAACTTTAAAAATAATTTAGGATAAATATGAGTACAAATTTGATAAACTGCTAATATTAATTGCTTATTTGATGTAGAACCTAATAATTTTAAGTAATCTTTATAAATGTTATTAAATTCAAAAAAAAGCTGTGTTGACTTTTTTTCCAGCTCTTTTTTTTCTTGATTAATTCTTTGAAAAGATCTCATAATATACTGAACATCATAAATTAATTTAAATATAAAAAAGACAAAAGCCAGGAATATTTACCTACTTTTGTCTTTAACTATATCTTAGATAACCTACTTTCTTTTTACTTTTTTTCAAATATCAAGTTTTTATTTTGATAAAAGTTACTCTAGAAAAGATTATCCTACGATTTGTCCTGTTTGCGCTGCAACTTCAGCGGCAAAATCAGTTTCATGTTTTTCAATCCCTTCTCCTAAAACAAAACGAGTAAAACGACGAACCTGAATATTTTCTCCAAGTTGTGAAATATTTTGCTTTAATAATTCCTCAACCGTAATACTAGAATCTTTAATAAAAGGTTGATCTAGAAGAGAAAGATCTTTTTTACGCTTCTCAATTCGTCCTTGGACTATTTTCTCTTTAATATTTTCGGGCTTATTTCCTAAATCATCTCTCCCCATCTCAATTTCTATTTCTTTATTGACAATTGTCTGGGGAATATTGGCTTGATTAACATACTCAACATTAGGACAGGCAGCTATTTGCATAGCAATATTCTGAACTAATTCTTTAAATTCATCTCTGCGTGCAACAAAATCTGTTTCACAATTAATTTCTACAAGAACTCCTATTCGACCTCCTGTATGTATGTAGCTATGGACTAAGCCTTCTGCTGTTTGTCTGCCTGATTTTTTTTCAGCAGATGTAATTCCTTTTTGTCGCAACCATTCTGTTGCTTTTTCTATTTCACCTTGATTTTCCTGTAACGCTTTCTTGCAGTCCATCATGCCTGCACCAGTCTTTACGCGGAGTTCTTTAACTAGTTTTGCTGAAATTTCAACCATTTTAATTCTTGTTTTTAATGTAAATAATCATGACATAAGAGAGGGTAACATTAAGGACAGCTTAAAAAGCTTTTTTGTATATGAAACAGATCAATTAGCTGATTTACTTTCATATAAAGGTATCCTAAAATGTTGTTAGCTCAATCTTGAGTAAAAGCTTTGTGAAGTTAAGAAAATTAACGACTTTCATCTTTCGAGACATTATTTAAAAAGAATTAAGCTTGATTTTCCTTTTCTTCTATATTTTCACCTTCCAGACTAGATGATACAGAAGTACTTTCTTCAATTTTTTCAATATTATTTTCTATGAAACTTTCATCAGAAGTTTCATAATCGTCATTTGCATTTACGCGACGATGAGATCCTTCATCTATAGCATCTGCTAGTTTTCCTAAAATTAACTTAATTGAACGAATTGCATCATCATTAGCTGGAATAGGAATATCAGCATAATCAGGATCGCAATTTGTATCTAATAAAGATATCATTGGAATTCCTAATTTTTGGCACTCTTGGATAGCATTATACTCACGTCGCTGATCCACAATAACAACAACATCAGGAGGTCGACGCATCGTTTTAATGCCTCCTAAATATTTTTGCAATTTGCCTAACTCTCTTCTTAATACAGCTCCTTCTTTTTTAGGACGTTTTTCAATTTGACCACTTTCTTCCATCGCTTCTAATTCTTTCAAGCGCTCAACTCTAGTTTTAATGGTCTCCCAATTAGTGAGCATTCCGCCTAACCAACGTTGGTTAACATAATTAGCTCCACAACGAGATGCTTCTTGAGCAATAATTCCTGCTGCTTGTCTCTTGGTTCCTACAAATAAAAATCGTTTTCCTTTATCAGATCCATTACGGACATATTGATAAGCATCTTCCATTAACTGTGCAGTTTGCACTAAATCGATAATATGAACTCCATTACGAGCTGTGTAGATATACTGAGACATTTTAGGATTCCAACGGCGGGTTTGATGTCCAAAATGTACTCCAGATTCTAGCAGTTCAGAGAGAGATACTACTGGCATGATTTTTTCTCCTATTTCGGGTTATTCCTCCATTCAAGTGTATTTCTTTCCAGAAACACCCGAAGTCTCGAATGTGCGGTATTTTAACAACCTCTATAAATTAGCATAATTTTGTTCAATTTCAAACTTAAATAATTAATAGGAGATTTTTTTTATGGTAATTGGCTAAATATTCAATATAGTTTTAGTATTTTACTTGAAGAAATTTTTTTACAACTAGCTTAAGATTCAGCAAACCAATAAAGTAAATATAATCCTATACCTAAGCCAATAGCATTTGGTAACCAAGCAGCCATAAATGGTGAAACAACACCTATTAAACCTAAACTACCAATTAAAAAGCCAAGAAGATAGTATATGAAAACAATTACAACACTTAGTCCAAAACCCATTGCACGATTGATATACTGAGGGCTTGTACCCAGAGCAGAGCCAATTACCCCAAATACAATGCATATAAAAGGAAAAGCTATTTTTTGTTGAACTCTAACTTGAAAAGTACGAAGTTTTTGCTCATCTTCCATCACTCTCAGAATTTTCATATACTTTTGTGCTTGAAAAATATTCATTTCATAAGGGTCACGACCTTCTTGAATAAATTCAAAAGCAGATTTGGCTAGAGGTAACTGTCTATGCTTAAAGGAATAGGTTCCTTGATAAGAAGAATCTGGAGCTAGTTGATAAATAGTTCCATTAAAAAAATCCCAAGTTTCATCTTGTGCATTCCATGCTGCTGAATCTGAAACAACAATACGATTTAATTTTTTTTCAAGCCATTCTAGTACTGTTAAAGTCTCAAGTTTTTGACCGTCAAATTTTTCTGCAAAAAATAAATGTTTTAGTTGTTTCTCAGTGCTTCCGTCAGGAAGCACTACCTTTTCATAATCAGGATAAAAAATATCTTTATTTTGCCAATAAGGTCGTTCTTCTTGGAGATGCTCAACTAATATACTAGTAACACGGTAATTAGCTGCTGGAACTATTAATTCACTAAATATAAAAGTTATCCCTGTCATTATCAAACTTATTATAAAAGCAGGCATAACCAGGCGATAAAGACTAGCTCCACAAACTCGTAAAGCAATTAACTCACTATCACCGCTAAGACGTCCATAAGTTAATAAAGTACTTAACATCATGGAAATGGGTAAGGCATAAGCAGTAAATTCTGGAATTTTTAAGAATATAATTTCTAGTGCTTGTATTAAAGGTAAATCAGACTCTACTACTTTATTTGACAGGTCCGATAAATAACCAATAGCTACTCCAAGTATAGATACTAAGCCAACTGAAAAAGCCAGAGGTCCAATTAGTTGTGATAGGATATAGCGATCTATCAAATAAAAGGACCAACCATTCTTAATTGGTAATGTTTTCAGAAAGTAACCTAAAAATTTAATAGCTCTTATAAATATTGTTTGTGGAGACATAATAAATATTATTTGAGAAGAAATTTAAGAGACTTTCAAAAGTTGATTTTCTCAAATTTAGTCCTTAACCTATTTTATGTGCATTGTATGTATTGAGACTGTGAATAATATTAACTATCTCAAAATTTTAGGAATGTTAATGTATAAACTTATTTATAAGAAATATTTTATCGACTTTTAATAAAACTATAGTCAAATACAAATTTTATTTAAGAATCATATTACTATATTCTGTACGATACAAAAATATCATTCTAATTTTTAAAGAAATACTATTACCTAATGAATTAAAAACCGAATAATTACACTTTATAAAAATAGTTTTTTTTTACTAATTAGTATAGGAATATATGGATTCATATTAACTTAATAACATTTTATTGAGCAAATAATTAATAAAATAATAGGAAGTAATATTGAGTTGATTCTTTGCTGAATTCACTCAATATTATTATCCCAATAATTTAAATCTAATCTTTTTTACTTTTCTTTGCTGCAGTTGATTTCTTTGCTGCAGTTGATTTCTTTGTTGCAGTTGATTTTTCTATTTCAGTTGCTTTCTTGGCAGTTGCTTTCTTGGCAGTTGTTTTCTTGGCAGGTGTTTTCTTGGCAGTTGTTTTCTTGGCAGGTGTTTTCTTCAATAATAATTTTAATGCTTTTTCTAAAGTTATATCATCAATTTTATCTTTCTTAGATAAGCTTACATTTATTTTTTTATGATTTATATAAACACCATAAGGTCCTTCGTAGATATTAATAGGTTCATTATCTTCAGGATGAAGTCCTAACTCTTTTAGTAGTTTTTTTGTTCTTCTTCCTCTAGTAAGTTTTGGTTGAGAGAGTAGTTCAAGTGCTCTCTCAAAAGAGATAGTTAATAAATCATCTTCTTTTTTGAGCGATCTATAATCTTTCCCTTCTTTCCCTTGATCATGTACTACATAAGATCCAAATCTTCCTATATTGACTTTAATACTAGCTTGAGTATCTGGATGAGTTCCTAATAAACGAGGTAATGCTAATAGGCCCAGTGCAATTTCTAAATTTACATCTTCGGGTTTAATACTTTTAGGAAGAGAAGTTCTCTTAGGCTTCTTATTTTCTTCTGTAATTTCTCCTAATTGGACATATGGTCCATAGCTACCAATTAATAAATAAATAGGTTCACCAATATCAGGATGTAATCCAATTTTTTCTGGACCTTCAGTTTTTTGCTTTAATATTTTTGTTACTTGATCGATATTTAAATCGGATGGAGTCAAGTCTGCGGGAATAGAAGCAGTTATTATTTTTTCATTTTGTTCTACTTCTATGTAAGGTCCAAACTTACCAATTTTAATTGTCGTATCTAAATTGTGAAGATTAATAGCTTTAGCTAAACTTGGATTTATTTCATCAGTACGAACTTTGACTTGAGTGTCTAAACCTTTATCACCAAAGTAAAATTTTTCTAAGTAAGGAACTCTTAGTACTTCTCCTGTTGCAATTTCATCTAGAGCCTGTTCCATTTTTGAAGTAAACATAGGATCTACTAGTTCAGGAAAGTAGGTTTCTAACAAGCTAACAACAGCAAATGCTGTAAAAGTAGGAACTAAAGCCTTGCTCCTCATTTGGGAATAACCACGATCACATATGGTTCCAATAATACTAGCATAGGTACTAGGACGGCCGATTCCTTCTTTCTCTAATATTTTTACTAGAGACGCTTCAGTATAACGGGCAGGAGGCTGGGTTTTATGACTTATAGCATCTACTTGCTCGCATTTGAGGTGTTCACCTTCTTGAAGATATGGAAGTATGATTTCTTGATTTTCTAATGCTATTTCAGGGTTATCTGATCCTTCAACATAGGCACGAAAAAATCCTGGAAAATCTATACGTTTTCCATAAGCTCGAAATTCTGCATTTTCTACTGCTATAATTACTGAAACTTGTGTTAGTTGAGCATCAGCCATTTGACATGCTACAGTCCGCTTCCAAATAAGATCATAAAGAGAAAGTCTTTGATCCGTTAATCCTGTTTCCTTAGGTATAAGGAAAATATTGCCTGCTGGACGAATTGCTTCATGAGCTTCTTGCGCTCCTTTGCTTACAGTAGTATATTTGCGCGGATGTGGACTTAAAAATTCTTCCCCATACTTCTTCTTCACACATTTTCTAGCTGCATTGATAGCTTCACTAGATAAATTTACTGAATCTGTTCGCATATATGTAATATAACCTTCCTCATATAGCTTCTGAGCTATTCGCATAGTATCTCGTGCTGAAATACCCAGTTTCCGATTAGATTCTTGCTGTAAAGTTGAAGTTGTAAAAGGAGGAAAGGGCTTGTTACTTACCTTCTTTTCTTCAACCTTGACTACATTCCATGTCTTATTTGTATCTTTTAATTGTTCTTTTAGAATATTAGCTTCTTGCTCATCAAGGAGAATAATATTTCGATTGCCAGCTAAGCCACCAGTTTTAGGATCAAAGTCTGAACCTATAGCAATTTTTTTTCCAGAAATACTTATTAATTTAGCTTCAAAAAAGATTTCTTCTTTTTTTAGTAAGACTTTTAGATTCCAATATTCACCAGATTGAAAACTAAGACGCTCTCGTTCTTTTTGGACTAATAAACGTACTGCTACTGACTGTACCCTACCAGCAGATAATCCCCAAGCAATTTTTTTCCATAGTAAAGGGGAAAGTGTATAGCCATATAAACGATCTAGTACACGCCTTGTTTCTTGAGCATGAACTAAGTTTTCATTAATATCACGACAGTTTTCTAAAGATTCTTGAATTGCATCTTTAGTAATTTCATGAAAAACCATACGCTTAATAGGTACTTTAGGTTTTAAGATTTGTAGTAGATGCCAACTAATACTTTCTCCTTCTCTATCTTCATCTGTAGCTAATATCAACTCATCCACACTTTTTAGAGCTGTTTTTAACCCTTGAACTACTTTCTTTTTATCTTTCGGAATAACATAAATAGGATCGAAATTATTTTCTACATCAACGCCTAAGTTAGCCCAGCTTTTACCTTTATAAGAAGCAGGAATCTCACTTGCTGAGGCTGGAAGATCTCGTATGTGGCCCATGGAAGCTTCAACCTGATATTCACTAGGCAAAAAGTTTCTTATCGTACGAGCTTTAGTAGGTGATTCAACAATAACAAGAGTTGACATAATCGTTTTTTAATAATCAAACAGATTTAGTAAGCAAATAGGATTTCTTAAAATTAAGTTTAGTTATAACTTATTCCAAAGAATAAGTTTAACTAATAGAAATTACTAAGTTTATATGTAAACATGATTTTTAATCTTAAAAAAAAGTTACTCTTAAATTCTTTCATAATTACTTTATACATCTAATAAAAATTTATTAATTAGATACTTAGTTAGTCTAATGGAAATTCTATTAAAACATTATAGGCGTAGTCAAGTTATGACTTTTTATATCAATATTGACCTCGCCTTCTTACAATCTTGTTCAATTTGATTTCTCAGAGCCTGCAAAGATGGAAATTTTGTTTCATAACGTAAAAATTTTTCTAGATATACAGTTAGCTTTTTACCATATAGATTACCAGACCAATCCAATAGATGTACCTCTACTGTTAGACTACCGTCAATTGTTGGACGTTTCCCAACATTCATTACCCCTTTGATGATATCTTTATTTTCAAATTCTACATAAACGCAATAAACTCCATTACAAGGTAATAGTTTATTGGTAGGTAGTTTTAGATTAGCAGTAGGAAATCCAATTGTTCTTCCGATTTGTTGTCCAGAGATAACAATACCACGTAAAAAATACGAATATCCTAGCATTTGATTAACTTCTGCAATACTTCCATCTGCTAAATATTCACGAATCTTCGAACTGCTAATCCTTAAAGGATTTTTTTTGTCAGAAGTTAGAAAAGTTTCTAGTCTTATAGTATTTACTGATATTCCAAATCTTTCTGTAAAATCTCTTAATAACTCAACTGTCCCTGTTTTTTTATGTCCAAAATAAAAATTTTCTCCAACTGAGATATATCTTACGTTTAGTTTACCAACTAAAATATCTATAATAAATTCTAGAGGACTTAAAGAAGCTAAATCTTGATTAAATGGTAACCGAATTAACTGTTTAATATTAAGAGAGTTTAATATTTGAACTTTTTCATCTATGGGTGTCAGTAGTTGACGAGTTTCCCCAGTAAAAAATTCTTGAGGGTGAGGGTCAAAAGTAACTACAGTAGGTACATATTGCTTGGCAAATTTTAATATTGGTTTAAGGACTTGTCGATGCCCAAGATGAATTCCATCAAAGTTTCCTAAAGCAACTGCCGTTGGTGTCTTAGCATTATCAATTGAAGATGGTATCCATACACCAAATTTACTGTATATCATTTTGTATATATATGCTTCAGCAGTACTTTTAAACTAATATTTACAGCATCATACTCTAAATATACACTCAATTAATAATCTTTTTCCATAATCTAAATAATAAATATTAATTTATTAAAATTGGGGAAACTATGATTACTTAATTTAAATACTGTTTTACAAAGTATTTAAATTTCATGATTAGACAATAGTTAAGATATTACTTAAAATTGCAGGAAATAGTTATCCTATATAGTTATTAACTGTGATAACTATAATCCTAATTAGTCATTAACTATTAAAAATCAAGTGTGGTATGAAATATTTATATAACAAAGCATCTTGAATTATTTTTATTACTTATATCCTGAATTTTAGATAACTTTTTAATTTAAGACATATTAGAGATCTAAATTGCTTGTAATTTTTTTCACTTAAAATAAACAAATTTTAACTATATGAATAATTATTGTGATAAATAATAAAATTCTTTGCTTTTATAAATTTAGAGTATATATTCGAATACATTGAACAATATATTTTGTTCCAAATAAATATCTAACTTAAAGGAAGTTTGATAGTCTACTATATCTAATTATAATTCTCAAAAATTAACAATAGTATGCGAATTGCTTTATTCACAGAAACTTTTTTACCTAAGATTGACGGCATTGTTACACGTTTGTGTCACACAATCGAAAATTTACAGCGTTCTGGTGATCAAGTCATACTATTTTCTCCTAATGGAGGAATAGAAGAATATAAGGGAGCAGAAATTTATGGAGTTAACGGTATTCCATTACCTCTTTATCCTGAATTAAAATTAGCTATTCCTACTCCTATTGTTTTTAAAAAATTAGAAATATTTAAACCAGATTTAATACATGTAGTTAATCCTGCTTTTCTTGGGCTAGGAGGTATATACTTTGCTAAATCTAAAAACATTCCATTAATTGCTTCATACCATACTCACTTACCTCAATACCTAAAACATTATGGCTTAGGTTCATTAGAAGGACTATTGTGGAAACTATTAAAATTAGCTCATAACCAAGCGCAGCTAAATTTATGTACCTCAACTGCTATGGTCAAAGAACTCGAAAATAATGGTATTGAGAGAGTTAATCTATGGCAAAGAGGTGTGGACACAGAAATGTTTCGACCTAGTTTAGCATCTCAGCAAATGCGTTCATATCTATCAGAAGGAAATCCTGATGATTCTTTATTGCTATATGTTGGAAGAGTTTCATCTGAAAAACAAATTGATAAAATAAAATCTGTTTTAGAAGCAATTCCGAATACTCGTTTGGCAATTGTTGGCAATGGTCCTCATAGAGAAGCATTAAAAGCACATTTTTCTGGTACTAAAACTAATTTTGTTGGCTACCTTCAAGGGTTAGAGCTTGCATCTGCTTTTGCTTCTGCAGATGCTTTTATTTTTCCTTCTCGAACTGAGACACTAGGATTAGTTCTATTGGAATCTATGGCTGCAGGATGTCCTGTGATAGCAGCTAATTCCGGAGGAATTCCCGATATTGTAACTGATAAAGTTAATGGTTATTTATTTGATCCTGACGATCCGAATGGAGCAATTATAGCGACTAAGCATCTTCTGGAGAATACAGCTGAAAAAGAACAATTACAAAAAAATGCTCGAAAAGAGGCAGAACGATGGGGATGGCCGATGGCTACCAACCAGTTAAGAAATTACTATAAAAGTGTCATTAATCAAAAATCATGAGATTTTTATTGTTACAGTTTTAAAAAACTTTATTTTTTGTATGTTAAAAAGTTCCGAACTTTGTACTATTGCTTATAACTAATATACATAATACTAATTAATAAATTCTGATTGTGTGTATTTTTAAGATTTAAGAATTCTTTTTGCTTTCACATAGAGTATATTTTAAATATAAACATTTTTTTACTAGCTCAGGAACCCAAACTTTATAGATAATGGTAGATATTAGAATTGGCAATGGGTATGATATTCATCGTCTTGTATTAGGGAGACCTTTGATTTTAGGAGGGATTCATATTCCTCATAGACTTGGTTTGCTAGGTCATAGTGATGCAGATGTATTAACTCACTCTATTATGGATGCAATGTTAGGAGCATTAAGTTTAGGAGATATTGGTCATTACTTTCCACCTTCTGATTCTCAGTGGGCAAACGCTAATAGCTTGACATTATTAAAACAAGTAAACCAGTTAATCAGATCAGAAGGATGGTATCTTGGAAATATAGATTCAACAATTATTGCTGAAGAGCCTAAAATAAAACCTCATATTCAGCTGATTAAAGAAAAACTTTCTCAAGTTCTCAATATTTGCCAAAATCAAGTTTCTATTAAAGCGACTACTAACGAAAGGCTAGGACCAGTAGGAAGAGAGAAAGGAATATCTTCTTATGCAGTTATTTTGCTGTTTAAAAGTCTATAAAATTAATTATTAAAAAATAATAACAAATGAAACTTGATATCTATTCTTTGGAATTGTTATCATATCAAGAGATTTATTGAGCTGTTAATGCAACCAACTAATTCTGCAAAATTCACCGAACAAGCTTGGGATGCTATCGTAAAATCGCAAGAAGTAGCCCGACGTTTCCAAAATCAAAATCTAGAAGTAGAGCATTTGATACTTTCACTTCTCGAGCAAGAGAAAGAGTTAACATCGCGAATACTAGAACAATTAAAAATAAATATAACCGAACTTACCCAATATGTAGAGACCTTCACAGATCAACAACCTAAGTTAATTATTCTTGATCAACTATATCTAGGAAGAAATTTAGATTTTTTATTAGATAAAGCTAATGTTTTATGTATAGAGTGGAATGATAAATATATCGCAGTTGAACATCTTTGGATTAGCTTCACTGAAGATAAAAGACTGGGACAACATTTTTTAAAAAACTTTCAGGTAGGCCGACAAGATATAGAGAAAGCAGTCAAAATAGTGAAAGAAAATCAAAAAACTACTCAAAATGATAAAGAAAAATCTTATGAAGCCTTGGAAAAGTTTGGGCGTAATCTTACTGATCAAGCTAAACAAGGCAAATTAGATCCGGTTATTGGAAGAGATGAAGAGATACGTCGTCTTATCCAAATTTTATCTCGCCGTTCTAAAAATAATCCTGTTTTAATTGGAGAGCCTGGCGTTGGCAAGACAGCTATAGCTGAAGGATTAGCACAGCGTATTATCAATGGCGATGTTCCCGACTCTCTTAAAAATCGTCAATTAATATCTTTAGATATGGGAAGCTTAGTTGCTGGTGCAAAGTACAGAGGAGAGTTTGAAGAACGTTTACGTAAAATCATGAAAGAAGTTACAAATTCTAATGGACAAGTTGTACTTTTTATTGATGAGGTTCACACTGTTGTAGGAGCTGGATCGAAAGAAGGAAGTTCTATGGATGCAGGTAATATCTTAAAGCCTATGTTAGCAAGAGGAGAACTTCGTTGTATTGGTGCAAGTACACTAGATGAATATCGTAGGCATATAGAGAAAGATCCAGCATTAGAAAGAAGATTTCAGCAAGTGTATGTGAATCAACCTAGTGTAGAAGATACTATTTCTATTCTGCGAGGTCTTAAAGAACGTTATGAAGTTCATCATGGAGTTAAAATTACAGATGCTGCTCTAGTGGCCGCATCCAAGCTTTCTGATAGATATATAACTGGTAGATTTTTACCTGACAAAGCAATCGATCTTGTCGATGAGGCTGCAGCAAAATTAAAAATGGAGATTACATCTAAACCAGTAGAGTTAGAAGATATTGATCGTCGTTTAATGCAATTGCAAATGGAAAAACTTTCTTTACAAAGTGAAGAAAAGAGAGTCACCTTAAAAGCTGATTCAGCTTCTCAAAAAAGCTTGGAAAGAATCGAAAAAGAGATTAAAGATTTAGAAAATATTCATAAGAAACTAGATGATCAGTGGAGATCGGAGAAACAAATGCTTGGAGAAATTAATACTTTGAAAGAAGAAGAAGAGCAATTAAGAGTTCAAGTAGAACAGGCTGAACGAGCATATGATTTAAATAAAGCAGCTCAATTAAAATATGGCAAGCTTGAAAGTTTACAAAACGATTTAAAAGAAAAAGAAACAAATTTAATTAACGTTCAATCTCAAAGTGAAACTCTTTTTCGAGAGCAAGTAACTGAGTCTGATATAGCAGAAATAGTAGCTGGCTGGTCTGGTATTCCAACTAATCGTTTGTTAGGGTCGGAAAGAAAAAAGCTGCTTGAGTTAGAAGGCTATTTACATAAACAGGTTATTGGTCAAGAAGAGGCAGTTACAGCTGTTGCTGCAGCGATTCGTAGAGCTAGAGCTGGAATCAAGGATCCTTCTCGCCCTATTGGTTCTTTTCTTTTTATGGGACCTACTGGAGTAGGAAAAACTGAATTAGCTCGTGCAATTGCTGCATTTCTTTTTGATTCCCAGGATGCGATGATTCGTATTGATATGTCAGAATATATGGAAAAACATACCGTTTCCAAGTTGATTGGTGCCCCTCCTGGTTATATAGGTTACGACCAAGGTGGTCAGCTTTCAGAGGCAGTGCGCCGTCGACCTTATTCAGTTATTTTATTAGATGAAATTGAAAAAGCTCATGTTGACGTTTTTAATATTCTTTTACAAATTCTTGATGATGGACGTGTTACTGACTCTCAAGGTCATATAATTGATTTTTGCAACACTATTATTATTATGACTAGTAATATTGGAAGTGAATTTATTCTTAACATAGTAGAAAATAACAATAATTATGAAGTAATGAAAAAAGAAGTTTTGATGTCATTAAGCAAACACTTTAGGCCAGAATTTTTAAATCGTATTGATGATTTGATAATATTTCATACTCTAAAAAAAGAGCATTTAAGACATATCGTTACACTGCAAATTAAACGTATAGAGCGATTACTAGAAGAACAAAATATTTGTTTACAATTAAGCGATTCAGCTCTTGACTATATTGTAGATATTGGATACGATCCAGTGTACGGAGTAAGACCTTTAAAAAGAGCAATTCAAAGAGAGTTAGAAAATCCAGTAGCCACAAAAATCTTAGATATGACTTTTACTTCCGGTGATATTGTATTAGTTGATCTAGAGATTGATAAACTATCTTTTCGCAAAACTATAAATTAATAGTTGCAAAATTTATTAACTATATTGACCGCTTCTACTTCTAAGTTTATAAATAAAAATATGTGAAAGAATTGCTTATTCACTATGACTAACGAGAAAAAAAAATATTCTAGTGAGCTTATGCGTACTCCTCCTTGGGGAACTGTAACTATTTTAGAAAAAAGTATTCATTATTGTATTAACCGTATTGAGGTTAAGCCTGGTCAACACATTAGTACTCAAATGCATTATCATAGGAGCGAGCACTGGATTGTAGTGTCTGGGACAGCTAAAGTCATTTTTAACGGGGAAGAACATCTTTTAAAACAAAAAGAATCAACTTACGTTCCTATGAATACTAGACATCGTATAGAAAATCCAGGGATTATTCCCCTAGTAATGATTGAGGTACAAAACGGGGAATATTTAGGTGATGATGATATTCTTCGTTTTGCAGAGTAACAAAAACTAAAATCTATATCTAAAGCAACCACCAATTTTTTATATTAATTTTATTTAAAATAAATAATACAATTATACAAACTATTTAGTTTTCTATTTTTTAAACTTAAGTATTTTAGTGATTCTCTGTTTTCTGCATGCTTTAGTATTAAGATATTCCATATTGAAACGATTTATAGGCAGCTATCTATTTATCTTATATTAATAAAATAGTTTTATTATGCAGGTTATTCGCTGTATATTACCTTCCTGATTATTTGGAAATAAGACTTAACATCATAATGAAAAAATTATCTCTACTTAATTTTCGGTTACTTATAGTTTGGACAATTATTACTTCAGCAATGCTTGGATTAGCTGGAAAAATTTTCTTGTTACAATTTCTCAAAACTGCTGAATTTAAAAAAAAAAGCAAATGTTCAGCAAAATGAAGAAATACGTATTGATAATCCTAGACGATCGATTATAGACAATGAAGGTAATATATTAGCTATGGACACGGTGAAATATGATTTATTTATTTATCGTGATAGATTACCAAAAGATGAAGATAAAGAAAAAATAGCAAAACAACTTAGTGAAATATTGAATAAGAATTATGATGACTTAACCAAGTTATTATTAGACAAAAAAAACGTAAATAGGGTTGGCTTAGACAAGATAACCACACATGAATATCAGAGAATTCTCAATAATACTACAAAAAAATATAGACGAGCTTTTGAATTTATCAAAAATTTTGATCGTTCTTATCCCCAAAAAGAACTGATGTCTGATGTAGTAGGGTTTGTTAACGATAATCAGCAAGGTAAAGCAGGTATCGAGATGAGCCAAAATAACTTACTACATAGACAGACTAAATATATAACAGTACGGAAAACTGGCTCAGGAGGTATTATCCCCACCTCTCTCCCTACAAACTTCTTTAGATCAAATGATTGGAAATTACAATTAACGGTTAATATGCGTCTGCAAAGAGCTGCACGTTTTGCTCTTAAAGAAAAGTTGAATATTTTTAAAGCAAAACGCGGTGCAATAATTATTATGAATGTAATGGATGGTTCAATATTAGCTTTGGTGTGTGAACCAACATTTGATCCTAATGTTTTTTATAATGCTAAAAGTGAATTACTAAAAAATTGGGCAGTTACAGATCTTTATGAGCCGGGTTCAACATTTAAACCAATTAATATCGCTTTAGCTTTGGAAGCTGGGGTAATAGAATCTAATACTCTCATTCAAGATGTAGGTTTTATAAAAGTTGATAATTGGAATATTCATAATGCTTCATTGGCCGGTAATGGATTGATTAACATTGCTGAAGTTTTGCAAACTTCAAGCAATGTAGCTATGGTTCAAATAATGCAACGTCTAAAAAAAGAAGATTATTATAGTAGATTACTAAAATTAGATATTACTCAGAAAACAAATATTGATATACCTGGAGAGGTAAGGGGACAGTTAAAAAATAAAGAAGTGTTCACAAAAGGTTCTATTGAAGCAGCTGCCACTTCTTTTGGCCAAGGTTTTTCTTTAACACCTATTAAATTAGCACAATTACATGCGGCTCTAGCTAATGGAGGAAAGTTGGTTACTCCTCATTTAACAAAAGGGTTAGTCAATCTTGAAGGATCTTTAGCTTGGACACCGGAGTACAAAATTAAGCAAATTTTTTCTCCTTCCGTAAGTAAGAAAGTTATGGAGCTTATGGAAACTGTTGTTAACAAGGGATCGGGAAAAGCATCAAAAATACAAGGGTATCGTATTGGGGGCAAGACAGGTACAGCTCAAAAAGCTGGTAAAGGAGGATATTTACCTGATTCAAAAATTACTAGCTTTGTATCGATTTTACCAATAACATCTCCAAAATATTTAGTTTTAGTTGTTTTAGATGAACCGAAAGGGAATAATACATCTGGCTCAACAGTCGCAGCACCTGCTGCAAAAGTAGTAACCGATGCTTTAATATACATAGAAGGATTACCACCAGCAAAATAAAAGCTTAAAAGCCACTATTTGCATTTTTCAAATATATGAAATAGAGTTACTAAAATTTAGTGATTAAACTTAAAAATCTAATATTTAATTTATGGCTTATATTCAAAATTTATATAGAAAATTTTGAATATAAGCCATAAATTAAATATTTACATATCTGGTGCTTTAAAGATTCCATTGTGAATAGCAGCAACATTAGTTTTTTCAACTAATGCTGGAGCAGAATTACGCAATAAAGTATTCAACTGATCAGTCGTAGCACTATACATCTGAGTAACAATTTTAGGATATAAACCAATACTGATTATGGGAATTAATAAACATCCGATAATAAATACTTCTCTTGGCTCTGCATCAATAAGCTTTGCATGAGATACTAAATCTTTATTTTCTGGTCCATATAGCATTTCTTTGAGCATAGAAAGTAAATATATAGGGGTTAAAATAACTCCTACAGCTGCAAAAATAATAACAACCATTTTAAAAATAGAATTATAAGCATCACTAGTTGCAAATCCGATAAATATCATCAATTCTGCCGCAAAACCGCTCATTCCAGGTAAAGCTAAAGAAGCCATTGAGCAAGTGGTCCACATTGCAAATATCTTCTTCATTTTGCCACCAATTCCGCCCATTTCATCAAGCATGAGAGTGTGAGTTCTATCATAGGTAGCGCCAACCATAAAAAATAAACCTGCGCCGATCAATCCATGAGAAATCATTTGTAACATTGCTCCGTTAAGACCTATAGATGTATATGAAGCAATACCTATTAAAACGAAACCCATATGAGAGATAGAAGAATAAGCAATTTTTCTTTTTAAATTTTGTTGAGCGAAAGCAGTTAATGCTGCATAAATAATATTAACAACTCCTAAAATAATTAATATAGGAGCAAAATAAACATGTGCATCAGGTAACATTCCTACATTCATTCTTAGAAGAGCGTATCCTCCCATTTTCAATAGAATGCCTGCCAGTAACATATGGGCGGGAGCAGTTGCTTCTCCATGAGCATCAGGAAGCCAAGTATGAAGAGGAAAAATTGGTAATTTAACGCCGTATGCGATTAGAAAACAACCATAAAGTAATAACTGTAACTTAAGAGGAATATCTTTAGATGCAATTATACTCATATCAAAAGTTATTGTGTCACCGAAGAAAGCTAAAGTAAAAGCAGCTAAAAGAATAAATAGCGATCCTCCTGCAGTGTATATAATAAATTTAGTCGCAGCATAAAGACGTTTTTTCCCTCCCCATATAGAAAGAATTAAGTAAACAGGTACTAGTTCTAGTTCCCAGACTAAGAAAAAAAGTAACATATCTTGTACGGCGAAAACTGCAATTTGTCCACCATACATAAGAAGCATTAAAAAATAAAAAAGCTTAGGCTTAAAAGTTACTGGCCATGCAGCCATAATTGCTAATGTTGTTATAAAACCTGTCATTAATATTAAAGGCATGGAAAGTCCATCAGTGCCAACAGACCATCTTAGGTCTATTTGAGAAATCCAACTATAACTTTCAACTAATTGAAGATTAGGATTGTTGAAGTCATATCCCATATAAAAAGCGTAAACAATAAAAATAAAATCAATTAGTCCTACTGTTAGTGCATACCAACGTACAGTTTTACCGTTTTCGTCGGGAATAAATGGTATTAATAAAGCACTAATAATCGGAAAAAGAATAATGGTAGTTAACCATGGAAAATTAACAAGGTTCATATGTATTTTCTAAGCATTTATTAATATTTTGGTAATTCACAGAAACAAAAAAGCATTTGTCTATTTGCAAATGTGTCAATACCCTTTAGTGTATGATCATGGTAGTTTTAGTACTGTGCTAAACACTGTGATATAAAGACTGCCATATCACTAATAAATTTAACAATATTTTTCGATAGGCGCTATAAATGTTATTTTAAAAGTTTTAAATTGATTAAAATTATAATTATCTTCAATATAACTTCAACTAATTTAAATAAATGTTATTAGTTAATTATGACAGTATCCTTAAAATATTCTGCTAAGGTAAGTAAGATTGTACCTAGTTCTATTGCTGAAGAAGTAGGTTTTGAGATAGGTGACACTATCATTTCCATTAATGGGAAAGAACCTCGCGATTTAATTGATTATAACTTTTTATGTTCTGATGTTTTTTTACTTTTGCAGGTGCTAGATATTCAAAAGAATCTTTATCAAGTAGAAATTGAAAAAGACTATGACGAAGATTTAGGTTTAGAATTTGAAACAGCTCTATTTGATGGATTAATACAATGCAATAATCGTTGCTCTTTCTGCTTTATTGATCAACAGCCTCCAGGGAAAAGGGATAGCTTATATCTAAAAGATGATGATTATCGCTTGAGTTTCCTTTATGGTAGTTATTTGACTCTGACTAATTTAACAGAAAAAGAGTGGAAACGTATTGAGAGTATGCGTTTATCTCCTCTTTTTGTGTCGGTTCATGCAATTGAGCCTGATATCAGAATTAAACTCTTAAAAAATAAAAGAGCTGGAGAAATTAAAAAACAATTAGAATGGTTTCGAGAAAAAAAATTACAAATTCATGCACAGATCGTAGTATGTCCCGGAATTAATGATGGTATACATCTAGAAAAAACTATACTTGAATTAGCAGAGTTTCACACGACAGAAAATCCCACAGTGATTTCTACTGCTGTAGTTCCTGTAGGCTTAACTCGCTTTCACCCTGAAAAGAGCAATTTAATTCCTGTAGATCAAGTAAAATCAGAAGAAGTTATAAAGCAGGTTCAGGGGTTACAAAAAAAATTTTTTTTTTCAGTTTAATAGTAATTTTGTTTGGTTAGCAGATGAGTGGTTTTTAATCGCAAAACAAGATTTACCTCCTGAGTCAGATTATGAAGATTATCCTCAAGTTAGCAATGGAGTTGGTTCTATTAAAAAATTTATTCAAGAATTTTATTCAATATGTCAAGAAAAATTACCTCAAAAAATTGATAAAGAAAAAACTTTAATTTGGGTAGTAGGAAATGCTGTTGACAAAGTTTTTCAGCCTTTAGCGCAAAGGTTAAATCAAGTTGAAAATCTAACAATCATCTTAATTCCACTTAGAAGCAAATATTGGGGGCAAGAAATAACAGTAACGGGATTACTCACAGGTGAAGATTTAATATCAGGACTACAAAATATGTATTTAGGAGATGGGATTTTAGTACCTTCAGTAATGCTTAAAAATAATAATGATATTTTTTTAGATGATATGACAATTGAAGAAGTATCATTAAACCTCAAAACCTTGTTAATTCCAGCAAATAATATTGCAGATTTAATCGAAATCTGTTTATCAAGATGAATTAAAACGTATATTATAAGTAACTTGATTATTCAGATACTTATTTTAAAAATCAAAAAATAGATTATTTAATCAGTAATATTCTTTGTCTCGTATTGAATTGAATCTCCAGTATCAGGAATATTAACTGGAGAAAGAAACAAAAGAGATGTGTGAGGATCAGGAGGGACCAGTTTAGAATTAGGGTCTTTAGCTTTTTCTGCTATTGTATATTTTAAAGATTCGCTAAAAGAGGCAAGTGGAATTTCATACTTTTTAAGATTTTGTAGATCAAAATATTTTTTATTCCATTCAATTGTTTTATTTGCAGTACAAGCATATATACCTAGCATAATACTAATTAAACCTACGGTTAATACCGTAAATCCTTTTTGAATAGATAGTAAAAATTCTAATTTGAAAGGAAACTGCTTAACACTAGTTGTTATATTGATGTTATTAATTATTTGATGAGTATTGTCGTTGTTAAATTCGGTTTTTTGCTTAGGACTATTACGATGTACGAATTCTGACTTTACTTTTTTATCTATGGGATTATTTAAAGCTTGATAATTTGTAGTATTCATATTTTATGAATCTTATTTATTTTTTAGTTAATCAATATTTTATAGTTCTCTTAAAAATTAGAATTGTTAATATTAACTGACGATAAATATTAAATCCATGTTTCATTATAAGATCAATATTAATCAACTAAAATAATTAATAAGTTTTCTAGCTACTGGAATTGACATAAACTCTATAGTACAAGAGATATCTTGAATTGATATTTATACTATAGAAAACAATATAAAAATAAAGTTCAATTTCCTATAATTAGGGCCTTTGATTCAATATTAACCTTACTAAAATGAGATATTTCTTCATTCAAAATTTCTAAAGCTTTATCAAATTGAGGATCGCCAAGATATCCAATTTTTTCCCTAGACTGCTGTAAATCTTTCCTCTCCTTATCAGTTAACTCTATCAAGATATCAGGTTCAATTCCTTGTTTGTTGATATCTCGGCCACTAGGAGTTAAGTATTTAGCTATAGTTACTGCTAATCCTGAAGAGCCATCTCCTAAACGTCTAACAGATTGGACTAAACCTTTTCCAAAAGTTTTAGTTCCTACTAAGGTAGCTCGATTGTTATCCTGTAAAGCTCCTGAGAGTATTTCACTGGCGCTTGCTGAACCACCATCTATAAGTATTACCAAAGGTTTATTGGTTAAAGCTCTATTAGTCGCTTTTTGTGCTTCTACTTCTCCGCTACGACTAACTGTCGAAACAATTTTTCCTTTATCAAGCCACATTCTTGCTATTTCTACACTTGCATAAAGCAAACCTCCTGGGTTCGATCTTAAGTCTAAAATATAACCTTTGACTTTAGCTGTTTCAGCTTTACGAATTGAATCACGCATTTCTTTCCCAGCATGAGCACTGAACTGAACTAAACGAATGTAGCCAACTTTACCAGAAGATGTATTTTGAATACGAGACTTTACTGGGTGAAGTTCAATTCTAGCTCTAACGATAGGATAACTAAATTCTTGGTTAGTACGACGAATTGTTAGTATTACCTTGCTGCCTGGTTTCCCTCTGATAAGCTGAACCGCATCTTCTACTTCCATTCCCTTGGTAATTTTACCATTGATTTTAGTTATGACATCTCTAGATAATATCCCTGCTTTAAATGCTGGAGTATCTTCTATAGGTGCAACAACAGTTAATTCTTTTGTTTCTTCATCTTTGGTGATTTGTATACCTACTCCAGTAAGTTCTCCTGAAGTATCAATCTGCATATTCTTAAATTCTTCTGGATCCATAAAACGAGTATAAGGATCTCCAAGCTGCTCTAGCATCTCACGAATTGCTGTATAAGCTTTTTCTTTAGTTTCATAAGATTGAGAATCTCCGACAACATAGTTTTGGCGAACAGCAAGCCAATCTACCTGATTAAAGGTATCGTCAATATATGTATCATTGATTATATGCCATACTTCATCAACTAGTCTTTTGGGGTTATCTTCTAAATAAGCCAAACTACGGGAAAGATGCATTCCCGACCCGGTGACAGCGACAGTAGTTAAAATCGCAGCAGTTGCACCCAATATCAACCCTTTTTTATAATTAATCATAGACTAAGTATATATTTATTAAACTTACACGAGCTTGAAGTACTAATCCTAAAAATAGAAAGTTGTTTAAACTAAAACTATATTTTAAATAGCTATATTCTAGACTTTTTTTATACTACTTAGTTAAACTCAATCTTATTGATTTGTTTCTTAAGAAATTAGTATCGCTTAAGTATAACATTTTCTGAATATTGATGATTATAGTCTAATGATAGGTAGCAAATTGGATACTTTTAACTTTTTAAAAAAAAATAATAAAATCTTGTATTACCAACAAAAATTGAAATTGTTGCGAAAGGGATGGAATTTTTTAATATCTTTTTCTTTAGTTGGAGGACTGCTATATAACAATGGTCTGCCTTACTGGTTAATTCGAAATCAGTCGCAAATTAAAATTGTAGGCAATCAATTATTATCAGAGTCTGATATTTTGAAAATGCTCAATATCAAGTATCCTCAATTAATTTGGAAACTACCAGTCCATAAATTACAAGAAAAGCTCATATCTCAACCCCCTTTAGAAAATGTGCATATCATACGTAGTTTACTACCGACAAGAATTAAAGTTATAGTTAAAGAAAGAGAACTTGTTGCTTCTGCCTCCATGATGGGAGAAAAAGGTTTTCTTGATTCTTTAGGAACTTGGATATCTAGCGAATTCTATAATTTAGAAGATAGTACTATTTCTTCGGTTAACTTAAAAGTTTTTGGTCAAGGTCAAAAATCTTTCTATTACTGGAAAAATATTTATTCTCTTTCTTTAAGCTCTCCTGTCAAAATTAAAAATTTTAATTTGCAAGATTCTAACAACTTAATTATAGAAACCGAATTGGGAAGAGTACACTATGGAATATATGATAAAACTTTTTCCAAAAAACTTGTAGCTTTAGGTAAAATGCGAAGATTGTCTTTCAGAAATAAAAAAGAATCATTAGACTATATAGAAATGTATGGATATGATTCACCTTCTATTTATCATAAATCTACCATATCTCTAAGTCGAAAGAAATCAGCTGTTAATGCTAAAAGATATATATATTATTAATAATATATAGCGGCTTAAGTGTTCTTAATGATACACTAACTTTTGAAATTTTTGATTAAAATAACTAATTCGATATTTGGTATGAATATTTCTAACAATAAACTAATGAATGATTATTTTGGTTTTAATAACAACGACAACTCCAAACCTTCTGATAAAATAAAAAACGATTCCAAGAATAATGAGGACCTGTCTTCCACTCAAAAAAATTCATCTTTAAAAGGTTCTTTAGAAAGTAATGGGAAGGGGCAAATCATACCAAATAGTACTGCAAGAATTAAAGTAATTGGAGTAGGCGGTGGGGGATGTAATGCAGTTGATAGAATGGTTGAAAGTTCATTAACAGGTATTGATTTTTGGACTGTTAATACTGATGCTCAAGCCCTTAGCCAGTCCTTGGCTCCTAACCGTATACAAATCGGAAAAAAGTTAACCAAAGGATTAGGAGCTGGAGGTAATCCTAATATCGGTAAAGAAGCTGCTATTGAATCTCGAGAAGAGATTGCAGAAGCTCTTCAAGATACTGATTTAGTATTTGTAACTGCGGGAATGGGCGGTGGTACAGGAACAGGAGCCGCCTCCGTAGTAGCAGAGATAGCAAAAGAGCAGGGCTGCCTTACAATTGGAGTCGTAACTCGTCCTTTTGAATTTGAGGGTCGGAGACGTATGGTACAGGCACGCCAAGGTGTTGAAGAATTAACCAATAATGTAGACACTTTAATCGTTATTCCTAATAATAAATTATTGCAAGTAATTGACCAAGAAACTTCACTCAAACAAGCATTTCTTTTCGCTGATGATGTTTTACGCCAAGGAGTACAAGGAATATCCGATATTATAACTATTCCTGGATTAGTTAATGTAGATTTTGCTGATGTCAGAGCAATCATGTCTAACGCAGGTTCTGCTTTGATGGGAAGTGGAAGTGGCTCAGGTAAGTCACGTGCGCTTGACGCCGCTTCTTTGGCTATTTCCTCTCCACTATTAGAACATTCTATTCGAGGAGCAAAAGGAGTAGTATTAAACATAACAGGCAGTAGTGACCTTACTTTACATGAAGTAAGCATTGCTTCAAAAGCCATATACGAGAAAGTTGTAGACAATACTGATGCTAATGTTATTTTTGGTGCGGTAATAGATGAAGAGCTTCAAGGAGAAATACGTATAACAGTTATCGCAACTGGATTTGGTAGATCCAAAGATTCTGAAGAAGTATTAAGTACGGAATCTAATCCGGATCTTAATACTACACAAAACTCTTTTACTCCTCCTAAACAAAAAATACAATCTATAGATTCAGTTGGAATTGACATTCCTTCATTTTTATCTAATCGTCGTGATACTTCTGAATAATATTATTTTACGTCTATCTAAAAAGCTATAGAACTTAAAATATTAATATAGAACCTATAACTTTGAAGTCTTACTTTTTAAGTATTAAAAAGCTTTCATCCCACTACTAAGAAATAACGCTATTTTTTAATACTTATTTTTAAAGACTAGTGCATGTAAGGTAAGAAATAAATTTTTTATTTTAAAAAGCTTAAATTTATGTGTAAATAAAAAATGTTAGATTACATTCTTATATTGAGCATCAGTGGACTTTTTTCTGGATTATTAGCAGGGGTTTTAGGAATCGGAGGAGGTGCTATTTTAGTCTCTTTACTACTGGCATTTAAGAATACACCATTACAGGCGGTTGCTACTAGTAGCATGGCTATTGTAATTATTGCTTCATCAGGTAGCCTACAAAATCGCCGGATGGGAAATTTAAACTTGCAAAAAGTTTTCTTATTAGGAATCCCGGCAATGGTTACAGCACAATTTGGTGTAAAAATTGCTAACTATATTCCTGAATATTGGCTTTTACTTTTATTTAGCATTCTTCTAACTTTTAATATTTTTTTGTATAGCTACCGACACTATTTAACCAAAGCAATTTATCAAAACAATAACTCTGTATTTGCTCATTATTTTTTAAGTTTATTTACAGGAGGAGTAGGTGGTTTACTAGCAGGCTTATTTGGAATTGGAGGGGGAGTAATCATGGTTCCTCTACAGATTTTATTGTTACGAGAAACTATGCAAATATCAATTCAAAATAGTTTAGGAGTAATTTTTATCACCTCAATTTCTTCTAGTATAGGCCATGCTTTAAATGATAATGTACTTTGGCTTACTGGTTTGATATTAGGATGTGGAGGAGTGTTGGGAGTACAAATGGGTACACGTCTATTATCAAAGTTGTCAAATACAATGGTAACTTTTGGCTTCCATTTTGTGTCGATCATAATATCTATCTATACTTTTAGACAGGCATGGTTTAGTTACTTAAATTTTTTAAAAATAAATTAGAGAAAAATTTTGATACATATTTTTCTAACTTTTTATCAACCACTAATCTATTATTGATAGAGTAAACGAATAATGTTGTTTTTTTTACAAAAAAGTTTTTACGATAGAATAGATGAAAATTTTTTACAAAGAAGATAATATGTATATAAATTGAATAATTATTCTAACCTAAATCATAAAACAGCTGAACAATAAAACAATATTATATTTATAAATTTGCCTATGCCACGTCGGGATGACTTGAAAAAAATTATGATTTTAGGAGCAGGCCCTATTGTAATCGGCCAAGCTTGTGAATTCGACTATTCTGGTACTCAAGCTTGTAAAGCCTTAAGAGAAGAAGGTTATGAAGTTATATTAGTCAACTCTAATCCAGCTTCAATTATGACTGATCCTGAAATGTCTGACCGAACCTATATTGAGCCCCTTGTTCCCGATATAGTCGAAAAAATTATTGCTAAAGAGCGCCCAGATGCATTACTAGCAACGATGGGAGGGCAGACTGCACTTAATATTGCTGTATCTTTAGCTAAAAGTGGAGTTTTGGAAAAATATAATGTTGAATTAATTGGTGCAAGACTATCGGCTATCGAAAAAGCAGAAGATAGAGAATTATTTAAAAAAGCAATGGATAGCATAGGAGTTCCTGTATGTCCTTCTGGTATTGCTAATACTTTAAAAGAAGCTCGAGAGATCGCAATTAATATCGGTTCTTATCCCTTAATTATACGTCCTGCTTTTACCTTAGGAGGTACAGGCGGAGGTATTGCCTATCACCAGGAAGAGTTTGAAGATATTGTACAAACTGGTTTGGATGCATCTCCAATGTCTCAGATATTAGTAGAACAGTCATTATTGGGATGGAAAGAATATGAGCTAGAAGTAATGAGAGACTTAGCAGATAACGTTGTTATCATTTGCTCTATTGAAAACTTCGATCCAATGGGAGTACATACAGGAGATTCAATCACAGTTGCACCAGCTCAAACTCTAACAGATAAAGAATATCAAAAATTGAGAGATTATTCTAAATCAATAATTAGAGAGATTGGGGTGGAAACTGGAGGTGCCAATATTCAGTTTTCCGTCAATCCTGCAAATGGCGATACTATTGTTATTGAAATGAATCCTCGTGTTTCTCGTTCCTCTGCATTAGCTTCTAAAGCCACAGGATTTCCTATAGCTAAATTCGCTGCTAAGCTTGCTGTAGGTTATACTCTTAATGAAATTAGCAATGATATAACTAGAAAAACCCCAGCCTCATTTGAGCCTACTTTAGACTATGTAGTAACCAAAATACCACGGTTTGCTTTTGAAAAATTTCCTGGTTCTCAAGCAATTTTAACTACTCAAATGAAATCAGTAGGAGAAGTTATGGCTATTGGCCGTACTTTTCAAGAATCTTTTCAAAAAGCTTTAAGATCTTTGGAGACGGGATTTAATGGCTTTACTTGTGATCAAAAATCAACCTTACCTTCTCCGTCTGAGGTACGTTCTGAATTACAAATCTCTAGTCCTGATAGAATTTACACAATTTATAAAGCTTTAAAATTAGATATAACAATAGAAGAAATCCATAATTTAACCGCTATTGATATTTGGTTTTTAGATAAGCTAAAAGATATTTTTGATACTGAAAAATATCTTAGACAAATTATTCTCAAAAATATAGATAAAGAGAAAATGAGAGTAATTAAGCAAAAAGGTTTTAGTGATTGCCAAATAGCTAGTATTACTAATCATACAGAAGATGAAGTTAGGAAATATCGTAAAAGTCTAGGTGTAATTCCAGTCTATAAAGTTGTAGATACATGTGCTGCTGAATTTGAAGCATTTACTCCTTATTATTATTCTACTTATGAATTAGAAGACACAGAAGTCTTGTTTACTAAAAAGCCTAAGATAATGATTTTGGGTGGAGGACCAAATCGCATAGGACAAGGAATAGAATTTGATTACTGTTGTTGCCATGCCTCTTTTGCTCTTTCTCAGGATGGTTATGAAACTATAATGGTTAATTCTAATCCAGAAACTGTCTCCACAGATTATGATACAAGTGACCGTTTATATTTTGAACCTTTAACAAGAGAAGATATTTTAAACATAATTGAAGTAGAAAATCCTGAAGGAGTTATTATTCAATTTGGAGGGCAGACTCCATTAAAACTTGCAGTACCTTTGCAAGAATACTTCGACAATCCAAGTTCTTGTGTCCAGACAAAAATTTGGGGAACTCCTCCTGATTCTATTGATTTAGCAGAAGATAGAGAACGCTTTGAAAAAATATTATGCGATCTTCAAATTAAAAAGCCTCCTGGTGGGATTGCTCGTAGCTTTGAACAATCTTTAAGTATTGCCTCTAATATTGGATATCCTGTAGTAGTTCGCCCCTCTTATGTCTTAGGGGGAAGAGCTATGCGAATTGTTTATTCTGATAAAGAATTAAAACATTACATGGACTACGCAATACAAGTAGAGCCTGACCATCCGATTTTAATTGATAAATTTTTAGAAGATGCTGTCGAGGTTGATGTTGATGCCTTATGTGACAAAACTGGCATGGTTGTTATTGGAGGAATAATGGAGCACATTGAACAAGCAGGTGTACATTCTGGAGATTCAGCTTGTTCAATTCCTTTTACAACACTTTCTGAAAAGGTTCTGGATATTATTCGTAAATGGACATCTCAATTAGCTAATAGTCTACAAGTTATTGGATTAATTAATATTCAATATGCAGTACAGCAAGAAGAAGTCTATATTTTAGAAGCTAATCCACGCGCATCTCGTACTGTTCCTTATGTATCTAAAGCTACAGGAAGACCTCTTGCAAAAATTGCTTCTCTAGTTATTTCAGGGAAAACCTTATCTGAACTAGGCGTACATAAAGAACTTATTCCCCGCTACGTTGCTGTTAAAGAAGCCGTTTTACCCTTTCAAAAATTTCCTGGTACAGATACTTTATTAGGACCAGAAATGCGCTCTACCGGTGAAGTTATGGGGATAGATTATGATTTTGGTAAAGCATTTGCCAAAGCAGCAATTGCTTCTGGTATCAATTTGCCTATTAATGGGACTGTTTTTATTTCTACTAGTGATAGAGATAAAATTTTAACTGTTCCAATCGCTAAAGATTTAGAAAAGTTAGGGTTCAAAATAGTTGCAACATCAGGTACGCAGAAAGTCTTAGAAAACAATGGAATCACAGGAGTGGAAACTATTCTTAAGCTTCACGAAGGTCGTCCGCATGTTATAGACTGGATTAAAAATAAGAAAATTCAATTTATTATAAATACTCCGAATGGGGAAGAGTCACAAGTGGATGCACAAAAAATCAGGAGAACGGCCTTAGACTATCAGTTACCAGTTATTACGACAATAGCTGGTGCAAAGGCTACAGTTACTGCTATTCGTTCCTTACAAAATCAACCTTTAAATGTTCAAGCATTGCAAGACTATATCTGCTAATATTTTGTTTAACATTAAATTTGGAAACAGTTAATCTGATATTTTATATATCAATAGTAAAAGCTTTTAGCTCATAGTAATTAGGTCACTATTTATTAAATAAATATTTCAAACTTTGACTTTAAAAATATTCTGGTATATGACAAAGTAACATTATTCTTCTAAGACTTATTAATTTAAAATTTGATTATATGACACTACCCATTGTTGCAGTTATTGGACGTCCTAATGTAGGCAAATCAACATTAGTTAATCGTTTAGCAAAGAATAGACAAGCAATTGTTCATGATGAGCCAGGAATTACTCGTGATCGCGTTTATAGACAAGCTTTTTGGCGTACTCATGATTTTCTCGTTGTGGACACAGGGGGATTAGTATTCAATGATAATACTGAATTCCTTCCTTTAATTAGAGAGCAAGCCATGACAGCATTAAGTGAAGCTAGTGTAGCTGTCTTTGTAGTAGATGGACAATTGGGACCTACTACAGGAGATTATGAGATAGGAAACTGGCTAAGACAGCAAAAAGTTCCAGTATTACTTGCGGTTAACAAATGTGAGTCTCCTGAGCATGGCTTAATACAAGCGGCACAGTTTTGGGAGCTAGGCTTGGGAGAACCTTATCCAATTTCAGGGATTCATGGTAATGGAACAGGAGAATTTTTAGATAAGTTAATTTTACATCTACCATCCTCCAATAAAATGTTTGATCCTGAAGAAATAAATGTTTCTATTGTTGGACGTCCTAATGTAGGTAAGTCAAGTCTTCTGAATGCATTTTTAGGGGAAAAAAGAGCTATTGTTAGTCCTATTGCTGGAACCACAAGAGATGTAATTGATACAATTGTAGAACGAAAAGGTAAAGTTTATCGCTTAGTTGATACGGCAGGAATTCGTCGTAAAAAAAATGTTGAATATGGAGCTGAATTTTTCAGTATTAACCGTGCTTTCAAGGCAATTCGAAGAGCGGATGTAGTTTTATTAGTTATTGATGCTATTGATGGAGTAACAGAACAAGATATTAAACTAGCAGATCGTATTATTGACGAGGGGCGGTCAGCAATAATTGTTGTTAATAAGTGGGATGCTGTAGAGAAAGATGCTTACACTATTTATTCATATAAAAAGAATGTAATGAATCGGCTATATTTTATGGAATGGGCAAACCTCATTTTTATTAGCGCAAAATCAGGACAGCGTATTGAAAAAATTTTTCCCCTGGTAGATATAGCCGTAAAAGAGCACCGACGTCGTATTAATACTTCTATAATTAATGAAGTTTTAGAAGAAGCTATAAGATGGCATTCTCCTCCTACAACAAGGCAAGGGAAACAAGGGAAAATTTATTATGGAACTCAAGTATCTAATCAACCTCCAACTATTGTTTTATTCGTTAACGACCCAAAAAGATTTAATGATAATTATCGCAGATATATAGAAGGTCAGTTTCGCCAACAAATTGGCTTTTCTGGGACCCCTATACGTTTGCTCTGGAAAGGTAAAAAGATACGAGATGTTGAATCAAAATTAGACCATATAGTCAAAATTTGAAAAATTACATAATTTTTTGGCAACTTAAGTAACTTCTATAAATTTAAATATTAAATTTTTTATCAGGATATGTTTATTCTTGATATAAGATTATTTAAGGAATAATTCAGTAATGCAATTATTTTGAGATAATAGAAAACATCAAAATTGCTTTTTGAAGTGTGTATGAGGAAAAAATCATGAAACTTGCTTATTGGATGTATGCTGGACCAGCTCATATTGGCACCCTCCGCATTGCTAGTTCTTTTCGTAACGTGCATGCAATTATGCATGCACCTCTTGGTGATGACTATTTTAACGTTATGAGATCTATGCTGGAAAGGGAAAGAAACTTTACCCCTGTAACTGCAAGCATAGTAGATCGAAATGTTTTAGCTCGTGGTTCTCAAGATAAAGTTATTAATAATATTATCAGGAAAGATAAAGAGGAAAATCCAGACCTTATTGTTTTAACGCCTACATGCACTTCAAGTATTTTACAAGAAGACTTGGCTAACTTTGTAGAGCGTGCACAAATGGATACAGAAGGAGATGTTATCCTAGCTGATGTCAATCATTATCGTTACAACGAGTTACAAGCAGCTGATAGAACTTTGCATCAAATTGTAAAATTTTATCTAGATAAAGCAAATAAAAAATGTGAATTACCAAACGAAAAAACAAAAAATCCTTCTGTTAACATAATAGGTATATCTACTCTTGGTTTTCATGCTAAACATGACTGTACTGAATTACAGAAGTTAATGAAAGATTTAGGAATTACTGTAAATATGATAATTCCTGAGAAAGCATCAGTTCATGATCTGAAAAATTTAACCAAAGCATGGTTTAATCTAGTCCCTTATAGAGAATTGGGATTAAGTGTTGCTAAATATTTAGAGTCTGAATTTAATATTCCTTATATTGACATAACTCCTATAGGCGTCGTTGAGACTGCAAAATGCATTCGTAAAATCCAACAAGTAATTAATGAACAAGGTAAAAATGTAAATTTTGAAGATTATATTAATAAACAAACTTTATACGTTTCTGAAGCAGCATGGTTTTCCAGATCGATTGATTGTCAGAATTTAACAGGCAAAAAAGCAGTAGTTTTTGGTGATAATACTCATGCTGCAGCTATGACAAAAATTTTAGCCAGGGAAATGGGAATTGATGTTGTTTTAGCTGGAACCTATTGTAAATATGATGCTGAATGGTTCAAGGAACAGGTTAGTGAATATTGCGGCGAAGTATTAATTAGTGATAACAATGGTGAAATTGCTAATACAATAGCACGTTTAGAACCTTCTGCGATTTTTGGCACACAGATGGAACGTCATGTTGGCAAAAGGTTGAATATTCCATGTGGAGTAATTGCATCACCAATTCATATACAGAACTTTCCTATAGGATATAAGCCTTTTTGTGGATATGAAGGGACAAATCAAATTACTGATTTAATTTATAATTCTTTTACGTTAGGAATGGAGGATCATTTACTTGAAATTTTTGGAGGACATGACACCAAAGAAACTATCACTAAAGGAATATCTGCTAATTCTGATTTAAATTGGAATAAAGAAGCTCAAACAGAATTAAATAAAATTCCTGGTTTTGTACGTGGTAAAGTGAAGCGTAACACGGAGAAATTTGCTCGTGAACGTAACCTATCTGAAGTTACAATTGAAGTAATGTACGCAGCAAAAGAAACAATCGGAAATTAGCTTAAAAGCTAATTTAGGTCTTAATTAAGTTACTAAAACATAATGTAAATTAGCTGTGTTTTAGTAACTATGTATTGTTCGAATACTCTAATAAATAAGGTCAATTTAAAAAATTTTTAAACTTGTTTTTTTAAATTATCTTACATTAAAATTTTTTAAAAATCTATCTATGATAAAGATGACATTGAAACATATTGTGTTTTACACAATATGTTTCAATGTTTGGGAAAGCTATTTATTATTAAAAAACTAAATAAATTACTAATAATCTATTTTAAAATTCTTACTGCGATAGTACTCGTATTAAAATTATAATTTTTCCCTTCTAATTCAATTTTAGTTCCAATTTTAATTTTTTGTTTTCCAACAACTACTCCTGTGTCTGTTAGCTGCGCATTTCCTTTGAGTGTTAAAATCATATCTTGGAAAAATATAATTTCTGGTCTTGGATCAGGAAGAGCTTTAACAGAACCATCAGGTTGAGGAACTGCTATGGTTCTAGGAAGTGGAGTAACTTTTTTAATTTCAAATTCTCCGGCAGGTTGATGACGAATTACAATATTTGTTATTTTAGTTTCTTTAAATTGGTTAATAAGTAAATCTGGATCTCCTACTCCTAAGCCTCTTACAATAACATCAACTTCAATTGGATTTCTAGCAACCTGAGCAATAGTACTTGTTCCAGACTTATTCGGAACAATAAAAATACTAGCAATAGCTAAAATAATAATTAATGTAGCTCCCACATCTAGAATGCTAAGTCTTCCTAGAAAACGTCCTTTAGAATCTAATAGTTCCATGAATATGTCTAATCGTTATAAAAAAGAAAACTTTTATAAATTATAATAAAAATTTATAAAAAAGACGAAACGTCAAAGAGAAAATATCCCTAGTTCTTGAATAATCTCTTATATTATGAAATATCGCAATATATTATTAAATGTAAACAAGAATTTTTTTATCAATCAACATATTTAAAGTAGTTTGTTAATAAATTTTAGAGTTATTCGTTAAATTAAAACATAATTTTTTACTTTTTCATTACTATTTTTAATATATTCTCAACAACTACTAATATTATTTTTTAAATAAAGTGATTCTGTAAGGTAATTGAATAATATTTAATTTTCATTATCCCAATAATAGAAATATTCCTTATTTAGATAAAGTTTTTCTACTATTAATTCGCTAACAAAGGGAAAAATTTTCTTGTTTTTACTATTTTCTTCTCCTTCTATAAACATTATGAAAAGAAATGGGGGTAGACCTGGTACTTTTATATATGCTGCATCATGGCGAACCTGGCTAGTCCATCCTGCTTTTGACCATAATTCAGCATTTTTAGGAAGACCTTCCCCAAGGAATCCTGTAACTTGATTTTCTGTTGAACTATTATAATGAATGTCATCAACTGCTCTTTTTAGTAAACTCATCATTTGCATGGAACGTTCTAAAGAGACAGCTGTACCAGATACAATATTATGAAACAATCTTGCAACTGCATTAGTAGTTAAAACATTTCGACTTTTTTTCATTTCCCCAAGGAATTTTTTCTCTCTTCCATAAGGTCCATCAGACCAGGTTTTTTGATTAATATTAATTGGTTTAAACTCTTGCCATCCTAACGTTTTAAAATAAATATTAATAATGTTTCGTTTATACTTCCAGGCTGAAAAATTATTATTTACTAACTCTGGACCACTGTTCGTATCTGTTAGACTATCCATCACTAAGCTGGTCGCATCATTGCTAGATTGAACTACCATATCATTTACAGCACGACTTAACTCAGATGAAAGACTTACTTTTCCCACCTCTAGCCATTGATGAATAGCAACTAAATAGAATAATTTAACAATACTGGCTGGGTACATAGATTCAGTACCACGATGATTGAATCCATGTATTAAATGTTTTGAAAATTCTTGTGGAAAAATTGATTTCTTATCTTCAATGATTTTTGTTTTTCTATAAACAATCCAAGTAATTGCACATTGTTCTGCATTGAGTGTAGCAAATTTTGCCAATGTTTTTTCTAAAACTTGATTGCCTAATGATTCTAAAATACTATCTGATTTAAAAAAAGTCATAGAATTATTCTCATCATTTTGATGGCACAGTATTTAATCTTTTTATATGAACTTTGACAAAATTAAGCCTACTGATAATAGTATTCCACTAAAAAAATGAAATTTAATAGCTATAAATTTACTATTTTTAACTTTACTAGTCTGATTATGGTACTGTGAGACATGCTGTACAAGTTTATGAGCAACAGGAAAACTAAGTAAGCTCAAAAAAGTCCAGAACGGCAATATTTTTAGTATTGGGAAAAATATTACTAGAAACATCAAAAACACAGTTATTACTTTTAATACTATAGAACCTAATTTCGTACCAAGAAATACTATTGGCGATCGCTTTCCTGCAAAAAAATCGTCTTTTACTTGATGGAAATGAGAGCAAAATAAAATAATAGATGTACTAATTCCTATTAAAATACCAGATGCTAAACTTATAGTAGAGAAATGTTGAACTTGAGAATAATAAGATGCTGATACAGCTATTGGGCCAAATGTAATAAAAGATATTATTTCACCCAGCCCCTTATACCCTAAGCGAAAAGGTGGACCTTGATAACTATATCCTAAAATACAACAAAGAATTACCATAAATAATACAGTTAAATCCTTCTGCAGCCATGAAATTAAAACAATTCCTCCAATACCTAAAATCAAAAATATATTAGATAACCAAAATATTAAAGATTTATTGTTAATTAAATTAACAATAGAATGAGGCTTGTTTTTATCAATTCCTGTATCAGCATCAAAATAATCATTACTAATATTTATCCAAGCAATAATTAAAATGGAAGATATTAGAAAAGTAGTAAAAATTCTAAAGTCAAATGTTGATATTTTTTCAAACGCAGCTGAACTTCCTACAATTATTGGAATAACAGATACACTGTATACTGGTACTTTAATTGCAGCAAGCCATAATCTCTGCCTAGATGTTAATTTTCTCGTAGATACTATACTCATAAAATTTCTAATTTAGAATAATCTCTGTGATATGATTCTGAAAAGAACTGTAATTTAAGATATGGGTAATATTTAAGACATATGATCAATATTGTGCAAAAGCAAAATAAGTTATAAATAAATTTACGATGTCTATTACCTCAATATTTATACCCAATAGTACTAGTTTTATAAATAATCCATACTATTTAGAAAATTTACTGACGACTTATCAAACAAAGTTTAAAAGTTATGATCAGTCAGTTATTATAAGTTTATCTTACGTTATCAATACAGTTGATACCTTGTCTGTTTTAAATTTTTTGATTAACAAAAAAATACAAGTTCTCTATTGGATACAATTTATTTTTATTGGGAAAATAAGGTTAATAATGAAGAAGTCTTAGGATATGGTGCAACTCAATATTTTGATATTGATTCCTCGAATAGATTTTCCATATCTAAAAAATTTACAAAAGATTGTTTAGCAAAAATTATTAAGATAAAAGAAAAAAAAGAAATTAAAGCTTCTCCTCGTATCTTTTCTGGTTTCACTTTTTTTGATAAGACAGATTATCTTTATTGTTCTTTTCCACCAGCTTTTGCTTTTTTGCCTTATGTTCAATTAATTAAGACTAAAAATAGTAGTACTCTAACTTTTAATATATTGATTAAGAAAAAAACAGATATTAAACAAATAATTCTCAAAATTTTAACTATAAAAAAACTAATTCTTTCTTTAACAACATATCAAAGTAACAAAAAAGAGTTTAAAAAAGTGGTTTCTTGTAATATAAGTTCAATAAGGAAAGAAAAATTCAAAAAATCTGTTAATTCAATACTAAAGTCTATCAGAAGTAATAAATTCAAAAAATTAGTATTAGCTGATTTTTTAGATTTAAAAAATTCTGCAAATTTTTCTATCATTAATTGTCTCAATAATTTACGTTCTTACTATCCAGATTGTTATGTCTTTGCAATTAATAATGGGAAAAATCAATGCTTTATCGGAGCTAGCCCTGAGCGATTACTTAGTATTAAAAGCAAGAAACTCATAACAGATGCTTTAGCAGGATCTTCTTCAAGAGGTAGTAATAAATATGAAGATTTTTATTTAGCTCAAAAGCTTCTAAAAAGTCCTAAAGAAAGATATGAACACCAAATTGTAATTAAATATATTGTCGAAAGTTTATTGAACATAGGATTAAATCCAAAAGTTTTCCCACTTAAACTTTTGAAACTGTCTAATATACAGCATCTTTGGACCTCGATTTATAGCAACTTAAAGCCTAATATTCATCCTATAGACATAGTTGCTACTTTGCATCCTACTCCTGCTGTGTCTGGATTTCCTAAGGCTATAACTTGTACAAGAATTAAGTGTTATGAACAATTTACACGTGGACTTTATGCAGCGCCTCTAGGTTGGATTGATTCTAATGAAGATAGTGAATTTATCGTAGGCATTCGTTCTGCTCTTATCTCTGATAACAATGCTAGATTATATGCTGGCGCTGGTATAGTTAAGGGATCTCAACCAGAAAAAGAACTTGCAGAAATTCAATTAAAACTTGAAGGATTACTTAAAACACTTACTTGAATCAATCGTCAAAAATTTCAGAAAATTTATTATTATCATTGTTTGCGCTTAACAATGTACTGATATGCAAGCATAGTTGAAATATTAGTGAAATTCATAGTAACTAAGTAAACCAAATCCAAATCCACTAAAACAGATGATAAATAAATTAATTATAATTTGATATCTTGAAATATTAAATTTTTGCATTTCTAATTTAGCTAAGACTGTACTACAAATTAGTAAAAATATTATAGAAACATTTGCAATCCATCTTAATAAAAAGACTGTTATTAGTGACCACAAAAAAACAGTTATCATAGCTTTACTATCTGATTTAAAACTATTTCCAAAAATTATAATTAAAATAATATCTGGAATAGATAATCCTATAATAATTAGTAGAATGATTAAAACTGCGATTAAATGTATTAATAAGAAAAATGTTTCATTCCTCATTGTTAAACCGTAAGCATTAACTTTTTGTCCTAACCAGTAACTCCAATCAGAAACTGAGCTACCTAAATACCAACCGAAAGAACCATATGTAAGTAAAATGATAACTGACGACAACAAAGGGAATCTGATTAATCTTTTCATATGTCTAAACTAAAATTTATATATTGATAAACAAAATACAAGTTTTTAAATGAATAGTCTTAGAACGCTTAAAAATTAAACATAAGTATTGTAAATATAAAAGATATCTAATTACTAACTATTTGTATATTTATTTCATACCAAAAACTTAAGTATAAGTCATTGTATTAATTAAGCTTGATTTAGTTAGTGTTTTAAAAAAGAAACTAATACTTATTTTAAAAATTAATAGAAGAGGGATACTTCACTTGTATTGCGCATATGTAGTTCCAAATTTGATCGTTTAAGTCTTTGTGCGGTGTACAAAGGGAAACTAATAATAAATAAGATTTAAATACAATAAATATTTTAAGTTTTATCTCTAAAAACTCTGATTACCTATATTCTTACTAACAATTAATAAACTTTCTTAATATCAAGAATTAATTTAATATACAGTAAATATATAACTATATGTAGTTACTAAATCTTATATAATATTGATATTTATTGAGTGGCCCATGCATCCTAACACAAACCAGATTGAGATGTCAGTTATCATTCCCTTCTATAATGAAGAACGAGGCCTAGAACATCTTTTTACAAGAGTTCTAGGAGTTTTAGATCGTCTTAACTTATCTTATGAAGTTATTTGTGTAGATGACGGCAGTCAAGATCAAACTCTAAAAAATTTGATTAATTATCACTATCTTTATCCTGAAATTAAAATTATCAGCTTGTCTCGTAATTTTGGTAAGGATGTTGCACTAACTGCAGGATTAGAAAATGCTCAAGGACAAGTAATTATTCCCATTGATGCAGATTTACAAGATCCTCCTGAGCTTATTGAGAAGTTACTTCAAAAATGGCGCGAAGGTTATGATGTTGTTTATGGGAAACGAAGGTCTAGACAAGGAGAAAGCCTAGTTAAGAGATTCACGGCTAATGCATTCTACAAGGTAATTAGTAAAATTAGTAGTGTTTCTATTCCTCAAGATACAGGAGACTTTCGCTTACTGGACAAAAAAGTAGTCGATGCTTTAAAAACTATGCCAGAACGTACTCGTTTTATGAAAGGTCTTTTTGCATGGGTAGGATTTAAGCAGACTTATATCATATATGATCGTCCTAGTCGATTTCAGGGAACTAGTAAATGGAATTATTGGCAGTTATGGAATTTTGCCTTGGATGGTATAACCTCTTTTAGTTTAATTCCTTTAAAAGTCTGGAGTTATTTGGGAGTATCTGTTTCTTTTTTATCATTTATGTATGGCAGTTTTTTAATTATTAGAACATTAGTTTTAGGCATTGATGTTCCAGGATATGCTTCTTTAATGGTAACAACCTTATTTATAGGAGGACTACAATTAATTACACTAGGTATATTAGGGGAGTATCTAGGTCGTATATATGAAGAGACAAAGCAGCGCCCTTTGTATTTGATTAAAGAACGTCATGGTTTTCATATGGATTCTTAAAGTTTCAATAGCTTTACCAATTTTTTTCAGACCATACGGAATGTGAAAAAATAGAATCTGCGACCCTTGCACCTCTTAATTGGTTAAGAAGAGGAAGATGCCCGTTTGGTGCACTTAAATTCCAGGTAAATTCTTTTGGATAACGAGTCCAGTGGTTACCTTTTTTCCAGCCAATTTTTCGCCATAATGTATTAAAGTCTTTTCCGGCAGATAACCAAAGTTTCCTTTGTACAGAAAACCCAAATTTTCCACCAGAATACAACCACCATAAAGTATTTATAGTATTAAGATCCATGACAGGGAAGTTAGCAACTTCTGTAAAATAAACCCATTTGCGTTGTAAGGCACTTTCCCCTGCTAATTCTAATAATATTTTTCGAGTTAAAGTATCTGCTTCTTGAAAGTTTTGCTCCAACAATAATTTACTGAGTGATTTATAGTTAATATTTACTTGAGAATCAAGAGGCGCTAATCCATTTGGGAAATATTCTTGAATAAACAATTCTGTTTCAGGCATCTTAACTTGATAAAGTTCTCGAAAAACTTCTCCTTGTACAAGGTCAATATTATCTATATTTGATAACTTTAGAAAATCTATTAAGATTTCCCATCCAGTATTTCCCATGTTAATTAACTGAGGAATTAATTCAAATTGCTCTTTTGAGCTTCCATTTGTAAATTGATGTGCTAATTTTGATTTTGAAAAGTTATCATCTAAGTCATTAATTATAGAAATATTTTGATTAGTCATAAAATGATCCACTAGAGTTAATTATAACTTTTGAAAAATCTAATAAACACTTCAAAACAAAGCTTTAATTACTAGATTAATAGAGTTATTTATGTGTTAATTACATGATGGTATTATAGCTTAGAAGGCCTTGTATATAAGATCTTAAAAAAAGAACAAAATTTTAATTTTATAAGGTTATGTTGTTTATCTAAAACAACATATAATAAAGGATTTCTATAGTGTATTATTTTAAATTTAATTTAATAATTAGTTTTAGGTTACCAAGCAAAAAGAACTAGAAATGATTAGTTTTTAGGTAATTCTAGAGGAATACAGCCCATTATACCTTTTCTAAAATCATTTAATAATTGCATAGCAACCCTTTCTTTGCCACCTTTATAAAAACTACTTTCTAATTTTTCAATATATTGTTCACCACTAATGCCTAGAGGGTCAATTCCGTAACGCAATTGCAAAGTTTTTTCAAAATTTAATTCTAATAAAAGATCTATTAACTTAGCTGCAACCTGTTGATTATCATAAGCAGCTTCTCCAATATCTTCACAAATTGCTAACTTAATAGCATTTTTTTGATTTTCTAATTTAATTGGGATAACTCCTGGTGCATCTAAAAGTTCAATAGTTTTAGATATACGAATCCATTGAAGCTGTCTGGTAACACCTGCACGCCGAGCGCTAATAGCTACTTTACGTCCTAACAAACGATTGATTAAAGCCGATTTACCTACATTCGGGAATCCAATTACTACTGCTCTAACTGGCCTAGGTCGCATCCCGCGATTAACTCTTTTAATATTAACCAAATTACCAGCTTCTTTTGCTAATTGATTTAAAGATTTAATTCCTTTTCCCTGTTTTGCGTCAGTAAAATGAGCTGTCTCTCCCCTTTCTTTAAACCAGTTTAACCATTTTTGATATAAAGATTGTGGTATCATATCCATTCGATTAAGTACAGTAATTTTAGGTTTACCTTCAATCCACTGATTGATATTCGGATGATGCGAAGCAATGGGAATCCTTGCATCTAAAATTTCAAAAATAATATCAATATTTTTTATTTGTTCTTTAAGTTGTCGCTCTGCCTTTGAAATATGACCTGGATACCATTGAATTATTGACATAATTAAATAATTGTTAAAATAATTGCTTAAAGATTATTAGAATAAACTGCCATGAAACTACCAAATCAAAGATGGGATGTTATTTCGCCTAATCCTGAAAAAATTCAACTATTAGCTGAAGAAATGAAAATCTCTGACTTAATCGTCAAGGTAATTTTAAATCGAGGAATAGACACATCAAGTTTAGCTCGTATTTATTTAAATCCTAATGAAGAAATTTTACCTCCTCCTCTAGCAGAATTTCCAGACTTATATAAAAGTATTAGCCTTTTAACAAGGGCTATTAAAGAAAAAAGTAAGATTGCAATTTGTGGGGATTATGATGCTGATGGTATGACCAGCACTTCTCTATTGCTGAGGGCTTTGAAATATTTCGGAGGAGATATTCACTATAAAATTCCTGACAGAATTAAAGATGGTTACGGTATTAATACACAAATTGTAGAAAATCTAGCTAAAAATGGGGTGGAGCTAATATTAACGGTAGATAATGGTATTTCAGCTTATGATCCAATTCAAAGAGCCGTAGAACTAGGTGTAAATGTTATTATTACAGATCATCATGACATACCTAAAAAGCTACCTCCTGCAGATGCTATTTTAAATCCTAAGCTATTATCTCATGAATCACCTTATAGTGGGTTAGCTGGAGTAGGAGTTGCATATATTTTAGCTTTAACACTCGCTCAAACTTTAAATAAAACAGAAGGCATTATAGCTTCTTTATTAGAGCTTTTTACATTAGGTACTATTGCAGATTTAGCTCCTCTAATTGGGGTTAATCGTCGATGGCTTAAGCAGGGTTTAAAACAATTACCTAATTCCCAATTACCAGGTATTCAAGCTTTAATAAAAGTTTCAGGTATTAGTGATGAGCAAAAGCAATTAAGATCAGATGATATTGGCTTTAAACTAGGTCCAAGAATTAACGCTGTAGGGCGTATTGGTGATCCCAAAGTTGCTATTGAGTTATTGACAACTGATGATCCTGAGCTTGCATTAGAAAAAGCATTGGAATGTGAAGAAATTAATAATGTAAGAAAATCTTTATGTGAAAAGATTGAAAAAGAAGCCATAAATTTAGTAGAAAATACTCCTTTAAATTATCAAGAAAAAAGAGTTTTAGTAGTAATTAAAGATGAATGGCACCATGGAGTAATCGGTATTGTTGCTTCTCGCTTAGTTGAACGCTATGGCGTACCAGTTTTTATTGGAACTTATGAAGAAAACGATATAGAGAAAATTCGTGGATCAGCTAGAGGAATTCCAGAATTTGATGTTTTCAATGCTTTGCAATACTGTGATGACTTATTAGATAAATTTGGAGGACATAAAGCTGCAGGCGGATTTGGCTTAAAACGGAAATACTTGAATTCTTTTGAAAAAAGACTTAGTGAGTTTTCTCATCAACATCTTAAGCTACACCATATTAAACCTCTAATTAAAATCGATAGTGAAATCAATTTTAAAGATATAAATCATAATCTATATGAAACACTTGATTCTCTTCAACCTTGGGGAATTGGAAATGCTATCCCTATTTTTTGGACACCTAATGTAATAATATTAAAGCAAAAGATTATAGGAGATAACCATCTCAAAATATCACTAGTTCAAAATGATGGTGAAAAGATTGAGGCTATAGCATGGCGATTTGGAACATATTACCCTTTACCAAAGCAATTAGATATAGCATATAAATTGTCTAAGAATTCTTGGAACGGAAAGAGCAATATTCAGCTAGAAATTGTAGGTATACGTCTCCCTGAATCTATAAATAAAGAATTTCAAAGTACATTCGAATTTAACGGTAGACAATACATTTGTTCTATAAAAGATAAAATACTAAAAATTAAAAATTTACAAGGAAAGACTTTATCTATCTATAAAGGTCAAAGGAAAGGATTATTAGAAAATGGTTATGAAAAAATTAAAACAATTGATGTTACACATCAGCCGTACTACACAATAGTTAAAATGGCTTTACATTCTTTAAAATTATAATTTTTTTCAGTTCTAGATTATTTATCTTGTTAGACGAACTTTTAATATTGATATATTTCTTTATTTAACATCATGTCTCTGATTAGAGTGAGTAATACTTTGCAGTTATTTTTTAAATATATTTTAAATTTTAATTCATTCTTTTTTATAATGAGGGGATGAAAAAATTATTACTTCACCACCTCATTAATATCTAAGGCCAAATATAGTTTGCAAAAATATTAAGATTATTTCCTAATATTGTTATCACTTTATGAGTTATGGGAAGACTGTCAACAACCATAGCTGCACACAATAACATTAAATATAGGATAGAAAACTTGAATAATGATCGAGCTAAACTTTTATCTAAAGGATTTTGTTTTAATAGCCAGGTTTTCTGAGCAAACATAACTCCTAGAATAAGTGCAGACATACCATATAAAAAACCTAAAGTTTCTGTTGAATATATCAGCAGAAAAGTACATGGAATTACTAATAATGTATATAACCAGATTTGATGTACTGTTGATTCCTCTCCCTCAACTACAGGCATCATAGGAACATCTACTTGAGCATAATCATCTTTCAACATAAGTGCTAATGCCCAAAAGTGAGGAGGAGTCCACAGAAAAATTATAGTAAATAATATCCAAGGGGCCCAGCTCAAGTCTCCTGTAACTGCAGCCCAACCGACAAGTGGAGGGATAGAACCTGCTGCACCGCCAATAACAATATTTTGGGAACTATTACGCTTTAAGAAATGAGTATAAACCAGCATATAAAAAACTATGCCAGACATAGCTAATAACCCACTAAGGAGGTTAATGTAAGCAACAAAAAGACTAAAAGATAAAACCCCTAGTATAAAAGCAAAAATAAGAGCATGGCGAGATCTGACCCGCCCTGATGGGATGGGACGAGTTCTTGTTCTTAACATTTCATAGTCAATATCTCGGTCATAGATACAATTCATTACTTGAGCCGAGGCAGCCGCGAAGGTTCCTCCGAGCAAAGTTATAAATAATTTAAAAGAATTAACTTCACCGTTAGATGCAATCCACATAGATGCAGCTGTAGTAATAAGTAATAAAGGAATAATTCTAGGTTTAGTTAATTGATAATAGCTTTTGATAACTTGTAAAAAGTTTTCGTTACGGTAAACAACATCAGTCCCAATCATGAATCCACACCATATTCTATTAATTTATAATTTATGAGCTACCGAGGGAAAATTGTTTTTTCTCGGAACACTACGAATTGCTAGAGTTGTTAGAGCTACTAAAGTCCCAAATAAGATAACACCGATAGTATGGTGAGTTATAGTTAAAGGTTCTACTTGTAAACGTAGATAAAATGTCGCGATCCCTAAAAAAACTTGGCACATTATTATTCCTCCAGCAAGCCAGACAAGTTTTTTTAAAGAAGAGTGAATATTTTGATTTCGCCAAACCATAAAAACTAAACTTAGTACGCCAAGAGTTGTCGGTATAACACCAATAATATGGCTATTCATAACAGTACATAGTTGAGATTCTTCAAGGCATTGGTGTAAAGCCCAACGGGAACCTACCAACCCTCCCAGCAAACATTGAATATATATTAAAAAGGTTACGGGCAATCCAACCCAGTGTAAATTGCTCTCACTTTTAACTTCTAAAGGAGGACTTAATGATACTGCCATAACTACTAACACTCCAAAGAAAAGTAAAGCAGTACCTAAATGCGCAGTAACAATATCAAATCTTAACATTCTAGTAACAGTAAGTCCTCCTAAAATTCCTTGAACCAAAATCAACATAAGTGCTAACATTGCAGACCAAGGTAACCATTTGGGAAGTTGCTTACGAAACCAACAAGATATTATCAACAAAGTTATAGTACTTATTCCAATCAAAGAAGCATCAAGACGGTGAAACCACTCTAAAAAAACTTGTAAATTCATTTGTTTAGTGGGAACTAGTTGGCCATAACATAATGGCCAATCCGGGCAGGCTAAGCCTGCGTTCATAACTCTTGTTGCACTTCCTACTGCCATTAATAGAAGAGTAGCAATGGCAATTTTCCATACAAAAAATTTGACCCATTTTCGGATTTTTAGACTATTATCAGATTTTATTTCTTCTATTAGAACAGTTCTTGTCATAACATTTTATTTAATCAAACAAATTTTATAATTTATAAAGTATAAACTTCATTACACAAAATTATTGTTATAAAGCCAAACTAGTTCAAATCTTACTAAAAAATTTATGATTTATTCATAAATCATAAATTTTTGTTAATCCTTTAGATTCAGTTAATGATTACTTTACGTTTCTTAACAATAAAAATAGAGCTATCAAATATTTAGTTGTTTCTATCTTTTTAAACGTAATACTTAGAATTAACCTATATTTAATTTTAAGTAAAATTATGGTGAAGATAATAGTAATAACTTATAAAATATACATGATTTACGGATAAGAAATTGTTAATAAATAATGTAGTTAGGAAAAGAGTAACTGATATAAAAAACCATATTAGAAATTTAATCACAAAACAAAGTTTAAAATAATAATAAGAAGCTTTTGCTAATAATTAACTCTGATTTTAAAAATATTTCTATTAAAATTACAATGACTTAAATTCATAAATTATTTACTATCGCTTATCTAATTTTTTTAAGTAAATATCTTGTGAAAACATAGTCTACATTCTTTCTAATACATCGATTCCCAACAAGGAAAGGCCTAGCTCAAGAGTTCTAGCTGTTAAATCACATAATACTAATCGAGAAAATTTTGTTGAATCCACTGATTTTAATACTGGACAATTTTCATAGAAACGGTTGAATCGTTTACTTAATTCATACAAATATTCACAAAGACGGTTGGGAAGAAGTGTATTTTCAATTATTTCAATCACTTCATTTAACTGTAACAAATATTTTGCTAAATCTATTTCTGCCTCATCTTGTAAGATAACTTGAGTATTTTCTAATGCAGCATAATTTATTTTTTCTTCTCTTAGAGTACTCTTAATTCTAGCATAGGCATAAAGCATATAAGGAGCAGTGTTACCTTGTAAAGAAAGCATCTTATCATAACTAAATATGTAATCACTATTACGATTTTGACTGAGATCAGCATATTTAACAGAACCAATACCTACTACATTAGCTACATTATTAATAAATTCTTGAGACTCTTCTCGATTTTCTGTTTTTAACCGATTTTCTAAATTCTTACGGGCTTGATAGATTGACTTATCTAATAAGTCTTTAAGTCTAATAGTTTCTCCTGACCGAGTTTTCAATTTTTTCCCATCTTCCCCTTTAACAAGCCCAAAAGGAATATGAGATACACTTGTCTCTTCTCTTAAAAAACCGGCTCTTTGAGCGATCTGAAAAACTTGTGCAAAGTGATTAGATTGGCCTGCATCAGTTACGTAAATAATATGTTTAGCCTTATCGATATTAATTCTATATTTCAGAGCAGCTAAGTCTGTAGTGGCGTAATTATAGCCACCATCAGACTTTTGAACAATTAAAGGTAGAGGGTTCCCAGATTTATTTATAAATCCTTCCAGGAAGACACATTTAGCTCCATCACTGATTTCTAGAATTTTTTGCTTATCTAAATCATTAACAATTTCTTCTAAGAAAGGATTGTAAAAAGACTCTCCTCTTTCAGTTAATTCAATTTGCAAAATATCATAAATAACTTGAAATTCTCGGCGAGACTGCTCACATAATAGCTTCCATGCTTTACGATACTCCTCATTACCTAGCTGTAGCTTAACTACTGCTTCTCTAGATATTTCTTGAAATTGAATATCCTCGTCAAAACGTTTTTTTGCTTTTCTATAGAAACTTACTAAATCTTCAATTTGTAGAACATTTGCTTCATACAAGGCGTTAGGAAATACCTCTTTTAAATACGAAATAAGCATTCCAAATTGTGTTCCCCAATCTCCTACATGATTTAGCCTTAAAATATCATGACCTATAAACTCTAGAATACGAGAAAGTGAATCACCAATAATAGTAGATCTAAGATGACCAACGTGCATCTCTTTAGCTATATTTGGACTAGAGAAATCAACAATTATTTTTTGGGAATTGTGAGTTTTTAAAATTCCCAGTCTTTCATCCTCACATAATAATTTAATTTGATCCTCTAAATAACCTTTTTTTATTCTTAAGTTAATAAAACCAGGACCACCTATAGAAGGAGTTTCATATACTGGACTGACAGGTAAATTCCCAATGATTATTTGAGAAATTTCTTGTGGTTTTTTTTTTAAGTTTCTTAGCTAATGAAAAAGCAATGTTTACTTGATAATCTGCATGCCTAGTATCTTTAGCTATTGATACCTGAGGATCAACATTGTTAAACTCTTCACCAAAAGATTTAATTAGTGCATAGTTAAAATCTTCAATTATTTTTTTATTAAGAGGGGTCATTTAAATTATTAATATTCTAAAACAGCCGGCGTTCTTAGATTATCACAACAAATACTATAAATATCTTAGATAATGAGAAAAATAAAATAAATCCGAGATTGTACTTATAAAAAATAAACTAAATAAAGATAATAATATAATTGTTAATAGAATAGTGATTCTAAATCGATTGAAGAGGCAGCAGAAAGCAATTCTTTAGCATCTTCTGTATCCTTTATGTAAGGTAATATGCCTAAAATTGGAATATTTGTTAAAGATTGAATAAGATCAATTGGTGCTAACTGAGAAATTCTTTCTTGAACAAGAGGAGATGTGCAGTTTAGTACTATACCCTTTAAATTCACTTTATTTTTTACTGCTAATGCAATATTGGCTATTGCTTGATTAATTGTGTTTGATTCTATAGGAACAATTAAAATAGTTGGCAAATCCCATATTCCAACAATATCAGATATTAACATTTCTCTTGTGATAGGAGAGCTTAAGCTTTCTGCTCCGTCAATTAAAACTAAATCTAGCTCTTTTTGCAAAGAACTTAAAGTTTTCCATAGCTTACCTAAAAGATTAGAACATAAATCATCTGAATTTGTAACAGTTGCAGCTCTGGGTAGTTGACGACTAACAATTTTAATCTTGTTTGGTGAACTAAACAAAAAATTGTTAGGTAATTTGTTTTCATCAAGCTCTTCTTGTATTAAGTCTAAGATTCCTGAAGATTCTTCACAAAAATAAGTTTGCTTATAAATAGCTAAAATTTTGATTAATAGAGTTTTTCCAGAGCTTGGAGCTGTTCCTGTAATAAATAAGGTTTGCATTTAACTGTATTTAAAAAATGATTTTTTAATGTATTTAAGATTATTAACTTTTGAAAGTATATTGATAGATATATTTTAAGAGTAAATTAACATCTATTTGTATAAATAATAACTATAAAGTTTTATGCATATAAGTCCATATAGTATATATCCAAAACATAAGTTCTTTAAAAAGTTATGCAGCTTAATTATACAATTTATAAATTTCAGTAAAATCTAAAATTTATAGATTATTATGTGTGCAAATAGTAAGACTGTATAGATATGTTGTGAAATATTAAAAAATTTTCTCATTATGAATATTAAATCTATTCTTTAGCCATAATCTTATCAGAGTTGATAATTTTTTTATCGGCACGTAAAGATGAAAATGTAGCAGAAATAGCGTCATCATAATTAGACGCAATAGCTAAAAATGATCCTGATAAAATATAAATAGGTAATGGCGAAATAATATCTTTAATCCATTGAAAAAATTGTATTGAACTAAATAATATTAAAACTGAAACAATCCAGAAAAGCATAAATGTAAACCTGTTATTAATTTATTTAAAAACAATTATTTTGTACATTACCATGCTACAGCAGTTCTTAAAATTCCGTTTTTACTTTTATTATGATGAATAGCGAGAAAAATTAGTACATCTTTTCATTCGAAATATTTCTAAAATCTATTAAAAACATTATTCATTTAATATTCTTCAATAGAAAATTTAAGCTATAAATTATTCAAAATCACGTAACAATTTTAGATAAAACTAAAAACCGAAAATATATTTCAAAAAGCCAAAAGTTGTCTAAGCTTAACAACCCTTGATTTGATACTGAGCTAATCTCAATCAATGTATCAATTTAAATTTGTCATTCATTTGATTCATAACTATATTTTTCTAACTTTTAGTTGATACTGGTGTAAGGAGAAAGACTATAATATGAATTATGGGTAAAAAAATAAATTTACTTTTTAGACTTAATAATAACTTTGAGTCAATAGGTAAATAAAGTTGTTAGATACATATTTGTAGTGATAGTTATAAATATGGTGTCATCTCAGTGTGTGTATTTAAATTCACAGACATGATGCAGTTCATTGTATTATTAAGATTAAGTCATTCGGTACTTATACATTGTGAAATCTATCTCCAACTATTGCAATGGAGTAAAGGTTATTTAACCTCTGTAAACACGTAAATAAGAAACTAAATCTATGAGCGCAAAAACAAAAGTTCCTGTCAATATTTATCGTCCTAATAGTCCATATATTGGTAAGTGTTTGGAAAACTATTCTTTAGTTAGTGAAGGAGGTAGCGGAATTGTTCAGCATTTAACATTTGACCTATCTGGTGGTGATCTTCATTATGTAGAGGGACAAAGTATTGGGATTATACCTCCTGGAGTTGATGAGAAAAAAGGAAAACCTCATAAGCTAAGACTATACTCTATTGCATCTACTCGTCATGGAGATAAGAATGATGACAAAACTGTCTCCTTATGTATTCGTAAATTAGAATATCAGCATCCTGAAACTAATGAAACAGTACATGGAGTATGTTCTACTTTTCTATGTAATCTTGAAATTGGTGCAGAAGTATCTATCTGTGGTCCGGTTGGCCAAGAAATGTTACTTCCTGATGATGAAGATGCCAATATTGTTATGTTGGCAACAGGTACAGGTATTGCACCTTTTAGAGCTTTTTTATGGCGTATGTTTAAAGAACAACATACAGATTATAAGTTTAAAGGTTTCTCTTGGTTGATATTTGGTATACCTTATTCAGCTAATATTCTTTATAAAGAAGATTTAGAAAAAATCCAAGCTGATTATCCCGAAAATTTTGAATTAACTTATGCTATTAGCCGAGAACAACAAAATTCTGAAGGCGGACGTATGTATATTCAACATCGAGTAGCTGAACAAGCAGAAAAATTATGGAACTTATTGCAAGATCCAAAAACACATCTCTATATGTGTGGTCTAAAGGGTATGGAAAGTGGTATTGAAGAAGGATTAAGTCCTTATGCTGCACAAAATGGTGTAGAGTGGAGCACCTTTGTCAAACAACTTAAAAAAGAGCATCGTTGGCATGTTGAAGTTTACTAGATCTTAAATATACTTTTCAAGTATCTAATAAGGGGGTCAATTCTGTTGTCCTCCTTTTTTAGTTTTTAAAATAAGCTTTATTAAGTAGAAAATATATTTTTGGTTAACTAATAGCTAATTGTTATCCATAATGTTTCAGAAAATTGTCTAAACATATCACGAAGCTACTTGCTCAAGCAATTTTTTATGTAACATAGCACGTTCTTTTAAGCTTTGTATTGAACTGTTAAGTGGTTTTGCACTAGTAAAATAACACTTTAACCATGCATCTTTTATCATGTCTGAGTCATCTGGTAGTTGATCAAGCTCCCAGCCGGGGATATTTATTTCTTCCATTAAATATTTAACCTTTGGATCATAACTTAAAGCAAAGCATCGGGATCTTTCTGAAGCAGCCATGATTAAACAATGTAATCGCATCCCTATAGTCATATTAGTATTTTTAAATAATCCTTTCATTCTTTGTGGATCATCTATTTGAATAATTTCATGAGATTTTGATAATTTTTTAGAGATATGATGTGCAATTGTAAAATCTTGAGAAGCTTGAAATGGAACTAATAAAATATATGTATTAGTAATTTTCTGGAAATCTACTAATGCATTGGTTAACGTTTTTAACTTCTTAATTGTTAATGATGGATGGTTGCGTAAGTTAATAGCAACTATTGGTTGTGAGGTTTGTATAAAGTCTGATATGTCTTTAGATCGTAGTGCCCAAACTGGATCAGGAGCAATAGAATGATGAATGTCCCATTCCGATAGTAGTTTGGCAGATTTACGGTCTCTAACAGAGATTGCAGTACACTTGGCCAAAGTTTTCTTGGTTATCCAGCGTGTAAATTTATAATGCAAAGGACCTATTCCCTGCCCCCAAGCTATAGTTTTCAATCCTTTCATTTGTGCTAGTTTCATTAACCCCAAATAGTATATAGGACTAGCTAAACTTGTAGTATCCTGTATTAAACTTCCTCCACCCCAAATAAAAATATCAGATTCTTTTAAAGCTGCTAAAAGTGAAAAAACATTTAGGCGGGGACAAGTTTTAACATTATATTTTTGTTGAGTTTTTTGGGGATCAGCAGAAATAACAATTGGCTCAATTTTCGAAGGCAGCATTTGCAACAAAGACATTAGTAATGCTTCATCTCCAGCATTTCCTTGTCCATAGTAGCCACTGATTAATGCTTTCATTCTTACCCTTCTTTAAATATAAATATTGTCTTATATTAGTTAATCACATTTATGTTTTACTTGTTTTATTGATTTTATAATTTGATATCAAATATATTTATTTAGATAAATTTTTATTTTAATACAAATTATTATCATCATAATCTTGCTTAATAGGACTTTGATTATGATATACAACTCCTATAATTGATGATAATAAAAGCCATCCAATTACATTAATTTTAAAATCAAAAATGCTCACATCAAATAAATTGAAAATAGTACATAAAATAAAGGCATTTACATAAGTAAATAAAAGTAATTTCTTATTTCTTTTGTCAATACTTTTCTCAAAAGATTTGTGGCTACTACAAGCTTGCTTTACTTGAAATAAACTTATAGTTGCTTTTCCTAAAATAGTACCTACAATAATACTTAACAGGGAAGTTCCCAGGATTCCGATCTCTGCTAATAGCATTAAGAATAAGTTATGAGGATGCCCCATCCAAACGTTCATTTTTTGCTGGTATATGGGCGTAAAATTACGAAGTCCCCATCCCCAAAAAGGGCGCTTGAGCATCATTTCCCATGCGACACTCCACTGCGTTGTTCTTAAAGCAGTTATATGTCGATCATCATACAATTCGTCTGTCAACCTAGCCCAGAAATAATCAGGAATAATTTCACGTACTATATGCTGATAAAAAGGAAACCATGCTGCCCATGCAATAAGAAAAATTAGCAGTATTACACAAATAAGAATCCAGTACAATTCTAAATATGCTACAAAAGAAATTAAGCTTAATAAAGCAAGACCCCATGCACTACGAGAATGGGTTAATATTAATCCCAAACCATTAGCAAAAACAGCGATTAAAAGAATTGACAATTGAAAACTATTTTGGTAGCCGTTAAAATTTTTTCTGTTTTGATAATGATAAATCCATAAACCTAATGATAATGTGAAAGTAGTTACCAAATAAAAAGCTAAAGTATTAGCATACATAAAGAAAGATGATACTCTTCCTTCAGGACGTCCATATGCGATTAATTGAATACCTACTTTATTAAGGAATAGCGGGGTTTCCCAGCCATAAAACAATTGCATGAAACCAAAAAAGCAGAGTGGGAGAGAAACTAAAACTAGCCACCAAGCAAGCTTATACAATCTATTATAGTTATTTAATAAGAATGGAAAAGACATAACCATTAGAATAGAGGGAATAAAATTAGCTAATCCTCCAAAACTTAAAATTGGATAAATTGCTAATATGGAAACAATAACCAACAAGACAAAAAGCAGACCAAAACTCTGATTAAGAGTATCATTAATTATACTTTTATATTTTTTCTTCCAGAGATTTAATATTACTAAGGTTATAAATATGGCTCCTAAATCTGTAGAAATAGGTAAAAAAATTATTCCAGCTTTCAGTAAATATTCATCTAATAAAAAATTAGGATTATTTGATTGTTCCATTTCAAGTGAAATTATCCGTAGTACATTTATCTTTTAATATTCTGATATGTAAATTTTCCTATGACAATTTTAGTGACATAATCAGTAATACTACTTCCGTTACTATAATAGCTTTTTAAGAAACTTTGCTAAGTGTATAGTAAGGAAGAAACTTTTGAAGAATACATTTAATAGAAAACATTGTAATACAAAAATAATCTTAATAAGATCATTACTCATAAATAAAAATATCTTTTATTAGATGAAGTTTTGCCAATATCTCATTGCATCAAGATACTTTATATTCTGATATTGAAGCGTTTTCGGTCCTTAGTTTTATCTTTTCCCTATAAATAAAAAATGTTTAAGTATTTATGAGAAATGCTAAAGTAGCCTAATTTTAAGGGGAAAATAAAAATGAATTAAAGCTTTTCCTTAAATAAAATTATTATTCTTTCTGTACGTAACTTACATAACTGTTCAGCCATAAGATATGGAGTTTTGTTTATACTTGTTATTAAGATAACTAGTCATATATACCCTATTCAGATTAAACTAAATTTTATAAAGCAATATTATTATTTATCGTTAATTATAACTGTGAGAAAAAAAATCATTGCAGGTAATTGGAAAATGCATAAAACTCAGGCAGAAGCCCTAGAGTTTTTATCAGTATTAAAACTTAATTTAGCAAACACAACAGAGAAAGCAGATATTGTTCTTTGTGTCCCATTTACTTTGTTAAGTCTTTTGTCGAAAAGTTTACATGGAGGAAATATTCACTTAGGTGCACAAAATATACATTGGGCTAATGAGGGAGCTTTTACAGGCGAGATTTCTGGTTCAATGTTAGTAGATCTAAATGCAAACTATGTAATAGTCGGTCATAGTGAACGTCGTCAATATTTTGGAGAAACAGATAAAATCGTTAATGAAAAAGTTATAGCAGCTCAGTATCATAAAATAAAACCGATTCTCTGTGTTGGAGAAACTAAAAAGCAGAGAGATGCAGGGGAGGTAGAAAAAGTTATTGTTAAACAGTTAGAACAAAGTTTAGTTAATGTAGATCAAGGAAATTTAGTTATTGCCTATGAACCCATATGGGCTATCGGTACAGGAGAAACTTGTAATGTTTTGGAAGCTAATCGCATAATTGGCATCATACGTGAACAAGTAACAAATAAAGGTATTACCATTCAATATGGTGGCTCTGTTACGCCTAAAAATATTAGCGAAATAATGACTCAACCTAATATCGATGGAGTTCTGGTGGGAGGAGCAAGTCTAAATCCTCTTAGCTTTTCTGAAATTATAAATTATTAAAACAAATAAGTGAAAACTATTATTATTGAAAAGCTGTTTCGTATTTAATAAGTTAAGATTATGCAATATTTGACCATTCGAAACCGTATTTTTGAATGGGGGAAAAGTACTTACTTAATGGGAATACTTAATATTACCCCTGATAGTTTTAGTGATGGTGGTGAATTCCTAAAGATAGAAACAGCTTTACATCATGCAAAAAGAATGATAGACGAAGGTGTTGATATTATTGATATTGGAGGACAATCAACTCGCCCAGGAGCTCTTGCTATTACTACACAAGAAGAGCTATTAAGAGTGATTCCAATTATTAGAGAATTAAGAAAAGAGAGTTCAATACCTATCTCCATTGATACAACTAATTCAAAAGTTGTATTAGAAGCTGTCAAAGCAGGAGCTGATCTTGTTAATGACATCTCAGGAGGAAGCTTTGACAACAAAATGTTTTGTACTGTATCTAACCTTAAAATACCTATGGTTATTATGCATACAAGAGGGATTCCTACAACAATGCAAACCAATTTAGATTACAGCAATCTCGTTCAAGACATTATAGAGTGGTTAAATGAAAGGATTGCAAAAGCTATTAAAGCAGGAATTCAGAAAAACTATTTGATAATAGATCCAGGTATTGGCTTTGCAAAAAGCTCTGAACAAAATATAGAGTTACTACAACAGTTATCTAGCTTTCATGCTTTAGAAGCTCCTATACTATTAGGTGTCTCTAGGAAGAAGTTTATTGGGGAAATTCTTGAAGAAGATAATCCTAAAAAAAGAATTTTTGGTACTGCAGCTGCTTGCTGTAGTGCAATAGTAAATGGTGTCGATATTCTTCGCATACATGATGTTGCACAAATGAAAAATCTAGCAAAAATTGCTGATATTATTTGGAGACAACAATGATTTCCTTATAGTAGAAAATTAGCTACGAAAATTTATTAATTAAAATTCTAGAAACATTCTTTAATCTTTGGTGAATTCATATACAATATTATTGATACTTTAAAAAAATCTTGTTTAAATACATAAGATAGCAAAGCCTTTTAAAGGATGAAATTTTTTGTACATGATGTCTAAATACTTTACCGTAATTCAAAATTCGTTATTGTAATAGCAAAATATGATTACGATAAATTTTTATTTTAGTCGCTTTCGGATAAATGTCTATACAGTTCAAAGGTTAATAAAAAATAAATGTCTATCGTAAGGCTAGATAATTCTGATTTTCTTCAATCTATTAACTTCTCTCCTTTGCCTTTGTCTCGACCTCTTTTAATGGTTGGTCATGGTACTAGAGATACAAAAGGTCAAAAAAACTTTCTTGAATTGGCTTCTGTTTATCAAGCTTTAGACTATTCTCGTCCCATAATCCCATGCTTCCTTGAATTAACAGAGCCAGATATTAGTCAAAGTATAGAATTATGCATATCACAGGGTTATACAAACATTTCGGTTTTGCCGATTTTATTGTTTGCAGCTCGGCATAATAAATTTGATATTACAAATGAACTTGATAGAGCTAAATTAAAATATCCTCAATTGAATTTCTTTTATGGAAGACATCTTGGTATTGCGCCAAATCTTCTAAAACTATGGGTGGATCGGTTGGCTACCTTAGAAAGTGACAAAGCGAATCCTAATAAAATAAAGCGTTCTGAAACAATACTATTGTTTGTTGGTAGAGGATCTAGTGATCCAGATGCTAATGGAGATGCTTATAAATTTGCTCGAATGTTATGGGAAGGAAGTGGTTATCAAGCATTAGAAGTAGCCTTTGTTGGTATTACTTATCCACGCCTTCAAGAAGGTTTTGAGAAAGTATATTCTTACAAACCAAAACGCATTATTGTTTTACCTCATTTTATATTTACTGGGGCACTAATTAAAAAAATCTTTCAAATTACAATCGAACAACAAAGATCATCTAGTGATGTTGAAGTTGTTTGTCTTCCAGAAATTGGTATACATAATCAACTACTAAAAATATTGAGAGAAAGGGAATTAGAAATTCAAAAGGATCAAGTTAACATGAACTGCGAAATGTGTAAATTTCGCCTTAGTGCTCAAAAAGAAGACATATATTCTAATAGTTTAGATCCTGAATATTATACAAATACAGAAAGCTATCATCAACACATCTGGAAAACTTACTAGTCTTAATCTTTTAAATTTAATCTAATATCAGTCACTAAAGTTGGTAAAAGTAAAGCTAGAAATATAGAATGATATTTATCATACAAGTCAATTACATATATTACTTTATTTATGGATAAGCCAAAGCTCACTATTGGTAGCAAAGTTTTTCTTAGACATCGTCCTCCTTACCTTAAAACTGCTGATCCCATGCCAATGCTACGACCTGCCGATATTTTAGAGGTTGGAGATCAGGGGGTGATTATAGATATTCGTCCTGGGGGGTACTGGGGCGTTAGATTTACTCAAGGAGCATTTTTAATGGAAGATCAATACATTGCTGCTTTAAAATAATAATTTAATAATGAAGTTTTTATTATTTTGTTATTAATTTTTAAGTTACACCTTATCCTTTTTAATTAGTTTAAAGTGCAATACTTCTATAGTGTTTATAACTTTTTTCTTTAAAGCTTGATACCTGATTAAAAAAAGAGTATAGATATTAAGATTTATAACACACAATAAATTCTATCAGCAAAAAAATTCATATCATGCATACAGCAATAGATATCATTTAAGATGTTATTTGTTAAATTTAACTATTAACTACATAATAAAGATTTATTTTATGAGATTACAATGTTATTTATTATTTATTGGCATAGGTTTGATTTTTCCTAACCTTGTTTTATCCAAAGAATATCATAATGATAGAGTCTCTATAATAGAAAATCATTCTACTTTACACAGAAAAGATGTTAAGAAAATATCACTAAGTAAAAGAAAAACTTTTATAAATAAGAACCAAAAAAAATATTTAATCCCTAATCCACTCTATCTTGCAACATCTAAAAATAATCAAACCGTTGATAAAAGTTGTACAGATCAACCCCCTAAGCTAGAGCATCCTCTTACTAACTTAGTCAATATTGATGAAAATACCGTAGTGTCGTTAATAGATGACTCTTCTAGTTTAGATTTAAAAAAATCGAAGATTAATAAATTAGAATCAACAAGCGATAAAGAAAAAATTATCATTATTTCTAATGACGAAATAAATCGCTATCCTATTTTAATCAAAGCAGATTTTTTTTATAGATGTGGTGAGACTTTATTAGCAGAAAAATTTTATAAGGATGCAAAAGATTCTTTTGCTGACGAAAAAGAAATAGATCGCGATAATCTTGCTGAAGCAGTATATGAATCAGAGTATTTATCACCGGGAGGAAGCGTTTACTGGCGCCTGTATAAAGAGAGCTTAGAAGATAATATTATTTATCAGAGTAAACCTTTAGCATCTTTGCAGTTATTATCTAAGAACCATCCTGAATTTATTCCTGGACATCTTAAATTTGCAGAATTCTTAAATGTGAATAATCAACATGAGGAAGCTTTAGATGTATTAAAAAAGGCAATGCATTTATATCCTAACGAGGCCCCTCTAGTTAAAGCTAAAATCAAGTCAAATGAACAATCAAAAGATTGGTTAGCTGCATCTCTTACAGCTCGTCAGTTTGTCATATTTAATCAAGAACATTTTTTAAACGAAGAATTTAGATTATCAGCTGACAAAAATTTAGCTCGTTATCAAACTGACTTAAAAAACAAAATGACTTGGAACATGCTGGGTAATGCTGTCATGAATGGTATCGGAGTAGCTTTGATGGGCAATATTCTTGCACCTCTTTCTACCATACAAACAAGTTATCTTCTTTTGCAAGGAGAATCAACAATTGGTGAAAGTTATATGGAGGGATTTAAAAACCGCTTTACTTTGGTTGAAGATCAAGAAATCAATCTATATATCAATCAAATTGGTGATAAGCTTGCAAAAGTTGCCGGGAGAGATGAATTTAAATATGAATTTTTTGTAGTAATGGATAAAAATATCAATGCTTTTGCTTTACCTGGAGGAAAAGTATTTATCAATTTAGGAGCGATTGCCAAAACTTCTTCAGAAGCTGAAATTGCTGGTTTGTTAGCTCATGAGTTAGCTCATTCTGTTCTATCACATGGATTTCAGCAGATGACCAGAGGAGCCTTGGTCAGCAGTGTTGTAGATTACATACCTTATATTGGAGGATTGGCCAGTAATCTAACAGTATTAGCTCATAGTCGTAGCATGGAAGAGCAAGCTGACTTATTTGGAACAAGATTATTGGCAGCTACTGGATTTGCTGCAGATGGAGTTCGTAATTTAATGGTAACCATGAACTCCGAACATAAAAATAGTCCACCTGCTTGGTTATCAACACATCCTGACCCGAATAGTCGAATAAAATACATTGAAAAAGAGATTATTCATAAAAACTTAAATCGTTTTGCATATGAAGGAGTGGAAAAACACCAAAGAATTCGAAAGAAAGTAGTTAAACTTTTACAAAATGACAAAATAAACTAAGAAACCTTAAAACCAGATTATTTTTAATTATTCATTGCTCTTAGATAAAACTATTTGAAATAATTCAGTAAATATCTTTAAATATTTATAACTTCCATATATGGTTTTTCAATAAATTAGAGTATATACAAAGTCGAGTTTTATAAATCTTCAATGACTTTATAATATTTAAAATTATGATTCTAGGGTAACTAGACTAGCTCTACTACTTTTTAAGTATAATCTCCATAATAGGAATCATTATGAAAAATCAATTACCAATATTTGCAAAAATTTGGGAACAAGAAATAAATTGGAAGCCAACAGAAAAACATTTAGACCAATGGGAAGAACTATACCAAGAAATAATATTAATCAACAATCAAGTTAATTTAACCCGTATTGTAAAACCTGAGGAATTTTGGGAGAAACATCTCTGGGATTCTATTGCAGGAGTTGTTGGATTACCATTTTTTCAATACTCAAGGAAAATGAAAGTTATTGATGTTGGTACAGGAGGTGGTTTTCCTGGACTTCCTATTAATATTGTTTTTCCTATATGGGATTTTACTCTTTTAGATTCTAGGCGAAAGAAAATAGAAGTTGTTAATTTTTTATTAAAAATATTAGAGCTAGAAAACTCTTGGGCATTAACTGGTAGGGCAGAAAAGATTGCTCATGATTCAAGGTTTAGAGGAAAATATGACATAGCTCTAATTCGTGCAGTAGGCGAGTCTTCTACTTGTAGTGAATATATCTTACCATTTTTAAATATAGGAGGAATAGGAGTACTATATCGTGGAAATTGGAGCATACAAGAAGAGCAACTATTAAAAGTTGCTTTAAAAAGACTAGGAGGTAAGCTAATTTTAGTAAAAGAATCAAAGACTCCTTTAACTAAAAGTGTTCGTCATTTTGTCTATGTACAAAAAACACATTTAACACCTAAGTGTTTTCCCCGTGATATTGGCGTTCCTAAAAGTAATCCTTTATAGTTTGCAACTTTATTAACATGGAAATCTTGTAATAAAAATAAATTATAGGTAATTATTATCTATAAATAATAACCGAATAGACTACTATAGTAGTCTATAAAATAGGATATTAATCAACTTATTATTAGATATGAATATTTTTATTCAACAACTGTCTTTCAATATTGGCAACTTTCCTCATTTTTAGCATGTTTTAATAATATGCTTACTTAATTGTGACTTTGTAAATTGTTATTTCTGCACAATGTTAAATATACTAAACAATTTTTAAAAATTATTTGGTATATTTAAGACAATTAATATTGCTATGTATTGAACTAACTTTAATATATGTCATATTAAAATAGTACATTCTTTTAAGAATTCCAATATCTTAGAATCAAAAAACTTAATTTTTAGTAATTAATAACCTCATTGGCTGATACTATGGCTATTAAGTCAATCTCCAGCGAATCTTCAAAAAAAAACATTCTAGCAGGTAGCTCTTCTACTACAGAGTCTACGCCAGTTCTTGCGCTTAAAGAAATTGTAGCTAATTTATGTCGAGAGCAAAATAAAATTCAAAATTTACTTAGTTCTTTAGGATTTGCTCTAAGAAGCTTTAATAATCTAAATCAATTTTTGGAATTAGCTCCGTTGATGGCAGCCAGAGTTACTGATGCTGACTGTAGCGCATTGATACTAGTTAATAACAGCGGATATTTGTCACTAGAACAGCTACATTGTCAAGATCATCAAATGAACCAAGAGATTAGAGAGGCTATCTCTAGTGTTATTAACAAAACAAATAATAAACAAATAAATTCGATTTTATCAACATCTTTAGATGAAAAGATTTCTAATGTTTTAGGTAAAAAGAGTTGTCTTTACAGTACCCCTATCTTGGTCAAAAATGTAGAGAGAGGACGTATTTATATTTTTAGTAGTGATTCAGAATACTCATGGACTCAAACTAAGCGAAAGTTGTTACAGTTAGTTTCCGATCAAACATCAGTAGCGATCGCAAATAATGAACTAACTGTAGAGTTGCGCTCTAAAGAAAGACAGGATAGAGAACTAGAAATTGCATCAGAGATTCAGCTTCGCTTATTGCCTCGTCAATGCCCTAAAATAAAGGGCGTAAATTTAGCAGCTCGTTGTCAAACTGCCAGTCGAGTAGGAGGAGATTATTACGATTTTATTCCTACAAATTATGATCAATTTTTACAAAATAAAGATTTTAAACAAGATGATAGATTTACTTGCGTACCTTGGAGTATTGTCATAGGGGATGTCATGGGGAAAGGAGTGCCTGCAGGTTTAATTATGACAATGACCAGAGGTATGCTTAGAGCAGAAGTCTTACATCGTCATTCTCCTGCACAAATACTTCAACATCTTAATCATTTTATGTATGTTGATCTAGATAACTCTCATCGTTTTGTAACACTATTTTACTCTGAATACAATCCTCAAAACGGTTGTTTATCTTATAGTAACGCTGCTCACAATCCTCCTTTACTTTGGAAAGGGGCAGCGCATAATATTCAAAAATTAGATACAGAAGGTATGCTAATTGGACTAGATCCTGATTCTCAGTATGAAGATGGTCAAGTACAACTTTCTTCTGGAGATGTAGTTCTCTACTATACTGATGGTTTTACAGATGCTGTCAATAAAAAAGGTCTTCGCTTTGATGAGAAAAACCTTATCAAAGTATTTGAGGAAGGATGTCAAAAATATAAAAATTCTCAAGAAATTCTTGATTATGTATTTAATCAAATTGAAAATTTTGTTGGTTCAGAAAATGATGATAATGATGATATGACTTTAGTTGTCATGCAAATAGAATAATTGGTTTTTAACGCATAGGTTATATTTCTTTGTAACACTAGAATGAGTTATTTAATTGAACAAGACAAAAATTGATCTCAATAGACAATTTATTTGAATAAGCGGGTAACGCGATTCGAACGCGCGACATTCACCTTGGCAAGGTGACGCTCTACCACTGAGCTATACCCGCATCTTAAGCTGCAGCTATCAATATAGTATAAATTTATAAAGATGTCAACTGTCTACAACATTTTAAGAAGCAATATGTCTTTGATCTAACCACCGCTGTAGAATTATTTTAGCAGCATAGCAATCAACTAATCCCTTCTCATAACTAGAGTACTTTCTTTGTGCTTTTAATTCTGATACAGCTTCTAATGAAGTGAATCTCTCATCAATATATTCTATAGGTAGATTTAAAATTGTAGAAATACGATTACCAAACTTTTGTATCTGCTTAGCTTGAGATCCCAAACTTCCATCCATTAAAATAGGTAGTCCAACAACTAACTTTGTTGCTTCTCTTGTCTCTATCAATTTTTTCAATTTTTCAATATCAGATGTAAATGATTGACGATGAATAGTTATTAATTCTGTAGCTATTAAACCAGTTCCATCACATCCTGCAACGCCAATCCTTTTTTTACCAACATCTAAACCCAAAACACAGACTTTCTTGATCACGATAAAAATATATTATGAATTATGAAAACATAATATTATCCTAGATGAAACTAGTCGAGTATTATGAATATCAAATGTATAAAAAACACTATAAATTTTTATGGTCATAGAAAGACTATTTAATAACTTTTTTATTAATATTTAAGACAACCTCCTATCTTAACGTACACATATTAGTATTTTGATATTTAGAAACACTGTGTATTTAAAATTATATGTTCGAAGACAGAAATGTCACAAAATTATTATTAACTTAGTTAAAATTAAGATTGCAGTTTACAGATTTAGTTACAATAGAGTAATTTAAGGTAAATATTATACATATACCTAATAAAAAACCAAACCCATGCTAATGCAAATGGAACTGTATAATTTAATCGCTTTTTCTATCGCGCTTATAATGGTTTGGTGGATAACGCCTATTATCAACAAAGTTGGACAAAAGAAAGGATTAGTCGACAACCCTCAAAACGACGCTAATAACCGTAAAATGCATCAGCGTCCAATGGTAAGGCTAGGGGGTATTTCTGTTTTTGCTGGAACTATTACTGCCTTACTTTTTGTTTGGATTCTTGGAGGGTTTGGATGGTTACCTACTCAGAAAGAATGGGAAATTTGGGGGGTCATCATTGGAGGAGTTACATTTTTTTTCATTGGATTAATTGATGATCTTTATGATTTAAGTCCTTTATATCGTCTAATCTTACAAGTTATTGTTGCGAGTATAGCTTGGGGTGTTGGCGTTCGTGTTGACTTTTTATCAGTTCCTTTTGGAAATTTAAGTTTAGTACATATTGGTTGGTTAAGTCTTCCTGTTACCGTGATTTGGCTAGTAGGAATGGCTAATGCTATCAACTGGATTGATGGATTAGATGGATTGGCTGCCGGAGTTTGTGGTATCTCTGCTGTCGTTATGATGGTTCTTACTCTTTTCATGGAGCAACCTTCTGCAGCTTTGATATCTGCAGCCTTAGCTGGCTCTGCATTAGGATTTTTACGATATAACTTTAATCCTGCAATTATTTTTATGGGGGATGGTGGGGCATACTTTATGGGATTTACCTTAGCAGGAGTAGGAGCTATTGGATTAGTTAAAATAGCAACAATGGCTACTGTAGCATTTACAGCAGTACTATTACCTTTCGTCGTTTTGGCTGTCCCAATCTTGGACATGTCAGTTGTTATTATTTCTCGTATTAGCCAAAGAAAGTCGCCTTTCATAGCAGATAAACGTCATTTACACCATCGCTTAATTCAAGCAGGTATATCACATCGTTTAACTGTATTATTTATTTATACTTTAACTTTATGGGTAGGAAGTATTGCACTGGGATTATCTAATATTCCTAGTGGTTGGGGCTTTACTTTAGGTGCAACAATTCTTTTAGGGTATATTAGTTCCAGAGCTTGGAATAGAAGTCATAAAAAATAACTAATGTGATCGTATATTTTTATTCACTTAATAGATTTATCTTAAAAAAATCATTTATGGTTTTAATTATCTTGTTTAAGACATCTAATTAAATTAGATGTTTCACATGATTTAACTGTCTTTGTTTACAGTAGATCCTACAAAAAGTTTTAGTATATTCTTGCGAATAGTTAGTAAGTTTTACAAGAAAATAAAATAATAAATATTTTTTTAATTACCATACATTTATTTTACTATCTAAATTAATATAAATCATGATGAGTGAAATTTACTTTATATATTAATCAAAATAATTTCGCCTAAATTTTAATATAAGTAATGTAGATCTTTCTTTTTGAAAAAAATAAGCTTTACACTAATTATTCAATCAGTGTAAAGCTTGGATAGGACTATAGAAAGCCTAAATTATTCTTAATGTACAGACCAAACACCTTTTACAACTTCTTGTAAAAGTTCTACATGAGGCGTTTGGCAAAGAAGATAAGCAAAAAATCCTCCTCCACAACCACCCATAAAGAAACCATTAGCAAACTCGCTCCAGCCTTCAGAAGTGCCCAAATTTTCAGGAGCTTCTGGAGCTGTTATGGTAGCCAAAGGTTTTTTGGAGCTTCTTTCGGCGTACATAGATAAGGCAATGGTCAAAATAGAAATTAAACCAATAGTAGCTATAACTCCTGTTACAGCAGCCTGTTCTGTATTACGTAATGGATTTAAAATAGCGAATGGTCCATAAAGAAAATAACCATGAGCCATACCAACTTCTAAACCACGACGGTTTGCAGATAATCCTTTACGGTAAGCAGGTAAATTTCTAATAAAAGCGAGAGTAAATCCTGATGAATTAAAAGGAGTGGCTAAATTAGCATCTTCACAATGTTGAATTACTTTTGTTGTCATATTAATCACTTAGTATAAGTTGTCCAACTTGTCTGCAGTATATTTTACTGTACCCCCATTTTTAACTTCTTTTAATATAGAATGTTAAGAATCTTTATAATTGACCAATTAAAGGAAACCTGACAGATAAGATTCATGATATGGCACTCTAAAAAAATAGGAGTATAAAAGAATGCTAGGTACATATGCACTTCCTTACTTACCCGTGATATTTGTTCCTTTAATGGCTGTTTTAGCATTTACAGTTATGGGCTTATTATTTATGCATGTTGAATCTGAAGCCTAAATAATTAACTGTTCTTTCCTCAAAGTCTCTCTATCTAAATATGAGAGACTTTGAATAATTATGAGCTTTCGTATATTTTTTGTACATGAACGAAAGACAATCCTTGAGTTTTATAAACTCAATATTATTTATTATAAATTTTTATGTGTTTAGCAGTACCTGGAAAAATAATTAGTATTAGTGGTGAAAAACCTTTATTGAAGAAAGGGAAAGTTAGCTTTAATGGAGTTATTAAAGAAGTTAGCTTAGCTTATGTTCCTCAAGCTAATATAGGAGATTACGTTATTGTTCATGTAGGTTTTGCTTTAACTATTTTAGACGAGGAAGCAGCTGAAAAAAGTTTGGCAGAATTCCATGATTTAGAAAAAACTTTGTCATCAATGTAGCAAGACTACAAAACTATAGACTACTAGTCTTCTTAAAGTAAGTATTACGAATATTTATTTGTTTAGACAACAATAATTATTTATGAACATAGTTCTATTTCTTTAATTATCTTTTCTAAAATTAAAGAAATATGTGTCCAATGAGTACCCCCCTGACAAAAAACAATATACGGCTCTCTTAGAGGACCATCAGCTGATAACTCGGAAGTGCTGCCATCTATAAAAGTCCCTCCAGCCATTATTAGTTGATCTTCATAACCCGACATTTGAGAAGGAATTGGATCTAAATAAGAACCTACTGGGGAATAAGATTGCATTGTGCGACAAAAAGTTATTAATTTTTCGACAGATCCTAGTTTAATAGCTTGTATAGTATCCCTTCGAGTAGACATAGGTAAAGGATTTACTTCGTAACCAAGCTTATCAAAAATATAAGCTAATAAATGACTCCCTTTGATTGATTCTCCAACCATTTGTGGAGCTAAAAATAAGCCTTGAAATAATAATCTATTCTGGTTTAGTGTGGCCCCTCCCATACTTCCAATACCTGGAGAAGTTAATCGACAAGCGGCCATCTCTACAAGTTTTTTATTGCCTGCAACATAGCCTCCACTATTAACGATAGTTCCTCCTAGATTCTTAATTAGAGAACCAGCCATCAGATCAATACCAACTTCAGTTGGCTCTAATTCTTCTGCGAATTCACCGTAACAATTATCTACAAAACATATTACATGTGGATTTTGTTTTTTAACAATTTGTACAATTTTTTTAATATCTGAAATAGATAAGCTTGGTCGCCAAGAATATCCGCAAGAGCGTTGAATAAAAACTAATTTAGTAGACAAATTAATTGCCATTTTCAAATTATTCCAATCAATCGTTCCTTTATTAGTTAGCTCTAGTTGACGATATTTGACATGAAAATCTTTTAAAGAACCTTGGTGATTTCCTCTTAATCCAATAACTTCTTCTAATGTGTCATATGGCTTACCCGTAACTGACACCATCTCATCTCCTGGGCGCAGAACTCCAAATAATGCGGAAGCAATCGCATGTGTTCCTGATACGAATTGTATACGAACAATAGCTGATTCGGCACCAAGTATTTTAGCAACAACTTTATCTAATACTTCTCTTCCAGAGTCATTATGTCCATATCCTGTAACACTTGAAAAATGATGAGTTCCTAAATGATAATAATGAAAAGAATTTAAAGTTTTTTTGAGATTTTGCTTAACTCTCTGATCAATATCAAAAAAAATCGGTGATAGAATACTTTCTGCTTCTTGTATAAGTGTTGAAATGTTCAAATTGTAACTCCAAACAAAATATTAGTGATGTTTAAATATTCTAAAAATAATCAAGTAAATTGATCTTAACTCAGGTGAAACGACAAATATTTTTTTTAATGTCTAATTTCAATATAGTGCTTTATATGTAAGTATAATATTTATTCTTTAAAAGCTTGCCAAACTAGGTTAATAAAATTGCCAAGTATTATTAATAACATTAAATATTGAGGTTTTTACATGATTGTTACCACATCGAAAAAACTTCCCCGTGACTGGACAATTATTGTTTATATGATTTTAATTCATTCCTTCGCATTATTTGCTTTATCACCAAGCAACTTTAGTTGGGGAGCTGTTGGTATAGCTATTTTTTTTTATTGGGTCACAGGAGCTTTGGGAATCACGTTAGGTTTTCATAGATTAGTTTCTCATCGTAGTTTTCAAACTCCTAAATGGCTAGAATATTTATTAGTTTTTTGTGGAACATTAGCTTGTCAAGGCGGAGTTATTCAGTGGGTTGGTTTGCATCGTATTCACCACAAATTTTCTGATACGAAGTCAGATCCTCATGATTCCAAACGCGGATTCTGGTGGAGTCACATGGGATGGATAATACATAAAATTCCTGCAGATAAATATATTTCTCTTTACACTCAAGATATTAGTGAAGATCATTTTTATAAGTTTTGTCAAATTTTCATGATTCCAATTCAACTTTTTCTTGGAGTATTTCTTTACTTCTTAGGAGGAAAAGCTTTTGTAGTATGGGGTATATTTGTTCGTTTAGTAGTTGTTCTCCATTTTACTTGGTTTGTTAATAGTGCTACTCATAAATTTGGATATCAAAGCTATAAGTCTAATGACAATTCTCGTAACTGCTGGTGGGTAGCATTATTGACTTTTGGAGAGGGGTGGCATAATAACCATCATGCCTATCAATATTCTGCTCGTCATGGAATAACTTGGTGGGAAATTGATATTACTTGGATAACTATTAAATTTCTTAGGTTTTTAGGATTGGCTAAAAATGTAAAATTAGCTCCTAAAAGTAGCAATATATAAGACATTATTCTTGTTAAAGCATAATATCTTATGTTTAATGATTAATATTAGAGTTTTAATTATATTATTTAATTTCAGTGTAGTGTCATATTCTCAACAACAAAGTTGGAAACTATGTTAATATTAACAAGCGAGAATTATTTTATCGATAGCCATTCGAAAACAGTAGATTAATTTAATCCTATACATTAACTTTAGAACACGTTTACATCAATTTACGTTAGCAATCTATCTTATGAAGCAGTCAAAATGACCTGAAACAATTTTTTACAAAACATTTACTTTTAAAAGAATTCAGATACCTTGTAAGTAAGGAAACTAGAAGACTTATTAGATTTAATTTTGTCAAAATGTAATCAGAAGATAAGAAGATGTTGCTATTGATGCACTTAATGATTCTAAATTAATGGGTCGATTACTAAAATTAAGTAAAGCTAGACCAGGAAAAAATAAAAAATCTTTTAATAATCGCCGTTATTAGTTATTGATTCTAAAAATCAAAAGCATAATAAATATTAAAAAAATTTTAATAGAATGGTTCGAAGCTGGAGTTATATATTAATAAAATTTGTTTATTAGTAAAAAGTAATAGTTAGATCATTCTCGACTTAATTTTATTAGTACATAGACAATTTCAGGAGGTAAGAACTAAATGACCCAAATTATTCGCGGAGAGAATGAGGGTATTGAATCAGCTTTACGTCGCTTTAAAAGGCAAGTCAGCAAAGCTGGTATTTTCTATGATATGAAAAAAAATCGTCATTTTGAGACTCCAATTGAAAAACGTAAACGTAAAGCTCTTGCTAAACAACGACAACGTAAGAGAAGTTATCGTTAAGGATAAAAATAAATAAGGCGGTATACACTAAACGAGTTTATACCGCCTTATTTATTTTTAGAATACTTGTTGTCAAAAGTAAGAGAATTACTAACCTTTAAAGGCTATAGAAATACATACTTTAATTATTCATGTTGATTGTTTAGAGAAGTAATATCTATTAATCTGAACACTGTATCTATTTTCTAAGAATAAGTATAGCTAGTATAGACAAGTTTTATAATTCATAAAATGATTGTAACAAGCTTTTTAAATGATATTTTCTTAATTAAAATTATTGTTAATCATAATTTTAAGATAATTTAACAGTAATTGATTTCAGAATATGCATGTATGATAGGTTAATTCTATTATTGATATAGTTACCAATAATAGAGTTAACTATTTCCATCCTGCACGATTCATAACTTTAACAGCAGTAGATAAGTTTTCGCCGAAAGAAGCAATGTTAGTATCATCAGCTTTAAAAGTCCTAAAACTTTTTAAGACTGGATCAAGAATTGCACCTTCTACAACGGGATATTCGTCATTTCCTCTTGCAAAAAATTCTTGAGCTTTACTACTAGTTAAATATTCTAAAAATTTAATAGCATTAGCCTGATTGGGTGAATTTCTTACAACTCCAGCTCCGCTAATATTTATATGAGCTCCCCTACCTTCTTGATTAGGAAAAAATACTCCGATTTTTTTAATTACTTCTTTGTCTATTGGATCATCAGATTTAGCAAAACGCGCCATATAGTATGTATTTGCTAAAGTAATATCCCCTACACCTGCAGCCACATCTCTAATTTGCCCAGTATCATTACTTTGGGGAGGACGAGCAAAGTTAGCAACAAAACCTCTTACCCATTTTTCTGTAGCCTCTTCTCCATTAGCTTCGATAAGAGAAGCAACTAGAGATTGGTTATAAATATTACTAGATGGTCGAATAATTATTCGATCTTTCCATTTAGTATCAGCCAAAGACTCATATGTTGAAAGTTCTTCAGGTTTAACTTTACTTTTATTATAAACAATTACACGTGATCTTTTAGTAAACCCAAACCAATATCCATTTTTTTCACGTAGAGGAGCTGGTATTCTTTCTTCTAATATAGGAGAGCTAATAGGCATGAAAATATTTGTTTTTTGAGCACGCCATAATCTTCCAACATCTACTGTCATGAAAACATCTGCTTTGGTGTTTTCTCCTTCACTTCTAATTCTCTCAATTAGTTCATCAGCACTTCCTTCAACTAAGTTAACCTGAATCCCTGTCTCTTTTGTAAAACCCTCATACAATTCTGTATCAGTATTGTAGTGACGAGAAGAATATAGATTAACTTCTCCTAAACTTTTATCACTCAGATTGTTACTGATTTTACCTTTGTCTGAGCAACTAGTAGTTATTTGCATTGCACTAATAACTGCTAGTGTTGTTAATCCACTTAGGAATAATCGTCTTGAAAACTTGATCATGGTAGATAAATTCTACATATATTTTTGATGTTCAATCCGGATATTGTAACACTTTTAATAAACAATAGTCCTTGTAAGAATCATATATTTTTTTTACGAAATGATTTCAAAAACTTAACTAAGATATATATAAGATATATATTAGTTTTCCATCAAATAATAAATGTTAATTTTGTATTCTTTCTAATATCATTCTTTTGTTTTAATGAATTTTTATAAATAAAATTTAATTGAAAATATTTTAATATAGTAATTATATAATTCATAATTAATAATGTTATGGTCTCAAAAATTAATCTTTATCAAGAGTAGTCTGAGACTTTTAATTCAAGCATTACGGTACTAAGAATTTAAATTTTTATATTCTAAAATTAAAAACTAAAAAATTGATTATTTACTTTATTTAAATGTTCAATCGACTTATACGTATTTAGTCATAACTCATAATTATGTCATCTATTATTTCAGCTAAATTATCTACCTCAAATTACAATATAGTAATTTCTCCTAATTCCTTAACTAGTATAGGAAAACATCTAAGATTATTAAATATTGACAATAAAGTTCTTATTATTTCTAATCCATTTATTTTTGCAACCTATGGTCAAATTATTTTATCCTCACTAGCAAGAGAGAAGTTTAAAGTTTTTTTTTATTTAATTCCTTCAGGAGAATGCAGTAAAACACTAGACCATATTAAAAAGATTTACGATAGCGTTCTTAAACATCGGATAGAGCGTTCATCAACTTTACTTGCATTGGGTGGTGGAGTAGTTGGAGATGTAGCAGGTTTTGTAGCGGCAACTTGGCTACGGGGAATTAATCTTATACAAGTTCCAACTTCACTTTTAGCCATGGTAGATGCATCTATTGGAGGGAAAACAGGAGTTAACTATTCTCAAGGAAAAAATTTAATTGGTTCTTTTTATTCACCTCGGCTAGTATTCATAGATCCTGTAGTATTAAAAACTTTACCAATAAGAGAATTAAAAGCAGGAATGGCAGAAATAGTCAAATATAGCTTGATTTGGGATAAGGAACTATTTATTTATCTAGAGTCCGAAGATACTTTAAATGACCTAAATACCATCAACTTAAAAATACTTCAAAAAATAATTATCAAATCTTGTCTAACTAAAATTAACATAGTTAATCAGGACGAAAGTGAAAAAGGTATAAGAGCAATCCTGAATTATGGTCACACAATAGGTCATTCTATAGAAAGTTTAAGTAAACATGACATAGTTCATGGAGAAGCTGTCTCTATAGGTATGGTAGCAGCAGGAAGAATTGCTTCACTATTAGGGATATGGAGAGAAGATCTAAGAATACGTCAAGAACAATTACTTAAAAAAATATCATTACCAACAAAAATACCTAATTCATTAAGGGTAGACAATATTTTAGAAAATTTAAAATTAGACAAAAAAATCAAGTCTGGAAAAATTAGATTTATTCTGCCCCAAAAGATAGGAAAAGTCAAAGTCTATAACGATATTCCATCAAAAGTGATTGTTAATATTCTTAAATCTATGTATTCTTTCTAGAATTAAAATGTAGGAACATAACTGTAATTGCTATAGATCAAATTAATTCTGAGTTTTCAATACTACATGTAATTGTAATTAAATCGAAAGATACTTTGTTGCTTTTTATTTTTGTAAAATCTTAAGATAAGACATATAATAATATGAGGCCCAATTGATTATCTTCTTACTAGTTATTTGTAAAAACTAGACTAAGTTGAAAAACAACTTCATAGCACATTTTCTAAATACATATCTCTTGTTAAATATAATATTAAAGACTATGATTCAATCGCAAATATCAAGCCCTACTATTTTCAGTAAAGAATCTCATCAATATTACGCAAAGATGGAAAATATAGTCCCCATGGTAGTAGAGCAATCTGGTATGGGGGAAAGAGCCTTTGATATTTATTCAAGATTATTACGAGAGCGTATTATATTTCTAGGGACTCCTGTAGATGATCAAATGGCCAACTCTATTGTTGCACAGCTTTTATACTTAGATTCAGAAGATCCTGAGAAAGACATTCAACTTTATATTAATTCTCCAGGTGGCTCGGTATATGCTGGATTAGCTATCTACGACACTATGAAACAAATTCGCCCTGATATTGTTACTATTTGTTTTGGTTTAGCTGCTAGCATGGGAGCTTTCTTATTATCGGGAGGAACTAAAGGTAAGCGTATGGCTTTACCTAGCTCTCGTATAATGATACATCAGCCTCTTGGTGGAGCACAGGGACAAGCTGTTGATATTGCTATTCAAGCTCAAGAGATATTGTATATAAAGAAAAGGCTTAATAATATGCTATCTGAACATACTGGCAAACCTTTTGACACTATAGCTGCGGATACTGAGAGAGACTTTTTTATGTCATCGAAAGAAGCAGTAGAATATGGTTTGATTGATAAAGTTATTTCTTAAATTAGATGCTTGACCTGCTTTTTCATAGTATTACTTACTAATTCAACATCTTATGTCTAAGTATGATTCCCACTTAAAATGTTCATTCTGTGGAAAATCTCAGGAAAATGTAAGGAAACTCATCGCAGGACCAGGAGTTTATATTTGTAATGAATGTGTAGACCTTTGTAATGAAATTCTACTAGACGAAGACTCTACAGTCGAATCTACTGCAGAATCAACATCTTCGTCGCAATATAAAAGAATTTACAGTAAGCGGTATTCTGAAAAAAGTGGTTCATCATTTGAGAAAATTTCAAAACCTATAGAGGTTAAGAATTATCTTGATGAATACGTTGTTGGACAGGATGAAGCAAAGAAAGTTCTTTCAGTCGCAGTATATAATCACTATAAACGTTTAAACTTTCTCCAGGAAAAAGATAAACAAGTTGAGGATAATATTGTTGACCTACAAAAATCTAACATATTATTGATAGGTCCAACAGGTTCAGGTAAAACACTACTTGCTCAAACATTAGCAAAGATTTTAGAAGTTCCTTTCGCGATTGCTGATGCAACTAGTTTAACAGAAGCAGGTTATGTCGGAGAGGATGTAGAAAATATTTTATTTAAGTTATTACAAGTTGCAGATCTTGATATACATAAAGCCCAAAGAGGAATAATCTATATAGATGAAATTGATAAAATTGCATGTAAAAATGAAAATTTTTCTACTACACGTGATGTTTCTGGAGAAGGGGTTCAACAAGCTTTACTAAAAATTTTAGAAGGTACAATTGCTAATGTATCCCCCAATGGTGGTAGAAAACACCCTCACCAAAATTGTATTCAAATTAATACTAAAGACATTTTATTTATTTGTGGAGGTGCTTTTATTAGCTTAGATGGGATTATTGACAAAAGAATAAATAAAAAATCAGTTGGATTTGTTTACTCAAAAGATTCATATTCAGATCAAGGAACAATAGATCTAAGACAAAAGGTTAATTCAGATGATTTGATAAAATTTGGCATGATACCAGAGCTTATAGGTAGGCTTCCCGTCATAGCGTCTCTTAATACTTTGACTGAAGAGACTCTTGCTACTATTTTAACTAAGCCAAGAAATGCTCTAGTTAAGCAATATCAGAAATTATTAAGTATGGATGATATTGAATTAGAATTTACGAAAGAAGCAATTAAAGAAATTGCAGAAGAAGCTTATCGAAGAAAAGTAGGAGCAAGGGCATTACGCGGCATTATTGAAGAGCTAATGCTAGATATAATGTATGAGCTACCATCACATAGAAACATACAAAAATTCATAATCACAAAAAAAATGGTACAAAAAAGATCGACTGCAGAATTATTGATATAACCTTCTTAGTTTATGAATTTTTCAATATTAATTTTATAAAAATCTTTGTTAGCAATTAAAGCTACTCAATATGTTCATATTGAATTACCTTTCTAGATAATTAAGTTATCTAGAAAGGTAATTCAATTATCTAATTCCTATTAAAGTTTTTTCCAAATACCTATCAGTACTCCCTCGATTTGTAACTGATTTGGTTCTATCTTTAAAAGCTGATAATCTGAGTCTATAGATTTTAGCATAGCCATATCTCCCCATTTACTGTATCGTTTCAAAATTATTTTGTGTTTTTCTATTCTAGCCACTATGATTTGCTCTTTCTTTAAAATTTCGTTTTCTTTAAAAGGACGCATGACAGCTATATCATTAGCTTTTATTGAATCATTGCTTGTTATTTTGTCTGATACAACTAAACCCCAAGCATTTTCAACATATGATAAGTAGCAAAAATCTACTCGGTATTTTACACTATCAAAAAATTTTATAACTCCACCTATTTCAATTGTACCTATAATAGGAATACCTTTTGGTTCAGAATTTAATATTCTAATAGTACGAGCTTTCCCTTCTGTCCAAGCGATGTAACCTTTATTTCTTAGATGTTCCAGCCGGCTTTGAACTGGGGCTGGTGATCGAAGATTCATAGCTATCATCATTTGACGGATAGAGGGAGCATGCTGATTTTCGTTAATATACTGGACTAACCAGTCATATAATTCTTGCTGGGCAGAAGTTAAAAGTTCCATGGGCTCTAACTAATCTTAGAACATTTATACTATTATGGATCATTAGATATCTATAATACAATAACTTTTTAGATATTTTGAAGATAATATTCAGAGAAAAGTACTAGAAATACTATTTCGCTTTATGCGTTAAATACTTCACTTTACCTTACTATCTTATAGCAATAGATTCAGTAATAGAACTATTATAGTTCTAAAATACTTTGAAGATTTTCACGATCTTCAGCTTTAGCAGAACAACGTCCTTTTTCTAAGTCTCTAATCCAACTCTGGCTTTTCCCTACTTGTTTTGCTAATGCTCTTTGACTTAGCCCTTTCTTTTTTCTTGCATATTGGATTTTTTCTGCGGATAATTGAGAAGATTTTTTTACACGATTTTTTTGACTGTTTTTTTGTTGCTTTTTTCGTTCAAATTTTATTAATTCTTCTTCCCACTCCTGTGGAAGTTCAAAATTTAAAATTCTTGCTTTCATAAGCCAGTTCCATTTCCCCCTTGGCCCAGAGTCTGTTAAACGATGTTCTTGAGAACCATCATTAATCCAAAAGTTTAATGCTTCTTCAGCGTCATCTGGTAATTTTGATACCTTAACCCACAAAGGTTGTATGTTTTCTGGATAAGAGATAGGGTCAAAGACTGCCTTAACTCCATAATGATTAAGTACTTCTAAATCACCTTCAAAAGTTTTCAATATTTTTTTTCTTTGATTCCTTTTAATATCTGCTTGAAGTACTCTATCTTGGCCATAAGCAACCTTCATTAGAGTAGGAACAGTTACACATTGTTTCCTACCCATTTTACTTTTAAAAAGTAACCAAAGTAGTATTCGTATTGCCCCAGGGTGTTGCTGCCAAATACTCATTACAGTACTTAATATAAATTGAGGTAAAGAACCATACTGATAAAATGCAATCCTGTTGTTGTAACCTTGTTTATTTAAAAAATATTTTGACCATATTCCAGCTCTTAAAGTAAATGTTAAGCCGATTAAATGCTGACAGCCAAAATCATCTTCCTGAAAATAGTGTTGAATATCTAGCAAATGCCATAAAGGTCCTTCTGGTATTGTGAACCTTTTAACTTTTCCTTGTTGTGGCCAGTTTATAATTGCTAATAATTGGCAAGTTTGTTGTAATAATAATTTAATTAGAGTTAACTTCGTTGTCTTGCTAATATCTTTGCGTTTATCTAATCCCAAATACTGTTCAATTTGTTGGTCATTAATTATAAATTTTTGTTCCCAGGGTCTCTCTAAAGTAGTTGCATAAGCGGAGAATAAAAGATGCAAGCAAGCAGACCTAATATCTATAAAATTAAGCTTAGACGGATCGGTTAAATATCTTACTAGGCCAGAAGGACGAGAATCTAAGACATCATTTAAACGAAATAATATTGTTCCTTCTCCTTGTTTAACAAAGCGTTTGTAATAAAGATTACCTTGTATATCTTTTTCCCAATTTAAAACTGGAGCTTGAGTTAATACAGTGCAAGCTTCCCAAATAATCATAGAAGAAGCAAAAGGAGTATTTTTTCTGTTAATAAATAATTCAGGAGATGTAATGTCTCTAGTAATATTTTTATATCTACCTTTTTTCGGATGAATAGGAATCGGGCTACTAATAGGGCATTGAACAATACATTGAGGTTCAGTATAGTAACCTTGGCAATTATTACATAGTTTTTGGTCAATCCAATATTTGCCATTGTTGAATTGAATAGCATTAGTAGGACAATCAACTCGACAACTATTACAGCTAGAACAACTTTCAGAAATTGTGTAAGGCATAGTTTTGTGAAGAGTAATGAACTAGGTTAGGGTGGTTGTAGTAGCTACTAGATTTCATATAAGATTTATTTTATAGAGTAGAGTTTTTATAAGCAATCTTATTTCTGATTTTTCATATCAAAGTTTTTGAGCTGAAGCAGTGTAAATTAGGGACAATACTTGAAAAAGATTTTAAGCTACCTTAATCATATTTAATTTACTATTATTTAGTTAAAGATTATACGATATCGTTTTGCTACTAGAATTGTTCAGTATGAATGTTTTGTTTAAACAGCATTTTTATCTTAATATATTTTCTTGCCTATTTTTTGAATTATTCAATCAAGTCTAATAATAAATCTAAAAACAAGTATTCATAATCACAATGTATTTTAAAGACTAGAAAAGCAATTATACTGAAATTTAATATCCTATTGAATTTCAGCATAATTGAATAGTTTTCATTATTTTTATATACATAACGAGATGTAGAATATTCTTATCTTATTTTATTAATTAAGTTGATGAGAGAAAAAATGCTAACAATCACTATCAATCTATAAAAAACTTAATATACATAAAAATTATAAATATTTATTTTCAGTGTTTGTATTATTAGCTGTTTAAAAAGTAATAAAACTAAATACTAAAATAGAAAGGTAGAATAAGAATAGTATAAAATAAAAATTATCTATTTTTATTAAGGGCTTTGCCTAATTAATTATTAGTTTTTTAAAATGGAGAGTTGTTAATCTGTGCTGCAGCACTTTCAACAAGACTTGAAAAATGATTTTATTGCTGGTCTCTTAGTTGTTATTCCTTTAGCAACTACTATTTGGCTAACTATTAATATTGCTAGTTGGGTTATTAATTTTCTAACTCAAATTCCCAAACAATTAAATCCTTTTGATGGACTGAATCCTATCTTAAGTTATTGTCTTAATTTGAGTGTTGGATTTGCTGTTCCAATTGTTTGTATATTAATAATAGGTTTAATGGCTCGTAATATAGCTGGTAAATGGTTACTAGACTTTGGCGAGCGTATTTTGCAATCTATTCCTTTAGCTGGAGCAGTGTATAAAACATTAAAGCAGATCCTAGAAACTCTTTTTAAAGATTCCAAAAGTAAATTCAGACGTGTTGTTATGATAGAGTACCCTCGACGTGGAATTTGGAGTTTAGGTTTTGTAACTGGAACTTTAAGTCCTCCTTTACAAGCTTATTTAGAAAAACCCATGTTAAGTATATTTATTCCCACCACTCCTAATCCTACCTCTGGCTGGTATTCTATCATTGCTGAAGATGATGTTATAGACTTACCAGTTTCTATCGAAGATGCTTTCAAGGTTTTAATTTCTGGAGGTATTGTTAGTCCTGATATTTCTAGTTATTCATTATCACAAGAAGATAATGAATTAGCTAATACTAATACTTCTACATCGATAATCAGAGAAGATTTCTTAATTACCGATGAAGATATACCCACTTTAAAAAATGTTGATAATTAATTATGACTTCTCGTCAACAACCTCGTAGAATTGCTCGTGAATTAGCCTTACTAAGCATGAGTCAAGTTAAAGGGACTCCAGAAAAAATTGAGCAGCTTCAAATTGAAAATCTTGTTTTAGCGGCTATTCGTGTTCTTACTAACGAAGTAAAAGATACGTTAGAAACTGCTTCGGGAGAAATAATAAGAGGTCACAACCAATTATTTAAATATGAGACACGTTCTAGTAATCTTGAAAGTGCTAAAACAATGCTCGCAGAAGCTTTAGAATTAACTCAGGGAGCAATTAACTGCTTAGCAGGGGCAATAGAATTTCCTGAAATAATTCAATTAGCTGGTCAAGATGATGTACAAAAATATGCTATTGAAATTATTCATTCTATATGTAGAAAGAAAAAAGAACTTGATAATCAATTAGAAACAGTTTTAAAAGATTGGCAGTTAAGAAGATTAGCAAAAATAGATCAAGATATTCTACGTATTGCAGTTGCAGAAATTTTACTTCTTAATATTCCCGAAAAAGTCGCTATTAATGAAGCCGTTGAACTTGCAAAACGTTACTCTGATGATGATGGCTATCGTTTTATTAATGGAGTTCTTCGACGATTTGTAGACCACATAAAAGAAGAAAAAAAAGATGAATGTCTTCTTTAAAAAAATTTATCTTTTTTTACCTAACTAGTTAATTTAAATATTGTTTTATATCCTAATAAATAATTTATCTTATGAATGAAATTCCAGATACTAATTCTTCAACATTAAAATACGGGGAACGTAATATTATAGAAGGGGAACTAATTACATTCCCTAATCCTCGTATAGGTAGATCTTATAGCATACTAATTACTTTGCCTGAGTTTACCTGTAAATGTCCTTTCTCAGGTCATCCTGATTTTGCGACTCTTGAATTTAAATATGTTCCTAATCAAAAAATCTTAGAGCTTAAAGCGTTAAAACTTTATATAAATGGCTTTCGTGATAAATATATTTCTCACGAGGAATCAATCAATCAAATATTGGATGATTTTGTAGAAGCATGTGAACCTTCAGAAGCAACTTTAAAAGGTAATTTTAATCCAAGAGGAAATATACATACTGTTATTGAAGTTTGTTACAAAAAATAATTAAGCGATCTTAATCAGCTAATTATGAATTTAAAACTAATCGTAGAAGATAAAGGTGATCGAATTGATCGTTGGTTATCAAAACATATTTTAAATATTTCACGTGCTCGTATTCAAAAACTTATTCAAGCAGGAAATATTATTTTAAATAATAAAATATGTAAAACTAAAAAAGAGCAATTGATAGCCGGTGATTGTTTAGAAGTTTTTGTGCCATCACCTAAAAAATTAGAATTAATACCGGAAGCTATTCCACTTGATGTTTTATATGAAGATAAATATTTAATTATTATTAATAAAGTAGCTGGGATGGTTGTACATCCGTCTCCCGGACATGAAAACGGAACTCTTGTCCATGCTTTATTGCATCATTGTAGAGATTTATCTGGTATTGGAGAAGTTCAAAGACCAGGTATAGTTCATCGTCTAGACAAAGATACGACAGGGACAATAGTCATAGCAAAAACAGATTTTGTACATCAGCATTTACAAAAACAAATTAGAGATAGAGTAGTCGAAAGAGAGTATTTAGCTATCATACATGGTGTTTTAAAAAATAGAGAAAATAATGATAATGTAGTGAATAAAGGGGTTATAGATTTGCCTATTGGTCGTCATCTAATAGATAGAAAAAAGATGGCAGTCATGCCTTCTGAAAAGAACGGACGTAAAGCGGTTACTTACTGGAAAATTTTGGAGAGATTGGGTAACTATAGTATGGTTAATTTTAAACTAGGAACTGGAAGAACTCACCAAATAAGAGTTCACAGTAGTTTCTTGGGTTGTCCTATATTAGGAGATCCATTGTATAGCTCTAATCATTCATTTAATATTAATTTGTCAGGTCAAGCATTACATGCTCATAAATTAAGTTTAATACATCCAGTTAGTTCAAATAAAATTGAAATAACTGCTAATCCCCCAATCGAATTTACAAAATTATTAAAAACTCTACGAAGAAAAACAACTAACTAGATATATTATTCATTTAAACTAATTAGTTTTTTGTTGCTAAAATTAATTAGTTTAAATGTTAAATCGATTAATATATGACCTTGGAAAATCATGTATTACCTTATGAAAAATTTATTTATTAGAGAAAATATAAGTGAAATCTAATTGGTCTATACAAGATAGTGAAGAGCTATATGGATTAAAAAAATGGGGGAAGCCTTATTTTAATATTAATGATATAGGGCATATAATAGTTTCTCCTCAAAATAATAAGGATAAAGCTTTAAATCTCTTTAAATTAGTTCAAAACTTAGAAAAAAGAAATTTGAACTTACCTTTGTTAGTCCACTTTCCAGACATAATAGAAGATAGAATTGAACAGCTTAATAACTGTTTTGCTAAAGCAATGGTTAGATACAGTTATGATGGTTCATATCAAGGTGTTTTTCCCATTAAAGTCAATCAACAGCGCCATATAGTTGAATCAATTGTTAACTATGGTTATAAGCATAAATATGGACTGGAAGTAGGGTCAAAGCCAGAATTACTTATTGCTTTAGCGCAGCTAAAAAATTCTAATTCTCTTCTTATATGTAACGGATATAAAGATAAAAAATATGTTGAAACAGCTGTTATAGCCTACCATTTAGGCTATAACATTCTAATAGTTGTTGAACAATTAAGTGAAATATATTTAGTAGCTGATGTTGTTCTAGAACATGGTATTAAACCAAACCTAGGAATTCGTGCAAAGCTAAGTGCTAAGGGGGATAGCCGCTGGGCTGACTCTGCAGGAGATAGAGCAAAATTTGGACTTAGTGTAACAGAAATCATATGTGCACTTGATCAATTACGTAAGTCTGAAATGCTTACCAAGCTTAAATTACTTCATTTTCATATAGGTTCTCAAATCTCTGCTATTGCAACTATAAAAGATGCATTGAGTGAAGCTAGTCAGATTTATGTAAACTTATGTCAACTTGGGGCTCCTATGGAATACTTTGATGTAGGTGGAGGCTTAGGGATTGATTATGATGGTTCAAATACTAATTTTCCTGCATCTAAGAACTACAGCATGCAAAATTACGCTAATGATGTCGTTGCAGCTATTAAGACAGCCTGTAATAACAATGATATTGAAGTTCCCGTTATTGTCAGTGAAAGCGGTAGATCTGTAGCCTCTCATCAATCCATTCTCATAGTTAATGTTTTAGGAATAGATAAAATAGAAGAATTTAATGACACTATTGAAATTGAGAATTGCCATACATTGGTACAGGAAATATTAGAAATATATGTTTCTATCAATGAAACTAATTTCCAAGAAGCATATCACGATGTTTTACAACTAAAACAAGAAATAGAAAGTCTTTTCTCTTTTGGATATTTAAGCTTGTATGAAAGAGGTAAGGCAGAGGGACTATTTTGGAAATGTTGTCATAAAATAAAAACTATTTTGCAAAAAGTAGATTTAGAAGTTGATGAGCTAGATAACCTTCATCAACTCCTGTTGTCAACTTATTACTGCAACTTCTCAGTTTTTCAATCTCTTCCTGATAATTGGTCTATTGATCAGTTATTTCCAATAATGCCTATTCATCGTCTTACTGAAAGGCCAACTGAACTCGGTACTCTTGCTGATTTAACTTGTGACAGTGATGGAAAAGTTTCTCGTTTTATTGGATACCAGAATGTTAAACCTCATTTAGAACTACATTCTTGGAATAAAAATGAACCATATTATTTAGGTTTTTTTTTAACTGGAGCATATCAAGAAATTTTAGGTAGTTTACATAACCTTTTTGGAGATACTAATGCAGTACACATTAAATTAGATCAAAATGGATATCATATTGAATCTATTATCAAAGGAGATTCAGTAGCAGAAGTATTAAAATACTTAGAGTATAATAGTCGAGATATGATTAAAAGTATGCATAAAAAGACTCAAAATGCTTTTAAAAATCGTCAAATAACTTTTAAAGAGTCTCAGTTATTTTTAAAGTATTATAAAGATGCTTTGTACAATTATACCTATCTTAAATAATGAATTATAGACTTTATATTGCAATGTTTGTTATGTAGAGATAATCATATAATTTCTTAAATGATTATATTGTTCACATAAATATAGTAATTATGGAAACAATAATCTCACACTTTTTATTAATTATGTTTAGAAGGCTTTAACAATGAACTCTTTAGGACGTCATATCTTAGTTGAATTTTTTGGGTGCTCATCTGAAATTTTGAACAATGTTTCAGTAATTGAATCTAGTATGTTAGTAGCTGCTCAAGAGGCTGGAGCAACAGGTATTAATTCAACATTTCATCATTTTTCTCCATTTGGTGTATCTGGAGTAGTCGTTATTCAAGAGAGCCATCTAGCTATTCATACATGGCCAGAGTATCGTTATGCAGCAGTAGATTTATTTACTTGTGGTGATACTGTAAATCCATGGATATCTTTTGATAGATTAAAAATCCTATTTAAAGCTGATTATGGTTCTGCATTAGAATTGAACCGTGGACAATTAGAGTTACTTGAGAGGATAGATATTGATCTAGGAGAACTTCGTGACGAAACCACTAATAAGCTAGTTATTCCAAAAATCAGTAGAAGTGTTTGGTTGACTGATCGTAATGAAAATGTTGCTCTTTCCATACGCCATAAAGGAGAGCATATTTTTTATGAAAAGTCACCTTATCAAACAGTAGAAATTTTTGATACTTTCGAATACGGGAAAATGTTAACCATTGATAAGATGGTCATGTGTACTGAAAAAGATGAAAATGCCTATCATGAAATGATAGTACATGTACCCATGTTACTTAACCCCTCATTCTCCAATGTATTAGTCATTGGAGGCGGAGATGGTGGTAGTGTAAGGGAATTAATCCGTCATTCTCACATTCAAAAGATAACCATAGTAGAAATTGATGAAACTATAATTAGAGCTTCAAAACAATATTTACCATCACTATCTAGTCAACTTAATAATGAAAAAGTCGATTTACATATAGAAGATGGGATTACTTTTATTCATAATACAGATAATGAACAGTATGATTTGATTATAGTAGATTCATCTGATCCTGTTGGACCTGCTGAAGGATTATTTAGCTATGAATTTTATCGACAAATTTATCGTTGTCTAAAACCTGATGGAGCTATGGCAGCTAATACAGAATCTCCATGTTTTAATCAAAAAGTTTTTGTTGATATTAATAATTGCTTAAGTGATATCTTTGGCAAAGAAAATGTTCATTCTTATTTAAGTTTTATTCCTACATATCCGACTGGGATGTGGAGCTTTGGATATGCCAGGAAGGGTAGTATGCATCCATTAAAAAACTTTGATTCTGAACAAGCAGAAATTTTTACTAAAAAACATAACTTGAAATACTATAATCCTGGTATTCATCGTTCTGCTTTTTGCTTACCAACCTTCGTTCAAAATATGCTGAATGAATAATCGAAATAAGAGCCTATTAGATTTTAATCCGAGTAGTATTGGAATAGAAAATGGTAATTTATACGGATTACCTTATTTTTATGAAAATTCTGGAATTATTGTTTTTGGTATCCCCTGGGAGGTAACGGTCTCTTATAAAACTGGTACAGGATTGGGACCATTAAGGGTGCTGGAAGCTTCTCCCCAGCTGGATCTTTATGATTTAGACAATCCTCATGGTTGGAAGCAAGGAATTTTTATGCCATCAATTTCGCAATTTTTATTAACACTTAACCAAAAATTTAGAAAGAAAGCCTTAAAAATAATCGAGGCAACTGAAAAAAATATAGATATCAAAAGTTGTGAACAACTACAACAAGAATTAATAAGTGTTAATTCTGCTTGCCAGAAAATGGTGGATTGGGTAGATGAACAAGCTAGTGCTGCTATTCAAGTAGGGAAAAAAGTTGGTATTATTGGTGGAGATCATAGTGTTCCACTTGGGTATATTCAAGCCTTAGCTAGACACAATAATGATTTTGGAATTCTTCATATTGATGCACATGCTGATTTAAGAGTAGATTACCAAGGATTTTATTATTCTCATGCTTCAATTATGAATAATGTACTAAAAATACCTCAAGTTATTAAATTAGTTCAAGTTGGAATTCGAGATTTTTGCGAAGAAGAAACAGTTATTATTAGATCATCTAATAACCGAATAATTACCTATTATGATTCCTATTTAAAAAAGTCTCGATATGAGGGCGTAAGTTGGTATGAACAATGCCAAAAAATTATTAGCAACTTACCTGAGCAAGTTTATATTAGTTTCGATTTAGATGGTTTAGATCCTAAATTATGTCCTCATACAGGAACCCCTGTAGCTGGTGGATTAAATTTAGAAGCAGTATTTTATTTATTAAAACAAGTAATTGATAGTAATAGAAAAATAATTGGGTTTGATGTTTCTGAAGTGGGTAATGGTGAATGGGACGGAAATGTCGGAGCTAGAATAATATATAAGTTATGTTGCTTATTAGGTTTGTAAAAAGTATTATTACATTATTTGTTAAATATTTTTATACATTAATGTAGTTTGTATATGAAAAAGATTAGTTTTAAATGTATAAGCAAATGCTTTTCAGGTCATCATATACCATGACTTTTACCAATGACCCAATGACGACGAAAAAAATATGATAGTACCGATTCATCTAGAGGTAGATAAATAGGTCTTCCATGTGGGCAAGTTCTTGGATTACGAGTATTTTTCCAACCATCTAAAATTTCCTGCATTTTTTGTAATTCTAAAGATACTCCATTACGAATAGCACTCTTACAAGCAGTTGCAACTTGTGCTGACTCTAGATTTTTTTCTAGACTCAGTTCTAACAAAATATCTAAATAATTTTTTTCTCCCACTAGTAATTGTGGAATTGTTCTAATTGTCCACATCTGTTCTCCAAAAATTTCAAGTTCTAATCCAATACTTTGTAATTGCTTAACTTGATGATCTAATAACTTAACTACTATAGGACTATCAATTGTTGTCAATTTCCATTCATCTTGTAATTTTTCGTATAAGATCCTTTCATGAGCAATATGCTGTTCCACTAGCCATAGACCATTAGGATGTTCTGCGACAATGTATGTTTTATTAACTTGTCCAACTGCTTTTAATGGTAATAAATCTAATTTATTAATACTATTGAGGTTATCACTATAACTGTAGTCATTTTTTTCTATCGAAGATTTGAGCAATTTATGTAATCTTTCACTATCCCCTAAAACAATAGAGGACGATGAAGATAATCTAAGATTATCTTGGACTATGTTAGATATTTGCTCTTCCCAAAATTCTATAAAATGTAAATAAACTTCAGATTTTATTGGATGTCGATTCCAGTCTACTTCTTCAAATGGTACATATAATTCTAAAAAACAAATTGGAGAACGTCCTTTCGGTAAACATCTGCCAAAAGAACGAATTATTGCTTGCTCTAATTGAGGTAATCTGACGACTCGCCCGTTAATGGCTATCTTTACCCAGTCAGAACAACTACGATGACACCTATCAGGTAATCCTAGAACAATATTAATACTACTACTTTTATATGATGGATTTTTTACCTCACTGGAAGTAAATTTTAAGTCATTATAATTAATTTGATTTAGTAATTGAGGTATTATTTGCTGTGAATTTTTCCCTGGACTAATATTAATCCAAGATTTACCATTTAATTTTATATTCCACGTAATATTTGGATGGCATATAGATGCATTTTCGATAACATTTCGTATTGCTTTTAACTGTTTTTTAAAACTAGGTAAGCCTTTTCGCCGGACTGGCATATTACCAAAGATATCAGAAATAGTGATAATAGTACCTGGAGCAATAGCAACAACTTTTTCGTGAACAGGTTGTCCTTGTAAATTATATGAAATACACCATCCTTTACTATCTTCTATATCGTGACGACTTTTGATAGTCAATTGACCTACATTGGCAATACTGAATAAAGCTTCTCCTCGAAAACCTAAACTGCGAATATGGCAAAGGTCATCTAGCTTATGAATTTTATTAGTATGATGAGCTCTCGCACAATTACGCAAGTCTTGTAAAGACATCCCCACACCATTATCAGTAACGCTAATTTGCCAAGACTCAGTATTTAAAGAAATTTCTATACGAGTTGATTTTGCATCAATACAGTTATCCACTAGCTCCCGGACTACAGATGCTAGAGAATCTATAATTTCTCCTGCTGCTATTATGCTTACAATTTCAGGGGGAAGAAGTTGAATAGGGGGTAACATAAAGGGAAAAGATTACTTCTAAAAATCTACCAATTAAGATCACTATACTAGTTTATTATTTTTTTATAACCATACATTTAGGATATTCAAATAATTTTACTAAATCATCCCCATTATACTTAAACAAATAAAATTTAAACTACAGCTAAATCATCTGATGCAGGTAACTGTTTAGAACTAGGTAGCTCAAGACAATAACCGGCTCCATAAACTGTTTTAATATAACAAGGATGTCTTGGATCTGGCTCTAGTTTTGTTCTTAGATGCCGAATATGAACACGTATAGTTTCAATATCGTCATCGGGATCATATCCCCATACTTCTTTTAGTATTTCACTTGGAGAAACAGTTTGCCCATGCCTTTGCAATAAGCAATGTAATAATTCAAATTCTAAATGAGTTAGCTTAACAGTTTGCTCAAACCAAATTGCTTCAAATCTTTCGGGAATAAGCGTTAATGGTCCATAATTTAAAATTTCAGAATGTTTAGCTGCTTGAGGGATTCGATCCGTTCTACGTAAAAGTGCTCTAACTCTTGCCAGCATTTCTGCTAGTTCAAAAGGTTTGGTCAAATAATCATCGGCTCCAGCATTAAAACCTTCTACTTTATCTTTAGTTTGTCCTAAGGCTGACAGCATTAAAACAGGAATATCAGCAGTGCGTTCATCTCTCCGTAACCTTTGACAAACTGTAAATCCATCTACTTTTGGTAGCATTAAATCTAACATTATTAAATCTGGTTGTAATTGGACAGCTAAAGCTTGTCCCTTGATTCCATCCGGAGCTTGGTTAATATCATAACCTGCCATTTCTAAATTAGTAGAGATCAGATCTCTGATGGCATCGTCGTCTTCAATTACAAGTATTCGAGGCATTTCAATAAAATAATAATTAAATGTAAACGTTAATTAAGAAGTATGTTTGGATAACAAAAATCCTGTACCGATTATAAACATGATTTTTTAAATAGTCCTGGAATTGTTAAATTTCCCAAACATTATTTTCTTAAACCTTCCTTTCTTGTAAGCCTTTTAAAGGTTACAAATCAATTGTTATATTCTAATAAAATAATCGTGAATTTACTTATTTTTCAATATAAATTATTTATCTAATTAGAATACCAGCTAGATATCCTGTTCATTGCATTGTTTAAAAACCATAATTAATTTTTGAAAGATCTGTTTATAGTATTTAAATATGCTGGTATGACTACTAAATATAGTTATTTTACTTCTTGATAAATAGCTGGTTCATTCACGACAATCAAAATACGGTATGTGTGGATAGATTTATGGACAGTATTTGTTGTACCTAACATATTTAACCTTGGAAAGAAAATATTAAGTTAATAATATTGACGATATTGGATGAGTAAAATAGGGAGTAAAGGCGGAAATCAAGGGAATATTCG